>Ga0164241_10000706_pt1 | contig 52690 bp, 38 predicted proteins | sample OricomyardsoilBY_FD_108780 | JGI IMG/M metagenome (GOLD analysis project Ga0164241, IMG submission 108780) | Backyard soil microbial communities from Emeryville, California, USA - Original compost - Back yard soil (BY) | ecosystem: Environmental > Terrestrial > Soil > Unclassified | place: USA... | reverse complement strand
TGATGGAAATGGTACTGTAACTTTTGATAAAATAATAAGGCATAATAACCCCAACTACCGCTACTATGTATATGCCGATTTTGAAAAAAACCAAACAGGCTATTATAACTACGTAGCGTTAAACGGCCCCGAGCAAATTACTTACAATCCCGATAATGGATCGGGCGGTATTGTTATTGATGGTATGGGTGTAGACCAAACTTATTACCAAACTATAAAAATGAATAGCCAATACCCGCGCGTACTGGGTATTGTAAAAGATAAATTTGATGGCAAGCCGCTATCGGGTTTAGTAAAATTGCAGAACGTATATTTTAGTTTTGGCAACAGCAATATCTCATACTTATCTAATTACGCCCCACAGCAGGAGAAAGATTTAGACAAGGAAATGAGCAGTAACAAATTTCCGGTTATAGGTTCCGTTGATATGTGGCAGTTTGTAGGTGCCGATGGCCAATTTGAGTTTGATAAGCAAAGTATCATGTATCAACGTAATACTTTTAAAGCTATAGGCCCTGCCCGCAATTTAACTTCTTATTCAGCAGGGTATGATGATGCCAAAAATAACTTAACTGAAGTACTACACTATGGCCAGCAAACATTTGTGGCTATGCAAATGGATAGGGGGGCAACAATAAAAGGTAAGGTAGTTGATGGCGAAACCAATTACGGTATGGATGCCAATTTTTATTTTATTGATGAGTTGAAGTCGGGCAATAGCATGGGTTGGTTTGGCGGTTACTTTTTTGGCTATCCGGCCCGTAAATTATCGTACAAACAAAAACTGGTTTTCACCAGCCCTGGTTATTTAAATGATACCATTGAAGTGCTAATTGATAAGAAGGAAGTTGACTTAGGAACCATAAAAATGTACACCATTAAACGCCGCTTAGCCGTAATAGTAAAAGGCGATTACGGTACCATTAAAGGTGCACGTGTTGAAATTGTAGGTGTAACCGAACCATGTACCATTAAGCAGGGGCCTTACAGTTTTCCCGGAAATTGCCAGTTAGCCCAGGAAACAGGTGTATTTGGTATTACTAATTTCGAATTTAAAAACGATGGCGGTATTGAAAATAACAACAAAACCTATTCGGTTAAAATAACCCCGCCCGATGGCGCTGAATATGAAATACAAACCATAACTACCAAAATACCCTACAGTTCAAAATATAAAGTAGTAACCGTGCAATTAGAAAAGGCTACTTGTATTTCGGGAGTTGTATACGCAGGTAAAAATAATAGTTCGCCTGTAGCCAATGCTAAAATAAAGTTAGATGTTACTACGCCTTATTACATTTGGTACACGGGCACTACCGTTAATATGAAAACAGGCGAGGTTGAAACAACTACCGATGCCAACGGTGCGTTTACTTTGCACAATGTACCACTACGCGATTACCCGCAGGTAATACGCGCTATAAAATCGAGCAGCAATTTGGTGGGCGATAGTTTTGTTATAGTTACCAAGCCATCAAGCAGTTCTAACTATTACCAAATGAATGGAGGTAGTTTTAATTCAGGTTCGTACGGTGGCACTATGCAGTTTAACCCCAACTTTCCCAATAACATAACCGGAACGGGTAACAACAGCAACTCATCATCAAATACCCCAAGCTGCATTAAGCACGATTTTCACTTAAGCATTTATAATGGTATTGATATTACCAGCCTGATGGGGTTTCCTATCGAGGTTACATCGCTTAGTCCGTATGGTACTAATGGCGCCGAAATAAACGGTTACTTTGTTGATTTGCCGGGCAACAATCAATTTAAGGCAAAGCCGGGCTCATCGGTGGCATTCGAACATGTAAAAATATTGCCAAGTGCTTCAATTAAAAACAATGAAGGGGTGCCTGTAGCTACACCCGAAACCACACCTGTTATTACTAACGCCAATGTATTGCCATTGTTATTATATAACCAGTTAGACGGTGTGGTAGAAGATAAAAAATTAGGTATATACTTAGATAAAGATGTTGGTGGCAAACAGTACGGCGTTATAAAAGGCAAGGTAAAAATATTGGGCTCAACATTTAACCAGGCAGTAGTAGCGTTTACCGATACCATACACTTGGTTATGCCCAACGATAATTCGGCTAATAAGCTTTTTATACCTGCTATTAATGCCGATAAAACATTAACCAATCCGGTTAATGCACCTAACGGTTTTAAAATTGCCAACAGTGCAGGGCAGCCCATTAAGTTTTCGTTGCCGGGGTTTGCCAATGCCGTATTAAGCGATGCTGATGCATCGTACTTTAAAGATGGCGTAGTAAACCTTACGGCAAAAATACAAACCAACATAACCGATATAACGCCAAGTAACTTAAACATTACACTGGCCGATATTAAGTTGAAGAAAGGTGTTAACCCTACCATAAGCAGCGCAAACCCCATTAGCTTTAGCATGGGCAATTGGAAGTTAACCAGCACCGATTTTACCTTAAGTGAAAACGGATTAAAACTGAATAAGGGAACGATTGATGCAGGTGTGCAAGTACCGTTTACCAATTTAGGTATTACTTATAATCAGTTACTTACTAATGCTACTAATGTTGAATTAAACAGCATAAAATTGGCAGGTGTACATCCGTTAAATGTTACATCAACCAATAAATCGTTTGGTTTAATAAATGCAGGCGGAGGTAAAAAAGCATGGCAAATATACGCAGGCCCTACGCCTGATATTGCTGCCAGCATTACTAACCTGCCGGCATTAGGTACAGGCGAAAAAATTGATTTAAGCAGTATAAGCTTAATGAGCAACGGGCAGCAGTTGCTCATTATAAAATCGAGCACACCTGTTACACTGCGCAGCATACTTAAATTCCGCCCCAGCGATGCAAGTCCTGTAAGCGTACAAAGCGACCAGTTTTTAATACCGGGTTCGTTTACATTAAATATACCTACTGCGCAAATTTTTAATGCAACGCTTTACTATGGCAAAAGCGGAACAGCATTGGATTTTAAAATGATTAACCTTGACCAGATTGTGTTTACCAAGCCTACACAATTAATTCACCGTTTCTATCAAAACCCAACTTTAACCACGGGCAAGTTTATAGTTAAAGGCTTTAGCGAGGAAAGTGGTGTATTTCCTAAAACAAATACTACACTTTATTATACTACCGATTCGGTTTCAGTGTGGATAGACCCCGGCCAAAATATTCCTATTAAAGCCGATAAGCGTTTTGGCGATGCACGTGGGGGTATGCGCATACAAGGTAATAACTGGACTACATTTTGGTTTGATGGCAATGTTGAAGGCATGGCGGGTATTAGCGATGAATTAGTAGGAGGTAAGCCCCAGCGCATGAAGTTTTTGATAAATGGCGAAGTAACTGCCGATGGGCAAAGCGTGCAGCTTAAAAATATTAATACCCCGTTTGGCGATATGACATGGGCTTACGATTTCCCTAACTCGCGCTTAACGGGCCACATGAATGTAGATATGGATATAAGCAGCGCGCACCTGAATGGCCAACTTAATTCATTGGTTGATGGTAGCGGCTGGTACTTTGGTGCCGATGGCATGCTTAAATTAAACGGTGTAGGCGATGTAAACTTTGCGGCTATGTTTGGCAATTACCCTGCCTACCCGCCCGGTGTGCCTGCACTTAGTACAGGCGATTTTAAATGTTTGCCTGCTGCATTTAGCGGCAAGGTTAACGGGTTTATGATACAGGCCGGAATACACAAACAGCTAATACCGGAAACAAGTATTTCTATACCTGCTTTATTAGATGTAGGCTTTGGGGTTGATTTAGGCTTAACGGCACGTATATGGAAATCGTTTGCTGAAAGCGGCGGCGATTTAGGCATTGCCTTATTAGCTAAAGGCCACGCATACGCGCATGGCAGTTGCAGCGCCACATGTACCGATGTAAGTATGGATGCCAATGCACAAATAGGTATAAGCGGCATTTATCATGGTGGTGCCGGCACTTACGATGTTACAGGTTGCGGCAGTGTACATTTCGAGATTGTGGTAAACCAACATCCACCCGTACCGCTAATACCTTGTTGCGACTGGAGCGCCTGTACACTTACCATTAAACCCGGCGCTATAGATTTTGGGGTAAACATACAGTACAACAGCAATAGCGGTGCAAATATGAGTACCATGTTTTCCAGCTGCGATTCGCAATGCCATTAATCAATTATAAAAACCAACAAAGCTAATTCAATGAAAAACGTAATACTGATAGCAGCCTTGGCCATAACTACATTATTGGCAAATGCGCAAAATAAAATTGCTAACCCTGCACCTAAGGGTATAATGGTTTACTTGGGGGTTAAAATACCTAACGGGGTAAAAGTTAACAGCATAAAAATTGAACGTAAAAGCGATAAAGAAAACTATAAACGGCTTGTTGAAGTTAAAGCCCCTGTAGCCGACTCTGATTTTAAGGCTAAAGCGAAAGACTATAAAAAGTACTTTCCCGATTACACCTTTCCTTCCGACTCCATGCTTAGCGCCATGTGGGTGCGCGCCGTAAAGTATGGGTTGGTTGATTCGTTAGGCTACTGGGGCCTGCACCCTGCTGTACGTATGGCGCTGGGTATGATGTACTACGATTTAGAAGCAAATGAACAAACCGTTTATACCTACAAAGTAAGTTTGCAGGGTAATACTAATGAGGAAAACACTTCCGATGCTGTATCTTATCCTTATCACCCTGTTTATGAGGCACCTTATTTATACCAATACGAAAAACTAAAAGAAGGACTATATATAAAATGGGCATCGGTAGGTAATAACGCACCCGATGGATTTAAGGTATACAGATATGCCGATACAAAAACACCTGAAGAGGTTACCGGTACACATACCAAATATACCACTAAGGATACGACCTTTTATTATGTGCTTGATAAAAACGTAACCGCAGGTAAAGTATATCAATATTCGTTAGTTGGGGTAGATAAATTTGGCAATACAAGCTATGGTAGCAACCCCATAATTATTAATCTTACCGATTTCAGCACCGTATTTTTTCCTGCGCTAAAAGCCGATGGCGAAAAGGACAGGTTAGGTGTAAATTTAAAATGGAGGATAAGCGATATACGCAACGTGGCCAGTGTACATATTTTCCGTAGCGAAGATTTTATAAATGGTTTTGAAGAAATTGCAGCTACACGCGCAGCCGATAGTACTTATACTGATGAAAAAATTTCGCCAAACAAAATATACTATTACTACCTGCAAGTAAAAGATAAAACCGGTACACAAACTAAAAACTCGGCTAAGTTTTTCGATTACGGGTTTGATAATAAAAAGCCTTTAACCCCCATTGTAAATGGGGCCGTAGCATTAACTAACGGGATAATGTTAGATGTTACACTTACCGATGTTAACATTGCAGGCTATCGTGTTTACCGCAGCGAAAACGGAAGCAGTGATTTTACTGTAGTAGCCGATTTAGTGCCAGCACCTAAAGATTCAATGCATAGTTTTTATTATGATACTGTTAACCTGAACGGCAAAACATTTTATAACTATTATGTGCAAAGCGAAAACACTTCGCACTTGGTAAGCGATAAATCCAATACGGTGCAAACAAGGCCCAATATACCTGTACAAGCACCGGCACCTACGGGCTTTACTTTTTACTATCAGGATAGTGCCATTAACCTGTTTTGGAAGGACATGAAGAACGACGACTGGACAGTTGCGGGATATAAACTATATAAGAAAGAAATTACAGCTAAAGATTTTCAATTAATATTTGGTAAAGACTCGGTGTACCCAGGAACACGCTTTACCGATTACAATTATACAGCGGGCAAAGCCTACGATTACGAAGTACAAACAGTAGATATATTTGGCAATGTAAGCACAATGCGCGCTATGGCTATGGTACAGGTGCCGGCACAGCAAGTAGTTACCCCGGCAGGTATCACGGCCTTTAATTTGCCCGATGGTATACGTATTGAATGGGGCGCGCCAATTATGGATGGGTTAAAAGGCTATAAACTATACAGGTACCAACGTGGTAATGATGCTGAGTTAATTGCAAATATAAATGCAGGTACCAATTTCTATTTAGATAAAACTGCAAAGGCAGGGCAGTTGTATTTCTACACACTTACGGCCGTTGATAACAGCAATAACGAAAGTGCAGAAACCGATGAGGTAGGTGTGCGCCATTAACAAGATGCGAAAAATGAACGGAAGGAAATACAGTAAAAGTATTTTAGCGGGTAAGTTGGGCGCAGTGTTAATGCTGTTATTATGCTATGGCATTACGCCTGCGCAAGATTTAGAGAATATAACTAAGCAAAAGCCTTTCGAAATACATGGTGTGGCGGCGGCAAGTGTAGGTTATTATTTAACTACCCCTACTTTTGGTAATACACGTAAGCCCTATACCTACTCAATTATGGCGGCGCCTACGGTTTCAATTTATGGGGTGCAAATACCCTTTAATTTTACGTTTACCGAGGGCTCGAAAAATGTAACCAACCCCTTTGCACAATTTGGTATAAACCCCTATTACAAATGGGCTAAGTTGTATGCCGGGTGGAGCAATATGAGCTGGAGCCCCACCACATTAAATGGTAAAACATTTTTAGGAATTGGGGTAGAACTGAACCCAAGCCTGTTTAGGTTTGGCGCTATGTATGGCAGGTTTAACCCCGCTGTAAAAGAAGATACCATTAATAACTCAACTACACCGCAATATAAGCGCCGTGGCTTTGCATTTAAGTTGGGCGTTGGTAATACCAACAACTATTTCGATTTCATATTTCTGAAAGCGAAGGATGTGCAAAGTTCTATACCAAAGGTGAAGGATGCACTCAACTTTCCGCCGCAGGAAAATGCGGTTTTCGGTTTTATCAGCTATCAATCATTTTTAAAACAAAAACTAACCTGGCAATTAGATGGTGCGGCAAGCGCCATTACGCGCGATTTAAATTCGCAATTGGTAGATATTGGCACGGGCACAGGTACTAAGTTTTTGAAGGTAGTAATACCCCCGCGCCTATCCACCAGCTATGCATGGACAGCACATACTAACCTTGCTTATAAAGCTGCAAAATACACTCTAAGCGCCGATTACAACCGCATACAGCCCGAATACCAAAGCATGGGGGTAGATTATTTGTTGAACGACCAGCAACGTATTGCGTTAACCCAAAGCTTTAATCTGGATACTAATAAAGTGATTCTATCATTTTTAGAAAACTACCAGCACGATGATTTGAACAACCGCAAAGCAGTGCGTACCCATCGCACTAATTTTACTGCTAATGTGGCGCTTAACTTAAACCAGAAATTTGGGATGGTTATATCATTCAGCAATTTTGCCATGTTCCAGCAAAAGGGTTTAAAAGAGTTGAGCGATACCACTAAATTATCGCAAATACAAAACTTAATATTGGTAACGCCGCGCTATACTATTATAGGTAAAAAGACCGTACAAAATGTGTTTTTAGCGGTAAGTTACCAAAGGGTGGATGACCTGAATAAGTTTACCAGCAAGTATGTAAACAACAATACCGTTAATACTAACTTGGGGTACATGATAAGCGTTAACAAAATTCAGTTTACCGTTTCGCCTTCATTTAATGTATTGTATTCAAAAACCAGCTTGTTATCGTTGCTAACAATGGGCCCATCGTTAGGCTTGGCTAAAAGTTTTTGGAAGGGCAAAATAAACGTAAACACTACAACAGGTTTTGTAGCAGGCAGGCAAAACAGTGTTTGGAATTCGAAAACCATTACCAACAACATAACAGTTAACTATAACATTGATAGCCACCATGCCCTTAAGGTAAGCAATAGCATAATGCGCACCTTCTTTTTACTAAGCGATACTTACGAATATAAAGGCGACCTAACTTATACTTACAGTTTTTAGTGTTAATTTCCCGCCATGAAAGTTTCGATAGTTGTTGCAGCGGGCGATGAAAATGCTATTGGCCAAGGCGGAAAATTATTGTGGCATTTGCCTAATGACTTGCGTTATTTTAAACAGATAACCTTGGGCCACCATGTAATTATGGGCCGCAAAACTTATGAGAGTATTCCTGAAAAATACCGCCCTTTAATAGGCCGCGTAAACGTGGTAGTAACCCGGCAAAAAGACTACGAAGCGCCCGGTTGCAGGGTGGTAAGCAGTGTTGAAGATGCCCTTAAGTTTGCCGAAGCCAACGAAGAAACCGAAGCGATGATAATAGGCGGCGGCGAAATATACCGCGAGGCATTTAACCTTACCGACAGGATATACTTTACCAAAGTATATTATGGTTTCCCTAATGCAGATACATACTTTCCCGAGATGTCGAAAAAGAAATGGGATTTAGTAATGAATGAAACCTACTTAGCCGACGAAAAACACTTGTACGAATATGATTTTCAGGTGTGGGACAGGAAGCGGGAAACAGAGGAATTAGATAGCTGAGAAATGATAAATATGAAGATCGCCACGTCATAAGTTCCACTATGGCGGAACAAGATTCCTCGCGATGACAAAAAATATTAATCAACTAAGTAAGTGCCAAAGTCAATTACTTCGCCTTCTTTCATATCCAGCAAGCCAAGTTTATCGAAGTCAACATTGTCCCATACTTTGCTTTGAAAGTGAACGGTGTTGCCATCAAAAAGCATAATATATAAATCGGGCAATTCTTCAAAACTTAAGCCGCCATTATTACGTACATCGGCGGGGAAGAAACTGATATGTGCCTCACCCCTTTCGTTCAACTTAGCATGGCCTAAGTAATCATCATCGGTAAACAAATCCTTATCGTAAAGCCTTACAGTGTATTGGTCGCCGGTAAGGGGTGCATCGGCACCACGTTTTACAAAACGTACCCTTACGGTCATTTCCATTTCAGGCTGCCAATCGCGGAATGCTGATATTAATTGCTCTTTCATAGTTCTAAAATTATCTGCTGTAAAATTAATATGCCCTTGCAAATATTACGCGCTCCTTACTTGGCTTGCCGCTAAATACACACACACCATCTTGTTGCGGGTTGTTTAACGGTATGCAGCGTATAGTTGCCTTAGTTTCTTCCTTTATTTTCTCTTCGGTTTCAGGTGTGCCATCCCAATGGGCGCTAATAAAACCCGTGCCGTTTTCAATTTGGTTTTTAAACTCGTCCCAGGTATTTACTTCGGTCATGTTAGTATCGCGGAAAGTTTTTGCCTTATTAAAAATGTTAGCCTGTATAGCATCTAACAAGTCCTCAATATAGTTGGCTATGCCTTCAAACTGTTGGCTTGTTTTTTCTTTTGTATCGCGGCGGGCTACTTCAACGGTGCCGTTTTCGTAATCGCGCATACCCATAGCTAAACGTACCGGCACACCTTTCAATTCGTATTCGGCAAACTTAAAGCCCGGGCGTTTGGTATCGTCATCATCAAACTTAACCGATATGCCTTTTGCTTTCAGTTCCTTCATTAAAGGTTCGCACCTTTCGTAAATCTTCGTTAGGTCGTCGGCGCCTTTGGTAATAGGTACTATAACCACTTGCAGCGGCGCTAATTTAGGGGGTAGTACAAGGCCATCATCATCGCTGTGTGCCATTATTAACGCACCAATTAAACGGGTTGATACACCCCATGAACTTGCCCAAACATATTCCTGCTTACCTTCTTTAGTTAAAAACTGTACATCGAAAGCTTTAGCAAAATTTTGGCCTAAAAAGTGCTAGGTACCTGCTTGCAGTGCTTGCCCGTCCTGCATCATTGCTTCAATGCAATAAGTTTCCAACGCACCTGCAAAGCGCTCGTTAGCTGTTTTTTTACCTTGTATTACAGGCATGGCCATAAAATGCTCGGCAAAATGCGTGTATACGCCTAACATTTTTTCTGTTTCTTCAATTGCTTCGGCACTTGTGGCGTGTGCGGTGTGGCCTTCCTGCCATAAAAACTCGGTGGTACGCAAAAACAAACGCGTACGCATTTCCCAACGTACTACGTTAGCCCACTGGTTAATTAGCAGGGGCAGGTCGCGGTAGCTTTGTATCCAGTTTTTATAGCTGTTCCATATAATAGTTTCCGAAGTAGGGCGAACAATTAGTTCCTCCTCCAACTTAGCTTCAGGGTCAACTATTACGCCTTTGCCGTTAGGGTCGTTTATAAGGCGATAATGCGTTACAACGGCACATTCCTTAGCAAAACCCTCAATGTGGGCTGCTTCTTTACTTAAAAAGCTTTTAGGTATAAATAAGGGGAAATAGGCATTTACGTGTCCTGTTTCCTTAAACATGGCATCTAAAGCTGCCTGCATCTTCTCCCAAATGGCGTAGCCATAAGGCTTTATAACCATACAGCCGCGTACGCTGCTATAATCTGCTAAGCCGCCTTTTATAACCAGGTCGTTATACCATTGTGAATAATCGTTAATTCGGGGTGTTATTTCTTTCGCCATTGCAAATATTGGTACGGTATTTAGTCTATTGTTAACAAGGGTTCAAAAATATTAAAATAACCACAGGTTAAACTCTTTATGAATAAATTTGTCATAAGTTTAAAACAAGCCAATATGAAACGCGCGCTTACATGGATTACAGGATTAGTGTTTGTTACCCTGCTAACAACAGGTAATACGTATGCCCAAAGCGATGATGTGTATTACGACCCAAAGAAAGATGCGGCTATCCAAAACCCATCGGATTACGATAATACCATACAAAACCAAGATAACGGCAATTACAATAGCGGTTATGATAACCAACAGCAAACACCACCACAAGCCGATGACCAAACGGATGGCTACGGTAACCCTGCCTACAAATACGATTCGGTAGATGGCAGCGGCAATGCTTACATTACCAATAATTACTATTACGATAATGGCGATGAGGATTATTATTATACCTCGCGCCTGCGCCGTTATTATACCCCTAATTACGGGGTTGATTATTACAGTTATTGGTTTACCCCCTCATACTATTATGGCTGGAACAGATGGAATACAAGTGTTGTAGTTTCGTACAACCCATGGTATAACGACCCTTGGTGGGGTTGGAACCGCGGTTATTACAGCAACGTTAGTTACTACGATCCGTTTTGGGATTGGAACTGGGGCTGGAATAGTTGTAGTTATTATAGTGTAGGGTACTCGCCTTATGGCTACTGCGGTGGTTACGGAGGTTATGGCTACGGCGGGGGTTATGGAGGCTATGGTTACGGCGGTTATGGATATAACAATGGCTACTACAACGGATATAATAACGGTTATTACGACGGATATAACAATGGATACTATGGTGGGTACGGCAACGGCGGCTACAGTAATAATAACTGGATGCATGCCAACGGGCCGCGCAACCGTAATACTGTACCGGGCGGTAGAAACCCTTCATCAAATCCGGGCTCGCCTAATGGTGGCTTAAGACCTTATGAAAGTGGTACTACCACAAAGCCAGTTGATATACCGCGCGAAGGTATTGCAAGGCCATACACGCCTGCTACCAACACTGATATACACCCTAACGGAAATGTAAATGGCACCAATAACACTGCCAAGCCAAATACAAATGGTAACGTGCAGATGAAACCGGATGTAAATACCAATACCCCGCCTACCCGTTGGGATAGTAAAGATGATGTGCGCACACCGGCTAACAACAACACTACACCGCCTACTTATCAGCCAAATAATAATAACAACCCGGGCAGAACAACGCAGCCTGATAACAACAGGCAGTACACACCGCAACAAACGCAACCTAATACGCAACCAAGGCAGGTAACACCGCAGCCGCAACAAAACGAGCCGCGTCAGCAACCGCAGCAAACACAACCAAGGCAGTACACCCCGCAGCCGCAAAATACACAGCCGCAAAATACACAGCCGCGACAATATACGCCGCAGCCACAACAAACTGAACCGCGCCAACAGCCGCAGCAAACACAACCAAGGCAATACACACCACAGCCGCAGCGAACTGAACCACGCCAACAGCCGCAGCAAATGCAACCAAGGCAAGAGTATCACCAGCCACAGCAACAAATGCAGCCAAGGCAGGAGAATAGGAATAGCGCACCCCAAAGTGCACCAAGGGGCGGCGGCTCAAGACGGGGAGGTTAAGGCATAGTTTATGCAGTAAATAACACAAGCGGTTTTGAATAATACTATTATATAAACAAGCACAGCAGCAGACAGTGCTTACAATCAAAGCCGGGAAGTAAACAGCCCGGCTTTGTTTTTAATACAAATGGCAAACCATGAAAATCAAAATACTTTTAGCGCTTATATTAATTGCACAAGGCATAATGGCGCAAACCTATTACCCAGATGTATTACTTAGTAGCCGCGATTTTATTGCAGGTAATGCACGCAGTGCAGGCGTAGCTGGTGCGTTTGGCTCGGTAGGCGCCGATTTAACTAATGCCTCAACCAACCCCGCAGGCCTGGCATTGTACCGCTCATCCGATGTTTCATTTTCCCCTGCATTAAATGTGGCAAATAATAACAGTAGTTTTCTTAACAATAGTACAAAAGGCAACACGGCTAAATTTTATTTAGGCCAAGCAGGTTTCTCGTTTACGCATTTAATGAAATCGGCACCGGTTAACGACCCTAACGTGGTAAGCTTTAATTACCATAGCAGTAAAGTACGCTCGTTTACCATTGCGGTTAATTACCAAAGGCAAAGTATGTACAGCCGCAAGGTTGATTATAGCGGTATCAACAATAACTACTCTTCTATATCGGCCTATACCGATTATTTAAATGCAACCCGTGCACCATTAACTGCCGATAATTATCCGTACGATTTAATATTGGCGTACAATACTTATTTAATTGATTACGACACTACCTCGGGCCAGTACTTTAGTAATGTACATGCACCCCTTAAACAAATCGGGCATATTGAAACCACAGGCGGGCGCGACCAAGTGGATATTGCCAGCGGCATAAACCTGAACGATAAATTTTATATAGGCTTTGGCTTCGGCATACCTATAGTAAAATACAATCGTTACAGTTGGTATGGTGAAGATAATATCAGTGATACGGCATCTTCTTTTAATACCTATACTTTGAACGATGAATTGAAAGTTTCGGGCTATGGTTTTAATGCTAAGGTGGGTATTATATACCGTCCTGCAAGTTGGGTACGCTTAGGTTTAGCTTACCACATGCCTACTTTTTACTCCTTTACCGAAAACTATTTAGAATACCTCGACGCCACTTTTGATACCATAATATATAGCGATGGGGTGCAATACGAGCCGCTTAAATACAACATGCGCACACCTATGAAAGGTATAGCCAGCGCAAGTTTTTACATTAAGCAGTATGCGTTTATTTCGGTTGATTATGAATTTATGAATTATGCTTCATCACACTTAAACTTTGGTAGTAAATACCCAACCTTTAACGATTCGGAAAACAGCTTTTTGAAAAGTAATTTGGGCTGGGGACATGTGGTTAGGGTAGGTGTTGAGGGGGCTATAAGTGCGCTTAGGTTACGTGCGGGGTATGTGTTTTCGAGTACGCCATACAAAAAGAGTTTCGATACCCAACAATATACCGAAATGCGCAATTATGCTACCGCAGGTATAGGTTACCGCGGCAAGCATTTTTATACCGATTTTGCATACGTGTACGGTATAACAAAAGATTTATCGACCAGTATTGCCACCGATTATGTGAAGAATAAATTTGTTAACCATCAAGTTATGTTAACCTTTGGCTGGAGGTTTGGTAAAAGCTAAACCACATTTACTTCAGGGCTTATTTCAATCCCGAATTTATCCATTACCGATTTTTGAATATCCATAGCCAGTTGCCATACTTCGTGGCCTGTAGCATTGCCGTAATTAACCAATACCAATGCTTGTTTGGCATGGCTGCCTGTGTTGCCTACTACTTTACCCTTCCAGCCGCATTGTTCAATTAACCAGCCTGCCGGTATTTTAATACTGCCATCTTTTTGCAGGTAGCTTGGCATTACAGGGTTAACTGCTACTAATTCATCGTACTTACTTTTGGTAATAACCGGGTTTTTAAAAAAGCTGCCGGCGTTGCCCAACACTTTGGGGTCTGGCAGTTTTGCTGAACGGATATTAATAACTGCATCGCTTATGGCTTTTATGTTTAAGTCGTAAACCTGCATTTCGGCCAGTGTATTTTTTATATCGCCATACTCGGTGTGGTACTGGTAAATAGCTTTGGGCGAGTTTAAGTTGGTAAGTTGTAATGACAACGAAGTAATTAAAAATTGGTTCTTGTATTTATTTTTAAATACACTTTCGCGGTAGCCAAAGTGGCAATCATTCAAACCAAAAGTTACTACCTCGCCCGTATTTACATTTATAGCTTCTAAGCTGCTGAACACATCTTTTATTTCAACACCATAAGCACCTATGTTTTGCATAGGCGCTGCACCTACTAAGCCGGGTATAAGCGATAGGTTTTCTATACCTGCATAATTTTTTTCGATGCAATACAATACAAATTGGTGCCATGCTACACCTGCCTGTGCCTTTACTATTACATGCCGTTCGGTTTCACTTACTATTTCAATACCTTGCAGGTTATTTTTTATAACTAAGCCATTAAAATTTTGAGTGAATAAGATGTTGCTGCCCCCGCCAAGTATCAGGTGCCTGTTGTTTTTAAATACGGGTTGCTGTACCAATTCTTTAAACTCGCTAATGCTATTTACTTCGGTATAATAACCTGCCTGCACATCAATACCAAACGTATTCAACTGCTTCAACGATTTGTTTTCTTCAATGCTCATTGCTATTCTATTAACGCCAAAGGAATACAAAAAATACATTTTTCACCACAGATTACGCAGATGAACACAGATTAATACAAAATTACATAATGCAATTTAACACGGCGGCATAGTCAAAAATTGTTGAATACAGGGGAAAAAATAAAAGGCAAAATAAATTTAAACATCTGTTTTTCCCTCTGTGAAACTCTTTGTAGTACCTCTTGTATTTCTCTGTGTGGTAAATGTGTTCTTTGTATTCTCTCGTAGTTATTGTATTCTATTCAGCCCTGCTTTTGCTTTTTGGTCGAGGCCGTTTTTGTATTCGTGGTCCTGAAACGAAAGGCACATTTCGTAATAGTAGCGCGCTTTTTCTCTATCACCTTTAGCTTCATACAACTCCCCCGATTCAAATGCCGAATTGGCGGCAAAATAGCGAGGCAGATTTTTACCTTTTTCAATAGCCTTCGTATAATACATCAATGCCGTATCGGGCTTGTTCCAAGCATGGTATATACGGCCTAATCGGTATAGGTATTCGGTTTGGTCATCGGTAAGGGTAAAGCTTTTTTCGCTTAGCTGTTTCATTTGTATGGCAGCCTTTTCGTAATAGCCTCCATCAAAAAGTAAACGCGCTTTCAACAAATTAATATTGGGCATAGCCTTGGTTTCGGCTTCTCTCTGTGCTTGTTTATCGGCATCAACGGTGGTGGCGCCCACCTTGTTCACCTTGCCAATAAAATGCTTATAGTTAATAGCGTCGCCTTTTACTAAGTAGCCCCATGCTATTTTTTGGTATGCCGATTTTAAGTGGTTTTCACCCTTATATTCGGCAATAAATTTTTTGAAATAACTATCGGCATCAGGCTCCAGTTTATTTAATTTACCTAAGGCATATAAGTAGGTAAGGAAAGGGAATGCTGCCAATGTAGAATCGTTAGGGCGTGCATCCAGCATTTTCAATGCTTCATCGTTATGCTTGCCGTATATACCTATGTGGGCGCAAGCGTATAGGTTCATCAAATTGTTCTTTTTCGGGAAACCATTATCCATCAGTACACGCCATGCACTATCAGGGTCGTCTTGCAGGTGAAAGAGGAGGAAAGCGTAGTAAATAACCGTTTCGTCCTGATATATATAATCGTTCTGCTTGCCATATTCCACTAAGGTTTTTAATTCGTTAAGGCCCTTGCTTAGGTTGCCCTCCATACCCAGCATGTTTACACCCCATTTGTATTTGTCAGGTACGCTGCCTATTAAAGCATAAAGCACACCTAATGTTTTTTTGTTGGGTTTAAAATCGGGGAAGCGCTGCTCGTTCTCCACCAAAAATTTGTAAGCTTTTTTAATGGCAAATACCGCGCTTAGGTAATCGCCGAATTTAATATTGACCGATGCCCATTGCAGGTTCATTTCGGCAGCGCAAAACAAAAAGTATGGTGAATCCCTGTCGCCCACACTCAACATTTCAATGCGAAGGTCCTTATTGCTTTTTAGTTGGTTATATAAATCGCGGGTATCGGTGGTATACAGGTTCAGGAAGTCGACGTAATTTTCTAAGTAAACCGGTATCAGGTTATTCGGGTTCTTTTTTTCCTCGGCGGCAATCAGGGCTTTACCCTCGTTTAAGTGCAAGGCTATTATGGCATTGTAGGCATTGCGGCAGTTAGCATTAAAATCGAATGTTTGGGCATTGGCTAATGCACAGCAAAACAGGGCTATCCATAAAATACCTGACTTTATCACAAACGGAAAATAACCAAATTGAATAAATTTTCCCGCCGATCTCGCTGAAACCCGCAGATCGAATATAAAAATATCACATAGTTTAAACGGATTGATACAAAAATACATTATACAATTTAAAACGGAGGCATGGAAAAGTAAGATGAAAGTTGTGATGGAATTATCTGTCGTCACTTTTATACGTAATAGCGATTATCTAAAGATAGTTGCTACTATTCCCCTAAAGCATTTTTCTTTATCATCCCAATAATAAGCAGCATAAGGATATATATCGGGAACTACAAGTTCAGGAATACAAGAATCATTTATTATCATCCATCTTTTGGAAACATTGCTATTAAGAGGTATTGCAGTAGGACGGTAAGTTAAGTAGGTCCATTTCATTTCAACATGAGCCATTATTTCCATATTTATTGATGTGGGGTCTAACGTATCAGCAAAGTAAATACGAGGCGGCTCGAAAAAACACGTATCGCAGTTTAACCAATCAGGAATTTGCGCCAAAGCGTATTTCCCTGTGAAGGCAAAGAATATTAAAATAAAAAAATGTTTTTTCATGACAATTCTATTTAATGCCTCACTACTACTTGAACTGTGCTCAATTCGCGCATACTTGATTTATCTGTCACCCGCAAAAAGTAAACCCCGCTTTCAAGTGCTTCAGTGTTGATGATGTCCACCTGCTTTGTTTCGCGCCTTGCCATAAGTTGCCCGTTAGCATTCAGCAACTCAAAAACATAATTGCCCTGCCGCGGCATTTCAATGTACATCCCTTTATCGGCAGGGTTAGGTGTGATGCGTGGCTGTTCAACCGTACCTTGTCCCACGTTCCTTATATCTGTATTTATGGTATCGCATCCACTGCCGTTTAAAGATCCTAAGCGAGGATTTGCCGTATTTGAAATATTATAAGAATTTACACTTAGCGTTGGTTGACCGCCATATACAAAATTGCAATTTGACCCTAATTCGTCTGGTGAATTGATAACACTTAGAAACTGATAGCCTCCATTAAATGTACTTGCATAAATACGACCATTATATGCTAATCCTAATTGATCCATGTTTGCGTTCTGGTTAAATACTTCAACAGAATCCTGAACATTGCCCGACCAAAGATCGTATTGGTTTATCGTAGCTGTGTTGGTAGCATAAATAAATCTTCCATTAGGGGAAAGAGCTATTGAACTAATGCCGGATGCCGGATGGTTTACAGGATCGGCAGATGAATTGTTATAGATAGTAACCGGATTAGAAAACTGCCCTGTACACCTATCAAAGTCCATTACGGTTATTAATCCCCTACCTGCTCCAGTAGCATACTTAGCGCCATCCATTGAAAAACAACTATACCCATCATCTAATGGTCCCATGTAAACAGGACCTATATTTTGGTGTAGAGTATCTTTTATACCATCGGGGGTTAATAGAAAAATATTATACTCGTTTGTTTGTCTCGTAGATAGGACAAACCACCAATCTCTTCCGTTGGCATGTTTGCATGCTGTTAAACCACCTCTTTTAAATATTTGTTGATAAATAGTGTCGTTTTTTAATATTACGCCTCCTAGACCAAAATTAGCATCTTTATCGATGACACTATACATTAGGGTATAAGGTATGCCATTATTAATATCTCCTGAAAAATGAATCAAATAATAATATCTACTGCTTCCTGGTCTATTTAAAAATAATGACGACTGGCGAATCCATAAACCTTCAGAGTTTGCAGTGGTATATGGGCAAGGATTTATCCCATTTCCATTAAGTATTGAATCGCCGCTCCCTAACTTTCCTGCAATATAAACGCCGTTTGTATAGTATAATAAATTGCCCTGACTATCGGATATAGCCGAATTAGCCGCTCCTGTATTCATGTCAAACAGGATGCTATCTAATGTTGGTACACCCGTTCTAAAATTGATACTACTGGTGTTGGGGCCTAACATCCATTGTGCATCATTCAACTGGGCATTTGCTACATTGCGTAACAATAAAGTGCATAAACAAAATAGAAGGATTACCCTTTCCATGCATTAAATATAGCAAGTATTGGCTATGGCAATAAAAAAGCCCCATGCTGTTTGCAGGGGGCCTCTTTCGTATTCTAAATGATAGTGAAGTTTAAAGTTTGTCGTCCCAAGCTACCAATATGCGTCCGCAGTGTTCGCAAGTAATAATGCGTTTGCGTTGGCGTATTTCGCTTTGGCGTTGTGGTGGTATTTTGCTGTAGCAACCGCCGCAGGCATCGCGTAGTACTGCAACTACGGCTAAGCCGTTTTTGTAAGCACCGCGTACACGGTTGTAAGCTTTTAGCAAGCGCTCTTCTACTTTTTTAGCTTGTTTTTCCGACTCCTTCAAAAGTTCAATTTCTTCTTTTTCGGTTTCTTCTATAATTTTTTCAAGTTCCTTCTTTTTAATTTTAAGGTTCTTTTCGCGCTCTTTAATGTTTTTTTCGGTTTCATCAATAAAACCTTGCTTGCCGCCTATTTTAGCAGTGGCATCGGCAATTTTTTTATCGCAAAGCTGTATTTCAAGTTTTTGCAACTCAATTTCTTTGCTTAGTGCGTCGTATTCACGGTTGTTCTTAACGTTGTCCTGTTGCTTTTCGTAACGCGTAATTAGTTCCTTAGCAAGCGCTTTGGCGTTTTTACGGTTCTTAATTTCTTCGTCCAGCTCGTTAAGTTCGTCCTGTATGTTTTTTAAGCGGGTGTTAAGGCCTTCAATTTCATCTTCAAGGTCTTTTACTTCTATTGGAAGTTCACCCTTTAGGATCTGAATCCTGTCTATTTTAGAATCAATTTGTTGAAGGTCCCACAGTTGCTTTAATTTTTCATCAACCGAAAGGTCTTTGGTAGCTGCCATATTTATAAATATTTGATTGGGTTTGTATTGATTTTAGAAATCAAGGCGGCAAATGTAGGGAATTTTTGTGAAATTTGTTCAGCTAATAAATCTTTCGTAAACTGCTCACTTTCAAAGTGTCCCACATCGGCCACTATTATTTTGCCTTCTGCGTCAAAAAATTCGTGGTACTTAAAATCGCCCGTAATAAACACATCGGCACCGGCTGCTATGGCATTGGGTAGCAAAAACCTGCCTGCCCCGCCGCATACCGCCACCTTAGTTATGGGTTTGTTATGCAATGCAGTATAACGAATACAGTCGGTTTTAAGCTGTTTTTTAACCGTTTTTAAAAAAGTTAATTCGTCTATTGGCTTTTTAAGGGTGCCCACCATGCCGCTGCCTACGTTTGGCAAGGCATTATCAAGGCTTACTATATCATAAGCCACTTCCTGGTATGGGTGGGCCTTTAACAGTGCCTCAATAACCTGTGCCTGTATGTTTGACGGGAATACGGTTTCAAACCTTACTTCGTTTACGCGCTCCAGCATCCCTTTTTTGCCCACCGCAGGGTTCGATGCTATGTTACCCCTAAAAGTGCCAATACCCGTGCTATTAAAGCCGGTTTCGCTGTAGTTGCCTATATGGCCCGCACCTGCGGCAAACACTGCGCGCACTACTTGTTCGTGGTGTTCAACAGGTATAAAAGTGTATAACTTTTTAAGCAAGCCAGTTTTGGGAAGCAGTATTTGACAATCGGTAAGGCCCAGCCTTTGGCATATTTTGGCGTTAACGCCTGTGTGTACGTTATCGAGGTTAGTGTGTATGGCGTATATGGCAATATTGTTTTTAATGGCTTTAATAACCACGCGCTCCACATAATTTTTACCGTTCAGCTTTTTTAGCCCGCTAAACACAATGGGGTGGTGAGCTATTACCAATTGGCATTTTTCGCGTATGGCCTCGTCCATTACCTCTTCGGTGGTGTCTAAAGTTATTAGCGCCTTTTTAACCGTAGCATTTTTATCGCCCACTATCAGGCCACTATTATCGTAGCTTTCCTGATAGGGTAGGGGGGCAATACTCTTCAAATAATCGGTGATGTCTTTTATTCTCATAAATTTGATTTCAAATTCTAAAGTATCAATACCTTTTCAAAAATATTACTTTATCCCTTATCGCTGGTTTATGGTTTCGTTACCGTAGGGCGTAATTGGCTGTACGATAAAAAAGTATTTAAATCGGTCAAGTTCGATTTCCCCGTTATATCGGTAGGCAACCTTACCGCAGGCGGCACGGGTAAAACCCCGCATATCGAGTATCTTATTTTTTTGCTGCAATACGTTTATCGCGTAGCAACCCTTAGCCGTGGGTATGGGCGCAGCAGTCAGGGCTTTCTATTGGCTGAACCTAATACCCCCGCCACGCAAATAGGCGATGAGCCGAGGCAGTTTAAGCGCAAGTTTCCGGAAACGATTGTTAGCGTGGGCGAAGACCGCATACTGGCCATACCCAAAATATTAGGTGCCCGCCCCGATACCGATGTAATATTGCTTGACGATGCTTTTCAGCACCGCAGCGTAAAGCCCGGGCTATCGGTATTGCTTACTGAATATAACAGCCCATTTACCCACGATAACCTATTGCCGCTTGGTTGGCTGCGCGAACCCAAAAGCAGTTACCACCGTGCCGATATTATAATAGTTACCAAGTGCCCGCCAACCGTAACCGAAGCAGAACGGGTGAGTATGGTGGCTGAAATAAAGCCTTATAAGTACCAAAAAGTTTATTTCAGCACTATACAATACGGGCCGCTTTATTCGTTTTATGATGCTAATTACAGGGTGCAGTTAAATGATGGGGTAACGGCGCTTTTGGTTTGTGGTATAGCTAAGTATGCCGAGTTACAGGCTTATTTAGAGGTGAAGGCCCAAAAGGTATATGTTCGTGATTTTAGCGACCACCACCAATTTGACCGCTACGACCTGGAAAGTATACGCGAAACTTATAACAATTTGGGGACTGATAAAAAGGTGATGATTACCACTGAAAAGGATGCCGCGCGATTAGAAGAGCACCGCGATTGGTTTTTGCAGAATAAAATTGAAATATTTGTGCAACCCATAGCCGTTAACTTTTTGAACGGAGATGCCGAAAAATTTAACGCCGACATATTACAGTATATTGAGGCAACCAAACAGAAAATGAATTAGATGGGAAACTTGTTGAAATAAACCACACCCCTAACCCCTCTCCTTAATTAAGGAGAGGGGAAGTACAGTCCGCTGAAGCGGACGGTACACAGTGAGTTAAATATTTTACAAGGCCACCAAACAAAAAATGAATTAAATAAACCGTACAACTAAAATTGATGGAGAACTTACCCGAAAAGATTAAACAGACTACTGAGTTTTTAAAACACAGAACAGAATTTGACTACCATCATGGTATTATATTAGGTTCGGGTTTGGGCAACTTAACTAAAGAGATTAAAATACATGTACAAATACCCTATGCCGATATACCCAACTTTCCGGTATCAACGGTGCAGGGGCATAGCGGCAGCTTAATATTTGGAGAATTGGGTGGTAAAAATGTAGTTGCCATGAGCGGCCGTTTTCATTACTACGAAGGTTATAGCATGAAAGAGGTAACGTTTCCGATACGTGTTATGAAATATTTAGGGGTTGAAACTTTATTAATATCTAATGCATCGGGAGGTATGAATGCCGACTTTGAGGTAGGTGACCTAATGATTATTACCGACCACATATATCTGCAACCCGAGCATCCGCTACGCGGTAAAAACGACCCTGAGTTGGGCCCGCGTTTTCCGAATATGAACAATGCTTACAATACTGAACTGGTTAAAAAAGGCCTTCAAATAGCGCTGGATAATAATATTACTTGCCATACAGGGGTGTATGTTGGCGTACAAGGCCCAACGTTTGAAACCCCCGCCGAATACAAAGCATTTGCACTAATGGGCGGCGATGTGGTAGGCATGAGCACTACCCCCGAGGTAGTAGTAGCACGGCACATGGATATGCGCGTATTTGCCGTTTCGGTTATTAGCGATATGGGTTATCCGTTCGAGAAGGCTGATAAGGTAACGCACGAATTTGTATTACAGAAAGCTGCCGAAGCCGAACCCAAAATGACCAAATTGATTATTGAACTGCTACAGGATATATAATAACAGCATTGGCAACCAAGCGCAGCAAAACAATTATAACAACACGCAGCTACCTGCTTAAGCTATGCCTATTATTAGCTATAGGGGCTTGGTGCGCGCAATTGCAAGCGGCAGAAACAGACAGCACCACCGCTAAACCTAAAAAAACCACTACCCTTAACGATACTTGGTTTTTAAACGGCGAAACCGATAACCACCATGTTATTGATACCACCATTTTTGATTTGGAACAATTTAACCCCATACAGCGCAACGGTATTGAGTATGCCAATACAGGCAATTTGGGTGGGGCGGCTTTTCCCTTACAGTATAGTATTGATAAACGAATGGGGTTCGATTTAGGTTACCATCAATTCGACTTGTATAAATATTGTAAGGACTCGATTAAATACTACCAAGTAGTGCGCCCGTATGCCGAAATAAGCATGGTAATAGGTTTAAAGAAAGAGCAGATGTACCGCGCTACTTTTGCCAACCAGCATAAGGGTATAATATATTACGGTGTTGACTTTACAAGGATGAACAGCCCCGGCACTTATACCAACCAGGCTACTAACGATAACGGCTTTAGTTTGTATGGTATTTACAACTCGAAAAATAAGCATTGGAATGTGCAGGCCGATTTGGTTTTTAATGCATTTAAGGTGGGCGAAAACGGAGGTGTAGCAAATGATATTTTCGATTCAACTTTATTTAAGAAAACATTGGCGGAAGTAAACCTGCAAAGCGCAGGCAACAATTACCGCCAAACCGATTTTTACTTAACTACGGCATACAACGCAGGTAAAAAATATAATCAGCGCATTAATGATTCAACAACTACCAAAGTGTTGATGCAGGTATTTAAAATATCGTATCAATTTAATATTGAGAAAACGATTAACAAGTACCTTGATTCGAGTCCCGATTCAGCAGCCTATGGCATCTTTATGCTCAAGGATTCAGTTTTCAATAACATCAAGTATTTGAAAATAGGTAATGCTGTAAACCTGCAATATAACTGGCGCAAACTTACTTCCGATTCCACCTATATGGATAAGAACCTGATAGTTTACGCATCGGCAGGCTACGATTATTATATGCTGGCGCAGAACGGAATTAAAAATAACCTGAGTAACCTATATGTATCGGGGGGCTTGCGCAATAGCTTTTCGGCCCCATCTAAAATATTGTACCGCGCGCAGGTTAAGTACTATCCGTATGGTTGGAACCAAAACGACTTTTTAATAGACGGCCTTGCCGGCTACGACTTTAAAAAATGGGGTATGCTTACCGCCAACTATACCTACCAGATAAAGGAGCAGCCATACATATATGAACAGTATACATCGCACCCTGTAAATTGGAGTTACAGCCTGCCTAAAATGCAAACTATGGCATTGGGCGCCATGTACCAAAACCCAGCTTGGGGTATTACGCTCGATGCCAACTATTATTGGTTAAGTAACTTACCTGTATACCCCGGCCGGGCAAATCCGTTTTATGAGGGAGGTAAAAAACAGAATTTTATAACCCTGCATGCGGGGCAAAAAAACTCGGTAGCAGGTTTGCATATCGAAAACGAAATATTTATTACCCTGCCCAATGGCAAAGGTTCCATGACGGACTACTACGCTTTTATTTACACCAAGCATTCGTTATTTTACGAAAACCGCTTGTTTAAAAAAGCATTGTGGCTAAGTACCGGGTTCGATGTGCGTTTTAGGTATAACAACAATCCTCCTTATTACGACCCACTATTCGGGGCATTTTATCCGGTAGCCTACAATGCGCGCTTATTACCGCAATTGGATTACTTCCTGAACCTTAAAATTAAAACAGTACGCGTACTGCTTGTTGTTACCAATTTAGCATCGGCGGTTACAAGTAAAGGTTATTATTCTTTATACCGCTATCCCGCCCCCGATATTTCGTTCAAGTTTGGTATTAAGTGGCGTTTCTTCGAGTAAACAGTTTGCAATTGGCAAAAAGTAGCGTACCGTGTATGCATAAATAGAGCATCACAACAGAATTGGCAGATTATACAGATTTACTGAAATAGACAGCTTTAATTTTTCCCGCCATTGTTGGTGTTTTAGCGAAGCGTCACCAACAATAAATAGAGCGCTGATATCGTTGTTGGTGATAACACGCAACAACGGCGAAAATAAATTCCTTTTTGAATAAATTTTTGGGGCATAAAGTATTGTGCCCTTACATTGATTTACAATAAAAAAGGCCATAACTATAAGTTATGGCCTGATGTCAATTAATCAAAATAACACTTTCGTCATATCAACTGCGCAAAGCCCCATAACAAGGCTATAATAGCGGCGGTTACCCCGCCTATAATGGTTAACGACTTAACTATGCTTAAACCATCGTTAGTTTCAATATTGTTTTCAGGCTGTTCCACTTAGATACATTTTATTGCTTAATAATTAATACACATAGCCATTACACCCATTGGTGCAATAGCATATTACATTTTAGTAAATAAAAGTTGGTATCTAAATAAGCATTACCCGAAGCCGTAAATGGCGAGGGGTTTTAATAGGCAGGTTAGGCGATAAAATACCCGTATTGGTAGTATAACTTAACGGTAAAGCGGTGTAATAAGCAGGGCCTGTTACAAAAGCAGGGCTAACATGCTCTACGGTTCCTAATGTTGGTACGTGTTCTTCCACATGCAACAAGTCCGATGGGTCGTCGTCTTCATCTACATGGTCTAAGTCGCTATTGTGTGCTACATGATGTTTGGCATGTGGCATGCTATCGGTATTCATTAATAGCTTGCCTAATGGCAACATTGCCATTAATATTAAGCTAAGAAAAATAACTGCGTGCCGCATTTTCATGTTAGCTAATATAGTTCCGTGTTTCGAATTATAGGAACACGGCTTTAACTATTTTTTTTATTTCTTAAATATCCCCGTTATTACCCTTCCTATGTTGCCGTTTGGCTCCTGTATATGCAACAAAGCAGCAAGGGTAGGGGCTATATCGGTCATGTGCACATCGGTGTGGTCTTCGCCATGTGGTATTTTCCAGCCCATAAATACCAAAGGTATGTGCGTATCATAAGGGTACTGGGTCCCGTGGGTGGTGCCTTTGGTATAACTTTCGAACCAACCCGGTTGGTACAAAATAAATACATCGCCGCTGCGGTTAGGATACACGCCATTAGCAATGTTTTGTTTCATGGTGGCATCAATCAGCGCATCGTCAATTTCGGCTAAGTCAATAGCTTGGTTAATACCTGTAAAGCCGTTTAAAAATTTAACGGTAGCAGCTTTTACTTCGCTTAGGTCTAATTTTTTTTCATCTATTAATGCATGGTTAAGGTATACCTGCATATTATCGTAACTAAGTACCCAGTTGCCCTCGCCATATTTGTGTTCCAAATGTTTGTTCAATTGTTTAAGTGTAGTGTCTATATTAAACACGCCGGCAGGTATCTTATTTTCCTTTAAGAAATCGGGCACATGTGCGGCGCCGTGGTCGGCACTTAAAAATAAAACATAATTACCTTTGCCTATGGTTTGGTCTAAGTAATTAAAGAAACTTTCCAAGTCTTTATCAAGGCGTAAATAGCAGTCTTCAATTTCAACACTATTAGGCCCAAACTGGTGGCCAATGTAGTCGGTTGATGATAAGCTAAGGGCAAGAAAATCGGTGTACTTGCCTTGGCCCATTTTCTCATTTTCAATAGCGGCTTTGGCAAAATCTAAGGTAAGGCTATTGCCGAACGGGGTAGCATCAATTACACCTAAGCCTTCCTTCATCATACCGCTAACGCTGTGCTCAAAAACTGGTTTGGTTTCGTTCTTAAAAGGGCGCTCGTACGGCTCATCGTCAGGCTGGCTTTCGTTGTATTGTATAATAGGTAAAAGGGTATTCCAGTTTTTAGCAACATAAGCCTGCGGTATATCCTTACTGTTAAATTGGTTTACCCAATCAGGCAACTTTTTCATATAGTACGATGAAGTAACCCAATCGCCCACGCTGCCATCAAAAAAGTAAGCGGCATTGGCGGCATGGCCGGCAGGCAATATCGAGGCACGGTCTTTCAGAGCGATGCCGATTACTTTCGATTGCATGTTATTGGCCAATTTTAGCTCGTCGGTAATAGTGGTAACCAACAGCCTGTGCGGCGATGTTTTTCCTACATCTGATGTTGAGCCCACTGTAGTTTGCGTGCTATCGCCCACGTTGCTTACTTCCTGGCCTTCAGTAAGGTCGTACCAGCCGTTGCCCGTTATACCATGTATAGAAGGTACCGAGCCTGTATAAATACAGCTATGCCCCGGGGCGGTATATGAAGGGGAGTAGTTAATATGGGTATTTTCGCAGCTGTAACCCTCGCGCAACAGGCGTTTAAAACCATTGGCGCCGTATTTATCGGTGTATCGGTATAAAAAATCCCAACGCATTTGGTCCACCACTATGCCTATAACCAATTTAGGCTTAGCAGGTGTAGCGGGTACTGTGTTAGTTTGCGCTATGGCGTTGCCGCACAATAAAACAAGGATACAGAAGGGAAGAAGCAGTTTTTTCATTAATGCTTTATTTTGCTGCAAAAATAGTTTTTGCCTCCAGCTTACCGCCCTAAGCGGGTTTATCTTAACATTAACTAAATGTTTTCGGCAAAAATGGGGGTAATAAGGCTTAGTGTAGCTAAATTTGCACCCTCATTTTAAATCAGGCTATGTTGAAGAAAGTACTTTTGGTAATTCAGTTGTTGTTGATGTTAAGTTATGGTGAAGCACAAATCAATCACCAGCCGCGTATTAACCTCGACCCCAGCATGAAGCCGTTTTACCACGGCGTGGAGTCGGGCGACCCTATGGCCGACAGGGTAATGATATGGAGCCGTGTTACGCCTGATACAGGCACCATTGGTAATATTGATGTGTTTTGGCAAATAGCTACCGATACAGGGTTTACTAATGTTGTAAACTATGGTAGCTTGGTGGCTACCGAAGAAAACCACTACTGTGTGAAGGCTGATGTGTGCGGCTTGCAGCCTTCAACGTATTACTATTATATGTTTAACTCGCAAGGTAAAAACTCGATAATAGGCCGCACCAAAACTGCCCCTGCCGCAGGGGCCGATGTTGACAGTGTGCGCTTTGCGGTAGTAAGCTGCGCCAGTTGGGAGCATGGTTATTTTAATGCCTACCAAAGTATTTCGGAAAAAAATGATGTAGATGCTGTGGTGCATTTGGGCGATTATATTTATGAATATGCCAGTGGCGATTTTTCAGGTAGTGTATCGGGCCGCACTTACGACCCGCCAACCGAGTGTATTACCGAAGTAGGCTATGAGCTTAGGTATTCGCAATATAAGTTAGATAAGCAACTGCAACGCCTGCATCAATTATTCCCTTTTATAACCGTGTGGGACGACCACGAAACGGCGAATGATTCGTGGCGCGAAGGTGCGCAAAACCACGACCCTGCAACCGAAGGCTCGTTTGATGTACGCAAGCATAATTCAACCTCTACCTATTTTAAATGGATGCCTATACGTAAGCCCGACCCTGCCGATACTATCCGTATTTTCAGAAAGCTGCGTTATGGCAAATTACTTGATTTAGTAATGTTAGATACCCGCTTGTATGACCGAGATGAGCAGGATTTGGCAGCGCGGGATGATAGCACCCGCCATATTATGGGCCCTGTTGAACGTGCTTGGTTTTTACAACAGTTAGATGACACTACCACACAATGGAAGATAATAGGCAACCAGGTAATGTTTGCCCCATTACAAGTTTTTGGGCAGCCTGTAAATGCCGATCAGTGGGATGGCTATAACTACGAGCGTACTTTAATTGAAGACCATATAATGAATAATAACATTAAGGACATAGTAATACTAACAGGCGATATACATACCAGTTGGTGTAACGATGTGCCCGGCCCCAATTACAATTCAAGCACAGGTGCGGGTTCGGTGTGTGTTGAGTTTGTAGGTACCAGTGTTACATCGTTAAGTTCGCCATTACCTGTGGGTACAAGTATAATACAAGCACTTAACCCGAATGTTAAGTATGTAAATATTAATAATAAAGGCTATTACATACTTAACATAATGAAAACACGCACCCAAGCCGATTATAATTATGTTAGTACTGTTACATCATTAGGCTCAACTAATATTACTGGGCCATCGTACTTTGTAAATAATAACGAACGCCATTTGCGTAATACACAGCCACCTGTAGTAGCGCCACGTGTAACTGCACCTAATCCGCCCCTTGATGCCAAACAAAGCATAAACGTTTATAAAATTACCGATCATTACCTAACTACTAACGAGAACACACAAGTAGGCACTAACGTAATACCAAGCCTGCAAATGTGCCCTATGGTTACTTTAGCCCCGGCCGTATTGCCTGCACACGGCACAGTAGTATCGCTTAACGGACAAGATGTAACTTACGTACCGGTTAGTAATTATAATGGTTACGATACCGTAGCTTATGCGCTTTGTACTAATGATACAGTTCCTGTATGCGATACCATATATCTATACATAACTATTAATTCGGTAAATACTTTAGATACTATTACCATAAATCTGGAAAGAGACAGCGCTTACACGGCTTGTTTGCATTTTGATGATTTAGTTAGCGCACCCACTACGGTTAACAATACTGCGCCGCATCATGGTACAGTAGTGGTTACTGATACTTGTTTTACTTATCAACCCGATGCCGCATATGCAGGCGTTGACTGGGTTACTTTTACCACTTGCGATACATCGGGCAATTGCGATACTATTGTTTACCAACTTAGGATTGACCACCCCGTTACGGCTTCGACTATTGAAGTGACATTGAACAAAAATACCAATGTAACGCCTTGCCTTACTTTCGATGATTTAGTATGCGCCCCCGGTAGTGTTACTATTACCCAATTACCACAACACGGTACCTATACCCGGTTAAGCGATACCTGTACCAAATATGCGCCTTATTATAACTATGTGGGCGATGATACCATACAATTTGTTGGTTGCGATACCTGCGGGTTACATAATTGCGATACTATAACGGTTATATTCCATACGGTGCAACCTAATGCTATTAATGAGCCAAGCGACTTAGTGGTGTTTGGTATGTTCCCTAACCCTGTTAACGATAAACTGATAATACAATACTACCTTTACAATAAGGGTAATGTATCATTTACCGTGTACGATTTAAATGGCAAGGTTATTAGTATCGATACTTATAACCATGCCGATACAGGCTTGCTGTATGCACAACTTAATACTAGCCAATTGGCCAAAGGCCAGTACATAGTTGAAGTAAGTGTAAACGGCGATACTTACCGCAAGCAAATTATTAAACAGTAGCCATATAGCTATGCCGCAACCATTGATTCATTTCAATATATTCAGCTTATCAAGGCGCAGGTTGTTGGCTATTGTGAGCAGTGGATTATTGTTTGCTGTTGCTATTTGGTTTGCGAATAATGAATTGCCATACCGCCACGTATGGAGTAGTTTTTATGCCGAAAGCGATATAGGAACGTATTTCTGCGAGAAAACATTTATGGATAAAATTGTAAGGCAGCCAGTTAATACCTTCAGCAATTTTATATACTTTATTACTGCATTAGCTATTATACGCCGTGGCTGGAAAGACCAAAGCAAGCGCAACCGTTACAACATTATTTCGGCCAATCCGTTTTACAGTATTACATACGGGTTTATACTGTTGTACATATTTACTGCCAGTACTATTTTTCATTCATCACTTATTAATTTTGCGGCCCTGCTCGATTTTTCAGCCGTGTATTCATTGGCACTTTTCCCACTCATGTATTTTACGCACAGGGTGTGGTTGCTTAGCATAGGTGTACCAAGTAACCAAAGGCACCCATTAAGTACACGCACTTTAATTGCAGCTTTCTCGCTGTTATATGTAATGCTCACATTTTTTGTTCCCCGTGGTTACGACGATTATGCGGTACTTACCATAATTATTGTGTTGGTAATATTTGGTGCCATAGTTGAAGCTAAGGACCGCGGCAAAACCAATCATCGTTATTTATTAACCAGCGTTATAGCCATTGCCTTTGGCGTTATGTGGTTTGCTTTCGATACCCGCAAAATTCTATGCGACCCTAATAGCTATATACAGCCGCACAGCTTGTGGCATTTGTTTTCGGGCACAGCGGCGTTTTATTTTTACATGTACATCCGCAGCGAGAAGAATAAGATTTAATACCAAAATTTATTTCCAGCTATCCCTAAATTTCGGGATCGAAAAAAAATGCAGATAGGATAAATTTTTTCACAACAGATAAAGCAGATTTTACAGATTAATACAAAATATATTCACCTCTGTGAAACTCTTGTATTTATCTCTGTATTTACTCCGTGGTAAACTGTATTGGCTGTTAGAAACGCAGGTGCTTAACGGTTAGCCCGTTATTACTTAATTGCTTTAACGAATCGATACCTACTTTTAAGTGTAACTCGGCAAAGCTGCCTGTAACTTTTTGGTCGCTTATATCGGTTTTTACGCCTTCGGGTACCATAGGTTGATCAGATACTAAAAGCAATGCCCCGGCAGGTATTTCGTTTTTAAAAGCCGTAATAAATATGGTAGCTGTTTCCATATCAATAGCCATAACCCTTACCTTACGCAGGTATTCCTTAAATTCTTCATCCCACTCCCACACGCGGCGGTTAGTGGTGTATACGGTACCCGTCCAATAATCCTGATTATAATCTCGTATGGTAGTTGATATTGCTTTTTGCAGCGCAAATGAGGGCAATGCAGGCACCTCGGCAGGGAAGTAGTCGTTCGATGTACCCTCGCCCCTAATAGCGGCTATGGGTAATATAAAATCGCCTATCTCACTTTTTTTCTTCAAGCCTCCACACTTGCCTAAAAACAAAACGGCCTTAGGTTGTATGGCCGATAGCAGGTCCATCATAGTTGCTGCATTGGGGCTGCCCATACCAAAGTTAATAATGGTAATGCCTTCGGCGCTGGCGCTGGTCATAGGCCTGTCTTCGCCAAGTACGGGTACGCCGTGCATTTCGGCAAACATGTACACGTAGTTATTAAAATTGGTAAGCAGTATATATTCGCTAAAGTCTTTCAGTTCGCGGCCTGTATAACGGGGTAACCAGTTATTTACTATTTCCTCTTTCGTTTTCATTTGTCTATTTTGCTTTTGCTACTGTAAGTTAACAATAGCTGTATGTATTCAAAAATACGAAAGTAAGGTGCATTTAATGCATGATATAGAACATGGTTCAGTTACAGTTTAGTAAATACAATATTAAGGTTGAGGAGCGCGAAGGCGTACGCTATGTTTTTGACGAGTTTAGGCGCAAGCAAGTAATACTTACACCCGAGGAGTGGGTACGGCAGCACATACTGCATTATTTAGTGTATGATAGGCAATACCCGGCATCACTAATAGCCGTTGAGCGAGGTATTGAACTGAACGGATTGAAGAAGCGTTTTGATATAGTGGTGTTTAACCGTAGTGGCCAAGCAAAAATGATTATTGAATGTAAAGCCCCCGGCGAGGTGCTTAATCAAAAAGTATTTGAACAAATAGCAGGTTACAACTTAGCATTAAATGCTGCCTACTTATGGGTTACCAATGGTACCTTTAATTACTGTTGTAAATTAGCCCGCCCCATACAAATGCTGGATACTATACCGGAGTATAACATGTTGAACGAAGATTAAACCTTACTTATCTTATCAAAGTTAAGTTGCCTTTTTGCTCAATACTTTTTCCGGCAATATCTTTAGCAGTAACGTAATAAACAAAAGTTCCTGAGTCTTGTACTTTGCCTTTGTAGGTGCCATCCCATCCTCGGCTTAAATCGTTTAAGTCGTTTAGGTTATTTCCGCTGTATACCATTTCGCCCCAACGGTTATAAATGCGTATTTCATAGCTGCCTATAAAGTTGCCGAACAGGGTAAAGTGGTCGTTAGTGCCATCGCCGTTTGGTGTAAATGCTTGCGGTACTTTTATGTAGCTTTCGCAAGGGGCCATGCTAATGTTTAGCGTGTCATATACTAAGCAACCATTTATATCAGTAAGCGATACTATGTATTCAACTGCATCGTTACCACTAAATATAGGTGCCCGCGAGGTTGCATCGTTTAAACCTATTGCAGGGTTCCATAGTATACTTCCCGAATCTGCATTTATAAATATTTGGTATGGTACACCCGGGCAGGTGGCTGTATCGGTTCCTGCATCAATCAAGGCGCTTTCATGTAGCCGTATTAATACCGTATCGGTATTGGTACATCCATTACTGCCCGTTGCTGTTAAAGTATATTGTACCGAATCGGTATAGTTGAAAATAGGATCGGTAATATTATAGGCATTTAATCCTTCAGTTGGTTGCCATTCAACACTGGTGCCATCGGTGGTGGCTTGTAACTGGTAGTTGGTTTCTTTACAAACTATGGTATCTAAACCTGCGTTTACTGCCGGCTTAGGTTTAATATTTACCATTAAGGTATCTTGGTTTTTGCAGCCACTGGTATCAAATACTATTACCGAGTATTCGGTGTTTTGACTTGGGCTTACCATAATAGTAGCTGTGGTATCGCCGCTGCTCCAGTAAAAATGCAAACCCGCACGCGTGGTATAGTAAATGCGCAGGTTAATTACACGCGGCCCTGAAAAAGCACCAAAGGCATAATCATTTACCGTACCTTGTACAAAATCAAGTACGCCATCGCTGTTATAGGTTACTCCTTGTTGTATTCCTATGCCTGCACCGTATTTCATTTTTACCGGGGTTGCGTTGGCAGTAGTAACATAAAACGCAAAAGTATCGCCACTTGCAATAGGCTGGTTTACCTGTGCGGGTATTACCGTAAATTGATTGCTTGGGTTTGGAGTAAAATTGTAATATGAACTTAGTAGCGACCAACTATTCGGTAGTTGCTCGAAGCTACGGTAGCTACCTTGCTTGCCATATATTTCGGCAATGGTTAAAGGCGCTGTAAGGAACTTAGCAGCGAATGAGTCGATAACTACATCGCCGTGTGCTATCAGGTTAAACATAGCCCCTTGGCGGCCTTGGGTTGAGGTGTCATTCTTTACTTCAAACAATTTATTTAATGGGTCGGTATAGGCTGTAATAGCGGCGGTATCGCCAGCGCAAACCGATTGGTCCGTGCCTGCATTCACATTATAAAGAGTAACTACTTTAACGGTGTAACTACCGCTATCGCCGCCACAATCATTCAGGCTAAAATTAGACAGGGTATAGGTGCCTAAGGAATCGAATATCACAGTGGTTTGGCTGTTGGCTTCATCTAAAATAGATACGCCCGAAGGGGCATCCCAATTGTAATAGGTTTCGGCTAAGTAGCCTACCTGATAGGTAACAGTATCACCCAAGCAAACCTGTGTTGGTCCGCTTATATTAACGGTAGGGTTGCCTATAATGGCAATTTTTTTCGAGCTTGAATAAGGCCCGTAGCAGCCGTAATTTATTTCGCGCACATAAAATATGTAGTCGTTTACTTGTGCGCCTGTAAAATCAACTATCAATGGGTTATACGGCCATATAAAAGCATTGCCGTTATTTAATCCGCTTGATGACCATTCATAATCCGATGGCGGATGTTTGAACGGGTTAACGGTAAAATCAACCAAGCCCAAATTACAATATACGGTATCAATGCTTTCAATTATGGGTGGCGTTAAATCGGGGGCACCTATAATAACGCGTATTACACTGCCTGTTTGGTTCCAAGGCTGATTGCTGCAATTGCTTACCATGCGCATGTAATAAGATCCGGGGGCAACGGGCAAGGAATCGGCAGTAGAAGGAACACATAAAGTAAAGTTACCGCCTATGCTATCATGATATACACCTAAGCCGCCACTATTCAGCAAGGCAAATGTGTTCATATCGTGTAATTCAATAGTCCAGCTATTGCAGGTGTCATAGCTGGCATCGGGTGTCCATTGATTGGGGTGAATAACAATGGTTGAACATGCGGGGAATGGCCCTGATGATACACAAAAATGTATATCGGTATGGTTGTTGGTTAGCTCATCGCATTGCGCTAAGCAGAATGGCCCAATAATACTACCCGTTATCGCTGGGCGGGTAGATCGGATACGTATATAGTAGCCACAACCCGGAGGTACAGTAGCAGGTATTAAGCCCGATACATTGCCCGGCGGGCCGGGATAGGCATCGGTAGTATTGTTATTGCCTAAAAAGAAAGGGTTGGCAAAGTTGCCCGTTGAATCGGATAGTTCGGCTATGTAATTATTGCCCGAGGTAAATACCCCAAACGAGTTAAACTTTACATCAATTACGCTCAATATGCAAGTAGTGTCGTTATCGCTCATTACTGGTGCATTATTAGTAATTATTGTTTCGGGGCAATCCACTATCGCAAAACATATACTGGTATCACCTGTAATAGTTGGTTGCGGGCTTACGCGGTTAATACGTATGCGGAAACAGTTGCCGCTAACATTATCGGGTACTTGAAAACCAATAAAGCCTTGTGTATCGGGTGCAAATACATTAAACACGCCGCCATCAATGGGTGTAGCAAAGCTGCCTGTAGCATTACTCATTTGTATGCGGTAAGTACCATCGCAAAGCGGTGCGCTAAGGTGGTAGCCTATGGTAATATAATTATCCTGGCAAACCGTAGTAGGAGAGATGAGGTTAACGCTAACCTTTACCGGGTTGTTTACGTTATCGTAAGTGCCTACGGCAATTATATCATCAATACTAAACGAGTTGTTGGTAGTTACGCCGCTTGCCGGGTTTACCCATCTAAAACCCATTTGTAAGTTCTGCACATTATTAAAAGCGGGGTCTTGTATTACTTCATATTTCCATTTGCTTTGGTTGTTGTATTTGGTTTGCCCTGTTTTAATCCAGGGGCCGCCGTCAATGCGGTAATATACTTCGCCATACGCTGTGTTATCGCCTTGGCTTATCCAGAAAAAAGTAAAAATTACATTGCTCATACCCAAGGTGCAAAAGGGGCTGCCTATATAGCAAAACCTGTCGGAGGCTGTGCTGCTGTTCCAGTTACTGTTCGATATACCGTTGGAGGTAACTGCTGCTTTATCGTGTATGTGTAAGTACTGCGAGTTTGGTGCGCCGTTAATAGTACCGCTTACCACGCTATCCTGCGGTGGCGTGTTGGGGTATAGGGGTTGGCCGTTGTAGCTATTGTTTACAATCCAATCGTTACCACCTGTGTTGGTGCCCACACCCGGGCTATCAATTACAATACTGTTAGTAGCATTTTCAAAACTCTCGGTCAACAACAATATTTGTTGCTGTGCCATAGCCATGCTACACACTAATAGTAGTACCGTAAATGAGCATAGTTTTTTAGCCATACTATTTCACCCTCTCCAGTAAGGGGTTGTTATGTTATTCGCCGTAAATTAAATTGCCGTCTAATTCGCCGGTTACCTTAAATTCTGTTCTTCTGTTTAGTTGGTGGCATGGGCAATCGCCGCTTTGGTCCTGCGGACACTCGGCGTATTTGCTGCAATCATCCAACGGTTTTGTTTCCCCATAGCCTTTAGCTACTACACGTTCCTTGGCAATACCCTTATCTTTTATCAAATAATTTACACAGCTCTCGGCACGTTTTTGCGAAAGGTCTAAATTGTATTGGTCGCTACCGCGCGTATCGGTATGCGAGCTTAACTCAATAATAATAGTTGGGTTTTCGATTAAGATGTTGTATAGTGTATCCAGCGTTGCTTTCGACTCGGCACGTAAATCCGATTTATCGAAATCGTAATAGATATTGTTCAGCCTGTAGGCTTTGTTCTTCTCTAATTTTTTCAGGTAAATATCAACGGTTAATGTATCGCTTTTAGCAGCGCCTTGTGTACCAAAGTTTTGCGACGATGCAAAGTAGCCATCCTTAGCGCCCGATACTTTGTACAATTTTTCGGCCTTTAAATTAAAAAAGTAAGGTGTTTCGCCTTTGCTGGTATCGGTGTTAATGGTTACGTCGCCCTCGCCTGTGTTTTCGGCGCGTAATGATAAATTAACTGCGGCCCCATCAATAGGTTGTTGGGTAGCATCGTCGAACACGCGGCCTTTAACGGCTAAGTATATGCGATGCTCATAGTCGTAACTAAAAATATCGAAGCAGCATGTTTTGCCACGTACCGAAAATATGCCTGGCCTGTTGCTAACCATATAGCCTTTTTCGCTATTATCAGCATAGCGGTAATAGTTATCGTCGCAAGGCGAATTAAATGGTGCACCTAAGTTTTCGGGGTTAGTAGTAAAGCGATTATTGCCGTCGCTTTGCGATTTATAAATATCCTGTCCGCCCATGCTTATCCATCCGTTCGAACTGAAATAAAGTGCATTGGTTTTAGGATCGAAAAAGGGGGTAACCTCATCTCGGTCGGTATTTATTTTATTACCGACGTTACGTGGAGTTCCAAACTCGCCTTTCTTGTTTACTACACTATACCATATATCATTACCACCACGCCCGCCCGTACGGTTCGATACGAAGTATAACACATCTCCGCTTTTGGTATTAGTGTAGTAAGGCTGTGTATTGGTAAAGCCCTTCATGTTTATTTCTTCGCCCAATTCTTTACCATCTCCCCACTTCTCGTCCTTCAATTCGCTCATATATATTTTGCAATCAGGAGTAAGCAAGTCGCCCTCGCAAATGGTGTAGAAAAACTTATCGCCAATATTACTGAACGCCCCATTCGATATATGCATCCCTTTCTGATCAAAGGTGGTAATGCGTTCGGCAACACTGTAATTACTATCGGTTACGGTTGAGGTATACATCTTCATTAGCATACCATCTTTTTTGGCATCGCTCATATCGGGTTTCATGTATAACACAGTATCGCTGTGTATAGATGAGAAGTAGAGCGTGTTGCCATTTAAGGCAGGTGCTAAGTCGGCATAGTTGCTGTTTACTTCTTTGCCTAAGTGGTCAAGTTTTATGGTAGGGTCGGGCTTGACTTCTTTTAAAGCAAAATTGCATCCGTCAATTTCGGTGCGTGCCCACTTTTTTATTTTAGAAGCGTCGGCCTCTTTGTATATTTTAATAAAGCGTTGGAATAGTGGTATAGCATCGGTGTACTTACCTTGCATTTTTGTATTTACAGCACCGTAGTACAATGCCATAGGCTTGCCTGTTGAATCGGCATCATAAGCTTTTAAGAAGTATTCGGCTGCATTTTCGTAATCGCGGGCTAAGCGGTAGCAATCGGCTAAGTTGTATAGCACCGAAGTTTCGGCAGGGTCGTTTTTTAATATTTCAAGATACAAATCGGTAGCTGAAAATATACTGCCTTGTTGATACGCATCATTGGCAGCCTTTAAATATTTACGCTTATTAAATTTTTCATCGGCAGCATGCGAATAATGTATGCTGAAAAGTAATAAGAGGGATATAGCTATTCGTGTTGCCAACTTCATTCTAATAATCATTTATTGCTTTAGGCCGTTTTAATTTATGCAATTACATCATAGGGCATGGTACCAGTATAGGGTAATTCAAACTCTTACTTTTAATAATACCTGTATATATTATAGCTATTTCAAATCCGCCACGGCCTTGGGTTGCAGGTTTAAGGGTTGATGTATTAATATCATAAGCCGCCATTACACGCACCTTATAGTACTCAAGGCCTGCTGTAATAATAGCAGCATCTTTTAAGCGGTACCAGCCACCAATGCTGGCAATTAATTCGCTTTTGGCCATAGGCATGTGGTACTCAAACGCGGTACCGAAGTTTATTTCTTGCGCTTTATTTTGGTACTGGAATATAAAGTTGGGGGTAATGTAAAAGTTCTTGTAGGCTTTAATGCGTATGCCTTCGGTAACCGTAAAGCGGGTGGCCAGTTTTACCTTTTCGCCCAGAAATGATTCCTTAGGTTGTACCAAGTGGTAAACCGAAAAGCCTGTCATAAAACCAACTACATCTTTAATGGTTGATTGATGCAATAAGCCCGCCTGCATATCGAAGTACCCAATGTTAGGTTTGGCTATGTTTTCGTTATTGGATTGGTTAAGGTCGAAATCGGTGCCGTTAAATTGATCGGGGAAAGCCAGTTGCTGGTACTTCAGGCTTTTTTGGGTGTAGCCCAATTGTATGCCTAAGCCTAAAAAGTGTTTATGGTTTTTATCTAAACCTTTTTGGTATGCTACCGATACCATGCCTGTGTTCATGGTTAATTTACCATCGCCCGACCTATCGCCCAAAAACATGCCACCTACGCCAAATACATCGTTTTTCAATTTGGCTTGCAACAATTTTATATCGAAAGATGCTGAGTAAGTAACAAAGGGAGTGCTTATGCTGCGCCATTGGTTGCGGTATATACCTGCGGCACGGTAAGTGCCGTCGTTTACGCCTGTAAGGGCGGGGTTAAGGGTTAAGGGGCTGGCATAGAACATGCTGAAGTGCGTATCCTGCGCTGCTAAACGGGTACCCATGAAAAATACAAAAAGTACTGCGAAACGTATAGCTATCCTCAATGGCAGATATTTTAAGTAACGCAATAAAATTAATAAAAAACGGATGTATTAATAACAATAGCCCTAAATTTATGAAATACTTGTTGGGTATAAACTAAGGTATTACTTAGGCACCGGGCCGGTTATTAAATTAATGTAACATGAATGATTTATACAATAGCGTAGAGAGCGTTAGTACTAAAGAGGATTTTGTAAATTTTATTACCCTACTGATAACTGATTTAAAGGAAGGGGAGGTTGAGTGGGAGAATGCTTCGCTTGAGCGATATTTAGATGCTATAGCTAATTGGACAGAAGATATGGACCAATACTATATCAATCAAAAATTGCCTGTGCCCAAAAATGTTAACTGGAAAGTATTTGCAAGTATTTTGGCGGCGGCAACTATATATGAGTAAGTAATAACACAATTTTAAGCTACTGGCAACAAGTTAATAAAATGAACGAAAGCGGTATTTTTGCATTCCAAATGCTTTATTATCTTCGTAGCATCACAATTTTAATATGAAAACAATAGCCATTTCAATAATAGCCCTGTTATCGTTAACAGCTTTAAGTTCGTGCGACCAATGTACCGAGTGTAACAAATACCCGGGCAAAACTATTGAGCTTTGCAAAAAAGACTTTGCATCTGATGACTCATATACGGCTGCTTACCATCAGGCTATAGCCGATGGCTATACTTGCGACTAAACGCGTTTTAGCAGGGCTATATAAAAGCCATCGAAGCCTGATTCAGCAGGTGATACCTTCTTTTCTTCAACCAGTTTAAAGCGTCCTTGTTGCCTTTCAATAAAGGCTGCTATTTGCCCCTCATTCTCCGAAGGGAAGATGCTGCAAGTGCTGTATATCATTAAGCCACCGGGCTTAACTATGGTGCTGTAGTTATCTAATAATTCGCGTTGCTGTGCTTTAACCTCCTCCATAAACTCAGGGCTAAGTTTCCACTTAGCATCGGGCTTGCGGCGCAGTACACCTGTACCCGAGCAGGGCACATCTAACAATAACCTGTCGGCCTTTTCGTGTAAACTTATTACGGTGTTTTCGCCCGCTAAGTAGGTGTTCAATATGCTTACACCTGCACGCTTGGCACGTACCTGTAGTTCGGTTAATTTGTGTTCCGATACATCCATAGCTATCAATGTACCGCTGTTGTTCATTACCTGTGCCATGTGTAGCGTTTTGCCGCCCGCACCCGCGCAGGCATCCACTACCGTTAAGCCTTGTTTTAACTGTAGCATAGGCGCCACTAACTGCGATGAAACATCCTGTATTTCGAACATGCCATCTTTATAAGCTGGTAAGTTTTTAAGGCTTTTGCGCTTGGCAAGCACTATGGCGTTAGGCGCATAAGGTACTTCGGTGTACTCAATATTTTCGCTGGTAAGCAAAGTTTTAAGCTGCGCTGCTGAGTTTCGGATGGTGTTAACCCTAAGGCTAAGTGCTGCTTGTTGGTTTAGGGCATGTAACTCGGCACCCCATTGGCTACCTACTTCGCGCTCGCCCAATTCATCTAACCAATCAGGTATCGACTCGGCAATTTTACGGATACCCGCTGCATCAACTGCGCGCAGTTTTACTTTATCCTCGTCTATTTGTGCGGCGGTAAGCAAGTCAACACTTGGGTCTGCTTTTTCAAGTATCAATTTGGCTAATACCAGTTTGGTAATGTAGTTTTCATCGTACTCGTCGGTTTCAACGCAGTATTCGTATAAACGTTTGTAGCGTATAACGTTGTAAATGTTTTCGGCTATAAAGTTCCTGTCGCGTTTACCCCATTTTTTATTGCTAACTAGTAGTTCTTCAACCACGGTATCGGCTTGTTTGCCATTCAATAATATATCGGTAAGGCCGGTATTAACCGCGGCCAGTAGGTTAGCGTGTAATTTCATGTTGTAGTATAAGTAGCGGTAAAAATACTATTGTATCAATACCTTAGCCGAATATATTTTGCCGGCATTAACAATGCGCACAAAGTAAACACCTTTACCCAATTGCGATGTATTAATGTTCAAGTTATTGTGGAAAGTGCTGTGTTCAACCACTACCTTTTCGCCAAGTACATTAAATAACTCAACCGTTGGCATTTGGAACTCGCCATTGCTTAACTGGCAGGTAAAGTAGTTGTTAGCGGGGTTAGGGAATATGCTAAGCCCGCCAAATAATTTCGGCGTAGCATCATTAACCGCTAATGTTGTACCTGCATCCCAAACCGAATCGGAATACATTAATAAGCCACCGCGCGAGTTACCAACCAAGTATTCCATTTGGCCATCGTTATTAATATCGGCAATATCAATAGTTGATTCCGACCCCGCATCATGTTTTAATAAGTCTGAATCTATCAGTGCAAATGTGCCGTTACGTACATCGTTTGCATCTATCAAAAACTCGAAAGTTGCGCCCCTGCTTGAACCCGAATACAACAACATATTATTGGCAGAATCTTTAGTAATAAAAGGTGTGCTGTAACCATCGTTATAATTTTGTATGGTTACGGTAATATGGCCCCAATCGCTAACCATCGAATCCATGCTAAACGCAGCCACGGTACTGGTTCCGTAGTTCCACAAATAATTAAATGTGCCATCTCTTTCGCCTATTACTAAGTCGTTCAGTCCATCGTTATTCACATCGTAAATAAATGGTGCAGCATATTGGCCTACATCAACACCAAAATATTGTGGCGTGGTCATAGTGGGGAAACTGGACTGGGTAGTACCAGTATTTTTAAAGTAGTGGATATACCCGTTCGAGTCGCCAATCACTAAGTCAGCTTTGCCATCGCCTGTTAAGTCGCCAAATGCAGGCGACATAGCTATTAAATTATAGGTACTAAACGTGTTATAGTCATCGCCTCGCTGCCTGTATTTAGGGCTGTTGGCAGTACCTATGTTTTCATACACGGCTAAAGCCGATTTGTAAGTTTGAAACGGCCTGAAATAACCATAGTTGCCTACTATAATATCATTTAGTCCGTCACCGTTAAAATCAAAAAAAACGGGTTTCGAATCGCTGCCGAAATCCATGGCATGGTGTGCAATAAACGAATCGGTTTGATATATGAATTGGCATGTGGTAGTGTCATCGGTATTTTTGTAAAACATTACATTGTTCACATCGCGCGACCCTGTGCGTGCATTGGGTGCAATTAATAAGTCTTCATACCCGTCATTATCAGCATCTATACCAAATGCCGCCGGAAAAATAGGCATTAGTACAGGCGTATCGCACGATGGGAATATCGAATCCCAATAGCAAATGTCGGCAAAGGTACTATCGCCGCAATTTTCAACAAACACTAAATTGCTGTACGATATATCGCCTATTAAAAGGTCAACATCGCCATCGTTGCCGTAATCAAAATTGTAAATGGTAGAACCCGAGTGCCTTGCCCCGCCCGTATTTATTATAGTGGTATCGTGCCCGCCACCTTTACAACTTGCATGCAGGTTTATTGAGTTGGTAAGGGCATTTTCGGTAAAGTTGCCCCAGCAATAAGTAACATCTACAAATTTTAGCGAGTCGGCTGCAAAATGCGGATCGCCTGCGTTTTCAACGGTTTGGTTTTCGTAATATTCAATAGCTGCGCCAAAAATACCATAGGTTAATACATCTAAGTCGCCATCATTATTTACATCGGTTATTACTGGTATGTCATCAATGTTAGTGTATATGTTTACGTTGTAAACCCCATCAAAATAAAGCAGTAAATCCGATACCACCTCAAAGTGTAATTGGCTATTCACTATACTACCCTTATATACTTTAATGCCCGCACTACCGTGGGTAAAAATATCGGGTATTCCATCGTTGTTATAATCGCGCAGTATGGCCCAGTTATTTAATTCGGGCGGAAAAAGCTCTTCGTACTGGGGGGCATAGTAAAAGGTAGTATCGCTGGCATTGCCTCGGTTTAAAAACGTCATTACCTTATCGCCTACACGGTCAAAAACAAACAGGTCCTCTATCCCGTCGTTATTAAAATCGCATTGCGAAAACTGGGGCGAATTCATTCCTCCTGTCCAGGGTTCGCGCAGTTTTATGCTGTTACGCTCAACAGGTATACTTAAAACACGGTTTTTAGGGGCTTGTGCCGATGTGTTGATAATAGAGCTTAAAAGTAAAAAGCCAATGAAGTATAGTGTTTTCATTGTGCTAATTTCGTAAAAAGTAAGCAAAAGGCATGCTATAAACCCTTTATTAACTAAAAAACATTTTGCACAGTACAAAGAAGTATGGGAATGGTTTACTATGTTTGAGTATATGTTCAAAAATCCATTTTCGTTTAAAGGACGTATACGCAGGTTGGAATATGGCCTGTCAATTGTTATTTACTATTCTTATATTTTAATAGCTGCTGCTATAGTTAGTGCGGCAGATTGTGGTAACTTAATGATAGCTGCAATACTATTTCCTGCGGTATGGTTTGTACTTGCACAAAGTTTTAAACGTTGCCACGATATAGGTAGTAGCGGTTGGCATCAGGTTTTCCCTCACTTTAGTTTATTAATGTTATTAGTTGCGGGGGTAAACAGGCCTAATAAATACGGCTTAAACCCGAAAGCCATTGATACGCCTACGCAATTTTCATTAATTGATATGCTTCAATAACCATATCTTATAAATACTGTTTTTATATGTTTAAAAATCCGTTTTCGTTCAAAGGCCGCATACGCCGGTTAGAATATAATTTATCAATACTTATTTACGTGGTGTTTATAATTGTTAGTACTGTTATTACAGTACGATTTTATACTTATGAGCTATCAATAATACTGTTGGTAATACGTTTGCCTTTAATATGGTTTATGCTGGCGCAGGGCGCCAAGCGATGCCACGATGTAGGCAACAGCGGATGGTATATAATAATACCACTATACAGCCTGGTGTTAATGTTTTTGGAGGGTGATATGGGCGAAAACCAACGCGGCCCCGACCCTAAAGGTTTTCAATCTGCCGGTGCTAATCCCGGGGTTTTAGATGACCTGACACAGTAATATTGTTTAATAGTAAATAACAAAAATAGTATGTTTAAAAACCCACTTTGGTACACCGGCCGCATACGCAGGTTGGAGTATAATTTGTCAACGGCAATTTTTATAGCATTTATAATAGCAGGATTATTTGCCATTATTAATTGGGATTTAGTTGCCCCTAATTGGGCGTTTGCAGGCTTACTGCCCGGCTTGTGGTTTTTGTATATGCAACGCATTAAGCGCTGCCACGATTTAGGTAAAGGCGGATGGTATATGTTTACCTTTTTTGCTGGCTTTAAACTGATGTTGGAGGTAGGCGAAATTGGCCCTAATCAATATGGTGCCGACCCTAAGGCAAATGAAGTAATTGCCGATAACCGGATTTTAGATGATATAAAATAATAGCATGTTCAAAAATCCCTTTTCGTTTAATGGCCGCATACGCCGGTTGGAGTATGGCCTTAGCATTATTATGTATTTTGTAATAGTAGGAATTGGCACTAATATATTAGATATATTACACTGGCCCGATTATATAGTTATGGTTATTTGGGTTCCATGTTTGTGGTTTTATTTGGCCCAAGGCGCTAAACGTTGTCACGATATAGGCAATAGTGGTTTTTATCAAATAATACCTCTCTATTTTTTAGTAATGATTTTTTCAGAAGGCTATGGTGGCGAAAATGAATATGGCAACGACCCCAAAGGCGCTAATAATGATAATGGCGCCAATCCAAATATATTAGATGATGTAATAAAATAATTAAAACGGATAGTTAATAGCTAACTGAAATTGCCCTTTACGGAACTGCGCATTTTGGAACAGCCATCGGTTGCTTTCATTTTTACGCGGGTCGCGCAATGGGAAACCATAATCGAAACGGATAACAAAAAAGTTAAAGTCGAGCCGTATACCTGCACCCGCATCTACTGCAAATTCTTTCCAAAACCTGTCAATAGCAAACGAGCCGTTTAAGCGGGTATCCTTACGCACCGTCCACACGTTACCGGCATCCATAAACACTGCCCCCTTTAGCCATTTGTATATATCAAACCTAAACTCGGCATTCAGTTCTAATTTTATATCGCCGGTTTGGTTAAAAAAACCAACATTACTTTTGGCACCTGTTTCAACATTGTAAGCCGATGTATCTACATAACCACCGGGACCCACTTCGCGTATTAAAAAGCCGCGTAAGCTGTTAGGCCCACCCACCGAAAACTGCTTAATAAACGGCAATGCATAGCTATTGCCGTAAGGCACACCTATACCTGCGTAGGTACGTATGGCAAACATGCCGTGGTTGCGTATTTTAATATAGTTGCGCCAGTCGGCCTCCACCCTAAAATATTGCGAAAAAGGTTTTTTAAAAATGTAGTAAAGTGAATCGTTTTCGCTGTTTTTATTAGCTGCTTTAAACCCCGCATAAATAATGTTACCTGCTGTTTCAACCGAGGTACGGAAATACATATACTTACGGGCAGTAAAACCACGCTGGTATGGGTCGTATATAAAGGTGTAATTGGGGCCAATAATAACTTGCTCCTCAAAGCTGCTTTTAAGTATGGGGTTTAGGTTAAGCCTGCGTGTAAATTCAGCGCCCTGCTTGGGCAGTAGGTAAAAAGTAACGGTAGCCGGATTTAATACATGGCGCATAATAGGGTTGCGGTTCCATTCGTAACCAAAACTTAAGTTAAAATTATGCAGTTGGTATAAAAAAGTAACGTTGCCTAAAGTGTCGAAATCATAACGGTCTTCAAAATTGTAAGTGGCAGTAAAGCGGGTTAGCGGGTTAATATTTCGTGTTAACAATATGCGCTTGCGGAAGGGAAGTAAAAACCTGTTCAGGTAATAGGTGGTTGATACATTTAGGTTAGAAGTAATAATTTGTACGTTTTCCTTTTTGCTGAATTTAACCTGCACACCCGTTGATACATCAACCAGTAATTTATCGGCGCGTTTCGACAGGTTTTTGTTTTTGTACGAGAGGGAAAGGGAAGTACCAAAAAGCCCTTCGTTGGATATGTTTACATCGCCCGATGCCCCCCATTCCTGCCGCTTGGCAGGGGTTAGGTTTACAAAGCAATCTAAAAAATCGCCGGGCCGGGTTTTCGATTTATTAAAATCCATGCTTATAAACTTAAACACCCCCAATTGCGATAGCCTGATAAGTGTTCGTGTTTCGCGGTCGCGGTTGTATAGCCAACCCCTTCTGAAAAATATAACATCGCGCAGTATGTTTTTGCGCACTACCGTTTTTTGCGCCAGTATATGGAACTCGCTACTATCGCCGGTAATAACCGTATCGCGGTGCAGGGTATCGTAAGCGGCATCGGTTGCAAAATCGGTAACTATATAAAAGTTATTAATGCGGTATTGCTTATGCTGGCTGGTATCGCTGGGTTGGTTTACTATAACCTTAATATTTACATGCTTAGGGTTAGTAGTGGTATCCAGGTTAAAAGTTACATACTCGCGGTTAAAGTAGTAGAAACCCGAGTTGCGCAGCACGTTCTCTATCCGTTCGCGTTCAGCTTTCAGGTTGGCTATGTCAAACCGTTCTCCGGTTTTAAGTTTAGTGCTTGCTTTGGTATTATATACAAAGCTATCGGTTTTAAATGCCGATAGCATAAAGGTTACATTGCCAATTTTCCACGATGGCCCGGGTGTTATGGTATAGGTAACTTTAGTCCGCCTGTTTTTGGTAACAGCCGTATCGGAAACATGCGCATAAAAGTAGCCGTAGTTAAACATGTAGTTTTCCATAAGCTGGCTGCTTTTGCCGGCCAGCGTACTATCATACACTACGGGCGGTTCGCCTACTTTGTCAATCAGCCATTGCCTGAACTTGGTAAGTTTCTTTTTAGGTTTGGTAGCCGAGTAATAAATCCACATTTTAAAAGGCATAAAGCCCAAAAAACTTTTGTTGGGTTTTTGTGCCGTTATATTAACAAGGTCGGTTTTAACCTTATCGCGCTCGCTAACGGGCATGCTCTTTTTATTAGCTATGGCTATTTTGTTGCCTTTAAGCAGGCTATCGCCTTCGGGCAAATGTTTAGCCACATTGCACGAAGGCAAAAAAGCAACTATGCCCACCAGTAAACAAGCTGTATAACAAAAGCTTTTAAAAATCTTCGGCATTAAAAAATCAATTTATTGCATCTTTAGCCCCGTAATTCAATATGTTATCTAAACAACAACTTACTTTTTTACGGTCGCTTCAGCAAAAAAAGTTCCGCCAAATGTATGGCAAATTTTTGGTTGAAGGCGATAAGCTGGTAAATGAACTGCTTTCCTCTACCTTCAAAGTTGATGCCATTTATTCTGTTCAAGGATGGAAATCGGTAAACGATGCTATTAAGGCGGAGCACCATATAATAACCGAAGCCGAGCTACAAAAGGTATCAACCCACGATACGCCCAATAAAGTAATAGCTGTGGCCGAAATGCCCCTGTTGGAGTATAATAACGAAGCTTTAAAGGCTGGCTTGTACATAGTGTTAGATAAATTGCAGGACCCCGGAAATGCAGGCGCCATAATACGCATAGCCGATTGGTTTGGGGTTAGCACCGTGTTTTTAGCCGACGGCTCGGTTGATGTATACAACCCCAAAGTGGTTAACTCGGCAAAGGGCTCGTTGTTTAGGGTACAATGCCATTATGTTGATTTGAAACAACTATTTGAAGCCAATAAACACCTTTCGGTATACGGTACCTTTATGGATGGCGAAAACATATACCGTACCGCTTTGGATAAAGACGGTTTTATTATAATTGGTAACGAGGGCAACGGCATAGGCCCCGAAACGGAACCATTTGTTACTAAAAAAATTGCCATACCTGCCTGGGGCAAAGCCGAGTCGTTAAATGCTGCTGTAGCTACGGGTATAGTAGTTAGCGAGTTTAGGCGAATTAGTTTGCAATAGGCAGTTTGCAAACAGTTGCTGGTTGTTAGTTGCGGGTTGATAGTTTTATGCCCATCTAAAATTTAATCGGCACTATTAACGCGTGATTTAAATCACGCGTTACGGAAAGGCATTCATATAACTCAATAGCCTGAGATTTAAATCTCAGGCATACACATCTATACAATCCTTTGTTGTAATTAAGTAAGCCTATACCTTTTGCCGGGAAGGGCTACTAATAGGTTATTCATCTCCATTTCTAACAATGTACCTGCCAATGTGCCTGTACCTAATCCTGTACCTTGGCTAAGCATATCAATTTCCATTTCGCCTTGTTGGTTTAACAAGTCGTATATTTTTTGTTCCTCGGCACTTAAGCTAATAAATAACTGGCGTTGCCTTTTGGCTTGCTTGCCGCTGCCATCGGCCAATTCCCAGCGCAGGGCATCAATAATATCCTTACCTGTTTCAACCAATTGTGCCTTGTGTGTTTTAATAAGCATGTTGCAGCCTGCGCTAACCTTATCGGTTGCCTTGCCGGGCACGGCAAATACATCGCGGTTATAGCCATTGGCTAAGTTGGCGGTTATTACTGCGCCGCCATCGCTGGTACTTTCTACAATTATTAAGGCATCGCACATGCCGGCCACAATCCTGTTTCTTTCAGGAAAGTTTTTTGGGTGCATTTCATCAAAAGTGGTGTACTCGGTAAGCAGCCCGCCGTTGGCCATCATTTTTTTAGCCGCCGAAATATGCTGCTGCGGGTATATACTATGCAGCCCGCCGCCCAATACGGCTATGGTGGGCAAGCCGTTTTCGAGTGCGGCATTGTGCGCGCATATATCAATACCGTATGCCAAGCCGCTAATAATAAGTGGCTGGTAGGGGGTAAGCTCGTGTATTAAGCGCTTGGTTATTTCTTTGCCATAATCGGTAGCGCGGCGCGTGCCCACTACGGCAATGGCCTTAGGTGTATTAAAATTGCACGTACCATTAAAGTACATCATAACAGGCGAATCGGTGCACTGTTTCAGCCTTTCGGGGTAGGTGGCGTCGGTAAAAAATATAGGTGTAATGCCGTTGTCGGTTATATATTTTAATTCCTCCTCCGCCTTCTTCATTACATCGGCGTTAACAATCATCTCGGCCCGTTCGTCGCCAACTAACGGAATTTTCAGCAATTTAGCCCGCGAAGCCGTTAACGCCGCCTCAGCCGAACCGCAATAGGCCATCAGGTTTTTAATAACCATGTTGCCAATGTTAGGTATCATGGTTAGGGCAATGCGGTATAGTAGTTCGTTGGGGCCTGCGGTATTCAAAACGTAATTATTTTAGCAAAGCCAAAAATAAAAAATGAAGATTCATATAAAACTCTATATAATATTTTCTTTACTATGCAGCGGTTTATATGCCCAAAACTATTCCGATACAGGGCCGGCCGATAACTTTAGTTCTCCCCAAAATCCATACTACTGGAAAAACCGCCCGCCCTTTGCGGGTTATTGGCAACAGGATGTACACTATAACATAAAAGCCAATATTGACGAAACCACTGATATAATAACAGGGGAGGAGCAATTGGTGTATGTAAACAATTCGCCCGATACACTTTACTATGTGTACTTCAACCTATATCAAAATGCTTTTCAGCCGGGTTCGTATTTAAATGATTTGGAAAGAAACAACGAGCAGCACCCCCGGTATGGTAAATATGAAAATGCAAGGTTAGGCATACAACTTAGTGAAGTAAACAGCAATAGCATTGAACTAAAAACACAATACGACAATACCATTGTTAAGGTAACTTTGGTTAAGCCTTTGCCGCCCAACCAATCGGTGCAATTTGAAATAAAGTTTAAAACCTATTACGATACAGGCGATGTGCGCCGGCGTATGAAAAAATACGGTGCATGGGGCTACAAGCATTACAACGGCTGCCAGTGGTACCCTAAAATATGTGTGTACGACCGTAAAAGCGGATGGAATACCGACCAACACTTAAACCGCGAGTTTTATGGCGACTTCGGCACCTTTGATGTGGCGCTTACTTTTGCATCGAATTATGTATTGGAGGCAACGGGTGTATTGCAAAACGAAAGTGAGGTACTGCCCGATAGCTTAAAGAAGAAGTTGGATATATACAATTTTAAGGATAAGAAATACAATGAAAAACCATCGGTAATTACCAAGTACAAACGCGGGGAAACTAAAACATGGAAGTACCATGCTGAAAACGTACACGACTTTGCTTTTACTGCCGACCCTACTTACCGCATACATGATACCATTATTTACCCGGGCCGATTAAATGGTGGAGGGGTAAGATGCGTTGCCATAGTGCAAGAGCCACATGCCGCATCATGGCAAAATGCAGCTGATTACCTGTCGAAAATTATTACTGTTTTCTCGCGCGATTTTGGGGTGTTTGAATATCCTAAAATGGTTATTGCCGATGCACAAGATGGTATGGAGTACCCTATGCTTACTTTAGATGGTGGTGGCGACCCGGACTATTATGGTTTGTTGGTACACGAGGTGGGGCATAATTGGTTTTACGGTATGTTGGGCAACAACGAAACCTACCGTGCTATGATGGACGAAGGCTTTACGCAGTTTTTAACTGCCTGGGGCATGGAGGCTATTAACGGCGATACGGTGGTGCATATACCGCTTAAAAATAAATATGCTAAAAAGTTTGCCAGCCCTGTACCAGTGCGGGAAAGCAAATGTTACTATGGTTATTTGATAGATGCTACCAGATATGAAGATGAGCAGCTAAACACACACAGCGATGGCTTTAACGGTGCCTTAGGGCAAGGAGGTGGTTACAGGCATGTGTACATGAAAACCAGCACCATGCTGTACAACCTGCAATATACTTTGGGCGATTCGCTGTTTAGTTTAGCTATGAAAAACTATGTGGCACAATGGAAATTTTGCCACCCGTACCCCGAAGATTTCAGGAACTCGGTAAGCCATTATACACACGCCGATTTGAATTGGTTTTTTGACGAGTGGATGGAAACCACTAAAAATATTGACTATGCCATTGGTAAGGTAAAGAAAACCGAGTTGACAGGGCAATACCAAATTACCTTAAAACGAAAAGGCCGCATGCAAATGCCTATCGATTTGCAGGTAACATCGAAAAAGGATTCGGTGTATAATTTTTATATACCCAATACATGGTTTGAACGTAGCCTTACCAGCGATAGCGGAAGGCAAGCAACTATGTTGCCTAAGTGGTATGGTTGGGATAAACTGCAACCTACTTATACCGCAACGGTAACCATACCCGGCGGCATTAAAAATATAGTGATTGACCCAAGCAACAGGCTGGCAGATATTAATATACTGAACAACCGTAAAAAGGGGAATGTGGATGTGCTGTTCGATTCGCATATATATCCTTACCCAAGCACCAAAAAATACAGGTTATACATGCGCCCCGATATTTGGTGGAATGCATACGATGGTGTAAAAGTGGGCTTACACATGGAAGGCAACTACATGTATGTAAAGCACAATTTCTCGCTTACGGTTTGGGTTAATAGCCACTTGCTGCAAGGTGGTAAACGCTATTTCTTTACAAGCGAGGATAAGAAGAAAGCAGGTTGGTTATCGTACAACTTTAGCTATTCAACTGCTATTGATAAGGTATTGAAGAACTCTACTTTCTATTTTCAAAGCCGATGGTTAGATGGCTGCGAAATGTATAAAACAGGTATAACAAAACAACTACCTAAAAATTTCAGTTTAGATATACACGTTAAGGCATTTACCCGCAACCGCGAGGAGTATAGGAACTATTTGCTATACCCAGATGAATGGAGCAGTATTTGGACTACCAATAAAAAGTTTAATGCCTCGCTTAACCTATCGGCCACTTATACCTATAACCATAGCAAGTTTAACGGCTACCTAACAGCGCACTTGCGTTCAGGTATGCTGGGCACTTCGTTCGATTACCATTATTTAGAATTAACCTCGGTACTAAAGGCAAGTGTTTGGAAATTCGATTTCCGTACGCGTGTTTACGGTCGTATAGGCACGGGTAGCGACCTGCCAAGCGAAAGTGCCTTGTACTTTGCAGGTGGTAACCCCGAAGAAATGATGGATAGCAAATATTACCGCGCTGCAGGTTTTGTGCCGCAAACTTGGGCCTCGCGTTACCGCGATGATATTAACCCGCTACATTTTGCAGGTGGATTAAATATGCGCGGCTACTCGGGTTATTTGTTGCCCGAAATTGATAAGGATGGCAAATTGTCTTTAGCGTACAAAGGCCCCAGTGGAGCAAGTATAAATGCCGAGGTTGATTTTAACCGCATAGTAAAAGTGAAGAATATTTGGCTGCGCCAGCACTTTGATTTGAACACTTATTTATTTGCCGATGCAGGTACTATTGCCTATGTAAACTCGGAGAATAAACAGCAACTAAGCCAAGTGCGTGTTGATGCAGGCGCGGGCCTTGCCTTTACTATTAAAAAGTGGGGGCCACTGCAAGGCATTAAGCCGCTTACGTTCCGTTTCGATGTACCGTTTTTTATCAGCCATGCACCTGCTGCCGACCCTGAACATGTTAAGTTCCGTTGGGTGGTGGGTATAAGCCGTACGTTTTAGTTAGTTCCGGTTGTTAGTTGCAGATTAATATTGTAATATGATAATAGTTACGAGATGGGTGCCTTATTCGGCAATAGCTATTTATCCGTTTATATTAATTAAGCGTAACGAGTTGCGGAACGATGCCTCATTAATTTACCACGAGCGCATACACCACAGGCAACAGTTGGAGTTATTGATTCTGCCTTTCT
>Ga0164241_10000705_pt1 | contig 52700 bp, 55 predicted proteins | sample OricomyardsoilBY_FD_108780 | JGI IMG/M metagenome (GOLD analysis project Ga0164241, IMG submission 108780) | Backyard soil microbial communities from Emeryville, California, USA - Original compost - Back yard soil (BY) | ecosystem: Environmental > Terrestrial > Soil > Unclassified | place: USA... | reverse complement strand
TCGGACGGCAGCGCGATGTCCACCAAATCGATGTGGCCCTCCAGCTTGCCTTGGAGTGCCCGTTCAATAAGAGAACGGTGAGCGTCGCGATGCCAATCGACACCACTAGCTGCAACCAATACGACACCGATTCGTTGGCGTCGCGGTGCAGCATGGCCTGCACCACCTTGGGACGCCGCTCCTGCTCACTACCCAGCAAGCGCAGCAGGCGGTCCTGCAAACGATGGAGCGATCTGCTTCCGATTGCTTCGCCAGGCATGGCGATGACGTAGCAGGCCTCGCGAAGGTTCCCCCGCTGCAAGCTGTCGCCGACGCGAGCGGGAGAAGTCGAAATCCGACGGCGATTGGGTCAAATGCGCTCCAATTCTGCGGTCGCGCTCTCGCGGTGTCTCCGCCGGATCGCCGCGCACGGCCACTGTAACGATTTGGCACATGCGTCGTTTCGATTCAGCTCAGGGCGAGGGACGTGGACGAGCTCGAAAAAGGGTTACGCCTTTCCGTGGACGGCTCTACCTTCCGACAATGCAGGATTGCAGTTTGGTGCAGTTGCGCTTGCCACGCCTCACGGAGGCGTGGTGACTCGACTCGTCGTCGTCTCCAATCGGCTACCGTTTTCACTGCGCCGCGGTGCCGACGGCATGGAGTTCGCGCCGTCTTCGGGTGGCCTGGTCAGCGCGCTGTCGAGCTACATTCAGCGTAGAAAAGCCGATGATCCGTCATTCGAATGCCTCTGGGCGGGTTGGCCCGGCGCCGAAGTTGCCGCCGATGAAATGGACGTCGTTCGAACCATGGCGATGCGAGATCACGGCGCGTATCCCATCTTTCTCAGCGCCGCGGAGATGAACGAGTTCTACCTCGGCTTTTGCAACAGCACGCTTTGGCCGCTCTTCCACTACTTTCCGAGCTACGCGAGCTACCGCGCGGACGATTGGGCCACCTATCAGCGGGTCAACCAGCTGTTTTGCGATGCGGTGCTGAAAATCTTGCGACCAGACGACGAGATCTGGGTGCACGACTATCAGCTGCTGCTGCTACCGACGTTGCTGCGGCGCGCCCTTCCTGCGGCCGCAATCGGCTTCTTTCTCCATATTCCGTTCCCCTCGTTCGAGATTTTTCGATACCTGCCCACGCGTTGGCGCGGTGCGATCTTGAACGGCATGTTGGGTGCCGACCTGATCGGCTTCCATACCCACGACTACGTGCAGCATTTTCTACACTCGGTTTTTCGAACGTTGGGGCACGAGCAACATTTGGGGCAGATCACGGTAGGCGCAGAGCTCAAACGCGTGGAGTCGTTCCCCATCGGTATCGATTTCGAGCGCTTTTGGGACGCAGCCCAGAGCGAAGAGGTCGCGACCATCCGCCGCAAGATCGAGGAAGGTCTGGGCGAAAAAAAGGCCATCTTCTCGGTCGATCGCCTGGACTATTCCAAGGGCATTTTGCACCGATTGCGGGGCTATGAGGCGCTGCTGGAGATCCACCCGGAGCGGCGAGGTAGCGTTACCTTCATTCTGGTGGTGGTGCCTTCGCGCGAAGAGGTCGCGCAGTACCAGCGGATGAAACAGGAGCTCGACGAGCTCGTCGGTCAAGTCAACGGCGCTTACGGCACCGTCGACTGGGTGCCGATCATCTACCAGTATCGTGCGCTGTCTTTCGCAGAGCTCGTGGCGCTCTACAACTTGGCGCCCATCGCGTTGATTACACCGCTACGAGACGGCATGAACTTGGTGGCCAAGGAGTACCTGGCCAGCAAACCCGAGGGCGACGGCGTTCTCATCCTGAGCGAGATGGCGGGGGCGGCGCGGGAGCTCGGCGAGGCGCTTCAGCTCAACCCGAATCACGTGGTGGAGATCGCCGAAGCCATCGAAGAAGCTCTCGAGATGAAGGCTGAGGAGCAGATTCGACGCAACCGGCCGATGCAGGCACGGCTGCGAGCCTACGACGCCAACCACTGGGTCTCCAATTTCGTGGGCGCCCTGCGCCGTACCAAGGCCCGGCAAGGCCGGCTTGCCACGCTGCACCTCTCTGGCCCCGTGTGCGACCGCGTGCTCAATACTTACCAGCGCGCGGAAAAGCGCCTGATCTTGCTCGATTACGATGGAACGCTCGTGCCCTTCGCGCCTCAGCCGCATTTGGCCGTACCTGACCCGGAGCTGCTCGAGCTGTTGGGCAAGCTTCAATCCGTGCGTGGGCAGAGTGTTTACCTGATTAGCGGTCGTGACCGTCCTACCCTGCAGGAGTGGTTTCGGGGCCTACCAATTCATATCGTGGCCGAGCATGGGGCCTGGCTGCGCGATGCCAGGGGTGAATGGGGCTTGCTCAAGCCGCTGGCCTCCAAATGGAAATCGAAGCTTCGCCCCCTGCTGCAACTCTACGTGGATCGAGTACCCGGTTCGCTCCTCGAAGAAAAAGAGTTCTCGCTGGCCTGGCACTATCGCCTGGCCGATCCGGAGCTCGGCATCTTGCGCGCCAACGAGTTGATCGACGAGCTCGTCTCCTACACCGCGAACATCGAAGTGCACGTGCTTGAAGGAAAGAAAGTCGTCGAAATTCGCAACTCGGGCGTCAACAAGGGCGCCGCCGCCGCGTTTTGTCTGGCCCGCGAGCGCCCCGACTTCATCTTCGCCGCTGGTGACGACTTGACGGACGAAGAGCTATTCCGCTCGCTGCCACCCGAGGCGGTCACGGTTCGCGTCGGTGGCGCCCACTCTCACGCGACCTATCGTCTCGCTGATCACGTGGAGCTGCGGCACGTTTTAGGCGGCTTCATGCGTTCAGCCTCTTGAGCCGTCAACCGTGGGTGCAGGCGTCGCTCTGAGCCCACCCACCATGGCGTGTGCCGAAATTGCACGGTCGATTGCCAACTCGCGCCACCTTAGCCGCGGAGCGCCGTGATAAGGAGAGCATCGGCGTCCCATATCGCCTCTGACGACGCGGCCTACTGGTCGCGCTGAGACCCCGTGCAGTAAGGCATGACTTCGCAAAGGAGCTCACCATGAACCCGTCGAAGTGGACCATCCTCGCAACCGCTGTCTCGACGACGATTGCCTGCAGCCGCCAACCTCCTCCGCGCCAAGCGTCTACGGTGACGGTCTCGCCGCCCGCCGCTCTCCCGAGCACCAAGTCGCCCACCCGGGGCGTCGTGCACATTTCCCGAGATATTCGCGAGGCGTGCGGTATCTCCGACGCTGACGCGCATTTCCCTTTCGACTCCGCCGAGCTTGGCCAAGTCGAACGTCCGGTGCTGTCTCAGCTCGCCCAGTGCTTCATCGCGGGCGCGCTCGCACACCACCAGATGAAGCTCGTCGGGCACGCGGATCCGCGTGGCGATACCGACTACAACATGGTGCTCGGCGGTAGCCGCGCCGATACGGTCAAAACCTTCCTGATGATCAAGGGCCTGCCGGCAGGGCGCATCGCGACGACGTCACGCGGCGAGCTGGACGCGCAGGGAACCGAGGAGGCGTCGTGGGCAGCGGATCGGCGGGTCGATGTACTCGCGGAATGAGCTGGGCGTGGCTGAAGACGGGGTACCTCGATCGACGAGCCCTCCACGAGGCGAAGCGGCGGCGACCGTGGTCCCTCGCATCTTGTTGGCCCTCGGCCCCCGCGACTGCAATCGGGCCTGCCTGTTGAGGGTCTTCGACGTCGCTCGCGCTTACGATGCAGTGGTCGACGTCGTTCGAGTCGTGCCTCGGCGATCGGGCTGGCGCGCTTGGGTACCCAAGCCGATTTCTCGGTGGCTGGATGCCCGCCGACAGGAGAGGGCACGAGCGATCTTGCGGGCGACCCGGTACTGGCTGGCGGGCGCGTATGAGGCGGAGCCCCCTGCCGGTCACGTCGTAGTGCGCAGCGGCGACTTCGTTCGTGAAGTAGCGTCACATTCGAGCACCCGCCAACCGACGCTCATCGTCGTGCCACCTGATCTGCGTCGGTTGGGCTCGGTCGCGACGCGACTCGCGCTGGTCTCACGGCGACGCGTCCTCGTCGCGCGCCCGCCGTGTCGGAGTCGAACCATCCTCGCCGCGAGCGATCTGGTTACTCTCGGCTTCCCGGTCCTACAGGAAGCGGCGCGCCTCGTAACGGTGCTGCGCATGGCGCTGGTCTCGTTTCACAACTTCAATCCTTTGGCGGCAGGGGTCGACGACGATGACAAGCAGCGTCGCCCGCAGCGGCCGACCGATGCGACGCAGCGCTTGAATGGCGCGCTCGAGGGGCTCTCCACACCAGGTGCGGGGGCGGCGATCCGTACAGGAGTCGATGCCTCGTCGGCCATCGTCGACGAGGCGCGTGATCGACAGGTGGATCTGGTTATCGTTGGAGTGAGACAGCGTTCGCTCCTCGAGAGATGGATCTTTGGTAGCGTCCCGGCGAAGGTCGCAAAGCGAGCAAACTGCTCCGTCCTCATCGCCCCCCTCGCCAGCTGAAGACCTCGCATTTTTATGGCCCCTGTGTCGTGATGACACAGCCCCGCGACACCCGCCATTCGGTTTGACGTGCAATCATTGCGGCGCTAGCAATATGAGCTTGTCTGGCGAATCTGACGAGCGGCTGCGGCTGTTTTTGCACGACTCGGTGAAGAGTTACGAAGAGCTCGAGGCCCTGCTCTTTCTCGCCCGCAACCCAGGCCGTGAGTTTAGCTCGAACGACGTCGCGCTGGCCTTGAACGGCGCGAGCGGCTCGCTGGATGACGCGCTGAAAGAGCTGGCGACGGTCGGTCGGCTCGTGGCCGTGAGCAAGCCGTCGGCGGTGACGCTCTATCGCTACGCACCGGCTGACGAGCTCACGCGGCAGTGCGTCACCGAGCTGGAAACGGCCTACGCCGAGCGACGAATGAGCGTGATGCAAATGCTGAGCGCCAATGCCTTAGAGCGAGTCAGGCGCGCCGCCATGCATCGGCTCGCGGACGCATTCCGGTTGGAAAGGGGGAAGAAGTGATGGCGCAGATCGCTTACGCGCTCGGGGTTCTGATCAGCATCCTATGCGCATTCCTATTGATCCGTAGCTACCGAGCGACGGGCACGCCGCTCCTTCTGTGGTGCAGCCTTTGCTTCGTGGGCCTCGCGCTCAACAACGTGTTGTTGTTTGCCGACCTGTTCGTCGTGCCACAAATCAGCCTCGAGCTCTGGCGCAGCGGTACGGCCCTGGTTGCCCTGCTGCTGATGTTGATCGGGTTGATCTGGGAGGAGTCGTGAACGACTTTTTGCGCGGCGCTCTAGCGATGGCTGCTCTAGCCGTAGGGCTGTTTTTCGTGCGCTACTGGCGCGCGACTCGGGATCGCCTGTTCTTGATGTTCAGCGGCGCGTTCTGGCTGCTCGGCCTCAGCTGGACTCTCGCGACGCTCGCGCCGACGTTGGTCGAGCAATCCCACGCGCTGCGATTCTCGGCCTACGTGTTGATCGCAATTGCGGTCATGGACAAGAACCGTCGGAAGAAGGTCGAACGATGAGCGAGTCAGGGCCAAATCTCCTTGCCCTAGGCCCGGCCTTCTGGCTTGATCCTTGGGCTTGAGCCCATCGCCCTCCAAGGCCGCTGCTAATGTCGACGCCGAGGTGAAGCCGCTGGGCGAGACCTTGAGCTTCATGCAACTGCTGTGGGCAGTGACGCATGGACTGGAGTCGGCTTCCAAGCGGATGCATGCCGAGCTCGGCGTCACCGGACCACAACGACTCGTGCTGCGCATCGTGGGCCACCACGGGCGTATTTCGGCGGGCGCCTTGGCCGAGGTACTGCACATTCACCCGAGCTCGCTTACGGGTATGCTGCAGCGTCTCGAGCACGCCGAGCTGATCCGTCGGGAGAGCGATCCTTTCGATCGGCGCCGTGCCCTCATCGAGCTGACCAAGCGAGGCATGCGGCTCAATGGCGAGCGTAGCGGTACGATCGAAGCAAGTATTGCCGGCGCGCTGGCCCGAATGTCCAAGGACAAGCTCGCCGGCGCCAAGGCCGTCTTGAAGGCCATCGCCGCTTCGCTCGAAGCCGCCGACTCGGACGACGCTCGGTAGTTTTCGTTGCGAAATTCGCGCTACCGGTCCCTTAGTCGGCGCGCACCTAGCCCAAATATGACGATTCTTTGACATCAAAGCAGTCACATGGGACGGCATAGCCCTTCCAGTGCCCCCATGAACGTCCCTCTGGCGCTGCTCAAAAAGCTCAACGAGCTCAGGACTTGGGCACTTCGGTTCGAGCTGCGCGTGGCTCCAACGGAGTCGCAACGGCTCTTCGCGTTGACGATGGTGATCGGCGTCGTCTGCGGGCTGGCCGCGGTGCTCTTCCACTTTTCGATCCGGTTCGCCGAGGGGCTGTTGTTCGAGCGCGCCATCACCGCGTCGGGCACCCGCTGGATCATCTGGGGCGTCGCAACCCCGATGCTCGGCGGCCTCGCCGCTGGCATCCTGCTCAAGTACGTGTTCCCAAACGCCCGGGGCAGCGGCATTCCTCAGGTAAAGGTCGCCTACGCTTCGCGCGAGGGCATCGTGCGTTTGAGAGATGCGCTGGGCAAGTTGCTCGTGGCAAGCTTGCAGATTGGGTCCGGTGCGTCGTTGGGTCGCGAAGGCCCGACGGTTCAGATTTGTAGCGGGCTAGCGAGTACGCTCGGGCGTTTCGGGCGCCTGTCCGCGCGCAATCGACGGCGTCTCATACCGGTTGGTGCGGCCGCTGGCATCGCCGCCGCTTTCAACGCGCCGATTGCCGCCGTGACCTTCACGATCGAAGAGGTCGTGGGTAACCTGGATCAAACCGTGTTGTCGGGGGTCATCGTGGCCGCAGCCCTGGCCGCCGTCATCGAGCGGAGCGTGCTCGGCACCCACCCCGTATTCTCCGTGCCGCGCGTCTTTGGGCTCGACGACTGGCGATCGTTGTTGTTGTACGCGGCTCTGGGCTTGGCGGCAGCGCTTTTGTCGGTGGCGTTCACCGATAGCTTGCTCTGGCTTCGGCGACGGTTTCGCGCTCAAAATCGCGTTCCCGACTGGGCTCAGCCCGCGATCGGTGGCCTCGTCACGGGCGCGCTCGCGGTCGGCGGGCACTATTGGCTCGGCGTCGGAGGGGTGAACGGCGGCGGCTACGGCGTCTTGGAAAATTCGCTGTCGGGCTTGCTGCCGCTCCGGGTTCTGCTCGTGCTGTGCGTCGCCAAGCTGATCGCTACCGTCTTCTCTTACTCCAGCGGCGGCGCTGGCGGCATCTTCGCGCCTTCGCTGTTCATGGGCGCCATGCTGGGCGGGGCGTTCGGAGCGCTCGATCAAACCATTTTCGCCCACGGGCCCGAGGCGATGGGCGCGTTTGCGTTGGTCGGTATGGGTGCAACCTTTTGCGGCACGATTCGCGCGCCGATGACGAGCGTGCTCATCATCGTCGAGCTGACCTCCGGGTATGGTCTCATCCTCCCGCTGATGATCGCGAACATGAGCGCGTATGCGTTGGCTCGCTACTTGCGCCCAGTTCCGATCTACGAGGCGCTGCTGGAGCAGGACGGCATTCACTTGCGAAACCGCGGCTCGCTGCAAGCCCTGGAGCACCTCAAGCTCGAAGGCCTACCGATCGAGGGAGGCGATCGCGCTCGGCTGCGTGCCAGCGGCAGGGCGAGCGAGCTACTGCAATCGCCCTTGCCGCCCGCCCAGAGAGTGTTCCCGGTGCTCAACGCCACCGATAGGATGGTCGGGCTCGTGACGCGAGACGAGCTTGCCGTATTGGAAGCCGAGCCGTCGCTTTCGCTGCTGATAACGGCCTCGGATATCATGCGGCCTCCGGCCAGCGTCAGCGTCAACGACAGCTTGCTCACCGCGCTCGATTTGATGCGCGCGGAGCGGCTGCCGGAGCTCCCGGTGCTCGGGCTCGATGGCGAGATTCTGGGCTTCGTCGACGAAGCGGCGATCGCCGACGCTTACCTGCGTGAAAGCGATCCGAAATCGCACGGGGGTGGGCACTGACGAAGCCATCCATGGCTCACAGGCTGGCGGCGTTCTGTGGAGCCTGGGTTGCGGCTTGGTCCTGGTGCCACTCGGCCAGCGGACAAGCCAGGCCTGCGCCCAATAGCGCCGCCGCCAACGCGCCCAAGCCGACAGCCGCGCTGCCCGACGCCGATATTCGGACGGCGGTGCTCGACGAGCTAGCTGCCGACCGACATCTCGTCGCTTCGAACGTCGGAGTATCGGTAAAGAACGGCATCGCCCAATTGAGCGGCGATGTTCCCGTTTTGATTTGGAGAGAACGTGCCGCTCGCGTCACCAGCGTCGTGAAAGGAGTGCGCGGCGTCGTCAATCGCATCCGCGTCGTCCCCATGCGCCGGCCGGACCAAGTCGTAGCGCGCGAAGCGCGCGAGGCGGTGCGGCGTACGGTAGCGCTCACGCGGATGCCCATCGTCGTCAGTGTCACCAACGGAGTCGTTGAATTGGACGGCCGTATCAGCTCGTTCGACGAGCAGCAGCTAGCCGAGCGCGTGGTGAGTGCGGTACCGGGTGTGCGCTACTGCCACAATCAGTTGAGCTTCAGCGCCGGCATCAAGCGCACGTCGACGATCATTGCGGCTGACGTGCAGAGCCGACTGGACTGGGACCCGCTGGTTCAGCACGATCCGATTCGCGTCACTGCTCGCGGCGGCCTCGCTATCTTGACCGGCAGAGCTGGCAGTCTCGCGGAACACCGGCGGGCCGTCGCTGATGCCTGGGTCAAGGGCGTGAAGAGCGTCGACGCGAACGCTCTTGTCGTCGACGCAGCTCACCGCCCCGACGAGAACTTGCGCGAATCGTGGCCAAGTGATCCCGAGATTTCGAGGGCCATTCAGGACTTGGGTTCCTACTGGCCCTCCATTACGGGAACGAGCTGGCAAGCGTCAGTCACCGGCGGCGTAGTGACGCTGCGTGGAACGACCCAAACCGTGCTTGAGAGTCGCGCGATCCAGACGTTGGTGCGAAGCGCCGTCGGCGTCACCGACGTCAAGAGCGAGCTGCGCGGGCCCTGGTGGCGGGCACCCGTTGCGCCGCCACCTTCTCGGCCTCCACGCAGAAAGGCGAGGCCGTAGAGCCGCCGCAGCTAGGGAACGATGAACACGATGCCGTCGTCCGCCTCGAGGCCGTGGCGAAGAAATAGCCCTAGGCTCGTCGTTCGGCGCCTGGCCGGCGCGCAAGCGGGTAGTGTCGTCGAGGTATTGTAGGCACGCAGCCTAATGCCGCCAAACCGCAGAGTGGCGGCCGCCAAAGCGCGCCGAAAGACGTAACCTGGCCCGGCGAGATGCACCTCGCGCTTGGTGCTCCTGGTGATGCCTAGCCCATCGAATAGCACGCACGAGCAGCCCTCGGTCGTTACACAGACAACCGTGTCCGAAGGAGGTAGCCCCCCCGCTGCTTGCGGTGGAGCCGCGACGTGCGTGTCTAGCTCCCCATCCGGGCCGCGCAGGAGCCGCTGCAGCTCCGTAACGTCTGCCCGAGCCCCCACTAGGATGAAGTTACACATTGCTAATGCTCATTCGGCTAGCAAGACTCGTTCCGGCGACGTTGCGCGGCTAACCTAGCCGTTGGCCTTACCTCCCGACGTTTCCGTTCGACACAACTGGGTCGCGACGACCCGGCGCCCTCAGGGAGATGGCGCACACGAGTCGCGCCCCACCTCGCGCCGCTTCAAGGGCGTGACATTGGCGTTCTCGCTCCATGTCTCACGATCCGGAAGATAATGGAGCGCGATAGTTGCGGCTCAAACTAATAGGTGCGAAGCTTCGTGAGACGTCGATGGTAAACGTAGCGCTGCGCCGGATAGTCATTCTTTGCGTCGCCCTGCTGGGCTCGTTGATGTCGCAGTGCGCGCCCACTCCGCGCAACCTGCCCTGTAGCAATGACGGCGACTGCACGGATGGCGCGCGCGGCAACGCTTTCTGCGTCAGTAACCACTGCGTGGAGTGCGTCACGAGTGCGTCGTGCGGTGCGCACCGAAGGTGTCACGCGGGGGAGTGCGTAGAGGGCTGAGGGCCTACGTGCGGCCACGCGTCTCCGAGGGTCTCGAGCCAGCGCCGGTCGGGCGATCTCTCCGCCCACGATGAGAACCGACCGGTCGTCATTGCCGGAGGGCGAGCGTAACATGGTTGCACATCAAACTAAAAATCGGCGTGGGTCCCAAATTCCGTCAAGGCGCCTCTGATAGCGCGCTCATCGTCCCGCGCAGCCAGATCAAGAGACCCAGGCTCAAGAGGGTGGCCAGAGCGAAGCCCCATTGGGTCAGCGTCAAAGCGCCCATTACGGCGGGCTCATTCTTGGCGCGCGCGCTCAGAAAGTCGAGGCCAACGCGGGCGGGGGCATAGGTGAGACCCGCAAGACAGATGTAGGTACCTGTCCTGAATCGGCCCTTCCAGAGCGCGACGACCCCCACCAGCAGTGCCGTCGTGATGAGGAGGTCGAAAAAACCGAGCTCCGTATGGTCGACCGCGAGCACGGAGCCGACGCGGTGCAACGCCCAGGCGAGCGGAAAGACCGACAGCACGACATCGGTGAGCGCGAGCAGCGGCACTCGCTCTTTGCGCCTGACGAACCAGTAGCCCTCGAGCTCGAAAACGCCGCTCAACCGAGCAAATACCGTCGACTCGAACCGATAATGCTTCCAAAGCAGGACCGTCGCGAACGCACCGAACAAACCTCCGACAGAATGCCAGCCGTGCCAGATTCGAAACAGCTCGATAGGTTGTCGCCAGAGGACGCGCCATTGAACCACCTCCACCACTTGGTCGAAGCGGTAGTAGAGCGCGTCGACGAGGTGTCCGCCGACTAGGCCCCCGAACACTATCCATTTCATCAGCGAGTGAAGATTGCGAAGCTCCAGGCCGAAGCGCGCGGCGCGCTGCCTGGCGACCAGGGCCGCAGCCAGCAGCCCGAGCGCGGTCAGGAGAAATGGCGCGTCGAGCGACATCGGTATCCGCGTAACACGAATGGGCCTGAAGCCACTGTGCCAAAAGGAGTCACCGCGACCAGCCGCTTGCACCCCCTGCGTCGATACATTGGAGGGTCAGCCAGTGGTTCGCCCTTCACTTCCCTGCGCCGCTCATCGCACACTCACGCCGACAGGTTGGATGCCGGTCGGCGAGGTGTGACACCGGGACGCGATCCCCTGTAGTAACGCGAAGTCGAAGGGTTTCTCGAGCATTCCTGCTGAAATGCACCCGGAGGGCGCGTCTCGCGGTGCTTCCGCGAGCGCACCAAACTCACAAGTTAGAATGATGTGCGGTAGCGGGAAACCCAAAGAAGCACGTTGCTTACCCAGGCTCACGAGGACGTCCCGGGCTTTGTCCGCCAGAGTCGCCGAGACGACCAGCAACGCGCGAGGCGCCGCAACGAGCAACGGCATTCTCAGGGCAATCTCGAGCTGTCGTGCGTTCGCGCTCTCGAGGACCACGAACCCCGCACCTTCTATGGTTCGCCGCATGAGCTCACGCATCGCCCAATTCGAATCAGCGACAAGTGCGACCGGGTGCACGACCGGCGTCCTGCACGAGCCGTACCGCACGCTTGGAGGCGCTTTCTTGCAATTACGAGCCGAGCTCCCGGCTAACCTCGTGCATCCTTTGGTGCCAGTGTAACTTATTGGCGCACAGCGCTGACCGAAACGCCATTCGCGGGCCCTTGGCCATTCGCGGGCTCTTAGTCGTGCTGACTATCTGTCCCATACTCACCGAGCTTTCGATAGAGCGTCCGGCGACTCACGCGCAGGGTCTGAGCGGCGAGGGATTTGTTGCCGCCCGCCGCTTGCATCACTTTGAGTATGTAGCGCTTCTCGACTTCCTCCAACGAGACGAGCTCCTCGAGGTCGTCGCCGGCGACGAGCACGTGCCGTGCTTCGAAGTGGCGAATGCGCTCCGGCAGGTCCTCAGCCCGCAAATGGTCGAATTGGGCGAGCGCGACCGCGCGTTCGACCGCGTTGCGGAGCTCGCGGATGTTGCCCGGCCACGGGTAGGCGAGGAGGCGCTCCGCGGCGGACGCGGAGAGGCCGACGATTTCTAGGGGCGACTGACCCGCAAATTGCGTCAGAAAATGTTGGGCGAGCAGCAAGACGTCGCTCCCGCGCGAGCGCAGCGGCGGAATCGCGACGTGGACGACGTTGAGGCGGTAGAAGAGATCCTCTCGAAATTCACCGGCCTGGACCGCCTGCTCGAGGTCACGGTTGGTTGCGGCGACGATTCGCGCGTCGAACGAGACCTCGCCGTCCCCTCCCACGGGTCGAACGCGTCGTTCCTCGATGGCTCGAAGCAGCTTCGCCTGTACCGCGGGCGGCATCTCCCCGATCTCGTCGAGGAAAAGCGTGCCCCGGTCCGCTTCGACGAACATGCCCGCCCGATTCGAACGGGCGTCCGTGAATGCGCCTCTGACGTGACCGAAGAGCTCGCTCTCGAGCAGGGCCTCGGGCAACGCCGAACAGTTCACCGCAACGAACAGGCCCGACCTTCGCCGCCCGTGGCGATGGAGTGAGCGCGCTGCAACCTCTTTGCCCGTACCAGTCTCGCCCGTAATCAGCACGGTGGCTTCGGTGCTCGAGACGCGCTCGAGCATGGCTCGCATCTCCAGCACGGCCGGGCTCTTCCCCAGAATATCATCGCCCCAGCCGGCTTGACCCACGGCTGCCCGCAGACGCTTGACCTCGCTCCGGAGCGCGTGGTGCTGAACGGCGCGCTCGACGACGAGAATGAGGGCTTCTATGTCGAAGGGCTTGGTGATGAAATCGTAGGCGCCGGCGCGCATGGCTTCGATCGCCGAGGTCATGCTGCCGAAGGCGGTGACGACGATGATGGGGACGTCGGGCCAGCTATCGCCGAACTGACGACAAAGGTCGATGCCGGTTCCTCCCGTCATGTTGAGGTCCGTAAGAACGATTTGAGGGTCGAACCGCCGCGCCGTCTCGGTGGCTTCTGCCACCGTCGACACGGCGGTTACCTCATGTCCGCTTCCTCGCAATCCGAGCGCGATCAGGCGACGCGTTGCCTGATCGTCATCAACTACCAAAATTCGCGCGGACATCGTCGATTCTCCTTGGTAAGTAGATTCTGAAGGAACTGCCGTGTCCTCGCGCCGACGAAACCTCGAGCGCTCCCCCGTGTTCTTCCACGATATCGCGAGCGACGCTCAATCCAAGACCGGTTCCTTCGCCGGGGGGCTTGGTCGTGAAGAATGGCTCGAACATCCGCGCTCGGATATCGTCGTCGATTCCTTCGCCCGTGTCCGCCACCCTGAACATGACGAACTCGCTCTGATGGCCTTGGGTCGCGCGTTCCGTCCGCTCGACGCTGAGCGTGACGCTGCCACCTGGTGGAGTGGCCTGAATCGCGTTCATCACCACGTTGATCAACGTCTGTTGCAGTTGATCGGGATCCGCCTCGACCTCGACGTCGTCACCGGGGTGCTCGTAGATCAGCCTGACGTCGTTCTGCGTCGCAAAACTCTTGAGCAATGCGCCCGTCTGGCCGACGAGGTCCGCGGCACGAAAGACGGCGCGCTTTGGCGGACGCCGGCGGGCGTAGTCGAGCACACGCCGCACGATGTTCGTGATGCGGTCGCATTGGACTCCAATCTCGGTCGCGCTCTCACGCGCGTTTTCGCCTTCGAGCTTGCCCGCGGCCACCAGCTTGGCGTGGCCTGCGATCACGTTGAGCGGCGTGCCGATTTCGTGCGCGAGCACCGAGGCTAGCTTGCCAAGGGTCGCGAGGCGCTCGGCATGCCTCAGTTGTTCGAGGGCCTGGATGCGAGCCTCGGCTTGCTCACGCGTCCGCTGCCGTTCTTCGGACAAATCGAGACCCATCGCGCGCACCGCTCGCGCAAGCTCGCCGAATTCGTCCTGGCGCTGAATGGATGGAAAGACGTCGAAGTCGCCTTCTCCGATACGGCGTGCCGCGGCAATCAGCTCGGACACGGGCTGCCCGACGATTCGAGCCCCAATCAACGTCACCGCCAGGCCCCCGACCAACAGCATGGCCAGGCTCGATGCGAAGGCACTCCAGACCCCGCGCCAGGCATACTCCGCGCGAGACGCCAACGGTTGGACGAGCTCGATAGCCCCTAGAGCCTCATCTACGACGGGAGCGTTGACGTAGGTCACCAACTTGTCCGCCTTTTCACCCTGGCTCTTTTCTTTGACGAGCTGGTGCCAGGAACCCGGTTTCGGGAGGTCGGCGAGGCTGACCGGAACCAGCGGTCGAAGCTTCTTCGGTGCGTCGGGGGCGAGCGAGACGTAGCGGACGCGAATCGCCTCTCGAGATTCGTCGACTCGTTGCGCCAATCGCGCCGCGTCGTCACGGGTTCGTCGACTGGAGAGCGAGGCACCGGCGGTTATTCCAACGATGCGTTGGTCCCGGCGCACGTCCTCGTCGAACAAATGGATTTCTCGCCTGATCTGCCACGCCGTCAGCCCGGCGACGACAACCACGACGCCTGCAAAAAGTGACAGCGCGAGCTTGGGAACGAGTTTCACGGCGCTCCTTTTCAGCGCCAGGCGAACCGGACGCCACGACTAGGTAGCGCAGTCGGCCGGCGGGGGCACCGTCCGTGAGTGACTCCTTTCGGCACACCCGACGTCTCATCCCATGGCCATTGCCTCCGCCTCGCCCGAACCCGCCAGTTCGCGCCTTTCTGCCGGAGGGCCTACGGCTTCCGGGGCCCGATAGCCGGCCAGCGCGATCCGGAGAACGCCCGGCAGCAGGACGAGCGTGAGCAAGGTGCTGATCAGCATGCCTAGCACCACCGCCGTCGCCAAGGGCTGCTGCACTTCTGCCCCGGCGCTAGTGGCGGTGGCCATCGGCAGGAACCCGAGCGCAGCGACCACCGCCGTGGTGAGAACCGCCCGTAGCACCTGAGAGCAGCCGCCGGTGATGGCGTCGTCGAGTGTGACGCGTGCGTCGAGCCGACGCCGCACCTCGCTCGCCATGACGACGCCGTTGAGCACTGCAATACCGCCTAGGGCGATGAAGCCGACGGCTGCGGGCAAGCTGAACGGCATCCCCCTCAGTGACAACCCGAGCATTCCGCCCGCCAAGGAGAGCGGCACCAATGCGAATACGGCTAGTGCCAAGCGCACATTTTGAAACATCGCCAGCAGCATGCCGAAGATGAGCAACACCACCACCGGAAGCACGATGGTTAGCCGCGCTTGCGCCCGCGCGAAATTCTCGAATTGACCGCCCCATTCCGCCCGGTACCCAGTAGGCAAGGAGATCTTGCGGTTGACGACCTGCTGAGCTTCCTTGACCCATGAGACGAGATCGCGACCGCGCAAGTTGACGTCCACGCGAATGGCTCGCATCCGGTTCTCGCGCCGAATCGCGGTAGGTCCGTCGCTTTCGGTCAGCTGTACCACCTCGCTCAGGGGAATGTTTTCAGCTCGTTGCGTCGGGACGAACAGATCTCCAATGCCCTCCGTCGTCGGCGACGAGGGCGGCGACAGGACCCGGATCTCGAACCGTCGCTCTTGCTCGTACAGGTGGCCTACTCCGATGCCCTCCCGCGCGGCGCTGATGGCAGCGAAGGCGTCCTCTACGCGAACACCGTAACGTGCGAGTCTTCCCCGATCGACCGCGGCCGTGATGGTAGGAGCCCCCAGCACGCGTTCGACTCGCACGTCGCCGGTGCCGTTGACGCGCCTGACCTGCGCCGCGACTTGACCGGCCAGCTCCGCCAGGCGCGACAACTCAGTGCCGAAGATCTGGATTTGCACATCCGCCCGAGAGCCGCTGATGAGCTCGTTGGTGCGGTCCTCGATTGGTTGAGAAACGGAAGCGAACGTGCCGGGCACCTCGCTCTCGACGCGGTTCTTCAGCAGCTCGGAGAGGCTGTCGAAATCGTGAGCGGACTTCCACTCCGTGGGGGGCTTCAGGCGCGTCAGGACGTCGGTGTTGTCGTTGCCCACCGGGTCGGTGGCGACCTCTGCGCGTCCGGTCATGCCGAGCGTGGTGACGACTTCGGGAAAAGTATGGAGCACCTGCTCCGTCGCCAAATCCAGCTTGCGTGCAGCCTCGAGGGAGATGCTTGGGGCGCGACGGATCGTGACCACGGCGTCGCCCTCGAAGATGCGCGGCACGAACTCTGCTCCTTGCTGGCCAAAGAGCCACGCCGCACAGCCGAAGACGCCACAGGCTGCGGCCACCCACATCCACCGAAAGCGCACGACTTTCGGGATTGCACGAGCATAGACGCGGTTCAGGTACTCGAGCCAGCGTGGGCCGTGCCCCTTTGCCGGCGGTACTAGAGCCACGAGCACCGCGGGAAAGAACGCGATCGCGTAAACCAGCGCCCCAAACAGCGCGCACGCCATCGTGACGGCCATGGGCCGGAACATCTTTCCCTCCACCCCCTCCAGCGCCAACAGCGGAACGTAGACGAGCATGATGATGGCGACGGCAAAGGCGACGGGCCGAGCTACCGCGCCCGCGATCTCGGCGTAGGCGCGGGCCCGCGCTGCTCCCACGAGCTGCCGTCCCGCGGTCGCGGCGATCACCGATTCCAGAATCACGATCGGGCCGTCTACCAGAAACCCGAAGTCTATTGCCCCGAGCGACATCAAGTCGCCCGTAACACCGAACAAGTGCATGCCGAGCAGCGCGATGGTCATGGCGACGGGAATGCCCAGAACCACGGCCAGCGCTCCGCGAAAGCTGCCTAGAAATAGGCAGAGCACCAACGTCACGATCGCCACGCCCTCGGCCAGGTTCTTCATCACCGTGTGCAGCGTGCGACCGACGAAGTCGCTCCGGTCGTAAATGACATCGACCTTGACGCCGGGGGGGAGGGTCTTCTGGATTTCCTTGGCCCGTTCTGCGACCGCCCGCACCACATCACGACTGTTTTCTCCGAGCAGCATCATGACGATGCCGGTAACGGCCTCGCCATCGCCGTTGCGAGTGATCACGCCCTGGCGCAGCGCGGGCCCGATCGCGACGTCCGCGACGTGTCGCACGAGGACGGGCGTATTTTCGGCCGAGGTTCGGATCATGACGCCGCCGATCTCGGCGGCGCTCGTGAGCATCCCTTGGCCTCGAACGGTGAAGGACTCTTCGCGGCGGTCGATATAGCCGCCGCCGGCGTTTACGTTGGCGGCGCGGAGGGCTTCGACGACGTCGTTGATGGAAAGGCCATGCGCCTTCAATCGCGCGCGATCGATGCGTACTTGGAACTGCTTGAGATCACCCCCCATGGTGTTCACTTCCACTACACCCGGGACCGTGCGTAGCTTCGGAACGATGTCCCAATCAAGCAGCGTTCGCAGCTGCATGGCCGAGTGTTGTTCGCTGCGCACCACGAACTGAAAGATCTCGCCTAGCCCGGACGAAACCGGCGCGAGCTCGGGCGCGCTCGCGGAGGCCGGTAGCTCCACCCCGCGCAAGCGCTCCAGGATGAGCTGACGCGCGAACCACACGTCCACGCTGTCGCGGAAGTTCACGGTCACGGCCGATAGACCCGCACGCGAAACGCTGCGCTGGTCGACGGCGCCGGGTACGCCATTCAGCGCGTTCTCGATCGGCATGGTGACGGTGCGTTCGACCTCCACCGGCGACAGGCCCGTGGCCGACGTCAGCACTGACACTTGCACGGGCGAGACGTCGGGCAGCGCGTCGATGGGCAGGCTACTGGCGGCCCAGACGCCTACCAGCAACAAGAGACCTATGGCCGCGACGACAGCCGCACGCGCGCGAATCGAAGCAAAAACGAGAGTAGACAACCACATTCGGTACCGCCGGGGTGGGACACGGGTGAGAGCCGGTGAGTTCGAGAGCCGGGCCGATCAGCGAAAGAGCTCGCTCTTCAGGGCGAACGCGCCGTTCGTGACCACCTCCTGGGTTCCGCCGACACCCTCGATGATCTCCGTTTCGTCGCCGTCGTTGGCGCCGAGCACTACGCTGGTGACGCGCACCGCGTGGGGGCCAACCGCGACGAACACCCTCGGCTTGCCATCGACGAAGGTGATAGCTCGCGTTGGGACCAGCGGCCTTGGCGCGAGCTTGCCCCCGCTGCAGTGAATCGTCGCCTTGACCGCCTGTCCGACTCGGAGCCGGCGGTCATGATTTTCGACCTCGATGCGCACCTTGGCGCTGTGCGTTTCTTGGTCGATGTTCGAGGCGACCTTGGCGACCCTTCCTGCGAGCGTGCCGGAATTTCCAGACAGCGGAGCCAGCTCCGCCTGATCCCCCACGTGAATCCGATGTAAATTGCGCTCGAAAACGTCGAGCTCGATCCAGAGATGCTCCAAATTGGCGACCTTGAACGCGACCAGTTGACCTTCGATGAACTGGCCGGGAGCGACGTTCCGCGCGACCACGGTGCCTGCGATCGGCGAGCGCAGCTCATGCGAGCCAAGAGAGCGCTCGCCAGCTCGGAGGCTGCCGCCGAGGGCCGACACTTTCTGTTTCGCGGCGGCTAGCAGCAGCGTGACCTTCCGCTCCGCGACGGACGCCATCTCGACTTCACGGGCGGTGGTCAGACTAGACGCGGCCAGCTTCGCCTCCCGCTCGGCGTTCAACTTGGCTGCTTCTCGCTCGGCGTCGAGCATGCTGACGTGGGCCTGCGCTTCGCCGAGCTCGGCGCTTTCCACGCGCGCAAGCGTGTCACCGGCCTTGACCGTGTCGCCCTCGAACTTGTGGACGCGGCTGACGAGACCGCGCAGTCGCGCGCCAACGGCTACGACGTGCTCGGCGTTGAAATCGACCGTGCCCACGGCCTCGACGACGGGCACGAGCTCCTCGATGCGAACCTGCTGGGTGCGGAGACCGACGCGACGCGCGAACCCGTCCGAAAACCGAATATGGTCACCCTCCACCCGAGGCACATCGGACGCGGGGGCAGGGGTGGGGCCAGGTGCAGCTTCACCTCTACGCTGCATCAGAAAGCTGCTGCCGGCTGCAATGACGAGCGCGCCGCAGGCGAACGCGGCGCGCTTCTTCCAGCGTTGGGGGGCAGCGTGCCGCCTTGCCGGTGGTTTCGGATCGTGGTCCGCGGAATCGAGCGTGGGGGGGACGGTCACGGCAGATCTCCTGTGATTTCGACGTAGTCCGCAACGAGCAACCAACTCCGCTCGAATAGCTCCAGACGTCGCAGCGCCAACGTCGAGAGCTCGCGGCGGCTCAGCAGAACAGCCAGCATCTCCGTTTTGCCGGCTGAGTAAGTCTCTTTGATCGCCCGCACCGCGTCTTGGGCGGCTGGCAGTGCCCGCGTGGTGAGCACCGCCAGCGCGCTCGTCAGCTGCTGCTGCTCCACTTCGAGCAAGCGCAAGCGATGCGACGCCCAGCTTTCGTGTACGCTCTTTTCCGCGAGCACGCGGGAGCTCTCCGCAGCGGCCCGAGCGCTCTCGAGCTGGTTCGAGCGAAATAGAGGAAAGGCGTAGGCCAGGCCGCCGCCGAGTCGCGTCTCACCATAGTCGCCGCGACCCGCGACGACGCCAACGTTGAGCATGCCCCGTCCTTCACGACGCGAACGCGCGGCCGAAGCTGCATAGAACTGTGCCTCTGCCGCCAACGAGCGCGACCGCGGAGTCATATCGACGTGAGGGTGGCGAGCTGGGCCCCGCTCGAGCGCTGGCGGCACGACGGGACCGAGCATATTGGGGTCGTAGCTGCCCACTAGCTCCGCCAGTCGTCCGACTGCTCCTGAGAAGTCGGCGGCATTTTCGGCAAGCATGACCTCGTGGCGGGCCACCTCGAGCGCCGCGAGCGAAGCGTCAGGTCGAACTGCGTCGCCGCTTTTCAAGCGTTCGGCCATGAGCTCAGCCTCAGCGCGAGCATCCCTCAGTAGGTCGGAAAGGACGGCCGAGCGCTGCTGGGCAACGACGGCGGCGCCATACGCTCGTACGACTTGCGCCGCGGCTCGTCCTCGCGCTTGCTCCAGCCGCGCCGCGTGCAGGGAGACGAATGCCTCTGCTTCCCGGCCGCGGCTGCGACCCTGGCCGGAGAGCTCTACCGGTAGCCAGAGCGCCCCGCTGACGGCAACGTCTTTGGTGACGTCCCGATCACCACGCTCCGCGGTGACCTCGAGGTACGGATTGCCGAAAGAAGCCAGCCGCGCATTTTCGCGAGCGGAGCGGCTCGACACGAGCGAGGCGGCCGCCAACGAGACCTCCGGCGCGTGCTCCTTGGCGGCGCGGATCAGCCGCTGAAGCTGACTTGAATCACCCGAGCTAGGTGCAACCGCGCGCGGCTCGTCCGCACGCGATGGTTGCGCGTAGAGCACGACGCAGAAGACGACGAGAAGAAGTCCGGCAATTTGCACTTTCAAGGGTATGATCCGCCGTGGGCTCCAAAACGAGCCAGCGCGCTAGCTTGCGAGCGCGGCCTACAGCAAGTCGCGTGCCTCGTGAGCCGCGCCCTTGGTTGGCAAACGCCATCCGCTCACAAAGCCGAATGATTTGCGCCCAACGCTCGGCCGTCGCGACGAAGCGTTGCCCTGCTCCGAGCATCCCAACGAGAGTCTTCGTGAATCGTTTTGGCACACGGGCGACAAGGCGACACACGCTGGTCGAGCGCCCGGCGCGGCTCAAAAAAACGTCGGCATCGAGACCGGAAACACTTCTTCGACGACCGGCCCCCCGTCGAACAGCGCCGAAAGCATACCGCAGCGGTGCGGCTCCTTGGTAAAATCACAGCGCTGCCGCTCCGCCAGCAAAGAGTCCAAAGCCACGCGGGTATCGGGCCGGGGGCGAAAGGCGATGGATGCGAAAGCTTGAGTGAACGACACGCTCGAAACTTGCTCTTCCCCGTAGTGGCACAGTCCGCAGCCGGTTCCCGATCCATAACGGATGCGGTCGTAGGGGGCGCTCGGTTGTAGCGCATCGTTGAGCGGCATTTGCACCTCGCCCTTGACGGAGCGCTGTTCGTCTGGCTGCAGGTAGCTGAGCTCGAGCAGGTAGCTGCTCTCGCCGTCCATCACGACCGAGAGCCAAAGCCGATCAATCTTGATGAACACCCGCGGGCTCTTGGCGGAGAACGCCGGCTGGGCACTGAACGTGCTGCTGGTAGCGTACGCGGTTAGGGGACGGTCCAGGCTTTCGACGAAGCACGCGACGCTGGTGGGTTTGGGAAGCGCGTTCAGAAGCGCGGTCGCGTCCTCGATGGTGCGCGGTGAGCCGTTCATGCCGGTCGGGGGTCGACATCGGGCCGCGGCCAAAGGATTGATGGTCCCACCGGTGCCGCTACCGGCCGCGCCGGCCGCGCCACCCGCCGGCCAAACCTCGACGGAAGGGGACTCCGCGTCGGCTCCGCAACTTGCACCGAGCAATCCGAGCAAGACTATTTCTGCGATGCGCCAGGGGGTTTTGCGAGGCATCACCGCCGTGCGTGCAAAGACCGTGCTCGTTGCGGCGCGGCAAATTTGGGCGGGAAGGTCCAATTCGTTTGCGAAAATGCGCGGTTCCTCCGGCGCAGTTTCTGCGCCTGGGCGAAAGCTTTGCGCCGGCGCAGCCCGCAACGCGCCTGCGATGCATTCGAAACTGGCATCAGTAGACAGCGATCCGGACTCATGCGTTTCTCTCGCTTCGAGTCACCGGCTTTGCGCGGGGCGGGTACGACTCCGGTGTCGCGTGGAGGCGACACCGGGCGTGCTCTTACCCCACCGAAGCTCGAAAAAACTTCATGGTTTGGGCATTTGCCGGCCTGCGCGGGTGAATTGGCTCTACGATGGCGCGGCGTCGAATGAGCAGGCCGCCGACGTTGGAGGAAGTGTTTGCCGTGATGTCGGCGGTGTCTACCGGCGATGCGGCGGCTCGCGTTTCGCTGCCCGCAGATCCCGACCTCGACGATCTGCCGACCCGATTTGCCGTCGGGCTCAACATCTTGCTAGACGACTTGGCGCATCGACTCGACGAACGGACGCGGCTCGAGGACCGCCTGCGGCAGGCGTACAAGATGGAAGCCGTTGGCAACTTGGCGGGCGGAATCGCCCACGACTTCAACAATATCTTGTCGGTAATTCTCGGGTTTACCGACCTTGCCGTTTCGAGCTTGGGCCCGCAAGACCCTCTGCGACCCGATTTGGTAGAAGTCATGCGCGCGGCCGAGCGTGCGCGCGACCTGACTGCGCAACTGCTCGCGTTCAGTCGTCGGCAGCTACGTGTCCCCAAAGTCTTGGACCTGAACCAAGTGCTGCGCGGTATGGAGCGGATGCTACGGCGCTTACTGCACGAGAGCGTCGAGCTGACGCTCCAGGTCGAGCCTCAGGTCGACAAGATCAAGATCGACCGCAGCCAACTCGAGCAAGTGGTGCTGAACTTGGCCGTGAACGCCAGCGACGCGATGCCGCACGGCGGCAGGCTCTCGATCAACACGGCCACGCTGCAGCTCGACGACGACTACGTCGCGGAACACCAGGAAGTTCGACCTGGCCGATACGTGATGATGAGGGTGTCGGACACGGGGATGGGCATGCCGTCTACGGTTCAGGCACGCCTGTTCGAGCCCTTCTTCACCACGAAGGAGGACGGCAAGGGTACCGGTTTGGGGCTGGCCACCGTGTACGGCATCGTCAAACAAAATGGCGGACACATCGAGGTTGCCAGCGCGCCTGGGCGGGGCGCAACATTCGAGATCTACCTGCCAGCTTGCGCCGAGAACGCAGAGCCGGAGGTCAGCTCCAGCGCGACCAGGCCGACCCGTGGCGCAGGCACGGTGCTGCTAGTGGAGGATGACGCGCAAACGCGGGGCGTTGTGCGAGCCATTCTCGCGCGCAATGGCTACACGGTTTTGGAGGCGCAAAACACCGGTGACGCGCTGCTGATCGGCGAGCAGTACTCGTCGACGATCCATTTGTTGCTGACCGATGTCGTCATGCCACGCATGTCGGGCAAGACGCTCGCCGAACGGCTGCTTTCTCAGCGACCACGGCTGAAGGTCATGTACATGTCGGGCTATCCTCGCGAGGCGCTGCTGCAGCACGACGTGCTGGAAAGCGACGTCTGTTTCGTGAAGAAGCCAGTGATGCCCAACGATCTGCTCGCACAAGTCGACGCAGTGCTCAATCGTGATTGAGCGGAGCCAGCGGCGGCGCGCTCGCGGGGCCGAGCGTCGTTTCCAGCCACGCTCTAGCCGGCGCCAAGCTGCTGAAGACTCTGCTCGGGAACGGATTGCGGAAGATCAGGTTGATGGCGGAGAACAGCGTGCGTTGAACCAAGCTGTCGTGGACGCTCGCTTGGGCCAGCAACTGCGACGTCAGCGGCGCCCGCTGCTTCATGTGAGCGATGAGGCGGTTTCGCTGCTCTTGTGACAGGCCCCGCGCCTGACGGGCGTCGATGAGGAGACCGAAGCGCTCGCCTCGTTGCAGCCACCGATCCAGCCGCGTGAGAAAATCCTCCAGCACGACGGCGTCCAAGACATCTACCCAGGTTACCGTGACGATTGGCCACGTGGTGTCGTCGACGGACGAACGCGACACCGGCAAGGGGGTAACCATGTGGGAGCACCTAGCGCACGGCCGGCTTACGTGGCCCACCCAACTTTGCCTCGAACGACTTGTGGGACGCAACCTACAAGAACGGGTCCGCGTGGATTTCCTGCAGGGCGGCGCCGGCGAGGAAGACTTTGCGCTTGAGCAGCTGCACGAGCCCGCCGTCGCCGCACAGGTAGACACGGCGTGCCGCGAAAGACGGTATGGCCTCCAGCAAAAGCTTGTCCAGATGCCCAATGGGGACGTGGCTGGGCCCGCGGCTCTCCAGCGCGCACCTGCGATAGCTGAAGTTGGGATGAAGCGCGGAGAGCGCCGTGAGCTCGTCTGAAAGGTAGAGCGCTTCGGGTGTGCGGCCACCGTGCCATAGCTCGATGCCACCTTCGTGCTTCGCCGCCAACGCTTCGCGCAGGATACCCCAAAGTGGTGCCAGGCCCGTTCCGACCGCAACGAGCACGAGTGACTGTGTGGGGGTGCCGGGCAAGTAGCAGCAATCCCCCGCGGGTCCGCGCAGGCGAACCGAGCTCCCTACGGCGTTTCCGCTATCGAGCCACGTGCTCATCTTTCCCTGCGGTACGACGCGCACGTGAAGTTGCAGCTGCTTTTCGGTCGGCAGGCTCGCGAGTGAGTACGGCCGGGCCAGCCCATCCTCGCGCAACAGCGTCAAGAACTGGCCGGCGCGGTAGCTGAAAGGTTGCTGCGGCTCGAGCGTGACTCGCAGCACGTCGGGCGCCAGCCGGTCCACACTGGCAATCGATGCGGGCACCTCCAGGCTTGCCGTTCCGGCCAGAGAAATCTCCAAGTCGTCGGTCAACGTCGCCTGGCAGGCCAGAAAATACGATTGGGCCCGCAACGAGGCTTTCAATCCAACTTGTGACTCTGCGGGAGGTTGCCCGTGTGTGGCCTGAACCAGGCACGATTGGCAGGCTCCAACGCGGCAGGAGCTTGGGACGTCGACGCCCGCGTCGGAGAGCGCGTCTAGCACGCGTTGCCCGGCGCGCAGTTGGATCTCTCGGCCGTCGCAAATAAGGCGTGGCATGCCGAGCTACTTGTTCAAAACGTCGTTGCGCGCCGAGTTTGCGACCGCCGCAACGGCTGCGATCTGCTCCTCGTTTGCCCCAAGCTCTCGTAGCGTGCTGCCCAGGTGCTCGATCACGACGTCGACGTGGCTGTCGTTCAGCCCACGTTGCACCAGATGAGCATGGGCCTGGCGCATGTCTTTTCCGGTGTACAGGTTGGGGCCTCCCAGCACCATCGTTAGAAACGCCTTCTGTTTGCCGCGCTGGCGATCCATGTCGACGGTCTCGAAGTACGATGCTACCCGCTCGTCGCTCAGCATTTTTCGGTAGAAAACGTCGACCGCGGTGTCAATCGCGGCGGAGCCGCCCAAATCTTCGTAAATGCTCATTAATTTTGGTTACCTTTGGCTGGCGTTCAGGTTCGGGACCTGAGCTATAAGTTGTATTTCGGATACAACTTATAACCCTCGAGGGTCAAGATCATTTTATGCAGCTCACCCTGTTCTCCGACTATTCGTTGCGAATCCTGCTGTACCTGTCGTCACACCGCGAACGTCAGGTGGCGCTTTCGGAGATCAGCGGCGCGTACGGCATCTCCCAACATCACCTGGTCAAGATCGTGCAGCTGCTGATAGCCGAAGGGCTGGTGGTCAGCGTTCGTGGCCGTGGCGGCGGCTTGAGATTGGGCCGCGACCCCGCAAGCATCAAAATCTCGGCCGTCGTTCGCCTGACGGAGCCGCACCTGAATTTGGTCGAATGCTTCGATCCGGCCACCAATACTTGTCCCATCGACAAAGCTTGCGGGCTGAAGGGCGCGCTGGTGCGCGCTCGAGCAGCGTTCTTCGACGAGCTCGAGAAATACACGTTGGCCGACTTCGCACCGCGAGCGCCCGCTCTGATCAAATTATGGCAACGCCAACTCAAGACGTTGCCTAAGTGACCCGCAGGCCGGCGAAAATTGCGACATGTTCGCGGCGAGGGCCGGGACCGCAAACGAAAGGTTTACGCCTTGCCATTGGGGTGTCGGCCACGGTGAAAGGCGGGCCTCGGCGGACCACTCACCAGCGCTGAGCGTGAACGGCATTGAGGACAAGCGAAGTTGCAGCGCAAGGCCCAGTGGCGCCTCGACGTCATTGGCGCCGAAAACAGCATGGGCTTTCATGCTCCGCGAGAGGCGGCTCGCATCCTGGGCGAGGCTGCCGACTATGCGCGACAAGGACAAATCGCTCTGTTGAGCGGTACCGTGCCGCCTCGCCCGCCGCTACGCCCAGCACGGCGCCGTCCGCGGTCCCGTCTGCGGCTCCGTCCGCAAGTCATTGATGACGCGGTCGCTGACCGCGGCCCCCGAGCAGGACGGTGAGCTCGCTAGATCGACGGGACCGTCAAAGCCGTCATGATGGCCGACGAGTCCTTGTCCACGCCATCGAGCCGCGCCTGGGGACGGCCTTGCCGGTCGAGCAGCACGATGGCCGTGGAGTGAAAGAATGCGCCGTCGTCGAGCTTGCGGTACTTGATGTTCAGCACGCCCGCTAGCTGGCGCGCGTCATCGTCACTAGCGCTTGCTAGCTTCCAACGTGTGGCATCCAGCCCGCGCTGCTCTTTGATTCCCGACAGCGCCGCCGGCGCGTCTCGCGCGGCGTCGAAGCTGACCATCAGAATACGTACGTCGGCTCGAAGCGGCTCGGGAATTCTGCCTTCGAGGCGCTTCAGCTGACTCGTCAGGATCGGGCACGCGACGGGGCAAGTTCCGTAGAACATCGTGATCAACACGGGGTGCCCACGGAACGTGTCGAGCGGTCGTGTGGTCCCTGTCTCATCCCGCAGAGCGACGTCCAGATCGTAGATCGAGGCGGCTTCGACTTTGGCGGGAGAGGTTGGAAGTCGCGGTGCCGTTTGCGTACGCAGCGCGGTCGAAGGGGGCAAGGCGCGACCGTGAATCCGGTGAGGAACTTCGTTGGTCGACTCGGGGCCGGCGCAAGCGATGAGCCCCCAGCATACGAGAGCGGCGAGGCAAATTACGGATTTCATGAGGGCACCTTCGCGTCGGCGGCACACCTGAAGCCAAGTCGAGCGGTAGTGAACGAAGCCTGAAGGGAGCTGCGAAACGCGACCCGCATGAACGCCGCGTAGTCGCCGGGGTCTCTCGAGTCGGCGCCAGACGCACCACAGAAACGATTCTGTTCAGCGTCGCCCTTCTCGCGCGAGTCGGCCGCGATGAGGCTCGCTCCGAAGTCGTAGACCCATTCCCAAATGAGTCCGTGCATGTCGTGGATACCCCAAAAGTTTGGTCTTGCCGTGCCGACATCGCGCAGTGGTAACGACGCTGGCTTTGAATAGAAGCTCAGAATACGCGCTAACCAACGCGCGTCCTGGCTGCCGTCAGCACCCGTCTCGCTGGCGAGCGCGGCGAGCTCCCATTCGCGCTCGGTCGGTAAGCGCGCGCCTCTTTCGACGCAGAAGGCTTTCGCGGCGAACCAGCTGACTCCCGTAACCGGGCTCGCTGCCCGCACACCGTTGCCGAGCCTGTCGGCCGCTGCCCAGTGCTTCAAGTAGCCCTCGTCGGCCAGCAACCGCTTGACCTGATCCCGACGCCAACGTGGGTCCCTGCGCACGAACCCCAGAAATTCTGCGTTCGTTACCGGCTTTCGGTCGAGCAGGAACGCGCTGACGGAGACGGTGCGCTCCGCCGGGGAAGCGGCGTACAGTGGCTCGTACACGCCGGGCCCGACCAAGGTCATGCCGGCCGGTGCCGGGTGACGTTGGGGTGCCGCCGCCGCCGTGCTGCTCAAAGCGCAGGCTATGGCGAGCATCCGACCGACCTTGGGCAGCATTAGATTGCTCCGCCCGGGCGTACTTTTGCGATCTCGGCAGGCGAGACGACGCCGTGGCTGTTGCCCCAAGAATTGAAGACGTAGCTCATGATGTTGGCGAGGTCGTCGTTGCTCAAATGGTTCCATGGCGGCATGACGGAGTTGAAGGTATTGCCGTTGACCTTGATCTGGCCCGTAAGGCCATTCAAGACGACGCCGAGCACGCGCTCCTTGTCGTTTTTCGCCAGATAGTCCGAGCCCGCGAGCGGCGGAATCGTGCCGGGCAGCCCGAGCCCAGTGGCTTGATGGCATGCGGCGCAGTTGCTGGCGAAGAGGCCGCGCCCCGCCGCGATCCGCTGCTCTGTCGTCAGGTCGCCAACCACCAGCGCCTCGGCCAACGCGGTCTCTTTGGGTGACAACTCTTGTTTAGCCAGCAAGTCTTGCTGCTTTCCCGAGTAAATCAGTTTGTCCTCGGGACCCTTCACGTTCAGCATGCCGACCGCGCCCTGATTGAACGCACGAAACAGTGAATGGTCGACGAGCGGGTAGTCACCCGGCACTTGCACCTTGAACTCGACGATGGTCGAGCCGCCGGCAGGCACTAGGGTCGTTTGCACGTTGTCCTGAAAGCTCGAGCCGCCCTCGAAATGTACCTTGTCGAAAATCTCTCCGATGACATGGAAGCTGGAGGTGAGGTTCGGCCCGCCCACGCCGAAGAAGATTCGCACCGTATCGCCGACGTTGGCCTTCAGAGCCTTGTCGCCGAGTAGCGAACCTTCTGCACCGTTGAATACGACGTAGGTGGGGCGCGCTTCGATGCCCTTTTGCATGTCGAACGGTTGCAGGCCTTTGTCGTGATATTTGCCCTTCGTGTAGAAGTCGCCTTCCATCACGTAGTACTCGCGCTCTACCGGGGCGAGGCCCTCGGGCGGCTCGACGAGAATCATGCCGTACATGCCGTTGGCGACGTGCAATGGCACCGGTGCGGTCGCGCAGTGATACACGAAGAGGCCCGCGTTCAAGGCTTTGAATGAAAACGTCGACGCGTGGCCCGGAGCCGTGAAGCTGGCGGCCGCTCCCCCGCCAGGCCCCGTCACCGCGTGAAGATCGATGTTGTGCGGCATCGTGCTCGTCGCGTCGTTCTGCAAATGAAATTCGACGAGATCGCCCTGGCGAACGCGAATGAAGCTGCCCGGCACGGTGCCGCCGAAGGTCCAGTACGTGTATTGGGTTCCGTCCGCCATCGGCAGCACGAGCTCTTTGACCGTCAAGTTCACGACTACTCGCGCCGGTTTCGTTCGGTTCGTCGCCGGCGGCACGTTTGGCGGTGATGTGAGTTTTGCCAGCACGGGTGCGTCCGACACCCCACTCGTCGCGTCGGCAGGCGCAGCGGTCATCGGCGGCGCCAGGTGCAGCCTGACCGCGTTGCGGTTCGGTAGATCCTGACAGGCAAAGGTAATCGAGCTCAAAACGAGCGCGCTAGTCTTTAGCGCGTTGATAACGTGTCTGGACATGCACGTCGTCTGAGCAAGTGTCATGCCCCCTCGTTGTTCGAGCCATTGTCGGGGCCCGCGGCAGGAGCGGACGCGCAAAGCGTGCGCGGCGCGAACCCTTTGCGTCGACCCCACGATCCCGAGCGCGTGTGCGCCGTAGGACGACCATGTAGTCGCTCAATTGCAGGCGTTTGCAATTCCTGCGTGTGGCGCAGGTCTTGCGCTCGCGGAGCGGGCGGTAACGGGGCTCCGCTCGGTTTTCGCTAGACGGCATGGTACTGGCCGAACCCGAACCTCGCGCTGAACGTCGCGTCGAATGTCGTTTGGGAGGACAGCGTGGTCTACGCGGGCCAGCGCCAAGCCGGCAGCGGATCACGGCAATGGCAGGTTGGTGCCGGCGTCTCTCTTCGTCCGCCCGGGTCCGGGGTGCGCTCGAGCTTGCGGGCTCGCTACGCTCCTCCGTTGCCCGCGGTGGGTGTCAACGCGCTCGCCGACGCAATGATCGATCTGTCCCTCGCGTACGTGCGATAGCGTCCCATGAGGCATCTCGAAGACGTCCACTCCGCCATCGGCGGGACCGCATTGCGTGCGCGACCCGCGCAGACGTTGCGCTTCCGCAGAATGGTGCGCCACCGAAAACAACGTTCGTGCGCCGCAAGCACGGCTGCGTCTCATCGAAGGACTGGCGCGTTCTCTGCAATGACAAGGCGCAAGTCACGATTGCTCGGCGACAGCACGACGCTACGTGACCAGAAAGTTCGAAAGCCACGATGCACGGGGAATTACACCTTCGAGTCACTGAACACCCTCCCGCCACATGCGGCCTCATCGATCGTTATCAGAAGCTGCTGTGCGACGGTGGCGCACCTGCACCCGAGTTGAGCGCGTTTCTTCGAAAAATACAGCAAAATCTTTGCAAGGAGGCGCAATACTTGGGCGCCGTCGGCACCTACGTGTCTGGAACCCAGGACGATGACCCGCTCGTTTGGTCGCGCGAGTGCAGCGAGCTTTTTGGCCTTGCCGAGCTCGCAACCCCGACCGTCCGCGCATACTTCGAACGCGTACACGGAGACGACGAAGTGTCGCTGCGCCGTGCTCGTCGGGACGCCGCCGAACACGGCGGCGCCTACGATGTCCGATTTCGCATCGTGCTACCGTCTGGACTAGTTCGATGGGTGCACGAACGGGGCGCAGCGCTCGCCATGGAACCGGACCAGGCGTGCCGGCTGGTTGGAGCGTTACAAGACGTTACCGAACAACAGGAAAGCGAGCTTGCGCTCCGGGCTCGACTGAAGGAGACGGAGCATCAGCTGCGCCATGCGCAGAAAATGGAGTCATTGGGGCGGCTGGCTAGTAGCGTCGCCCACGACTTCAACAACCTGCTCTCGGTGATTCTTGGCGCGACGGAGCTCGCGCTGGCGTGCGCCGATGCGGGCGAATTTCCGCGCGACGATCTCGAGGAAATTCAGCGCGCAGCCGTGCGCGGAAGCACGCTTACCCGACAGCTATTGGCCTTTGGTCGGCGAGACGCTTCCCGGCCTCGAGTACTGGAGGTGTCTTCGCTATTGGATGGCATGCGCGGGCTGCTGGAGCGCGTTTTGGGCGAAGACATCACGCTCCGCGTGACGGTTGCGGATCCGGGACTCTTGGTCCGCGCCGACGCGGGCATGCTCGAACAGGTGCTCATGAATCTCGCGGTCAATGCACGCGACGCGATGACCGAAGGTGGACGACTGAGCATCGACGTTTGCGAAGAGCCGGCGGAAGCGAGGCAAGGGCTGGCCAGCGTCGGCTCGATGGTCAGCGTCAAGGTGACGGATACGGGCACGGGCATCGACGAAGCTACTCAGAGGCGTATCTTCGAACCGTTCTTCACCACCAAGGAACAGGGTCGGGGCACTGGCTTGGGCCTTTCGACGGTGCTCGGAATCGTCCAGCAATCGGGGGGCAACATCTCCGTGGAGAGTTGCGTCGGTCAAGGTACCTCGTTTTTCATCGTTTTGCCACGAGTAGGAGCGGAGCTAGAGACCGAAGCGTCGGCCTTGCAGCGTCAATGGCCGCGCGGGACGGAGACCGTCCTCTTCGCCGAAGACGACGAGCAGGTGCGCCGTACCGCCTGTGCGGTGCTCAGGCATAGCGGCTATACGGTCATCGAAGCGTCGAATGGGGAGCAGGCGCTGGCTCGTCTGGGTGAGAGCATCGACTCGATTCAGCTTCTCGTCACGGACCTCGTCATGCCATTGGTGGGGGGACGAGAGCTTGCCGCGCGCGTTTGGCAGGCCAATCCTGAGCTGAAGGTGCTTTTCGTCTCCGGCTACGAAGGTGACGCCGCGAGCGCGGCGGGTGGTGAGCCGCCTGTCCACGTCTTGAATAAGCCTTTCAGCGCCCGATGCTTGGCGCAAAGCGTGAGGGAGGCTCTCGATTCTGGGCGAAGGCGCGCCGCCGAGCGCACGTGACCCGCTAGCTTGCCTCGACGCTGAACGCCTTCCTGAGCTCGCGGACCCGCGGTTTCACGTGTGGTCTCGCCGCCGATAGCGTCCCATAGGGCTCAGGAAATGCGTCGACTCGCCCGGGCTGACGGTGGGGGCGAAATACTGCTCGAAAGCATTCCGCAATGCCACGCACCCCGGCTAGGCTGGGCGCGCGCTCATGGGAAACGAGCATCCGAGCCTTCGATTGCGAGCCCTTGCTTGGGCCATCGCCGTCACCGGTGTCCTTGGCATTTCGATCGTGCTGGGTTCGCGAAGCCTGGCGCATTTCGATGCTGCGCTGATCGCCTACACATTTGCGACGCTCTTTGCCGCGTTCGGGATCACGTACCGATACTCGATGTGGCTAGCAAGACCGCCTACGCGTATGTATTGGCGTCGGGGTTGGCAGGCGTTCTTCTCGCCACGCTTCTTGCTCCGCAACCTGCTGGTCTTGTTTCGGCGCGGTATGGTCGAGGTCGCGGGCAACCGCTTCATCTTCCGCCGGGGTAGCCTGCGAGGCATCGCGCATTTCGGTATCATGTGGGGCTGCATTCTCGCGGCGGCCATCACGTTTCCGTTGGTATGGGGCTGGATACACTTCGAAACGGTGCCCGGTCAGCTCGACCGCTACCGCACTTTCGTGTTCGGCTTCGCGGTCAGCGAGTTCCAAGTCGATTCGTGGCCGGCGTTCGTGATTTTCCACGGGTTAGTGTGGGCGTCGTTCCTCGTAATCGGGGGCGTGATGTTGGCTTTCCGGCGACGGATGATCGACCACGGCGCGGCGGCCGTGCAGCGCTTCGCCGAAGACCTGTTGCCACTGGCGTTGCTGCTGTCGATCAGCGTGACGGGCTTGATGCTGACGGTTAGCTACACCTGGATGCACGGGTACGCTTACTCGTTCTTGGCGGTGCTGCACGCCGCCACCGTGATCTTCACCTTGCTATTTCTGCCATTCGGCAAGTTCTTTCACATCTTCCAGCGTCCCGCACAGCTTGGCGTGGGGTTTTACAAAGACCTCGGCGAGAAAGGGGAGCAGGCGACGTGCGAACGGTGCACGCGGCCGTTCGCGCCACTGGCAATGATTCGTGATTTGGAGACGGTGGAGGGGCAGCTGGGGTTCAAGTACGAGCTTTGGCTGCCGGATCGAAAGCGCACGCACTATCAACGAATTTGCCCGCGCTGCCGACGTGCGCTGTTCGGCTTGGCGCAAGCGGCAACCTGGACCGAAACGCAGACGAGGGACGATGGCTAAGCTTCCGGTCGATGAGCTCTCCACAATCAAGGCGTTTGGCCCGCACCTTTCGGCCCGAGTTCGCGGCTCGACCGCAACCGAGCCCGAACGCCTGGTCAAAACCCATTGCTGCTTTTGCGGGCAGCAGTGCGGAATTCAGCTCAAAGTAAAACAGAACGAAGTGATCGGCTTCGAGCCGTGGGAAGAGTTTCCGTTCAACCGCGGAATGCTTTGTCCCAAAGGGGTCAAGCGCTACCTGCAAGGCTCGCATCCAGACCGACTCGTCGACGCCCTCCAGCGTGACCCTGCCGCCGCCGGCGGTTTCAGCGCGATTGGCTACGCGCAAGCCATTGCCAAAACTGCCGAAGCCATTGCGCGAATCCAAGAGCGTCATGGTCCTGGCTCCGTCGCCGTCCTCGGCGGTGCCAGTCTCACGACGGAGAAAACGTACCTGCTGGGCAAGTTTGCGCGCGTGTGTCTGAAGACTCCGTTCATCGACTATAACGGTCGGTTGTGCATGGTCAGCGCCGGCGCTGCCAACAAGAAGGCGTTTGGGATCGATCGCGCCACCAATCCGTGGTCCGACATGGTCGGTACGGATGTGATTTGGGTAGCCGGCTCGAACGTTGCCGAGTGCTCGCCGATCACGACGAACTACATTTGGCAGGCGCGCGAGCACGGCGCCAAGGGCATCGTTCAAGATCCGCGCATCACCCCGATTGCACGAACTTGCGATGTCTTCGTGCCGATCAAGCCCGGGCGCGACGCCGCCATGTTCGCAGGCGTCCTGCAGCTCATGATCGAGAATGGCTGGGTCGACCGCGACTTCATCGACTCCCATACCGTCGGCTTCGACGCGGTAGCGGCCTACTGCGCGGAATGGTCGGTTTCGCGCACCAGCCAGGTGACGGGTGTGCCAGAGCGTACGATTCGTCAAGTAGCCGAGCTTTGGGGCACCGCTAAATCGAGCTTTCTATTGCACGCGCGCGGCATCGAGCACCACTCCAACGGAGTACAAAATGCGCTCGGTACGATCAACCTGGTCCTTGCCTCCGGGCGGATCGGGCGACCAGCGTGCGGCTACGGAACGATCGTCGGGCAAGCAAATGGGCAAGGCGGCCGCGAGCACGGGCAAAAATGCGATCAACTGCCCGGTTGGCGCGACATTTCGAATCCCGAGCACCGTAAGTACATTGCGGGAGTGTGGGGCGTCGCGGAGCCGGACATTCCCGGCCCTGGCGTCGACGCCTACGAGCTGTTCCGAAAGATCGATCGCGGTGAGATCAAAGCCCTGCTCGCCATTTGCTTCAATCCCAAGGTCTCGCTGCCCGATAGCGAGTTCGTCACCCGGGGTCTGGAGAAGCTCGAGTTTTTCGCCGCGATTGACATCTTCTTGAGCGAGACGGCTCAGCACGCCGACATCGTCTTGCCCGGCAGCCTTCAGGAAGAAGACGAAGGTACGGTGACCCAAGTCGAAGGCCGCGTGATCAAAATCAACAAGGCCGTCGATTGTCCGGGGCAAGCCCGCCAAGACTGGCGCGTCATTCAGGACTTGGCAAAGGCGCTAGGGCGCCCCCACGGCTTCACTTTCCAGAGCCCGCGCGAAATCTTCGATGAGCTACGGATCGCCAGCAAGGGCGGCGTCGCCGACTATTCGGGCATCACCTACGAAAAAATCGAGCAGCAAATGGGCGTGTTCTGGCCCTGTTACGCCGCGGATCCGAAGACGGGCGTCGCGACACCCGAGCACCCAGGCACGCCGCGCTTGTTCGAGCCGGACAGCTTCAACCCCATCGCGAAGGGCGCGGGCCCGTTCTACTTTCCGGACGGCAAGGCGCGTTTCAACGTCGCGGACTACCGCGACCCGGTCGATGACGCGTCCACCGACTATCCCATCTATTTGACTACCGGCCGGGTCGTGAGCCAATTCCTATCGGGCACGCAAACACGACGCATTGGGCCGCTCGTCGAGCAATACCCTGAGCCGCGGCTCGAGCTTCACCCCAAGCTGGCCGAGAAGTTGGGCATCGAGGATGGCGAATTTGCCACCTGCGAGACGCGCCGCGCTTCGATCACGCTGCGCGCCCAAGTCGTCACCACGATCCGCCCCGACACCGTTTTCATCCCGTACCACTGGGCGGGGCCCAAAAGCGTCAACCGTCTCACGGTGGCGGCGCAGGACCCGATTAGCAAGATACCCCAGTACAAGGTGTGCGGTTGTCGCGTGCGCAAAGCCGACGGCACTCCGGAGTACGTTGCGACGAGGGAGGCTCAACAATGAGCGTGCCGGCCCAGCTCGAATTTTTCGTAGATCCGAGCCGCTGCATCGGCTGCAAGGCGTGCATGCAGGCGTGCAGCGAATGCGACACGCACAAGGGTGAGTCGATGATCCATCTAGAGTTCGTCGACCGTGCGCACTCGGTGCAGACCGTGCCGGTCGTGTGCATGCATTGCGAGCAGCCAACGTGCGCGGAGGTTTGTCCCGCGGATGCCATCAAGCGTACCGCCGATGGAGTCGTCCAAAGTGCCCGTAAACCGCGCTGCATTGCCTGCGGCAACTGCGTGGTGGCGTGCCCGTTTGGGGTGCCTGAGGTGTACACGGATCGCCAGCTGATGATGAAATGCGACATGTGTTACGACCGCACCAGCGTGGGCAAGAAGCCGATGTGCGCCACCGTGTGCCCGAGTCAGGCGCTCTACTTTGGCACGCGTGAGGAGCTCTCCGCGCTACGGCCTCAATCACGCCCTACGAACGTGTTCCGGTTTGGCGACCAAACGATCACGACACGCGTCAAGGTGCTGGTGCCCCGCGGTCCAACGCCTGCCCCACAGCTGGACGTGACGGCCGCCATGGCGGACGCGCCTCAACGCCGAGCGCTTCGTCTACCGATGCACGACTCCGCACGCGATGCCCTGGACCCATTTGCCGAGGTGGAGATCTGAACATGACGGACGAACGGACCCGCGATCCTGACGACGTCTCTCTTGCGCCCAACGCGCAGGTTGAGGCTGATCCGCCTGCTTGGCGCCAGGACTTTCCGATTGACTGGCCCAAAGACGAATTCGTGGCTCGCCGCGAGTTTGCCAAGTTCATGGTGCTGACTAGTTGCGCGTTCGTCGCCGGCCAAGGCTGGATCGCAGCACAGCACTTGGTGCGCAGCCGACGCATCGCGCCCGTAACCTCGCTTAAAATTGCAGACGCCGACGAGCTGCCGCCTGGCGGCGCGAAAACCTTCAACTATCCCGGTGAGCACGACCGCTGCGTGTTGGTCCGCTTGGCCGACGGGGAGCTGGTGGCGTTCAGTCAGCTTTGCACGCACCTGTCCTGTGCCGTGATTCCGGACGTCGGACGGGGCGTCTTCGTTTGCCCATGCCACGAAGGTTACTTCGATCTGCGGACCGGCCGGAACATCGCGGGCCCGCCGCCGCGCCCGCTACCGCGCGTCGAGCTGCGAACGGATCCCGACGGCGTCTATGCGGTCGGGATCGACGTACGAACGGTGGCATGATGCGAAGCCGGCCGCGTTTTACCCGCGCGCAACGCACGACCATCGTCAACGGGGTGATCTGCTTCTTGCTCGTGCTGACGGTGCTGCAGCTGTGGCTGCTGACCGCGACCATGGACGCATTCCTAGGGGGAGACAGCTCGATTGTCGGCCCCGCATTGCTGGCCAGCACCGTCTGTCTGCTGCTCGGAGCGGGACTCTTGCGGTACATCTGAATGAAAGACAGCGCCGCGTCGTCGCTCGACCAACGAATCGCAGAGCTTCACCCCGCGTACTTTGCCCTGGTCATGGCGACGGGCATCGTTTCCATCGCCAGCAGGTTGGTTGGGCTACCGCTCGTTCCGCAAGTCCTGTTTGCGTTGAACTTGCTGTTCTATCCAACGCTTTGGACACTAACGTTGCTGCGTGTGTTGCGGCACCGCGAGCGATTGCTGGCGGACCTGGCGCATCACGGCCGCGCCGTAGGGTTTTTCACCATCGTCGCCGCCACGTGCGTGCTCGGCTCGCAGTGCGTCATCATCGGCAGTGCACCCCGCGCCGCGACGGGGTTGTGGTTCTTCGGCGTATTTCTGTACGTCGTGCTGGTGTATTCCATATTCGGTATCCTCACCGTCAAAGAGCAGAAACCGCCGCTGTCGGAGGGTCTCAACGGCGGCTGGCTGGTAGCGGTCGTTGCTGCACAAGCGGTAGCGACGTTAGGGGTGCAAATTGCACCCCGCATGGAGTCCCCAGAGCACGTGCTCTTCTTCTGTCTCGCCATGTGGTTGGGCGGCGGAATGCTCTACTTCTGGATCATCGCGCTCATCTTCTACCGGTACACGTTCTTCACGATGGCGCCCTCCGATCTTGCGCCGCCGTACTGGATCAACATGGGCGCGGCCGCTATCTCGACGTTGGCGGGCACGCTGCTGATCGGAGCCCAGGCGCATTCAGCGGTGGTCGCTCAGATTTTGCCATTTGTGCGCGGGCTCACGCTGATGTGGTGGGCCACGGCGTCATGGTGGATTCCGATGTTGTTACTTCTTGGGGTTTGGCGGCACCTCTACCGTCGCTTCCCCCTGCGCTACGACCCGCTGTACTGGGGCGCCGTCTTTCCACTTGGAATGTACACAGCGGCGACCGCCCGCTTGTCGGTTGCGGTGGAAGCGCCGTTCCTCTTTCAAATTCCCCGCTATTTCGTGTATGTGGCCATCGCTGCCTGGTCACTGGCCCTGGTTGGCATGTTGGGACAGCTAGTGAAGGTTCGCGCCTCGGTTCGCTGACGCACCAGCGCGAGGCAGAGCGCGCAGGATCTGCGGGCCTCGCGCACGACTTGCGCGATGATTCGTGGCGATCGCGGCATGGATGCTTTGGGTTCGAGGGCTCGATTCTTGCTCAGAGACTGCTCGTATTCCAACCAACTCCAAAGCCATGCAACGTTCTCTACTCGTGCCCGATGTCGACGCGCCGCCGTTGCCGCCATCCTCGGCCATCCTTGCCAAGGGCTTCCGGCCGTTCTTTCTCGCTGCGGCCGTGTTCGCCGCTGCAATCGTCCCACTCTGGCTACTGGTGGTCCAGGGCAGCGTATCATCCACTCGTTATCTGCAGCCGAGCATTTGGCATGCTCACGAGATGATCTTCGGCTTCGTCGTAGCCGTCATCGCCGGCTTCTTGCTGACCGCGGTCGGCAACTGGACGCAACGAGAGACCGTCGTCGGCAAGCCGCTGCTGATGCTGACCAGCCTCTGGCTGGCGGGGCGCCTCGCCGTGACCTTTTCCGCGGCGCTGCCGCGGGGCTTACCCGCCGCGATAGACCTCGCGTTTCTGCCCGCGTTGACGCTGGGCCTTGCCCGTCCACTAATCGCGGCCAAAAACCGCCGAAACTTCGTGATGTTGGCAATCCTGGGAGCGCTGTTTCTCGCGAATCTGGCGGTGCACTTGGACGCGCTGGGCCTTCTGCCGAACGGCACCGCGCGCCGGGCAAGTCTCGCAAGCATCGACCTAATCCTGCTGATGATCTTGCTCATCAGCGGTCGTGTCTTTCCGATGTTCACGCGCAACGCGACGGGGGTGCAATCGATCCGATCGCTGCCCCGGCTCGATGTTGCGTGCGTCGTCACGATGGCGTTGTTGACCGTCGTTAGCGCTGCCGCACCCGGCAGCAGAGTGGGGGCCGGGCTGGCAGTCTTGGCGGGCCTGGTCGCCGCCGCCCGCGCGGCGCATTGGGGCACACAATACACCCTACGCGCACCGCTCTTGTGGATTCTCCATGGCGGCTACGCTTGGCTGGTCGTCGGCCTCTTGCTTCGCGGTGCGGCGGGGCTCGGCGCGCCCGTTGCGGAGTCTCTGGCTACCCACGCCTTGACCGTAGGTGCCATCGGTTCCGTCACCCTGGGCATGATGGCTCGCGTATCGCTGGGACACACGGGGCGGATGCTGGCCGCGCCGGCACCCATGGTCGGCGCCTTCGTGGCTATCAACATCGCGGCCATGGCGCGTGTTCTGGGCCCTCTGCTCGCGCCGGAACGCTACCTAGATTCACTAATGGTGGCGGCCGTGATGTGGGCCATCGCGTTCGTCATGTTCGTCTTCGTCTACGCGCCGTTTCTCTTTCGTCCCCGTATGGACGGACGTCCCGGCTAGCGGCGATGCTTCGATATGCGAAGTGGCTCGATAGTTGCTTCGCGATGAACGGAGGTCACGATGCATTCGATCCAGACTGCGATTTCCTCGCTGATGTCCGCGCCCGTTTTGACGATAGGTCCGGACGCCCTTGTCGACGACGTTTTGACCTTGGCAGAGTCCCGGGGAGTCCACCACTTTCCTATCGTTGACGGTGGCAGGCTCATCGGCATCGTCTGCACTTGCGATTTGGAGGAGCTAGGGCCAACCGACAGAGTGATACGGGTAGCGTGGCGACACGTGATTACCTTGCCGGCCGAAGCAGAATTGGCCGATGCGGCGCGGCTGATGGTCATGCAGGGCGTCGGTTCAATCGTCGTGTTGGACGCCCGCAGAATCTGCGGCATGCTCACGCGCGAGGATCTGATCCGGGGAGACCCGGCCCTCGAGCAGCATTTGGCGGAAGCGCAGTGTTCGGCTTGTGGCGCGCGCAAGCACCTACGCCCCGGGCCAAGCGGAAGATGTCTCTGTCAAGAGTGCCATCGCCGAGCCAAGCAAGATGGTGAGCTCGACATCGGCGGCGGTGACTAGAGCGACTTCAGCCGAGAGAGCTGACTCGCCGAGCGCTAGCGCGGGCCCATTGGCTCGACACGAGCGAGCGTGCTGCTCGATCATCGAGGCCGAGACACCGTTCATTCGGTCTGCCGCCGACCGGGCAGCCCCTGATAAAACGCAAACGCGCTGGCCGCTCCGACGAGTGCCGCGGGCAAACACATCGCCCAGCGGCTGGCCCGAGCCGTGAGAATGGCGCCAGCGGCAGCGCCTACGACGAACGATCCGGTGATCGCCAGCAGGAGCGCGACGCGGCCGTCCGGAGCAGGGGCGGGCGGCTGGCTGGCACGCGGCAGAAATCGCCTCTTGTACCAGCGATACCAACGCACGCCTTCGATGCTCAGGTCCGTGACGATTCCGGTCAAATGCGTCGTGCGCACGACGGCGCCGGAGAGGCGCGTCACCAGGCTATTTTGCAGGCCCATGGCGGCGCACAACAACGCCGCCATAGCGTCGAGCAGGCGCGGATGTGTGGTCCGGGACAAGCCGGCGATAAAAACGAAGCCGAGCAGCAATACCGCCTCGACGGCCAACACGAGGCAATACCGAAGCGGCACGCGGACTCGCTGGTCTTCCAGTACGAAGCTCGCAGAAACTCCGCCGGCAAAGAATGCCATGACCAACGACAGCGCCGACAGTGACGCGGCCAGCTGTCCGTTGGCTAAGTCGTTCGCGAATCGGCCGACGCTGCCCGTGACGTGGGAGGTGAAGGAGCCAATCATCACGAACCCGCCGGAATTCACGAAACCAGCGGTGGCTGCCAGGTAGGCGGCCAGCTGCATATTGGTGCGCGCGTCCCGAGCTGGACCTTCACGTCTGAACATCGAAAGCCAAGTCCCCTTCTAGGCCAATCGCGCTCAATCGCCAACGGCGCCTGCCCAGAGCTCGAGAAAGTCCAGAACGAGGCCCCTGGTCGCGAGCCCGATGCCCGGTTGACGTTTGCAGCTCACCTCCCACGCCGTCGGTCCACCGACCACGGCGTCGAGCCGGTCGCGGCGAGCGTCAGTAGCGCGGCGATGTAGAGCAAGTTGATCATAGCCGACGGGGCCAAACTGCGCCCCACCTTGACCAATGCAGCTGGATGCAGCGACGGGGCAGGCCCCACCGTCAACGCACATCCGCTAATCCACGCGCCCGCATCCGCACACGCAGTCGGGCGCTCAGGCAATACACGCGCCGATGCGGGGCGATCTTCGGGCCGACAGGCATGCCCCCTCAGCAATCCCGAAGGCTGACCACCAAAAGTACGATTGGATTCGGATCGCGGGCGCGATGCCATTGGGTGTTGTCACGGCGCACGGCACTTGGAGTGACACGCGGCGCGGTCACCGCTGCGGCCGTGCGCACACACCAGGAATGCATCATGAAGTCAAATACTTACGTGGGCAAAGCGGGACGAGCGGTGGTCGGGTCGGCCTTGGTGGGGGCGCTCCTCCTCACACCGAAGATGGTCCGGGCGGAAGACGACCATTCGGGCTGGAGCCTGAACTTCACGCCCGCACTGATTGCTCCTCACCATGGTTACGGTTGGGGCGGGGGCACGGATCCCGAGCTCAAATACACCATCGACCGCGACGGCGCGCGGCTCAGCAAGTCATGAGCACCGCCATCCAATTTGCCTTTCGCGCCGTCTTCATCGGAGCCGGCGCCACGTTGGTGATCGATCTTTGGGCGGCCCTACTGCGCCGCTTCGGCATACCGTCGCTGAACTTTGCCCTCCTCGGCCGCTGGATCGGGCACGTGTTTCGTGGCCAGCTCACCCACCCGAGCATTGCCAAAGCGCCGCCGGTGCGGCGAGAGCTGTGGCTGGGATGGCTTGCCCATTACGGGATCGGGATCAGCTTCGGCGGATTGCTTCTCGCGTGGGTCGGGCTCGACTGGGCACGGTCGCCAACCGTGGTTCCCGCCTTCGTGGTCGGCGTCGGGACGGTAGTCGCCCCCCTGTTCGTGCTGCAGCCCGCTCTGGGGGCCGGCATCGCCTCCTCCAAAACGCCAACTCCCGTCTTCAACACTTTGAAGAGCCTGATGACGCACAGCGTGTTTGGGCTCGGGCTGTTCATCGCCGCGTTCGTCGCGGCCCAACTCTTTCCCCTAGCCCAGTGAGCCGAGCATGACCCCTCATGACTCCTCGACGCGAAACCCGCAAAGGAGCTCGCAATGACTAGGCTGACGCGAGCGGCTCTGCACGTGCCGCGCTCAGCGCCCGCGAGCTGCGCCGTCACGGACGACGGAGGCCGCGGCGGCAACCAGCGGGTCTTGTCCGCGGCTCGCAAGAGTTGCGAACAGAATGCGCACGGGCCGATCCATCTCGTGGAGCAGCTCGACCTCTCCGCGCCCGGCCGCTTCTTGGGCCGCGTCCGCGTGGAGCAAACCCAGCCCGAGACCACTTTGGATTAACGAGCGAGTGACACTGCCTCGGTCAACGCTGATCACCCGTTGCGGCCGGAATTGATGTTCTTTGAAGAGCGCTTCGGCCGCATGACTGCAACACGTGCTGGATGTGGGATAAATCCACGGCAACTGAGCAAGGGCGCGCCAGTCGAGCGAGGCGGACGACGCAACCGCTCCCGGCGCGGCCGCCAAATGGATTCGAAAGCGGGAGACCTCGACCGTGTCCAGGTCCTCACCGGCCTCGTCGGCCTCGTTGTAGTAGCCGGCGTCCATGCTGCCGTTGCGCACGCCCGCTAAAATCTCCTGCGACGAGCCGTGCTTGAGCGCGACCTCGACGCCGGGGTAGCGCTCCGCCAGCAGGGTAATGAGGTAGCCGATGGCTTCCTTGTTGGAGCTGCCGCCGACCCCCAGCTGAAGCTTCCCTCCGACCTGGCCCTTGATGCGGGTGGCTTCGGCCATCAAGTCTTGCTGAGCCGCCAGGGCCCGCTCGGATTTAGCGAGGATCCGCTCGCCCTCGCCGGTCAGGCTCATGCCGCGAGGCGTCCGTTCGAAGAGCAAGAGCCCAAGCTCGTCCTCGAGAGCCTTAATTTGCGCGCTCACGGCCGGCTGACTCAAGTGCAGCTGCTCGGAAGCTCGGGTAATACTTCGCTCACGCGCGACGGCTACGAAGGTTTTCAGCTGATGAAGATCCATGGGCTGTCTCGCGAAGGTATTCGTTTTGGCGAACGACGCCGAGACTATCCGATGGAGGCCTGGCGTGCATCAGTGGCCCGACCCCCGGGTGGCAGGAGCATGAGCCCGAAGACGTACCCGGACACGACTCCGCGTTTTCGACTACGCTCGGCGCCATGCTTGGAGGGCGGTGGATGAATGGGAGTGGCCGCGGGGCAGGGGCCACGGTCGTGCGATGCGCGGTTGGCGCTGCGCTGTCGCTGGGCGTATCTCTGACTACGGAGCGCGCTCGTGCGCTGCCGCCTCAGCATGTACCAACGAGCGTGAGCCCCACGGCGCAGCCGCAACGCGGCGAGGAGTCGGTGGTCGTGTTCGCGGCAAGTCTAGCCGCGGGGCCGTCTATCGCGCGCGCTAAGGCTCGCTACGATCATTTTGACTTCGATGAAGGTCCGCTGAGTCCGAGCTTCGACTCTCAAGAGGTGGTCACGCCCGGCGGCGCCTTGGCGCTGACGTTGGGGGCCCATGTCGGGTCGCGCTTGATCGTGGGCGGAGCGCTCACGATCGGTGTCGGCGTTCTTCCCGATCGCTTCACTGGTGAGCGGGAGAGCTACGCGGCGTTGGGCATAGGGCCGGAGCTGGCCCTCGTACCCAATCGCGATGGTGGCGTGTTTGCCTTCGCGCGGGGTGGCGTTGGCATCGACAATGCTTTGGTTTGGTCGGCCGCTGCGGGCGCCGGCTACGCCTTCCCGCTCGGAACAACGACGCTATTGGGGCTCGGTTTGCAGCTGAGTGGCTCCTATTCTCGCTTCGGCGAAGACGGCGACTTTGGCAGGTACACCTACAAAGACGAGATCTTGGCGCCGGCGATCATGGCGCGACTCATGCTTTGAACCCGAAATCCCAACGAGTGCCCGAGGGAGGGACTTGCTCACGAGGACGAACGCCGAAGCGGAATCGAAGTGACGGTTGACCCCCCACACCTTGCGGTACCGGAACCTAAATCCGGTTGGCGTGTAGCGAGAGGTACTCAGAGAGCGCGAACGGGTGCCTTTCGGGGTTGGTTTGCTACGGCTGGCGACTTTTCGGCAAGGCTCGGGACGATTGAGGGACGATTGCAGGCGGCGCTCGCTGGCGCCGTCGGGGCTCCTCGGCCGCACGGCCTCCGCGTGATAAAGTCCCGCCGATGGCAGCTGAGCCCGCACGACGCCACGCGAGCTACGACGACGTGCTCCAGGCGGCGGACAACGTCGTGGCCGAGGTGTTGAACGGCGACCTGTACACGAGCCCGCGCCCTGCCGGTCCCCATGCCGAAGCCGCATCCGTGCTCGGCATGGACTTGGGTGGCGCCTTCCATCGAGGCCGTGGAGGACCAGGCGGATGGATCATCCTGTTCGAGCCTGAGCTACACCTCGCGCGCGATATTTTGGTACCGGACCTAGCCGGGTGGTTGCGGTCGCGGCTACCAGCCGTGCCGGCGACGCCATTTCTCGAGTTGCCGCCGGACTGGGCGTGCGAAGTCGTTTCACCGGGCGGCGAACGGATCGATCGTGAGCGCAAGTTGCCTATCTACGCTCGGGAGCGCGTGTCCCACGTCTGGTTGGTCGACCCCCTCGAGCGAATGATCGAAGTCTATCGCCTTGACGGCGAGGGCTACCGGTTGGTCGTCACTCGCGGCGGCACTGATCGCGTGCGACTCGAACCTTTCGCCGCCATCGAGATCGAGCTCGACGCACTGTGGCCAACACCACCGGACCAACCAAAGTAGCGGATGGACATGAGCCCCGCCTTGGTGGACTCGACGCGACGGACGACACGCCGGCCGTCCAAGCGCTCTTCGCGAGTTTGAAGGCCGCGCCAGCCACAGCGATTCGACGCCTCGGACCACGGGGACCACTCGCACGGCGCTGGCGGAGGGACTTGCTCGATCAGCCTGTGGTGAAGCTCGAGCGCCTCGGCCAGAGAGAGGTATCTCATCTGGCGATTCGCCTTCAACTTGGTCCACGCTCACTTTGAACTCGCTCCACTCGGGGGGCTTTCCGGTGGAGCAAATCAAATTGCTCCAAGTTCTTCGCGAAAAGCAGCGCGCCCAGGTTCGTAATTGCGTATTGGTTGCCCTTGTCGAGGAGGAGCTTCTCTTTGACGAATCGTTCCAAAACCCCCCGACGCTCCGCGGGGTATGGGAGCCCCACTAGTTCAAAGTATACTGGCGTATCGAGGAGCTGGACGACATCGGTACCTGCCACGCCGTCCAGGGCGACTCGATCGACGAAGTCTTGCTGCCCTCACCACCCACGCCGCGCTTAACAAGACGTCCCTCTGCAGTCCGAGTACTGGGCCCGAGATTAGCAATAGGGGCAGAAAGATCACCGCTGGGTTCCGGCACCTTGTGCAAGGGCGTAGGCGCGAATCATCCACGCTTCGTGCTGAGCGAGGTCGCGTCGAACGATACTCACCCAGCCCTTGATGATTGAAGTCAACATCGCAACTCCGACAACCAAGCGCACGCCGTAGAGAAGTGGGCCTTGAAGCCTCTGGGGGATTGCGTAGGCTGCCGTCATCCAGATGCCGGTCGCGCCCGTCAGCAGAGCGCAGCCGAGCAGCAGTACGCCTGCGCGGCGGTGCCAGGTGCGCCAACGCAGCCTAATGCCCGCCGAAAATTGGAAGGCACCTAGTAGTGCGTAGACGGTGGCAGCGACTACGTGAATCACGACCGGTATAGGCGCCGCGAAGAATCTCGCGTCATCGCCCCCCACCGCTACGCCTTCGGAGAGGCTCTTGAGACGTGCGGCTCCCCCTAAGATGGGGACGAGGCTCAGCGCCAGCAGCAGCGCTGGCACCTTGAAGTCAGCTGTACTCAGCCGGATCATGCCGAGCTCCGTTTGGCGCTAGACGACAAGGCGACCCCGACGAGCAGCGCTAGAAGCGCGGCAATGCACCCTGCTCCAAAGGCAGCAGCGTAGCCACGGAAGGCAACCACCATGCCTAGCAGCGGCACGCCGAGCCCCAGACTGACGTCGAAGCAGGCGGCGTACGCTCCTAGCGCGACGCCGCGGTTTTGAGGCGGAACACGCCGGATAGCTTCGACGCCGAAGGAGGGAAACGCGAGCGAGAAGCCAAAGCCGGTGAGAGCGGCGGCTGCCACCGCGGTCGTCCCTGATGCGGCGAGCCACATGCCGAGCTGACCCAAAGCGGTAAGCGCGGCAGAGAGAATGGCGATGCGCGCTCCGCCGAAGCGGTCGGGAAGGCTTCCGAACAGTAGTCGCGCCAGCACGTAAGCCGCGCCAAAAGCGCTCATCGCGAGTGCCGCGTGCGGCCAGGAGCTTTCAGCGAAGCGCAACGTGGAGAAGGCCGCGATAGCACCGAAGCTCAAGCCGCTGAGCATGAGGCCTGACCCCGGCAGCGCGATCAGCCTGACGATCCGATAGAAGGGCAGGCGCACGCCGCCGACCGGTTCAACGTTTCTCGCAGTGCGAACGGCTGCCAGACCCAAGAGCGGGGCGAGCGATGCCGCCGCGCACATCGATACGAAGCCGAAGTGGCCGGCAAGGGTCGAACCGAGCGGCGCTCCCACCGCGAGTGCACCGTACATAGCAACGCCGACCCAGGCCATGACGATGCCCGAGCGCTCACGGCCGGCGAGCGCAACGCCCCAAGACAGGGCGCCGGTGATCACCAGGCTCTCGCCAGCTCCGAGCAGCGCCCGCCCGACCATCAGCACCATCAGGGATACTGAGGGTGCTGAAACGGCATGTGACAAGGCGTAGGTCGCGCCGGCCAGGACCGAGAGCATCAGTCCAAGCAGCGTGGCGGCCCTTGGTCCTCGTTGATCCGACCGCTTTCCGGCGGCGTGGCGGGTGAGGAGCGTCGCCCACGACTGTGCACCGATGGCGATGCCCACAATGAACGAGCCAAACCCAAGGGTGCTCTGCACGTGGACTGGTAAGACGGCCAGGGGCAAGCCCATTGCGAGGAACTCGAGGAAGACGATGGCGCAGATTGGCGCGAGCTCTCGCCATAGCGCTCGCTGAGCGCTCGCTGAAGCGGTGGTAGCACTGGGAGGCTGCACGGTGCTGGGCTCGAGGGGAACAGTATGAGTTGTCATGATTCATCCAAATGTGGGGAAGAGACGCACCGCGAGGCGCGCAGCAACGAACAGCCCGACGCCAAATACGGTGTGCGTCATCAGGCTCTTCAATGTGTTGAAGACTGGGGTGGGCGTCTTAGAGGACGCGATGCCGGCGCCGAGAGCTGGCTGCAGAAGAAACAGCGGCGCCACCACTGTGCCGACGCCAACCAGGAGCGCTGGTCCCAGCGTCGGAGACCGGGCCCAAGCAAGGCCGGACGTTGCGAGAAGCAGCGCCGCAAAGCTGACCCCGATGGTGTAGTGCGCGAACCAACCGAGCAGCAGTTCTCGTCGCACGGGTGACGCCTTGGCGATGCTCTCGTGCATGAGCTGACCGCGTAGCAAGTTGCCGATCCACCGCCCCAGCAGGGCGAAGTTCAGCGATGGGACACCAAAGCGCCTGAGTAGGGCCGCCCAAAGGTCGATGACCACAGTGGCGCCGGCACCAATGAAGATGGCGCGAAATACGAATTCCATAGCGGTGCGCATGACTTCTCCAACGGGTCAAAAGTCGAACGTGATGGCCGAGCCCAGCGACGGGAATCGAAACTCGCTTCGCTCGATCCGCTGCAGCGTGCCCTCGAGGCCCAGCGCGAACTTCTTGCTCACGCGAAACACGATTCCGAGGCGAGACATCGTCGCGATGTCTTCCTTGCTTTCCTTTGGGATCCACCCGTAGCCCATGCCGAAAGAGGCATAGGGCTCGACCCGGCCAACCGGCACGGTGATGCGCAGCGTTGGCATCACCGTGATCCCAAACAAGTTCCGCGCGTAGTAGCCGCCGATGCGCAGCCCGGCGCTCAGGCGCGCTCCGTCGCGATCGATCGTGTATTTGAGCTCCGGGTCGGCGCCCCCTCCCCAGCGATAGCCGTGGTGCGGGGCTACGAGCACCGGGGTGAAGTTCAGGCTCCAACCGGAATGGTCCTCTGCCGCCTGCGCCTGGGCCACGTTTGGCGTCAGAAGCAGGGCCATGACCAACGTCGATCCCAAGAGCCCCAGCGAAGTCTTCCCAAGGTAAACTAGCGATTTCATGATGGATTTCCGTCCCTGCAAACGGCCGCACGCCGTGGCCCGTTGTGCGGGTCACCGCGCAAGCGGTCCAGCGTTGCGACACACAATCTGCATCGCGGGGGCCCCATCAATCCAATCGTAGTTTTGGGGGTTAGCCTTCGGGATTGCTGAGGGCGCCTTCTATGCCGCTGTATCGGCCCGTGTGCACCGCACTCGTCAGTCAGCCGATGCCGAATAGTCTGGTAGGGTCCACGCCCAGCGACGTGCACACGATCAGCGAAGTCGTCCCGTTTCTCGTGGCCCACGTGGCTTGAGGCCGGCGCGGAACGGGCCGTAGGTCACGCCGCCAGCGATGGCGGTACCTTGCTTCAAGAAGGCCAGAATCCCCAGGTCGATCTCAGCGTGCGCCCCCAGGCGGTAGCCGTCGGTCGTTGAAGCAGTGGAGGCGACCGTGGGCGCGGCCCGGTCGGCCGGGGTGGGCGTGGTCGGAGGGACAGCTGTAGAGTTCAGAGACGGGGCCTGGTCGGCCGGAGCGGCTGCAACTGGCTGGGCCAACGCCACGGTGGCGGCGAAGGAGAACACAGAGCTGATGAGAAGAGCGCGGGAAGTGGTGTTCGACATGGGTTCATCCTCGCCGTTCACCCGTAAAAGCGCCTTGGCCGCGGGCGCCAGCTCCCTATCCGCGGACGCCAAAGCGAGTAGGCTGCCCCGTCACGGAGGCGCCCGAGGTTCCCTTGAGCTCAATGAATTCTAGCGACGACGCAGTCGACCCGGAGCTGCGTCAGGCCCGGCTGTCGAGGTTCGGTCGCGTACTCGCTTTCATCACGCTGGCTTTTGCCACGCTAGTGATTTTCACGTCGGTCAAGGTCGGCAGGGCTTCATTCCTTCTCGGAAACGTTCCCCTCGCCGTGGCCGCTGGCGCGTTCAGCACTCTGTGGCTGCTGCTCCGCGGGCGGCCTCGATCCCGTCGTTTCGTCCGCATCGTGGAGCTAGCGACATTGTTCGTCGGGACCGGGGCGTTCTCGAGCATGGCCATGGTCATGGACCTGACCGCGTCGCCAGACATGGTCGCACGCACGAGTGTCAGTTATGTGCTGCTCGTCTACGCAGTCTATGTGCCGTCGACCGCGCGTCGCACGCTGGTAGTCGCCACGCTGATGACGGTCCCACTGCTCGTGAGCATCTTCATCGCTTTCAGTGCCTGGGATCCGGCCTTGTATGATCCGCCTGCTGCGACCTGGCCCAAGGGCAAGGTGGGCGATATGGCCTACCTGGCGACGACCGTATCCGCAATCTTGTGGGCGATCGTCGTGGCTATGGCCGTGGCTTTCTCGCACGTGGTGCACGGCCTGCGCCGGGCCGTAAGTGACATTAAGCGGCTCGGGCAGTACACGCTCGAAGAGAAGCTCGGCGAGGGCGGCATGGGAGTCGTCTACCGCGCCTCTCACGGCATGTTGCGCCGCCCCACCGCCATCAAGTTGTTACTCCCCGACCGGACCAGCAAGGCGGCGCTGATGCGCTTCGAGCGCGAGGTCCAGCGCACGGCGATGCTCACGCATCCCAACACCGTCACCGTCTTCGACTATGGGCGCACGACCGACGGCGTCTTCTATTACGCCATGGAGCTCTTGGAAGGTGCATCGCTCGACGAAATCGTCGAAGTCGATGGTCCGCAGCCGGCAGAACGTGTCATCCACCTGCTCGCGCAGGCCGCGGCATCGCTGGCAGAAGCGCACGACGCTGGCCTCATTCATCGGGACGTGAAGCCCGCAAACATCCTGGTCGTCGATCGCGGAGGCATCTCCGACCTAGTGAAGGTTGTCGACTTCGGCCTGGTTAAAGACGTCGGCGGGAAGGCGAACGGCGAGGCTTCGCCCGAACCTGCGCTCACCATGGCCAACTCCATTACCGGGACACCGCTGTACATGGCCCCCGAAAACGTGATTGCACCCGAGAACCTCGACGCGCGCGCCGACCTGTACGCGCTTGGCGCTGTCGGCTACTGGCTCCTGACCGGTACGCACGTCTTCAGCGGCACGTCGATCGTCGAGGTGTGCGCTCATCATCTGCATTCCACACCTGAGCCTCCATCCATTCGGCTTCGCGCCCCCGTGCCCGCGGACCTCGAGGCAGTGGTCCTCGCTTGCCTCGCCAAGTTGCCTGAAGATCGCCCGGCGTCAGCGCACGTGCTGCGTGAGCGCCTTAACGCATGCGCAACAGCCGCCGCCTGGACCAATAAGCGAGCTTCCGCGTGGTGGGCGGACCACCGTCACCAGCTTCGCTCGGGTGGGGCGGAGGCCACCGCCCCGAGCAGCGCTGGCGACATCCGCTCGCCTCATCTCACGGTGACGCGAATGACGGAATGACGGATGTGTGAACGACGAGCGCCGCGTGCCGAGTCGCCTGCTCCTAGCGAGAACGGCGCGCATTCGGACGCTCACGCATGGAGCGCCTTTGTGATGAACAGGCATCCCGTCGACTCAAAGCGTCTGGCCGCGATCGTAACCCGCGTCGAGCCGCTCAGCATCAGCGTCGATGGTGCTCTGACGCGCTTCGAGTGCGTAGGTCTCGGCCAGTCGTCCAAACGCGCCGATGTCTTGCTCGAAGATGGCTCTCCCTACCGAGTGATGAGTATCTAGAGGGACGCACGCTGAAGGTCGAGTTGAAAGGCGCGGCGCTCTCCCAAGTCAAAAACGCAGCAGCCAAACTCTCGTATTCAGCTCACGCGCTATGAAGAATCGCAACGGCGCGGGCGACGGTGACCATCGAAGTTCATACGGCTCGGGCCGTCATCGACGGCGCAGTCTTTTGCTGTTCTCGGGCGTCTAAACTGGAGCGAGTACTTTGGTCGAGGTATCCTGCGCGGCTGAACGAGCATGGATCACGGTAACCCTTCTGAAGCGGACGAGCTGCGTGAGCAACTACGCGACCAGGCGGAGCGGCTCCGCCTAGCGCTGCAAGCTGCGAATTTGGGCACATGGGAGCACGTGCCCAGTACCCACGCGACGTTTTGGGATGCTCGTAGCAAAGCCATCTTCGGCTTCGGGGAACGCGAAGAACTCACCTTCGAGGACTACGCCGGTGCGATTCACCCTGACGACAGCGACAGAGTTTTCGCTGGAATCAGCAAGGCTATGGACCCACGGGGGCCGGGGGAGTGCTCCCTCGAGTACCGCATCCGTCGCCGCGGAGAGGTGGCCTATCGTTGGGTCGAGGCCCACGGGTACTGCACGTTCGATGGAGACGTTGCCGTTCGTATCAATGGGACGTTGCTCGACATCACCGAGCGTAGGCAGGCCGAAGAGGCTATTCGCGAGGCAGCGCAGCGCAAGGACGAATTCCTGGCCCTGCTCGGACATGAGCTGCGCAATCCCCTGGCGCCGATTCAGACCGCTCTCGACGTGATGAAAATGCGCTATCCGCAGGTGGCGGTGCGGGAGCGTGAAGTGATCGGTCGACAACTCAAGCACATGCTGCGACTCGTCGACGACTTGTTGGACTTGGCACGCGTGACTCACGGCACCGTGCAACTAAAACGCGAGGCGCTGAATCTTGCCATGGTAGTTCAGCGGGCCGTCGAGACGGCGAGCCCACTCTATGAGGCCAAGCGCCTGCGCCTCAAGGTATTCGTCGATGCAGCGCTTGCCGTCGAGGGCGGCGCCATCCGTTTCTGCCAAGTAGTCACCAATCTGCTGACGAATGCCGCGAAGTTCACGGCTGAAGGCGGCAACGTAACGATTGAAGCTCAACCCGACGGGGAACACGTGGCCTTACGAATCACGGACACCGGCGTCGGCATCGCAGGCGATCAGTTGGAGCGGATTTTCGAACCCTTCGTTCAAGGTCCGCGCGACGCGGGCGCGCACGGCGGGCTCGGCCTGGGGCTCGCGCTGGTGAAGGACTTGATGGTGCTCCACGGAGGTACCGTGAATGCCTTCAGCGCTGGGCTCGGTCAGGGAAGTCAGTTCGTTCTTCGCCTTCCGCTGCTCCGTGAAGGGCGCCCGGCGCTCCCGGAGCCGTCCGTCCAGCGCCAGAATTCAGTTGGCATGCGCGTGCTCCTAGTGGACGACAATGAAGACGTTACCGAGATGATGGCTGTCGTGCTCCAGCTCGGCGGACACGATGTCCGTGTCGCACATGATGCGATGCAGGCGCTCGCGCTTGCTCGCGAGTTCCGACCCCAGGTTGCGGTTCTGGATCTAGGTCTGCCGGTGATGGATGGCTACGAGTTGGCCGGGCAGCTGCAGGCTACGCTAGGAGGCGAGGCTCCGCGTTTGATTGCGGTCACCGGCTATGGTCAATCCGAGGATCTCGAGCGGACGCGCCGCGCGGGCTTTGCTCGACACCTGGTCAAGCCCGTTGACTTCGAGGAGCTAGAGGCCGCATTGATGGGCTAGCGGCGCGACTTGCCAGTCGACCTTGGTGCCTTCGTGCGGGGCGCGCCAATGATCGCAAGTGGAGAGCCAAGGTGCGCCACCAAAGCGTCGAAGACCACGCGGACCCGGCGACTGGTGTGCACTTCTTTGTGAGTGACTACCCACGCGGGGACCGGAATGGGTGGGAGGGAAGGCAGAACACGTTCTACGAGGGGCTCGGCGTCACCGACTTCCTCGATGATCGCGCCAATGCCGAGGCCGCTCTTGACCAGCTCCCACAGCACCATGTGGTTCTCGGTGTGAACCGCAAGATTTCGTGCAGTTAGCGCAAAGCCCATGGCGTTCAGGCCATTGAGGAAGCGGTCGTCATCACTGAAGCCGATGAATTGCGCGCGGCTCACGTCCGCCATGCTGGAGGGATTGCCGACCGACTTCAGGTAGCGAGGGGTCGCGTACAGGCGTGCGGGCGTGTCGCGCACCCGCGTTGCGATCAGCGCAGGATCGCTTGGTCGTCCAGGGGTCCTGATGCCAGTCTTGGACCATGCGTTCCCCATGGCACGAATCGCGGATGCGCACCGGCGCGTCGAAGGGCGTCACAAGCGCGGAACGGTAGTGATCACAATGGCCGCCTGACTCGCGAGAAGCACGCTTACGCTACCTTCGCGTGCGTCCAAAGGGCTGCGAGCTGGGCGCGGACGTTGCTCACCTCGCCGGCCAAGGCCGGATGAGCGGATAGGGGGTTCGTGAGCTCGTCGAGGATGGCTCGGTGCGGAGGCGTGAGGGTGTCGCCGATGGCGAGCATCAGCAGCGTCACGGCCTCGGCACGCTCTGCACCAATCGTTTTGACTATTTCTCGATGCAGAGGAAGATCCCGGAGAGCAATCTGTGCGCTGGCGAGCGCTTCAAGATGTGCGGGGGCGGTTGGCATCCGCAGCTCGAGGTGTGAAACCAACGGGACGATCGCCTGCGCGAGCGAAGCCACGCCTGTCGCCGAGCTTAGGTCGGCGAT
>Ga0164241_10000704_pt1 | contig 52800 bp, 43 predicted proteins | sample OricomyardsoilBY_FD_108780 | JGI IMG/M metagenome (GOLD analysis project Ga0164241, IMG submission 108780) | Backyard soil microbial communities from Emeryville, California, USA - Original compost - Back yard soil (BY) | ecosystem: Environmental > Terrestrial > Soil > Unclassified | place: USA... | reverse complement strand
GAACTCGGACGGCGGGACGCTGGGGGCGTTGCCGTAGTCGACGCCGAAGCCGCCGCCGAAATCGATGTACGAGAGCTTCGAGGCGGTGGCGCGCCGCTCGCGCGCTAGGTCGCACAGCTTGCGAGCGGAGCGGGCATACGCCTCCGTGGACGTCATCATCGAGCCCAGGTGCACCGAGACGCCCACTTGCGCTAAACGCCCGTCCGAGCCGTCGATGACGGCGTAGGCGGCGGCGAGATCGCTCTCGCTGATGCCGAACTTGGCGGCATCGTGGCCCGTGGCAATGTGAGAATGCGAATCGATGTCGATCCCGGGGTTGACACGAAGCGAAACATCGGCCCGATGGCCCGTGGCCCGCGCGCGCGCCAGCACGCGGCTCAGCTCTTCGACGCTCTCGGCTTGGATGGCCAAGATGCCCTTGAACAGCGCCAGGTCGATTTCGGCGTCGGTTTTGGCGACGCCGCTCATCACCACCTGTTTCTCGGGCACACCGCACGATAGGGCCAGCTCCACCTCGGCGCCCGAGACGGCGTCGACCCCGACGCCTTCGGCCGCGAAGGCGCGAACGACCGTTCCCGCGCTGTTTGCCTTGATCGCGTAGGCCACCAGGTGCGGGGCGTCGCCGAAGGCATGGCGCAGCGACCGGACGGTTTCGGTCATGCCATCGACATCGTAGACGTAGGCGGGCAGCTCGACTTGCGCGTCACGAACCACTTGAGACAGCCGCAATGAGCCCAAGACGGCGTTGTCTTGCGCATCGCGTCGAAATCCGGTCATGCGCGCTCCTGTACCACGGCTGGGCCGAGAGGCCGCTCGCCAAAGCGCGGTCGCCGGGCTCCCTAGCAGTCTCGTTCTGATCTGGCCACACTATGGTTTCCGCTGTGGCATGCTCGGCCCCCGCCCGCGTCTTGCCGCAGGCCCCACCCAAGAAGAATCGGACGACCTAGATGATCTCCCGCCGCGCCAAAATCGTTTGCACACTCGGTCCCGCTGTCGACAGCCGTGAAGGAATTCGCGGTCTCATCGAGGCGGGTATGGACGTCGCGCGGCTGAACTTCTCGCACGGCACGCACGAAGAACATGGCCAGCGCATCGAGATGATTCGGCAAGAGAGCGCCGCGCTAGGCAAGCAGGTCGCGCTCTTGCAAGACCTGTGTGGCCCGAAGATCCGCACGGCCAAGGTTGGCCCGGCCGTGCTCGTCAACGGCGATCGCGTCGACATGATCGCGGGCGATGTCGGTGACGACAAGACCATCGCCATCACCTACGAGCCGCTGTCACAAGACGTGCGTCCCGACGATCGCATCTTGCTCTCCGACGGCCAGGTGGAGCTGCGCGTGCTGGGCGTGCGTGGCGAGCGCGTGGAATGCGTGGTCGAGCACGGCGGCCCGATGCGCGCCAAGATGGGCGTGAACCTGCCGTCGGGCAGCCTGCGCTTGCCGGCCCTGACCGACAAGGACAAGAAGGACCTCGACTTCGGTCTGTCGATGGACCTCGACTACGTGGCTCTCTCGTTCGTGCGCCGCGCCGAAGAGGTGCAAGAGCTGCGCGAGATTTGCGAACGCAAGGGCAAGCCCACGCCCATCATCGCCAAGATCGAGACTCCCGGAGCCGTGGAGCGCCTCGACTCGATCGTCCGCGCCTCGGACGGCGCCATGGTGGCGCGCGGTGACCTGGGTGTCGAGCTTCCGCCGGAGACGGTTCCGGTCATCCAGAAGCAAATCATCGGCACCTGTCGCATCCATCGCAAGCCGGTGATCGTCGCGACCGAGATGCTCGCGTCCATGGTCGAGTCGCCGCGCCCCACGCGCGCCGAGGCGAGCGACGTGGCGCATGCCGTCTTCGGAGGGGCCGACGCCGTCATGCTCTCGGCAGAATCCGCTAGCGGTAAATTCCCGCTCCAGTCGGTACGGATGATGGACCGCATCATCCGTCAGGCCGAAGGCAGCCGCTTTTTCGCGCCAAACCCGTCGGAGCCCGACCACACCACGCCCGATTCCATCGCCCACGCCGCTTGCGCCATCGCGCGCGAGGTCGGCGCCAAGCTGATCGTGACGCTGACCGAGACGGGCCTGACGACCCGCTTGGTCAGCAAGGCGCGCCCGACCGCCCCCATCTTGGCGTTCGCTTCGGATGAGCGCACTTTGCGGCGTCTCGCGCTATATTGGGGCGTAACTCCTAGGGCGCTCGTGGGAAAGACGTCGACGGTCGAAGATCAGGTGCGGACCACCAGCCAGTTCTTGATGGACAACGGTCTCGTCAAGTCGGGCGAGCGGTTCGTCATGGTTTACGGTGCGCGCGTCGGCGTACGCGGCGCGACCAACGGCGTTCGGGTGGAGCAGCTACCCTGATGATGGCGCGGCGGAGGTCTGACTGAGCGCCGCGCAAGAGCACTCGTTTCCCAAGCTCGAGAAGTACGAGCTGCTGGAAGAGATCGGTCACGGTGGCATGGCCACCGTGTACCGCGCTCGCGACAAACGCCTGGGGCGTGAGGTCGCGGTCAAAATCATTCATCGCCACCTCCGCGAAAACAAAGAGGTCGGCCAGCGCTTCGCGAGCGAGGCGCGCGCGGTGGCCAAGGTCAAGCACCCCGGCGTGGTCGAGGTGTACGACGTCTCGGAGGACGAGTCCGAAGAGCGCTACCTGGTGGTCGAGCTGGTGCGCGGCAAGACGCTGCGCCAGCTGCTGACCGAGCAGCAATATCTGCCGCCGGAGGTCGCCGCGGCCGTGGGCATCGAGCTCGGGCTGGCGCTCGATCACGCGCATGGGCTCGGCGTCGTTCACCGCGACGTGAAGCCCGAGAACGTTCTCTTGCGCAGCTTGCCCGAGGGCCGCCCTTCCGGCGAGCACCCCGAGAAGCTCGTAAAACTGACCGATTTCGGCATCGCCAAGCTGCTGGACGCGCAAGGCGTGACCTCCACCGGCCAAGTGCTGGGCTCGCCCGCGCACATGGCGCCCGAGCAGATCGAAGGCGGCGAGGTCAGCGCGCGCTCGGACGTGTTCGGTCTGGGCGTGCTCTTGTACGAGTGTATGGTGGGCAAGCTGCCCTTCGACGGTAAGAACCCGGCGCAGGTGCTGCGGCGCGTGCTCGAAGGCGCCTTCACCCCGACGGAACGCGCGCGTCCGACCATCGGCTCTGGGCTCGGCGCCATCGTCGATCGCGCCCTGGCCAAGGACGCCAAAGATCGCTACCCGTCCACGCTCGAGGTGGCCGAAGCCTTGCGCGGCGAGCTTCGTCTCCTGGGCTTCGCCGAGCCGGCCTCGGAAATTGGCGCCTTCCTGCAAGAGCCCAAGCAGTATCGCGTCGAGTTCGAAGCGCGCGTGGTCGATGCGCTGGTGACGCGAGGCCGCGCTGCGCGTGAACAGCGCGACGTGCTGACGGCTACGACTTGCTTCAACCGCGCGCTGGCGTTTCGCCCCGACGATACGGATCTAATCAGCGAAGTGTCGTCGCTCGCGCGCGCCCAGCGCTTCCGGCGCGCGCTGATGCAAGGCGCCGTCATCCTCACCGGCAGCTTGATCATCGCGGCCGCTCTGGGCGGGGTCTTCAAGCTCGTGGCCAAGGCGCGCGGAACGAGCCACAAAGCGCCGGTGGCGGCCGTCGCCCCTGCCGCCGGCAGCGCCACGAGCAGGTCGAAGCTGCCCGTCGTGGGTCAACCAGACGCCAGCGCGCGCGTCACGCCGCCGCCCAAGCGGCGCAGAGCGAAGCCCAGGCCCTCGAGCGAGGCGCCGAAGGACGTGAGCGAAGAGAGCGCGAGCGTCACCGTCGTCGTCAACGGGCCGGCCAACGCGACCGTCTTGGTCGACGGGCAGCCGTTCGAGCCCTGGTTCGGGGTCGCCCACGACCTGCCCGCTGGCGAGCATGTGTTCGAGTTTCGCCCTCCCAATACGGAGTGTTGCCTCGCCCCCGCGCCGAAGACGGTCACGATTCGACCCGGCGTTGCCCAGACCGTCAAGGGCGTCATTCAGTGGAAACCGGCTATCCTCGAGTTTCGAGGCGCACCGCTCAGCACGGCCAGCTGCGGGGAGGTGGCGAGCTTCAGCCAGCCCGGCTCGGTGCAAATCGCCATGCAGGCGGCCCGGCAGGTGGCCCACTGCAGGGTAATTCCGGCCCTCCAATCTGGTGAAGCTCCAAAAGCATTTGACGTGCCCCTAACCCCCGGACGAACCTCCAGCTTCCCCTGACCCCTTGCCGGGGTGGGGCCCCAGCGTCCGAATGCAGAGGTTCCTGACAGCGGTCATGCTCTCGAGCTTAGGCGCGTTGTCGTCGACTCGTGCGCACGGTCAAGCTCCGCCTCCGAGCACGAACGCCCTCGAAGGTGCCGCCACGAGCGCGAGCAAACCAGCCGGCTCCGCGACGCCACCGCCGACCGCCAAAGCCGCGCCCGGAAGACACCCGGCGAGCGAGCCAGAGCCGAAAGTAAGAGAGCAACTGAGCGACGAAGCGGAGCTGGCGCGGGTGGTAGGGCTGTACGAAGCGGGCAAGTACGCCGAATGTAGCCATGAAATCGAGCGGCTCCTGGACCCGACGGACAAGAAGCCGCTCCGGCAGCCGTCGATCGTCGAGAACGCGCGCGTCTATTGGGCAGCGTGCCTGCTCGGCGCTGGAGAACGGGAAGCGGCGGACGCGCCGCTGCGCGCCGCCATCCACGAAAATCCTCAGATGAAGCCACCAGACAGCTTGGTCTTTCCAGGCCCCGTCGTGGAGCGCTTCCTCAAAGTGCGCGACTCACTCGTGAATGAGATTAGAGCCGCCGAACAGATCCGCTTCAAGCAAGCGCAGCAGGAAGCTCGCCAGCGTCAAGAGAACCTCCAGCGCGACCGGGACCGCTTGCGGCAACTCGAGCGGCTCGCCGAGCAAGAATCGGTCGTCGTGCGCAATCGGCGCATTCTGTCGTTCGTGCCGTTCGGGGTGGGGCAGATCCAGAACCGACAAGAGACGCTCGGCTACACGCTGATGGCGAGCGAAGCGCTGTTTGGGGGGCTCAGCATCGCGGCCATTGCGATGCAGAGTAAGTTCGCCACCGCCGGTGAGATCGAATCGCGTAACGGCAAAACGGTCGACAACGCCGCGCTGATCTCGGGTTGGGGGATCGTCAAGACGGCGTCTGCTTGGACCTTCGTCGCGCTGGCCGTGGGGGGCGTGCTGCAAGCACAGCTCGCCTACGTGCCCGAATTCCACGAGACGCGGCCGCGCCGGCTACCACCGGGCGCTCCGTCCAAGGCGGCCACGGAGCGGGTGGAGATCAGCTGGCTCCCCTACGTCGACACCAAAGGCGCTCGCGTCGATCTCGTCGGCCGCTTCTGAGCTCGCTAGACGCTACAGCGCGGTGACGACCACGTCTTCGCGCTCGATCGCGCGCTCGGCCGCTTCGACGCTGGTGGGCGATAGCTCGCGGCCAGGCCGCAAGTCGGCGGGCGAGATGCCGAGTAGCCGCAGCAGTAGCCGGGGCGGGGCCAAATCCAGGTCGTGCTCGCGCGCGAACAGACGACCCAGCTCGAGCGCGTAAGCGCGCATCAGCGTGCGCGTCTCGATGCGATCGAAGGCAAAAGCTTTGGGACGACTCGCCAGCGGCAGCAGGATCAGCGAGGAGAACAACAGCCAATACAGCCGACGGAGGCGGGGCAGCGCCGCCGGATCGCGCTCGAGCACGCGGCGCAAGAAATGCACGTTCAGCGGAACGTGAAATGCCTCGTCGCGCGTCAGGATCGTCAGCATGCGCCGCGCCGCGGGCTGCGACACGTTGCCCAGCGCCAGGCGATACGTCGTGGAGCCGATGGTCTCGAACATCAAGTTCGTGAGCACGATGGTGTCCATGCGCTTGGCGCGCGCGTACACTTTGTAGAACGTGCGGGTCACGCGCCCCATGGGCTGCACCTGCCCGCCCAGCTCGGCCAAGAACTCGGTCAGCAGCGATTGGTGCCAGCCCTCTTCGTCGCCGTACAAGCGCAGCACGCTCGCCAGCTCGGGATCCCAGCGGGCCACTTCGTCGGCGAGCTCGTGAGCCTGGCGGATACCCGATTCTTCAGCGCGGAACGCCGCGTTGAAGAACTTCACCGCGGCTCGCTGCTCGGCGTCGCTGGCGAAGCGAACGGGCTCGCTCGCCGTCTCGTAGGGCTCGCTCAAGTGCCGACGGCGCCGCTGCAGAGCGGTGAGCCACCAGCCGGTGGGCCTGGAGGTGGGGGCGGGGCGCGACGTCAGGCGTTGCCTCGCTTCTCGTAAGCGGCCACGTAGAAGCCCGCCAAGCGGGACAGCGGCGAGTCGCACAAGCTGTGCTCGACGCTGCGAAACAGCTGCCGCGCGAGCGGGTGCTTCATCATTTTGGCGCTGGGGATGGTGATGCGCACGCCGCGGGCGCCGACGAAAACGCAGCCGGGCGGCGTGAGCGCCTTGGCGCGCGCTGGTGAATCGAAGCGCGTGAACACGTCGTGCTCGTTGGCGGCCTGCGCGATTTTGCCGGCGGGGCCAAAGCGCTTCAGCAGCCCGCGCAGGCTGAAGGGGTTGTAGAACTCGGCCAGCACCGTGCCGCCGGGGCGCGTCACGCGCGCCATCTCGGCGAGCGCTCGCTCGATTTCGGGCACGTGAGCCAGGACCTTGAACGAGCAAGTGACGTCGAACTGGTTCGCTTCGAAGGGCAGCTCCGTGGCCGAGCCGAGCGACACGTCTAGGCCGCGGGCCTGCGCTTTCGCCAGCATGCCGGGCGACAGGTCCACTCCGCGCGCGAGCCGAGCAAATTCGCGGATACGCAGCAGGACGAGGCCGGTGCCGCAGCCTACCTCGAGCACGTCCCGCCCTTGACCGAAGCGCCGCACGTAACCGGCCTCTAGCTCGTCCAGCAGCTCGTGGTAGCCGCCGGGGTCGTTTTTCCCGCGCTCGCGCTCGTAGTCTGCCGAGAAGGCGTCGTAGTACTCACGGTTGGCGTCGCGGCTGCCTGAAGCGTCCATGTTCGTGCCGGTCATTTCCCGCGTTTTCGGCCGGCTGGCAAGAGCCGCCGGCAGAATGCTCAGCCGTCGTGCTCGGCCGGTTCTTCCAACGCTTCGGCGTCCTCGCCGCTCAGGCTCTTGCGCAAGCTGGTGCCATGGCCTTCACCGACCGGAATTTTGGCAGGGTCGTCGACCTGCCCGCTGAGCGCGCCGCAACGCGGACACACGGCCGCGGTCACGGCCGTGAGCTGGCTGAGGCCGCTGAGCAGCCGCGTCTCGTCGAGCTCGATGAGCGTGCCGTGCCCGCAGCTGGGGCAGCCGTTCAGCTCGTCGTCGTCCGCGGCGTCGTCGGCCTCGGCGCTCCCCTCGCCGGCGGAGTCGGTGTCGGCGCGCCCGCCGCTGCGCAGCAGCACGCCTACCAGCTGCGCGACGATCGCCAGGCCCGACGCGACCAGGAACCAGGTCGAGGCGCGCCGCTCCGCGATCACGTAGAGAACGGCGCCGCCGATCAGGATGATGCCGATCAGGTCGCGCGCGCGACCACTCTCGCTGCGGGCCCGCCGTCGGAACAGGCCGGCGCCGGCGCGTGACAAGAGCGAGGCGCGCAGAACGAGCACCACCGCCACCGCCGTCGCTGCAAACTCAAGGCTAGGTAGCTCGTCGAGCATGGCCCCCTTATACTCGGACGCGCCCCCATGCGTGAACGCCCTGCACCCCGGATCATTGGCGTGGCCGAATTCGTGGATTTTCCGGACTGGGGAGTGAAGAGCTTGCGGGCCCGCATCGACACCGGGGCTCGCACCAGCGCGCTGCACGTCGAGAACGTGCGCGTGCTCGCCGGCTCGCGCGTGCGCTTCGACGTCAGGCTGCGGCGTGACGATCCTGCCGCCCGGGTGACGGTGGAGACCAAGGTTTCGCGCAAGAGCCCCGTGCGCTCCAGCACCGGCCAGACCGAGGCACGTTTGTTCGTCAAGGCGCACGTTCGGTTGGGAGGGCGTGAGCAGCAGATCGAAGTGGGGCTAGTCGATCGTCGCCACATGCTCTATCGCATGCTGCTCGGGCGCAGCGCGCTCGAGCGCCGCTTCTTGGTGGACGTGAGCCGGCGCTATGCTCTCGGCTCCAGCGAGGCGGAAGAACTCGCCGCCCGCCCCCGTGGCCGAGCGCGTTGAGCGGAGGAGCCCATGAAACCTGCTGATCATCCCGAGTTTTTCCGTTTGCCGCCGCCGGAAGGCCGCTCGCGCGAGAGCAGCATCGTGCTCAGCCGCGAGGGGCGCTTCTTTCACGAAGGCGCGCCCGTCTCGCACCCCGGCATGCACAAGGCGTTCGCGTCTTGGTTGACGCGCCACCCCGACGACGGCCGTTACATCCTGAGCAACGGCTACGATTGGAGCTACCTGACGGTCGAGGGGGCGGCCTTCTTCGTGCAGTCGGTTCACGAGCAGGCAGGGCGGCCCGAGCTCGAGCTGCTGGACGGCCGGCGGCTGCCGCTCGAGGTAGCAAAGCTGTCGTGCGACACCGAAGGTAAGCTCTGGACGCTTCTGCCCACGGGTGAAAAGGCTTGTTTCACGGCGGGCGCGCAGCTTTCGCTGGCGCCTTGGCTGGTCGAGCGTGAGGGCGCTACCGGCCTGGAAATCCAGGGCCAGTTCTCGCCGATTAGCGGTGCCGAAGCGCGCTAGCTCGGCTTAGCCCCAACGCCAGCCCCGGTCGTGATAAGTCTCGGGGCTCCTATGCGAGTTTTGGTCGCCGATCGTCTTTCCGAAAGCAGCCTCGATGAAATGCGGACCCTCGGGGTGGAGGTCAGCTACGAGCCGGAGCTCGATGCTTCCGAGCTGCCAGCCCGGCTGGCCGGCGTCAACGTGCTCGTCGTCCGCGGCACCGAGGTGAGCAAGGCCGCCTTCGACGCGGGCAGCGCGCTGAACCTGGTGATCCGGGCGGGGGCAGGGGTGAAGAACATCGACGTGCCCACCGCGAGCGAGCGGGGCATCTACGTGGCCAACTGCCCGGGAAAGAATGCGTCGGCGGTGGCCGAGCTCACGTTCGCCCTCATCGGCAGCCTCGATCGGCGCATTCCGGACGGCGTGGCCAGCCTGCGCGCCGGCCGCTGGGAGAAGAACGAGTACGCCCGCGCCGCCGGCCTGCGCGGCCGCTCGATCGGCATTTTGGGGCTGGGCCACATTGGCCGGGCGGTGCTTAAAATCGCCCAAGCCTACGAGCTTACCTGCTTCGCCTGGAGCCGCTCGCTGACCGCGGCCAAAGCGGCGGATCTCGGCGTCACGCGCGTGAACTCTCCGACGGAGCTGGCCAAAGTCTCCGACATCTTCACCGTCCACTTGGACCTGACCGATCGCACGCGGGGCATCCTCGACAAGAAGGTGTTGTCGCAGCTCCGCCAAGGCGCGTTTTTCATCAATACCGCCCGGCACGAGCTGGTCGACTACGACGCGCTGCAAGAGCTGGTCGGGCCCAAGAACCTGCGCGTGGGCCTGGACGTGCTCCCGGGCGAGCCCCAGACCAGAAACTCCACCTATCGCCACCCCATCCTCGATTCGGGGCTCGTCTACGCGGTACCTCACATCGGCGCGTCGACCGACCAAGCGCAAATCGCCATCGCCAACGAGACCGTGCGTATTTTGCGGAGCTTCTTGACCAAGGGCGAGGTGCCCAACGTCGTGAACATCGCCGAGAGCTCGTGGTCTCGCTATCAGCTCGTGGTGCGCCACGTGGATCAGGTGGGCGCGCTGGCCAACGTGCTGGCCGTGCTCAAGCGCCACGGCATCAACGTGCAAGAGCTGGACAACACCGTCTTCGAGGGCGCTCGCGCTGCTTGCGCCAAGATCCGCCTCTCGAGCCGCCCCAGTGACGCTTGCTTGTCGGAAATCATGGCTTTTTCCGGCGAAGTTCTGCACGTCGATCTCGTGACGTTGCCTAATTTGGCCTGATTTGCCCGTAAATCTGCCGGGGCCCGTCCACGGGGCCCGGCTGTCCTTGAAACACCGTGGAATAGGGGCTGGCCGGGAGGCCTGACCTGCGCGCCCAGCTGGGCGCGGCGCGCGCGGGCGAGGCCCGCGCCAGGAGCCAAGGCCTACCCCTTGGAACTTCTGCGGTTTCGCGCGGCTTCTTCGGGCACGGGCGCGGGCACGTTCACGTGTACGGCAGGGCCGGAGCGCCTTGCGTGGGTGGGCGGCTTTCGCTACTATGCGCCCCACAAGTTTGGTGGATCCCTCGGACCCGCTCTTCTTCAGAGGGTCCGTTTTTTTTTGCCTACTACCTGACCTGCCGCCTTTCACCATTACACCCCGCCGGATGACCATCGCCCACGTGAAACTGCCAGGCCTCGACGCCGAGCGCGTGCTCGCTGCGGTGACGCCTATTTTGGCAGCGCACCGGGTCGACGGCGTAGAGCTGGTGTTCAAGACGGATCGCAGCGGCTGGGTGCTCGAGCTCACGCTCGAGAAGGTTGGCGAGCGCGTGCCGGGCGCGGGCATCACGCTCGACTTGTGCTCCGACATTTCGCGCGAGATTTCTCAGGCGCTCGACGTGGCCGATTGCATCGCGCAGCGCTACCGGCTCGAGGTGGGCTCGCCCGGCGTCGAGCGCGCGCTCTACAGCCTGAACGATTACGAGCGCTTCGCGGGCCAGGCCGTGAAGGTGAAGCTCAAGCAACCTCGCAACAGCGAGTACACGATCATTGGCGCGCTCCACGGGCTTTCGCCCGAAAAGCGTGTCCTCATCCAGTCCGAACGGGGAGAGCTCGTCGAGCTCTCGCTCGACGAAATCGACAACAGTCACTTGGTCTTCGACTGGAAGTCAGGTGGCTCCCGATCTGGTGGCGCGGGCGCGCGCCGCCCACACGGCCGCCAGCAGCGGTCTGCACGGAGAAGGTAGAGATGGCAGCAGCATCAGCCGGAATGGCAATGGATCTCGGTTCGATCGTGGAGCAGGTTGCCCAAGAAAAGGGCATCGAGAAGAAGGTCCTGATCGAGACGATGGAGGCGGCGATCCTCAAGGCTGCACAAGCCGTGTTCGGCCCCACCCGTGAGCTGGAGGCCCGCTTCAACGAAGACAGCGGCAACATCGATCTGTTCCAGTACATGACGGTCGTCGAAGACGTGCAGCTGCCCGAGCGCGAGATCGACATGGACACCGCCAAGGAGCATGGCTTGGAAGCCGAGCTGGGCGAAGAGCTGGGCTTTCAAGTGTTTTGGCACCCGCGCGACGCCGAGCGCGCGAAGCAGCAGGACAAAGAGTTCGGCGACGTGCTCGACATGAAGCAGGCGCGCAGCGCCTTCGGTCGCATCGCCGCTCAGACGGCCAAGCAGGTGCTGCTCTCGCGCGTGCGCGACGCCGAGCGCGACATCATCTTCAACGAGTACAAAGACCGCCAGGGCCAGCTGATTCGCGGCATCGTGCGGCGCTTCGAGAAGGGCCACAACCTGATCGTCGACCTGGGCAAGACCGAAGGCGTCTTGCCCGCGCGCGAGCAGACGCCGCGCGAAACGTACCGCCCCGGTGACCGCATCGTGGCGTTCGTGAAGAACATCGACCGCGAGTCACGTGGCCCGATGATCATCTTGAGCCGCCAGTCGCCGACCTTGGTCGACAAGCTGTTCGAGGCCGAAGTACCCGAGATTTACGAAGGAATCGTCAAGATCGTCGGCGTGGCCCGCGAGCCCGGCTCGCGCAGCAAGATCGCCGTCACCACCCGCGACTCCGACGTCGATCCGGTGGGAGCGTGCGTCGGCATCAAGGGCTCGCGCGTCCAAGCGGTGGTGCAAGAGCTGCGCGGAGAGAAGATCGACATCGTGCCGTTCGATCCGGATCCCGCGCGCTACATCATCAACGCCATTCAGCCGGCCGAGGTGAACAAAGTCATCGTCGACGAGGCCGATCACCGCATGGAGCTGGTGGTCCCCGACGAGAAGCTGTCTTTGGCCATCGGGCGCAAGGGTCAGAACGTGCGCCTGGCCGCCCAGCTCACCGGCTGGAAGCTCGACATCATCAGCGACAGCAAGTTCCGCCAGATGGAGGACGAGGCGCTGGTCGTGTTGAAGGAGATCGACGGCGTCGACGAGAACCTCGCCAAATCGATCTTCCGGCTCGGTTTCCGCGCCTTGGAAGAGATCTCCGAAGCGGCCGTCGAGGAGCTGGCGCAAATCGAGGGGGTCGAGACCGAAGAGCGCGCGGCCGAGCTCAAGAGCGCGGCCGACGCCACGACCGAGCGGCTGCGCCGGGAGCGCATTCAGCGCGCCTCGTCGCAGATCGAGCCGCTCACCGAGCGCGAGAAGCTGCGCTTCGTGCCGGGCGTGGGCCTGCGCACGCTGCAGCTGCTGGAAGAGGCGGGCTACCGGACGGTGCCCGACCTGGCCCGTGAAGACGCCGATCGCCTGGCCATTCGCACCGGCCTGGGCATCAAGAAGGCGCGCCAAATTCAACAAGGCGCAGAGTACTTCTTGACCTCGGAAGCCCGCGAAATCGAAGAAACCCGCGCCCAGCTCGCGGCCGCTCGCGCGGCGCAAGCAGCGGCTGCGCCCAGCCAGGCGTCGGAAGAGGCCTGAACCGCTGACGGAGCTAGCCCCTCAAGTGTCCTCGTCGCTTCGGACGTGCGTCGGTTGCCGAGCCAGCGGGTCTCCGCAGGATTTGGTGCGCCTGGTCGTCAGCGATGACGGCGCGGTCGCGCCGGACCTGGCAGGGGGCGCATTTGGTCGCGGCGCCTGGGTGCACCCCCGAGCGGCTTGCTTGGCTGACGCCGTCCGCGGCGGCTTGAGCCGCGGACTGAAGACCAAGGTGACGACGACTTTGCCCGAGCTTTGTGGCTCGCTGCGCGACGCCGCCTCTCGCCGGGCGGTGTCTCTGCTGCAGGCCGCCCAGCGTGCTCGCTTGGCTGCCGTCGGCACGACGGCGCTCGAGGAGGCCGAGCGCGACGGTCAGGTGGAGCTGCTGGTGATGGCCGCGGACGCCAAGGCGTCGGCTAGCCTGTCACCCGTGTTGCGCTTGGGGCAACGCGGACGGGTTCGCCTGTTCAAGACCAAAGCCGAGCTAGGCGCCGCGTTCAAACGTGACGAGCTAGCGCTGGTTGGCCTACTTTCTCCGGACCTCTCTCGAGAGGTCTCCCGCATGATTTCGGTGTCCGAGCTCGAAGAGCCCGGAAGAGCGCACAGACTGACGGAGGTTGGATGACGATTAAGCTGCGTGTGTACGAGGTGGCTCGTGATTTGGGTATGGACAACAAGAGCCTCGTGTCGCTCCTCCAGTCTGTGGGTGTGCCAGACGTGCGCAATCACATGAGCGCGATAGGGCCCGAAGTGGTCGATCGCGTGAAGCGGCACCTAGAGAAGGCCAAGTCGCCCAGCACGGTGGAAGAGCGTATTCGCCCGACCGTCGTGAAGCGGCGCGCGGCCGGCGGCGGCTCCGGTGCTCGCACCGAAGCCTCTTCGCCTGCGGCGTCCGCGGCCCCGCTCGAGTCGGTGCGCGAAGAAGCGTCGGCTCCTTCGCATCCGCGCGTTGCCCCGCCGCCGAGCGTCGACGTTCGCTCGCGTCCCGTGGCGCCAGCGGCGGCGCCCGCGCCCGCGCCTGCGCCTGCTCCGGCGGAGCCGTCGCCCATCGTGATATCGCCGCCGGTGGCGGCGCCCCCGCCGCCCCCGCCTGCTTCGGCTCCCGCCGCGGCCGCTCCTCCTCCCGCGCCCCCGCCGGCGCCCGTCGTCGAGGCGCCGCCGCCCCCGCCCCCGCCCGCTGCTGCGGCCGTGGCCGCTCCTGCTCCCGCGCCGGTCGCGAAGTCGGAGCCGCGCAACGCGGTGCCGCCCGCGCCGCCGACGGCAGCCGCGCCCGCTCCTGCCGTGGTGGTTCCGCCGCCCGCACCGGCACCGGCACCGGCGCCCGTGGCTGCTGCTGCCCCGACTCCGCCGGCCTCCACTGGCTCGGGTGCCAACCCGGCTCCGGCAGTCCGGCCTTCCACGGCTCCCAAGACGGGCATCGACGTCTGGGGCGGTCGCCCTGGCGTGCCGATGCCGGTCCGCACCGGCCCCATGCCGCGGCGCGTCGAATACAACGCCAAAGCGGGCGTCGGCTTCGGCCAGCGTCCAGGTGGTCCCGGCGGCCCCGGTCGTCCCGGCGGCCCGCAGGGCAATTTCCGCGGTGGCCCGCAGCGGCCTGGCATGCGTGGTGGCCGCTTCGTTGGCCCCCCGCGCACCAAGACGCCCGGCAACATTCTCACGCAAGAGCGCTCGGCTCACAAAAAGGTCGTGCGCATCGAAGAGTCGGTCGGGCTGCAAGTCCTGGCCGGCAAGATGGGCATCAAGTCGACCGAGATGTTGATGAAGCTCATGCGCTTGGGCATGACCGGCGTGAACATCAACAGCACGCTCGACGCCGACACGGCGAAGATCGTCGCCAACGAGTTCGGCTGGGAAGTCGAAGACGTCGCGGTCAGCGAGGAAGATCAGATCACGGCGGCGCAGGGCGCCGAAGGCGAGGACGCGGCCGAGAAGCTGCTGCGCCCGCCGGTCGTGACCGTGATGGGTCACGTCGACCACGGCAAGACGAGCCTGCTCGACCGCATCCGCAAAGCCAACGTGGTCAGCGGTGAGGCTGGCGGCATCACCCAGCACATGGGCGCGTACTCGGTGCAGACCCCGCAAGGGCTCATCACCTTCCTGGACACGCCCGGCCACGAAGCCTTCACGGCCATGCGCGCGCGCGGCGCCCGTACGACCGACGTGGTCGTGCTCGTGGTGGCGGCCGACGACGGCGTGATGCCGCAGACTCGTGAGGCCATTGCTCACGCCAAAGCGGCCAACGTGCCGATCGTCGTGGCCGTCAACAAGATGGACAAGCCCGACGCCAACCCGGAACGCGTCCGTCGTCAGCTGTCCGAATCCGGGCTGGTGGCGGAAGAGTGGGGCGGCGACACCTTGTACGTCGAGGTCTCGGCCCACACCGGCGCCGGCATCGACAAACTACTCGAAACGCTGGCCCTGCAGGCCGAAGTGCTCGAGCTCAAGGCCAACCCCAACAAGCCGGCCTCCGGCGTGGTGGTCGAAGCCGAGCTCGATCGCGGACGCGGGCCAGTCGCCACGATCCTCATCCAAGACGGCACGCTGAATCGCGGCGACGTCATCTTGGCGGGTGGCGCGCACGGCAAGGTCCGCGCGATGCACGACGCGATGGGTAACCAGCTCGAAAGCGCTGGTCCGTCCACGCCCGTGGTCGTCATTGGCCTCGCCGACGTGCCCAGCGCCGGCGACCCCGTTCACGTCCTGAACGACATGAAGAAGGCGCAAGAGATCGCCGACAGCCGCAAGACGAAGGTGCGCAAGAGCCTGGCTCCTGGCACCGGCGCTCGCGCCACCACGCTCGAGGACCTGGCCAAGGCCATGGCCGAGAACGAGCAGGCCGAGCTGAAGCTGATCATCAAAGCCGACGTGCAGGGCTCGGTCGAAGCCGTGTCCGACTCGCTCACGCGCCTGACCACCGAAAAGGTCAAGGTCAGCGTCGTGCACTCCGCCGCCGGTGCCATCACCGAAGGCGACGTCAACCTGGCCGTCGCGGCCGGGGCCATCATCATCGGCTTCAACGTGCGACCTGCCGGTAAAGCTGCCGCTCTTGCCCAGAAGGAAGAGGTGCAGATCCGTCACTACACGATCATCTACAACGTGGTCGACGAGGTGAAGGCGGCCATGGAAGGCCTGCTCGCGCCGACGATGGTCGAAAAGAACATCGGCAAGGCCGAGATTCGCCAGGTCTTCAAGACCAGCAAGGCCGGCGCCGTCGCTGGTTGCATGGTCATAGACGGCGTCATCAAGCGCTCGGGCGGGGCCCGCCTGTTGCGCGACGGTGCGGCCATCTGGCAAGGCAAAATCGGCGGTCTCAAGCGCTTCAAGGACGACGCCAAGGACGTCAAAGAAGGTTTCGAGTGCGGCATCAGCCTCGACGGCTTCTCCGAGTTCAAAGAAGGCGACATCATCGAGGCCTTCGAGGTCGAAGAGGTCAAGCAGACGCTGTAAAGGCGCTCTGCGGCTTCGTGCCGTGCGGCCAGGACCCAGATTTTTACAGGAGAGCTCGGTTCGGAGCCGCAAACTCTTCCTTCGATCGTTCAACCTTCGCGTGAAAAAATCTGGGTCCGCACCGACCGTTACGGCGCTGCCATGTTCATCGGAGTATTGAGGCTCGTGTTTCAAATTCCTGGAGCGGCGTCGCTCAAAGATCGGCGGCGCGTGGTGAAGAGCTTCAAAGATCGCGTGCGCGCGCGCTTTCCGGTATCGGTTGCCGAGGTGGGTGATCTCTCTCGCTGGCAGGTGGCAACCTTGGGCGTGGCCATCGTTTCGGGCGAGGCGGCGCGCTGCTCGGAGGTCATGTCCGCGGTGGCCCGCGCGGCCGAGCACGCGAACGACGCCGTGTTAGCGGACGTCGCGACCGAGATCATCCCCTTCGGGAGTGGCGGCGCGGGCGTCCAGGGCGGCATCGAGCGCGCGCTGGAGCGCCGCGCACATCCCGGCAAAACCGAGGAAGAGAGCTGAGCCATGCCAGGTCCCACGAGCGATGGGCGGCGCACCAAGCGCGTCGCCGAGCTGATTCAACGCCATTTTGCCGACGTCCTGAGGCGTGAGGTGGACGACCCGCGTTTCGCGGCCGTGGTCGTTACGGGCGTGAGCATTACCGACGATTTGATGATCGCCAACATCGGTGTGCGCTTGCTGGTCGCCGACGACGACGAGAAGCAGCGCCGTACCATCATCGAGCGCCTTCGCCGCGCCGCCCCACGCCTCCGGCGCGCGATAACGCCTCGCCTGGAGCTCAAGCGCGCGCCCGAGCTGCGCTTCCACTACGACGTTGGTCCGGACGCGCAGCAGCGCGTTTCGGAGCTATTGCGCGAAGTGGACGCAGAGCGCGCCGCCGCCCAGCCCGACGACGAAGACTGAACGAAGCCGCCCGTCACCTTTTTTGGCGCTCCCGCGGCCTCTTCTCGTCTCCAATGTCAGTTCGACACCGCTCGAGATTCATCACATCCTCCTCTGAGCTCTCCGACGTGAAGCGGCCTTCCGGCTCTGAAAAAGTCAGTTCGGTAGCGAACTGACTCTTGCGACGAGAAGCGGCCTTCCGGCTCTGAAAAAGTCAGTTCGGTAGCGAACGGACTCTTGTGACGAGAAGCGGCCTTCCGGTTCTGAAAAGTCAGTTCGGTAGCGAACGGACTCTTGCGACGAGAAGCGGCCTTCCGGTTCTGAAAAGTCAGTTCGGTAGCGAACTGACTCTTGCGACGAGAAGCGGCCTTCCGGTTCTGGAAAGTCAGCTCGGTGGCGCGGTAGCGAGCTGCCTCTCACGACATCGAGAGGACTTTTCGGGCTGAAAGTGAGCTCGAGCTCGAGGCTCACGAGAAGAAGGGACCGGCCGCGCTTGTCAGCGCTGGCGGTAGGCGAAGGCGCGCGACATGGCCACGCTCTTCAGCACGTCGGCAAAAGAGGCGTCATCCGTTAGCTCACCGGCATCGGCCAGCTGCTGTGCTTGGCACTTCTGCGTGCCGCTGCCGGGCGCGGGCGAGGGGGCGGCGTACTCCAGGAAGCGTTGGGCCAGACATTTCGTGAACACCTCGCTGGCCAGGGCGGTCGAGAGCTCGGCGCCGCCCGTTACTTCCGCGCCGCCGGCTACCGCTGGTAGCGTGACCTTCACGTCGATGGGGCGACCTTGCGGATCTTCGCGGCGGTAGCCGCCGATGGCGTCGAACTCGTCCAGCGCCAAGCCGTAAGGATCGATCTGGACGTGACAGTCTTTGCAGGCGTCCTCCTCTTGCCGGAACTCGGAGCGCTCGCGCTCGGTCGGGTCCGGGTTCGTGGGTGTGCTGGATTGATCGGGGATTTGCTCCGGGAACGGCGGCGATTGGTCGCAAATTAACGTCTGTATCCACAAACCCCGCGCCACCACCGAAGCCCTATCCGGGCGCGAGCGCGTCGTGAGCAAGCCCGCGCGAGTGAGCAGGCCTGCGCGCTCGGCGGGCAGCTGCACATCGGCGAAGCCGAGCTCGTCCAACCCGCCGCCCGGGGGCGGGAAGGCGACGCCGTACAAGGTCGCCAAGCTCTCGTTGACGTGGGCCGTCCGCGAGGTCAACAGCGCCGAGACGGGACCGCTCCACAGACTACTCTCGATCAGCGAGCGCACCTCGACGCCCATCGACGTAGCAAGGGCCGCGTTCCACGACGGATAGAGCAGGCGATCGATGACGACGTTGCTCAGCCGGTAGATGCCGAGGTAGTTGCCGAGCGCTCCTTGCAGGTGCGTCTTCGCGGCGGCGCTGGCCAGGAGCCGCTCGACTTGGGGCCCGAGCTGCTCAGAGCCACCCAGGGCGTGCGCGGCGGCCGCCTTCAACAGCGGAGCGTCGGGGGGCGCGCCGGTGAGAAAGAATGACAGCGCGCTGGCCAGCTCGTAGTCGCTGAGGCGCACTTCGCCCTGCGTGCCCGTCGCCGAGGACGGTCCAAACTCCGTGCGGTAAAGAAACTGCGGTGATTCGAGGACCGCGTAGACGCCGTACTGCGCGCCCTGCTCGGGCGGGGCGCCCAAGGCTTCGGCCCCACCCACCACGCGGTCGAGCAGGCTCTGCTCTTCTTCGTCGAGGGGCCGGCGAAATGCCTGCTCGGCGAAGGTGTCGACGAAATCGCGGACGCACTCGTAGTCGCTGGCGCAGCCGGTCACGGCCTCGAAATTCTCCAACACGTACGTCGAGGCGCGCTGGGCCAGCTGGTCGCCGCGCGCGAAGAGGCGGTCGTCGACGACGTACCCCTCGTCGGGGGAGACGAGCGGCGGAAAGGAACCGTCGTCCTGCGTCAGCTCGAGCTCCTCATCGATGCGGCGCGCGGCGTCCTCTCCCAACAGATCGCTCACGCTGCGCGAAAGCTCCGGAAAGCTCAGCCGCACCAGGGCGGCTGCGGGCAGGTCGGCTTGGCAGTCTTGGTTGCCGGCGCCGCCGGCTGGCGACCCGCTGCCCCCTTCTGCGACGCTCACGTTGCCCGCCGCGCCCATGTCGGGACGAGGCCGATTGCTGGCTGTATTTCCGCACGCGGCCAGCAGCGCGCCCACGCTCAGCAACGACAGGCTGGCTTTCATGCGGGCCTCCGCCAGAGCCCTGCGATCGGTTGTTGGAGCACGGCCGTCTTGGCGAACGTCTCGCCGGCGAGCGCCGCGACCACGTCGGGCGCGTCTGGCAGGTACGCTTGCGCGATGCTCAGCCACGCGTCGTTGTGAGGCCGCAGCTCTTTCTCGAAATTGAGGTACTGGCCGCCTTGCATGCCGAGCGCGCTGCCGCCGAAGATCAACGTCGGCAAGGGGCTGCGGGAGTGCGTGGCGTGGGCGGTGTCGGTGACGAACGGAACGATGGTGTGGCTGAGCAGCGAGTTGCCGAAGACGTCCTGCGTTTGCTGCAACGTCTTCAAGAAGTCGGCCGTCTTTTTGTTGTACCAGGTGTGCACGTTGGCCAAAAACTGCAGGACTTTGCCGTTCGCGCTGTTCGGGTCGGGGGCGGGCTCGACTTGCAGGATCCTGTGGCTCAACGGATGGTGGCGGTAACTGGTGTCCGGCTCTTCCGGCATCAGGCCCTTGAACGCCACTTTGTCGACGGACGACGCCCACTGAAAGGTGGCAACCCGCGTCAGATCACACTGAAAGGCTGCGCGAATGACGGCTAGATGCGACTTGCCCAGCGCTTCGAGCTGGACGCTCTCGTCATCCACGACGGCGCCGGTGCCATATTCCGAGGCCGAGCCAGCCAGCGCGGTGAGATCGGCGTCGGGCGCGACCGGGACCGAGCATTCGCCCGGCATGCCGCCGGCTAGCTCGCCCGACAGCTGCTCTTCCAGCTTGCGTATCGCCTCGGCGTGAATGTCGATGCGCGGCGCTTCGCTAGCAGGTGCCAGGCGCTTGATGTGAGCAAGCTGACCGAGCGCGTGGTCGAGCACGCTCTTGCGCAGCTGAAGGGCGCGGAGAGCCTCCGCCTGGTTGGCGTCGCTGTTGCCGCCCGGCATGAAGCCCGAAAAGACTTTGGCGTACAGCTGGGCCGGGCGAACCTCGGGCAAAAGGGGGACGTTCTCGGTGATGGAGCCGCCCTGCACCGCGGCGATGGAGCGGGTGTCGTAGGAGTACGACAGGCACTGCGCCGAAATTTCGTTCGAGTCGACCCGCGCGTCGCCGATGGCATTGAGGTAAGGGACGGCGTTGGGCCGCGATAGACGGGCTACGTGCTTGAGGAAAATTTGGTCGAAAGACGGACCTCCGGCGACCGAATCATCCGCTTCACCACCGTTGATGCGCGTACCCGGCGACGAAGCGCCGGTCGTGCGCGCCACCACGCCGCCCTCGGAGCCGCCGCCGCCGATGAGGCTGAGGCCTTTGTCGCTCAAGCCATAGAGGACGATGGTGTCTTGGCGCAGCCCCGCGTCTTCGAACGGTTGGAGGATGGGAGAGGCCTTGTAGTTGACGCCTTCTCCCGTCGGTCGAAAGGCCGACGGGACCGTGCCCACCGGCCAAAACATCATCAAAAAGCGGGGAGGCGAGGCTTGTCCCTCGGCGCTGGCCTCGAGGTTCGAGAGCAGGGTCGAAAGCCCGAACGCGCCCCCCAACGAAGCCAGAAACGAGCGACGCCGAAAGCGATAGGACGTCACCCCATGCAAGGAGCACCGAGGCTCCTTGGGATGCTCAAAAATCGACGCGAAGCTTTTTAGAGGGTCTTCGTGACGGTGATCGGCTCACCCTCGAAGGCCGGCACGCGGGCGCGCGAGGCTGCGCCGATCATGCAGGAACGCGTGGTGGAGGGCAGATCCGTCCCGGAGACGTGAACGCTGCGCGCGACGCCCGAGTTGGCAAAGCTCAGCGTGACGCGCACCGGGCCTCCGCGTTCGCCGCAGCTGCTGGCGGCGCGGGCCACTTGGCTCAGCGCCTCCATCAGCGCCGTACGACTGGGACGGCCTTTGCTCGAGGTCTCAACGGCCGAGCGCGCCGCGGTCCGGCCGGCGACGGCGTGCGATACCGCCGCGCCCGCCCCTTTGGCCCCCACCAGCGGCAGGTCCGCGACGGACACCGTCGGGATGCCCGAGCCGGTGAGCGTGCTGGCTGCGACGGTCGCGGGCAGCTTTGGCGGCTCGCAAGCAGGCGCGGCGGCCGCCATCGTGGTTACCGGGGGTACGGCCGCGACCGTGGTCTCCGACGGGTCGAGCGTCGAATGGGCGAGCCAAGCGAGCGCGAAAGCGGCGACCCCAACCACCAGCAGCTCACCGGTACGACGGCGTGGTTTGACGCTCTGCTCGATGTCCAGAGCCGTGGGGGCAACGCTTTGAACAGGTGCCCTTTCGACGAGCGCCGGGGGAAGCTCGCTCGGCACGCGCGGGGGGCGCGGCAAGGTGGGCTCGTCGGGCGGCACGCTCAGCGCGACCGGCGGAGGAGGGGCAGGCAAGCGCGCCAGCGGCGGCGACTCGGTCAACGTGATGCGAGTCCGGCGTAGCAAGCCCGAGAGCTCGGGCGTGATCAACAGGGGCCGCCACTCGAGCATGCCCTTCTTCCAAACGACAGCGCCGCGCGTCATGCCCTGACCGTAGAGCTTGGCGATCTCGTCGTCGGCCAGCTCGAGCTTGACGCTCCAGCGTTCGTTCACGCGGCCCAGCACCCGCATGGGCGGGGGCGTCGGGGTCGGCAAACCCAGCTCGGACGCTGGCGCACCGGAGGCGTCTGCCGGCGGCAGCACCTCGTGGCGTGGCGCTTGGCTGCGCCGCGTCATGGGAGGATTCGGCAGCAGCCGTCGCGGGCGCGGCGTGCCGCGGGGCTTGGGAAGATTCGAGGCTTCGACGCGCAGCATGTGTTCCTCGCAGATCGACGAGCTGAGAGCGGTCACGAGCGGCCGCCGGCTACCCGACCTGTGGCCCATACCACGCATTTCTCGCGGCAGAAGTGCTAGCTGACGTCAGATCCTCCGGATGAGCAGCGAATTAATGCTGGTGGAATCGGTTCCAGCTCGGCTGTTCGAGCCACCGCTCTGCGCAAATACCGCAAATTGCCGGCAAAATTAGCGATTCGCGCCAGCGTCAGTTCGAATGGAACGGTTACGAACTAGCGTCGTGAGAGCTGGGGGCCCGGCGGGCGCCTGCGCCGCCGGAGCAGCGACACGCCGAGCGCGACCGCGAGCAAGCCCAGCGAGTGGCCGCGCGCCGGCTGCATGCTGCAACCGCTGCCCGCGGCCGGAGGAGCGACCGCCGTGCCTCCGCTCGCGCCCGTGAGGGTGATGTTGGCGCAGGTCGTGTAAACCGAACCCGGAGCGGCGTTGGTCGCGGAACAATCGGCGGCGTTCACGTCCGCGTCGAGCATGAGCTGGCGTAAGCGCAGCGTACAGCCGGAGCAGGCGACGGCGGGGAGGGTGACGTCCAGGCTCCAATGTCGAGGCTCGGCGGTCGTGGCGGCATCTGGCGGCGGCGGGCTGCTGTGCGACTTGCGCCCGACGATTTGAAAATCCTGGTCTCCGCCGGCCGAGAACTCGACCAAAAAGCAGCCGTTGTGATCGACGGTCTCCAGCCATTGAACGTTGACGGTTTGCCCGGCCGCGTAGCTCGTCACGGGTTGGCCCTGCGCAAATGAGATGCCGCAGGCCGAGCCGTCTTTGTAGCCGTCTTGCATGTCGCGGGCGGGGGGCTCGTCGAGCAGCGAGTGGGCATCGACGGGAGCGGCGTAGGTGCTAGCCAACCCGCAGAGTAACGATGCTGCTAAAGCCAAGCGTGGGCGCATTTCGGAAAAACCTAACCGAGAAAACCGCTGAGCTCACCCGGAAAGCGAGCGTCGCCGAACCCTGGTAGCTCGAGCCCGAACAAGTTCCCGACCGAGGTGAGCAGGTGGTTGTGTGGGCGCGTGGCGTCGGCGTACTCGCCGGCCGTGCCGAGCTGCAAAAACCGGCCTTTTTGGTGCGCGCCGGCCCCGCCCGCCACGACGTACGGGGCTTGGGTGTGCATGTGGCGACCAGGGTCGCCAAACTCGCTCGCCCATAAAATCACGGTGTTGTCGTAGGCGCTCCCCGATCCCTGGGGGAGAGACTTGAGACTTTGAATGAAGTAGGCCACCTGCGACGCGTACCAACGCTGGAGCATCGACAGCTGGCGCACCCGCAGCGGATCGTCTGGACGGTATTGGTGCGCCACGTCATCGTGCATTTGGACGTCACCGAGCCCAATCCAGGGCATGGTCTGGCCTACGTCCAGGTTGAGGGTGATGCACTCGGTGAGCCCGCAGTTGAGGAGCTGCAGGCTGAAGTCCATGACCGTGCGCAGGTAGCCTTCGTCGCCCAAGCTCACTTCGGGCAACCCCGGCGCCGCGCAGTCCGCCTTGACTGGTCGCTTCAAGCGTTGCTCGAGCACATGCAGCGCGTCCAGGTGCGCATCGAGCTTGAGGCGCTCCGGCGCCGCGAGCCGCGAGCGCAAGCGTCGCGCGTCGGCTTGCAGAAAGCTCAGCACCGCCGAGTCGGCGTCGACCCGCTCCTCGGCCTTTTGCGCCGCTGGACCCACGCCGAACCAATCCCGCAGGCTCTCCAGAAGGTCGTACTCGAACGGAATTTCCTCGCCCGCGTCGTCGTAGCTCACCGAGGTGAAGTTGAGCGGGTAGCCGAGCGGCTTGAAGTAAAATGGCCTCGTCCCGAGCGCCCTGGCGATGACGTGGTCAATCGAGGGGCCCGTGGTGCGCAGCTGGTCGCTGGGGGCGCGGGGGGCGCGACCGGTAATCGTGGCCACCTTGGCCCCGTCGTGTGCCGTCGACACGGCCCAATTGTCGCCCTGGTAGTTGCAGCTGAAGTCCAGGCCTTCAACGATGAGCAGCGAATCTTTGTGCGGCTCCAGCGGGCCTAGCGACGAGTCCGGGTCGAAGTCGAGGACCCAGCCTTTCTCCAGGGCCGCGCTACCGTCGGCGGCTCGCGGGCGCCACAGCTCGGGAGCGCAGCCGTGGGGGTTCCAAAGCAGCACGAAGAGGGGCGATTTCTCGTCTTTTGCAAAGGCGTCGCGCAGCAAACCCTGGAAATAGCCCGCCGCGCCGAGTCCGGCGAAGGTCGACAGCAGGGCTCGCCGAGACACGCTGGGGTGCATTGCTGGGCGCATCAAGGCTCTCCTAGCGAGGGGCTGCGTGGCTGGGCGGCCAAGCTTGCGACCCAGTCGAGCAGTAGCTCCGCGACGTTCAGATCATCGGCCTCGAAGGCTTGGGTCCGCGCGGAAAGCGCGTCGGCGTCGACGTCCGATTCTGTTTGTCCCGACGTGAAGCGATACGCTTGGCGCACGAAACAGTTGTGGACGTGGCTGCTCGACGCGAGCAGCGATGCTAGCTCGACGGCGTCGGCAACTTGCGGCACGGAGCTGTCGCCGTCGACCAAGGCGCCGCTCGAGTCGACCGGAGCGTCGTTTTCCTGATCGCGGTAGGCACCGAGCGCGTCGTAGTGCTCGAACGTGTAACCCATGGGGTCGAAGGCTTGGTGGCAGCCCGCGCAGAAGGCGACCGAGGTGTGTTGCGCATACCGTGCGCGCGTGGTCGGCGTGGCGCTCGTGGCTGCGGGCGGCAACGGTGGGATCACCGCGGGCACGGGCGGTGGCTGCAAACACAGCAGCTTTCGCATCACGGCCACGCCGCGCAAGACCGGGGAGCTCGTTGCTTCGTGAGCTAACGAGCCGAGAAAACTGGGCAAGGTCAGCACGCCGGCCCGCGTTCGTGGATCGACATCTACCGCGCTGAACTCGGGCGCGCCGTCGGAGAACAACGGCGAATCGTCGGCGACCCCGTACAGCCAAGCGTTGTTTCGAGAAACGTAGCCGCGCGGGACCGTGAGCAGCTCGCGAAGCGACGAGCCGACCGACCACTGCCGTAAGAACAGGGTCGTTTCGCGATCGAGCGCCGCTTTGAGCTCGGGCGTTGCTCGTGGGTACAAGGTCGTGTCTTTTCGCCAAGCGGGACTGCCAAGGTCGATACCTAGCCATTCGCGGACGAACACTTCCGCCTGACGCGCGTAGCGTTCTGGATGCATGGCCAGGACGCGCCGCCCTTGCGCGCGCAGTACGTCTGCCGTCAGGGGCTCGCCGTTTTCGGCCCATTGACGTAGCTCTTCGTCGGGGGGGGACGCCGTGAGACCGTACGACAGCGCCGCTGCCGCTTCGAAGGGTGTCAGAGGGACGCCCGCGTCGGTGGACCCTGGCGCACCGAGCTCGGTGCGAAAGACGAAGCTTGGAGCTTGCAGCAGCGCGCGAACCACGTTCTCGAGGCCTGCTTGCAGCGAGGCACCGGGGGCAGCCTCTGGCCCCGCCGTGTTCTTCCCGGCTTCGTAAACGATTGAGAGCTCGTCGATCTCGGTTTCGGCCAAAGGGCGACGCCACGCGCGGCCCGCAAAAGCTGCGATGAAGCTACGCGCGCAGGCGTCAGCGCTCGTTGCGTCTTTGGCGCAGGCGTCGTTCAAGCGCTCAGCCTCCAGCGCTTGCGCCAAATGCGGAGCCGCCAGCTCGGCGAGGTGATTCAGATCGCTGACATAGTTCGAGGACACGCCGCGGTCGGCCGCCGTCGAAAACTTGGTCGCTCCACTATCGGCCTCGAGCGACTTGGCCAGCGCGCCGACGTCTTCGCCCAGCAAGTCTGTGAGCGTATTCTCGACCTCGAGCCGCGTGAGGCGCCGCACGCGGCCTTCGGCGAGCGGCTGGGTGAGGCTAGGCGGCGTGCCCCCCGCACCGCTCGAGCCGGCAGCAGCGGCGCTCGGCGGACCACCCGCGCTCGGCGTCGGCACGGTGGCAGGTGCAGGCGCGGCGTTGCAGCCGCTCAGCACCAACGCCCAGGCTAGGCGCGCCCACGGAGACGATGCCAAGCGCGGCGCCATCTCGTTCAGCATACGCCACATTCGGGGAGTGAGCCCGTCCGTTGCGCCGCACATCCGTATCCGCTCGAGGGTGGGTGAACCCCGCTCGAGGACGATAGCGGCGGCCCCACAAAGCTGAAAAGCCGCTGCAGCGAAGCAACGGCTTTTCGGTTCTTCACGCTAGATGCGGCGGCGCTCCGACGGGGCGTCGCCGAGCAGATCACCAGGCGTACGTGATGCCGGCGTTGATGACGTGGAAATTTTGCTTCGGCTGGATGGTGGCCGGCCCCGACGGGATTGGCTTGTACCACTCAAACATCGCGCGGAAGTACTCGAAGGCCAGATGAACGTTCTCGCTCAGGTGGACGGTGACGCTGCCGTTAATGCCGGTTTGGCTCTTAATGGTGACGTAGGACACCGAGTCGATGCCAGACGGGGCGCTGCCATCGGTTGCCGAGGGGGTGGCCGGGTTTCCGTCGTCGTCCTTGATGTCAGCCTTGTCTTCCGGGTTTTGCGCTACCGACGTTTGGCCGGCGCCTACAGCAATATCCAGCGCTTTAGTGGCCGAGACCATGGCTTGCGCGTACACGCCGGTGAACGTGCGCAGTTTGGGGTCTCGCGGATCACGGGAATCCCAAATCGCGGGACTTGGCTGGAGCGCGAAGTCCATGCCGACGCCTTTGCCTCGGTGACCGGCTACACCGAAACGGACCGGTCCGACCTCGACACGACCGCCCGCGCCGCCGCCAATGATCGTCGCGTTCGCCGCGTTCTCTCGGTTGTAGATCTTCTGCCAGGCGCCATTGGCGAAGAGCTTGAACATGCCCGTCGAGCTGAACTTGCGCTCGTACGTAATTTCGGTCTCCGCGCGCGGCCACTTCAGCCTCTCCCAGACGCCCGCGCCGACCAGCGCGTTCGCGTCGTAAGCACCGACAGAAACCTGCAGCCCGCTCAGATCGGGCGTTGCGTAGACGATACCCGCACCGAAGCCGTTGGCGAGCACGCCAAAGCCTACGGCGCCCGCGCCCGGACCGCTGCCGCTCGTGCTGTTCACGTTGCCCGGCCAACCGAGACCGTATTTGAAACCGTACAGGTAGGTTATTTCGGTCGCACCGCGCGAGAAGAGCGTGCCGGTGCGCCCTGCCAGAACGCTACCCCAACGACCGCTGAGCTTCAGGTAGCTCTCACGCCAATCCGGTCGAATGACCTCGTACTTTCGACGATTCGTCGAGTCGATGTAGGTCGTGACGGCCGTGTATGCGAGTACTTCCGTCGTGTCGTTGATCTTCTTCTTGATGCCGAAGCCGAGCACGTTACCGACGAAGCCCGTGCGAATGCGGAGCTCCTCGACCTTACCGGGATCCGTAGGCGGGGCGCCGTCTGCATGCTCGGTATAAATGTCGGCCGGATCCTGCTGCCCGCCGCCAATGAGCTCTGGCCCATTACCGTTTCCGTCGATGACAGCGTTCTTGGGATAGCCGTCGCCCTTGTTGTAGTTCAGAAACGCCTGAACTCGGCCGTTCATGTAAACGGTCCAGCCGTCCTTCTCCACCAGGGTGATTTCGGCTGCGGCCAAACGGGGGATGAAGAATGAGGAAGCTAACGCCAGAGCCGAAACGACCCCGCGAACCACGGGCACACGTCGAGTAGTCACGTTGATCACCTGTTGAGCAGAAAAAGAAGCTGGAGTAAAGACTAACGCGCTGAAACCCCTTCGTTCAGCGCGTTAGATTGCCGTCGTTGGGAGTCGAGCTTACTTGGCGACGATGTTCTTCACGTCGATGAAGAACCACTGTCCCGAGTCCTTGTCAGCCTTACCCAAGCCGGGCTGCGTCAGACCCATCGGCATCGGAGACGCACCCGTCAGATCAATGCTGCGTGCCTTGCCTTCGCACGGCGGGCCACCTAGGCAATTTTTGATCATGCGACAGTTGTTGTCGTAGATGCGTACGTGAACCTTGCCGCCCGAGACGATCTCGATCGGGCGCTCGTAGTTGATCGCGAAAACGTAGTGGCCCTGCTGGGTGTCGGAGTTGATGTAGTACTGCTTGATCTCGGTGCCCTTCTCATCGAAGGAGTGGATCTCGTAGTTGTTGTAGTCGGTCGTAGCGACGGTCGAGCCGCCGGGGGCGGTCGCGAAGGGCTCGGGCTTGCTGGGGTTTTGCGAGTCGTTAGGCCGCATCGTGCCAGCTTCGCGAGTGACGGTCGGACCGTAGTTCTTGGGCTCCATCATGCCGTAGAAGTGCATGGTAGCGATGTAGTGGGTGCCCATAACGCCACCGGTAATCGGGAAGTCGAGCGTGGACTTGCTAGGTACGTCGCTGTCGAGCTTGCCGCCGCTGCAGGCCGTGTTCTTACCTTCGTAGATCCAGCCGCCGCCGGCGCAGTCGTCACCGGCAGGCGTGTCGCCGCAGGGCGTCGTTACCAGCATGCCGTCGAGCTTGCCGACACTCACGGGGGCCGCAGTCGATCCGCCCGTTCCCGTTCCGGCTGAGCCTCCGCCCGTCCCGCCCGTTTCGCCCGTTCCGCCGCCGGTGCCCGTACCGGCCGTGATCCCTGTCCCACCGGTGCCCGAGCCGGACGTGCCCGTTCCCCCGGCGCCCGGCGTCCCACCCGTGCTGGTGCTCCCCGACATGGACGTGTTGGCGGTTCCCGCGCTCGGAGTGGCGCCGCTGCCGGATGTGCCAACGTCAGACCCGCCAGTGCCGGTGGCAGGCGTGCCGGCCATGTTGTTCATCCCGGTTCCTGCCGTCCCCGTAACGACGGGTGGAGCGTCTTCAGCGGAGCAGCCGCCAATTTGGATGACGGGCAAGGCGAGCAGAATCGGTAGTAGAGCGCGCTTCATTGATGTTCTTTCTTACACGCCATAAGGGGCATTGGGTGAGTAGGCGGCGTCAAGCGGGGGCCTGGGCGCCCTCCGTTGGGCTAACGGACCGAAAACTTGAGCTTAGCCGATTGGCTGATTGTTAGTGACCCCACCGTCTGCCTACTGCCCAAAAAAGTCGCATACACCAAAAAGGTGCGCCCCGTGGACACCCGGTCAAACTCGCTATTTTTCTCAACGACGACGAACGTTTGCAGTCCCGGAAGACAAATCCGCCGACGCGACCCGCCGGGGCTCAGCGACAGGCTCCAGGGACGGAACAATGGGCGGCCAGGTATTCCAGCACCCGCTCGACGGCCCAGCTCGGAAGTGCGCCGGAACGGCGTGGTGGCATCGCGTCGGGGGAGCTAGGTGGCAGCGACAATCGCCTACGCACCTCGTCGAAGGTTGCCGGATCGACGGGGTCCGTAAGTGCCGCGTTGAACCTCGAGCGCAGAAGCGCCGGGTTGGTATCGGGCGCGTGGCAACGGCCGCAAATTCCTTGCAGGATGTCCGGCGCGCTTTCTGTATCGCGAGGAGCGAAGCCGACCTCGGCCTGCACGTCGGCTTCGAGTAGTGACGTGAGCACGTCGAAGGGGTCATCTTCGCTGTGGCTTTCCCAGAAATTTCCGCGGCTCGTCGATAGTTCCGAGCGGGCAGCGGCGGCCAGCACGTCCGGCCCGTAGTAGGGAAAGGGTAGGCCGCGGGCACGTGACGTGGCTCGGTCGGTTTCCCAGCTGGCGCTTTGCCCTTCGTGGAAGCGTTCGCACAGAGTCTCGCGCGTGCGCAGGGAGAACTGCGCGTACGGATGGGGAAGCGCCGGGCTTCGGGTGATCAAGAGCTCGGCGTCGACCATGAAATCCGAAAGCACATCGCCGCTCGCGGTGGCGAGCAGCTCATCTACCGAGATCCCTGCGTATTTTCCCTGTTTTCCCTCGACCTCGGCCAAGAGATCGAGGCCATCGGACTTGGCAATGACTCGAGGAGTTACACCTTCGGGTGGAGGCGCCGGGCACATGCTCTCGTCGAGCTGCCGAAAGTCGCTCCAGTGCATCCAGGGGTCGAGATCTTGGCGCATCAGCAAGAGCTTGTGGGTACCGTCGCCGAAGGGACGATGGCAGCTGAGGCAATCGAACGGCGTGTCCTCGAGATCGCTGTCGGCATAGAGTGACCACGCGCTCCAGCCGCTCTCGACGCGCTTGCTCAACACGTCTTCTGCGGTACAGCGAGACGAATTGCACGCTTGGGTAAACCGCAGCAGGTAGAAATTGTACTCGTAGGTCGTTGGGTCCAGCCCCACCAATTCGACCAGTTGCTCGCCGCGAGCGAAGGCGGTCGCGACCACTCCCTCATATGACAATCCTCCGGCCGCGGCGTTGTTGGCGAGCACCACGACCCTGGGATTTGCGGCAGAAACGCTGCGGCCCGAGAGCGACAAGGAGTGGGTGGTAACCGCCACACGCCGTTCTTCGGCGGAACCCAGCTGGAGGGCGCGATATAGGTCCTCGAGCCCGGAGATGCCGGATGCGGACGGCGCGCATAGGGTTTGCGCTACCCGGTCGCGGGCGCCTCTCTCGCATACCCGCGCGGTCTGGGCCGGTCCCGAGCCAACCCGTTCCAACCAGACCTGCTCCGGTGACGGCTCGGGCCGTGGGGCGGGGTCGGAGCTCCCACGCCGAGCGCCGCAGGCCAGCGCCAGTAGTGCGCTCGCCGCCACGGCGACCCACGGGGAGGTTAGAGCCCGCGGCCGCGGCTGGTTGGTGGAGGTGAACCAAAGCACGGCGCCTCACCTAGTATGCCGAAAGCTCGCTACCGCGGGCGATAATTCCCGCTTGCGGGCCGAACGCGGCGAGCGCCGAGGCCCCAGCCGAGCTTCAGCCCGAGACGAGAGCGGCCGCCAGCCGGGCGAGCTCGATGTCGTCTTCTTCGCTGAGGCCGCTCACGCCGATGGCGCCGACGACCTCGCCACCGCTCCGCACGGGGACGCCGCCGCCCCACGTGACGTAACGGAGCTCTCCGAAGTTGGTGAGTGGGAAGCCGCGTTCTCGCGCTTCGTCGCCCAGCTTCTTCGAGTCGCCCTGCTCGCGGGCGGCGGTGTAGGCCTTGTTGATGGCGACCGTGATGCACGACAGGCGGCAGGTGTCGGTGCGCAGGAAGGCGAGCAGCTCGCCATGCGCATCGACCACCGCCACCGCGGCGCCCAGCTGCTTTTCATCCAGCCGCGCCTGGACGACGCGAAGCATTTGCATCGCTTCGTCCAGGGACAGCGCTTTGATTACGCGCATACGTGCTCGTTCGCCGTCGGCTATTTCTGTTGGATGATGACTTGAACGCGCCGATTCTTGGCGCGGTTCGCGTCGGTGTTGTTGGGAACGAGCGGCTTGTCGGCGCCGTAGCCATTCGCCACCAGGCGGTCGGAAGAGACGCCGAGGCGCACCAACGTGTCGACGACGGCTTGAGCGCGACCTTGGCTGAGGCGCTGGTTGTACACGGCCGAGCCGGTGTTGTCGGTGTGGCCCTGCACCTCGGCCAGCCGAATCTCCGGCTTGTTCTTGAACAGCTCGGCCAGCTCTTCGAGCAAGCCGAGCGAGTCGGGCAGCACGTCCGTCGAATCGTGCTGGAAGTGCACCTCTTTCTTGAGCTTCACTTCGCGACCTGCGACGACCACGTTGGGCACCGCGGGGCGCTTGTTGAGCACGATGCGCGCTTGCACTTCCTTGCGCGACTCGACCTGCACCTCGATGGCGCTCGTGAAGTAACCGGCGGCTTCGACCGACAGTTTGACGGTGCCGGGCTTGACGTTACCCACGCTGAAGCCACCCGAGCTGTCGGCGGCCAAGTCGAGCGAGCGGTTCAGCGGATCGGTCACCGTGATGCGGGCGGCGGTGACGGGCTGCCCCGTCTCGCCGTCGCTGATCGCGCCGACCACCGTGCCGACCTTGGGCAGCGCTTCCAGCTCGCAGATCACGTTGACGACGGTGCTGCCACCGGCGTTCGCGGCTGCGGCTACGCCGCCTGGCGTCGAGACGGCGGGGGCCGCTGGCGAACCGGGGGCCACCGGGGCGGCCGGGGCAGGGGCGGCTCCGGGCGGTGGGACCGTGGCGACGCACTGGCCGTCGCGGTAACCCGCCGCGGTGACGTTCAACGTGTAGGTGCCCGGCTCGAGATCGGCGGAGCGGAAGGTTCCGTCCTCGCCCGCTACCATGCCGGTCAAGTTACGACCGTCGTAGCGGAGCAGAGCGCTCGGGACGGGCGCCTGCGTGCCGCGCTCGGTGACCACGCCGCTCACGTAGGCGCGGGGAGCCGCCACCGGCGCCGGCGGCGCCGGATCTTTCACGCGTTGAATCACGGGCGGAGGCGGCACGGTATCGACCGCGTAGGCCAAGCCGAACCACAGGTTCCAAGGCGGCTCGGGCGCGACCTCTTCGACGAACTCGCTGGTCGCGCCGGTGCCGATGTCGAAGGCGCCGAGCAGGGCCAAGCCGTGATCGGCCCAGGGAAACACCCGCGTGCCGAGGGTCAAGCGGGAAGGCGACGAGGCAAACCCTTGGTGCTCGCCCAAGCAGCCTTCGCCCGCGAGCTTCACGTCGTCCAGGTTGCACGTGTAGTCCTGCCGGTTGAGTGGAATGTCGAGCGACCACTCCAAGAACGGACGGATGATCGGGTGATCGAACTCGGCTGCGAAGGCCATGCTGACGAAGTCGACGCGGTTGATGGCGAGGCCGAAGCGTTCGATGCGGGAGATCCTGCCGCCGCGCCCCTGAGGCGGCGGGGTGCTCTCCAGCTCGTCGATCACCTTGCCGGAGTTGTCGAGCTTGTAGGCAAGGTTCGCGTGGAAGCGCAGAGGAATGTTCTGCGAAGGGTCGACGCGGTTGTTCAGATCTGCCGACGCCAGCGCGCGAATGGCGAAGCTGGTGCCGCCGCCGTCGAGGCCGACGCCGCCCGTGCCGTTCAGCAGCCACAGCTCCAGCTCGCCGCCGAACGAGAAGATCGAATCGGGCGTCTTGGGCATGAAGCCCTTCACGCCCAGGTTGGTGTCGCCCAGCACTTGCAGCAGCTGGGGGCGGCTGCGGCTGTTGCTCACGGCGCGGTTGTGAAAGCCCAAATAGGCCTCCAAGAAGGGCAAAACGGTCGCCGACAAGCCCAGGTGGGCGCCCATGGCGTTGGTCTCGTCGGCGGCGGCCGCCGCTTCGTCACCGAAGGTGGGGCAGACGTTGACGGAGTTGCACAGAAAGCCCGAGCTCGTGAAATAGCTGCCGGAGAGGGACATCCGGAACGTACCGGGCGCGCCGGAGCCAGCTTCGCTCGTGTGGAGCAGGCCGGTCGAGCCCGAGATGGCGTTCTGCACTTGCAGAGACGTCTTGCGCCAACGGCGTTCGTAGTCGGTGGGCTCGGGCGCCTCCTCACCGTTCGCGTCCAGCTCGCCCTCGCCGGCCATGCCACCTTGCAAGCTCACGCTGCCGCTGGCGCTGGCCGACGGCGCTGGTGCGGCCGTGGGTGCTGGCGCAGCGGCGGGTGCTGGCGCAGCGGCGGGTGCCGGTGCGGCTACGGGCTCGGGCGCCGGTGCCGTAACGGGCGCCGGCGCAGGCGCGGGTGCCGCAGGAGGCGGAGCCGGTTGCTGAGCTTGGGCCCCCATTGCCCAGAGCGATCCCACTAGCGAAATCGACGCGAATCCTACCCGTTTCATCTTTCCTCGTTTTTCTCGGTTCGAGCGCACGGCTTGGCTAGAGCGCGGCTCCGCTCCGCTTTCTATCATCCTTTGGCCGCCCGCAGAAAAATGGGACGCGCCCGGCATTTTCAGTTGAAAACCAAGCGTCCGAGCACCTTTACCCCAAAACCCATGAGCGCTACCGTCCGGGGTTAACGTGACAGATGCGGTCATTCGGGTCGAGAGGCTGCAAAAGGAATTCCGCCAAGGCTTCTGGATGCGCCGGGTCATGGCCGTCAAGGACGTCTCGTTTCAGGTAGACCGCGGCGATATTTTCGGGTTTTTGGGGCCAAACGGCGCCGGCAAGACCACCACCATCAAGATGCTGACCGGGCTCATCAGCCCCAGCGGTGGTCGCGCGCAGCTGTTCGGGGACGCGGTGCCGAGCCGGCGAGCCCTGGGGCGCATCGGCTTCTTGCCGGAGAACCCGTACGTCTATCCGTACCTGACTCCGGCCGAGTTCGTGGTGCTGTGCGGGCGCCTCTCGGGGCTGGGGGCGCGGGCGGCGCGCGATCGAACGCGCCAGGTGCTGGACCAAGTCGGGGTCGCTTACGCGGCCGATCGGCCCGTGCGCCGCTTATCGAAGGGCATGCTGCAGCGCACCGGCCTGGCAGCGGCGCTCGTGGCCGACCCCGAGCTCTTGATCCTGGACGAGCCCATGAGCGGGCTCGATCCGATCGGGCGCAAGGAGGTGCGCGATCTGATCGTCGAGGAGCGCCGGCGCGGTCGCACCATCTTTTTTTCGACCCACATCCTGAACGACGTCGAATCTCTGTGCGACCGCGTCGCCATCTTGCGCAAAGGCCAGGTGGTGGTGAGCGGGCGCATCAACGAGCTGTTGCGCCGCGACGCGCGGCGCACCGAGGTCACCTTGGCGGGCGACTACGCGGCCCTGAACGCCGCCTTCGAGGCGGAAGGCGTTCCGACCAGGGTGGTCGGGGGCATGCTCGTCGTGCAAGCCGAGGGGGCGCAGACCCTCTCTGGCATTTTGACGCGCGCGCTCGGCGCCGGCCTCTCGATCGAACAGGTCGTCCCGCGCCACGAGACGCTCGAGGATCTGTTCATGCGCGAGGCCATCACCGCGGGCGACGTGCAGAGCTAGCGGCGCGCTACCTTGCGAACGATGGCCAGATCGGCGCCGGTCAGCTCGCGGGTGAGCACGAGCAGAGCCACGTAGAAGCAGGGCGTGACGGCCGCGGCGATCAGCGTGAGGAGCTTGCCCGGCGGGAACAGCGTGCGGGCGAGCAGGGCCGCGGCCCCGAGCGAAACGAGCGTGCGCAGCAGGCTCCAAGGCGAGACGAGGGCGCCGGCGGCGCGTTGGACCAGGAGCGCCGCGATCAGCGTGGCGGCAGCCAAGCCGGTGGAGGTGGCTTGCGCGGTCAGCCAAAGCAGGTTTTCCGACAAAGGCGCGCCGTGGGCGCGAGAGAAGCACAACACGCCCACGATCACGACCGCGAACGCCGTCACCCACATGCTCTGGCGCTCGCGACCGAGGCTGTTCAGCACCGTGGTCAGGATGCCGAAGATGGCGAAGGCGCCGAAGCCCAGCGCCAGCAAGCTGAGCGCCCGACCTCCGAGCTGCGCGGCGTCGGCACCGAACAGCAGCTCCAAGAGCCGGGGGGCCAGGCCGAGCGTGACGCTCACCATGGCGCCGACGATGATCAACGACAAGCGCATGCCCGTGCGCACGTAGCGGGCGATGGCGGCTGAATCCTGCTGCTGCGCCGCGGACGCCAGCATCGGAAACAAGATGAAGGTGATGGCGATCAGGATTTGGTAGGGCAGAAAAGAGAACAGCTGCGTGGCACGGTACGCGCCCACCAGCGCGTCGGCCTGCGAGAGCGGCGCGCCGGTGGCCTCGGCGGCCTGGCTGGCGAAGCGGCCCAGCAGCGTCAAATCGGCCTGAAAGAGCAGGTTCAGCAGCGCCTGCCCCAAGAGCAGCGGTAACGCCAGCGTGACGTACTTGCGCAGCGTGAGGCCGCTCTTGCCGGGCTTACCCGCGCCTATCACGGTCGTGGCGACGAACAGCACCACCACGGCGCTGAGCACGAAGCCCACGGCCGAGCCTGCGGGCCCTCCGTAAGACAAGCGCCGCGCCACGAAGGCGCCCATCACGAGGCCCAGCGTGCGTAGCGTGGCCGACATCACGTCGAAGCCAGCCTGGACCACGAAGCGCTTCTGTCCGTTGGCGACGCCGATGAGCGGCGTGTACAGCGAATAGATGAATAAAATGGCGGCCAAGATGCGCAGCGGCGTCTCGACGTGGCCCGCGCCCGCGGCATCGGCGATCACCGGTGAAAAGAGCGCGAACGCCGCGGCTAGCACGACCCCGAACAAGGCGTGCCAACCCAGCACGCGGCGCACCGTACCGGCCAGCTCTTCGGGCGGAGCCTGGACCACCGTCCGGCTCACGGCCTGGATCGACATCGTGGTGATCGGGTTGTACGTGATGCTGGAGATCGACAACACCCGCGACAACGCGCCGTAGCCGTCCAAGCCCAGCACGCGCGGCAGTGCAATCTGCTGCACGAGGCCCAGAAGAATGAAGTAGATTTTGGCTCCGGCTACGGCCAGGCCACCGCGCCCCGTACTGCGTGTTGCGTCTTCACTCATTCTTTGCGCCCCCTCGTAACACGGGCCTGACAGAGGCGCGCGCCCGAAGCGCTGACGGCGGCGACTCGCTCAATTCGGCGCGGTTCGCAGCCAGCCCTCCAGCTCACTCAGCGACGACAGCACCTGCACTCGCTCGGGCAAGCCCCGCAGCTCAGCCACCCGCCGGCCGCCGACCAAGACTTGCACGTCGGGGGGCAGCACCTGGCACAGCGCGAGCAGCTCGGCGCGCGCGGCCTCGGAGCTCAGCCCCACCAGCGACAAGGCGACGCAGGCGGCCTTTGACAGCCGGGCGGCTTGGGCTATCTGCTCCGCGGGCAAGTTGGCGCCCAGGTAGACGGCGCGCCGGCCGTGCATGGCGATCAACACCGCCGCCAAGAGCGCTCCGAGCTCGTGTTGCTCGCCCGCGGGCGTCGTACACACGACCGGCGCGTGATCGTTCACCGGTTGCGCCGCGAGCAGCGCGCCAAGCTGAGTGCGCAGCATGGCCGACGCCGCGTGCTCGCTGGCGGTGCAGATCTCGCCGCTGGCCCAGCGTTGCCCGATCTCGTTCAGTGTGGGCGCCAACACTTGAACGACGAGATCGTGGGGCGAAAAAGCGTTGGTGGCTTGCACCAGCGCGCGCCCGGCACGCTCCAAATCCAGCTCGGCGACAGCGGCGAGCAGCTCGTCGATGACGGCGTGGGCGCGCGCGTTGCTACCGCCCCCGGGCGCCGGGGTAGGAGCGGCCTCCGGCGGCGCGAGCCGGCCGAGCTCGGCGACGTCGAGATTGGCGATGGCGCTGATGGTGTAGCCGCGCTCGAGCAGCTGCTTCACCAGCCTCAGGCGCTGCACGTCGGCGTCGGTGTACAGACGCGCGCCGCCCGCGGTCCGGGTGGGGCTGAGCGCGTGGTAGCGCCGCTCCCAAATGCGGATGGCGTGGGTCGTCACGCCGGTCAGGCGCGCGAGCGTGCCGATGCGGTAGCGCGGCTCGTTCACGTGCCTCCCAGCTGCCGGAGCGTCTCGGCCACGCCGCCGTAGCCTTGAAAGAACCAGCTCCACCAACCCAGCATCATCACGCTGTGGCCGAGCAAGATGCCGACGTGGCTCCACATTTCGACTCGGTCCGAGTACTTTCGCACGTAGCGGCGCCAGTGAAAGGCTTCGTCGACCAAGCTGTAGACCACCGATAGCACCGTCAGCACCATGGCGGGGATCCATAACCCACGCGGGTGATGGTAAGCGGCGGTGAGCAGCACGCAACTCGTGATGCCGCAGAAGATGGTGATGCCGTGCACCAGACCTTCGGCGCCGCTGATTTCCTGCTTGTAGATGGTGCGGTGCCCGATGGTGTCGATGGCGATGGCCAGCGCGAACACGGCCGAGCCGAGCGGAACCAACCAGGCTTCGGGCGTGAAGGTCACCCCGTGTAGGTGCCCAGCGAGCAAGAAGCCGCCCGTGGCGAGCACCAAGCCGGCCATGAGCCCGACCCAGGCGACGTAGACCAACCAATCCATGGGCGTGAATTCGCGCACGCGGCCGACGTAAACCTTGAGCTCAGAGGGGAAGGACATCTTCCGGGAACCTCAGTGGGACGTTGAGCGCCGCGGCGCGAAAACGAGGAACGTCGGCAGAGATGAGCAGCGACCTGCCGCCCGCCCGCGCGACGTGCCAAAGCTTGTCGACCCCGGACACGTAAGCGCGGCCCGCGAGCACGTCGGCGTCTCGAGCTAGGATTTGCTGGCCGATGCTCGAGTACACGTTGCGCGCAGTAGCGACCGCGAGCCGGGATCGCAACGCCAAGCTCGGCAGGCCGCGATCGCCCGAGCAGTAGAGCCGCTCTGCTTCGGCCAGCAGGCGCTTCACCGCGCGGGCCGCGACCGCCCGCGAGCGCGCGGGGAACTCGGCCGACCCGGGCTCGAGCTCAGGCGCCAGCTCTCGGGGCAGATACAGCCGGCCGCGCTGCCAGTCTTCGGCTACGTCTCGGCAGATGTTGGTCAGCTGCATGGCCATGCCCAGGTGCGCGCCGTGGCGCACCGCGCTCTGGCGCCGCACGCCCATCACGTGACACATCATGGCGCCAACGCTGCCCGCCACGCACCAGCAGTAGCGGTACAAGTCCGCGCAAGTTTCGTAGCGGGCGCCGCTTGCGTCCATGCGAAAGCCGTCTAGCAGCGCTTCGGGGTACTCGCGCGGAATGTTTCGCTCGAAGACCAATCTTTGGAACGCGACCAACACAGGGTCGGCGAGGGCGCGGCCCGCGTAGACTTCGTCCAGCTCGGCGGCGAGCTGCGCCACGCGCCCGGCGGCGAGCTCGGGCGCCACCAGATCCACGGCGTCGTCGGCGCGACGGCAGTAGGCGTACAAGCCGGAGGCGGCGTCGCGCAGGCTCGGCCCGAGGAGCAGCGCGGCCAGCGAGAAGCTCTTGGAGTGTCGAGCGATGATGGCGCGCGCTTCGTGAGGGGCCAGCGCGTTACTGCTCTCGGCGGCGGCGCTCGTCATTCTGCCGCTGCTTTCGAGAAGTTCTCGGCAATACCGTAGTCCGCTAGCACCAGGCCGGCCGTGGCCTTGGCCGAGTTGACGACGCCCGGCACGCCCGCTCCAGGATGCGTGCCCGCCCCCACCAGGTACAAGCCCGGAATCTTCGGGTCGCGATTGTGCGGACGGAACCAGGCGCTCTGGGTGAGCTTGGGCGCCACCGAAAAAGCCGACCCGTGATAAGCGAACAGCTCGCTGGCAAAACCGCGCGGCGTGAGGCTGCGCCGCACCACGACGTGTTGGCGCAGGTCGGGCATCAAACCCTCGAGTGACTCCAAAATGCGGTCGCCGTATTGGTCCCCGATCCGGTCCCAATCGAGGGGCGCGTTGCCCAGGTGAGGCACGGGCGAGAGGACGTAGAACGTCGCGCCTCCCGCCGGGGCCAGCGTCGGGTCCGTCACGCTGGGCGCGTGCAGGTACAGGCTGAAGTCTTCGGGCAGGGCGTGGCCGTGGAACACGTCTTCCAGCAATCCCCGGTAGCGGGGGCCAAAAACCACGTTGTGGTGGGCCAAATCGTAGGGGCGATTGGTGCCGAAATAGAGCACGAAAAGGGACATGGACCACTCCGCCCGCTCGAGCCGCTGGCGCGTCTTCTGGGCTTCGGGCTCGGCTCCATACAGGTGCGAGTACGTGTGGTGCAGGTCCGAGTTGGAGACCACGAGGTCGAACGGCTCCCGCTCACCCGCGCGCGAGCTGACCCGGTGCTGCACGTTGGGCGCGCGCTCTACCTGGATGCCATGCACCGGGCAAGACAGTCGAAGCTCGCCGCCCAGCTCTTGGTACAGTTTGACCAGCGCTTGCACCAGCGCGCCCGTCCCGCCGCGCGGAAAGAACACGCCCCAGTTGCGCTCGAGGTAGTGAATCAGCGTGTAGATGCTGCTGGTCTCGAACGGATTGCCGCCGACCAAGAGCGAGTGAAAGCTGAGCGCTTCGCGCAGCTTCTCGTGCTTCACGAAGCGAGCCACGGTCGCGTAGACCGAGCGATCGGCGCGCAGCCGGGCCAGAGCTGGCGCTACCTTGAGCATGTCCGAAAAGCGCAAGAACGGCGCGTGGGCCAGCTCCGTGTAACCCTTGTCGAAGACCTCGCGCGAGTACGCGACGAAGCGCTCGTAGCCTGCGGCGTCGTCGGGGCAAAGGCGTTGAATTTCGGCCGCTAGCCCGTCACCCCCCGCGTAGTCGAGGCGCGTGCCGTCGGGCCAATGCAAGCGGTAAAAGGGCGTTACGGGCAGGAAATCGACGTAGTCTTCGCGTCGCCGTCCGGATAGCTCGAAGAGCTCGTCCAGGCAGTGTGGCGCCGTGATGACGGTGGGACCGCCATCGAACGTGTAGCCGCCCTCTTCGTAAACGTAGGCGCGCCCGCCCGGCTTGTCGCGCGCTTCGAAGAGCACGGTCTCGATACCTGCCGCCTGCAACCGAATGGCCGCCGCCAGCCCTCCAAAACCGGAGCCGACGATGGCGGCCCGCACGCGGCACGTCGTCTCACCACGCTTGCGTGAGTCATCCATAAGCATGCTCCAATCTCTCGATCTCGTCGGCCAGGGGCGCCAGTAGCTGTCGGCTTTGCACGGCGTGCTGGAGCCGAGTGAACGCTCGGCTGAGGTGCTGATGGATGGCGGGGTAGGGCGAGCCTCCGAGCTCCTTGCGCAGCGCCCCGGCCAGCACCTCGGGGTGCAGGTCGCGCTGCTCCACCTCGCGCGCGCGGTGCTGCAGCCGCGAGTAGCTGAGCTCGTCCAGGCGGCGAGAGAGCCAGGCCCACGGCCACGTGGGCCGGCCAAGCAGCAGGTCTTCATGGCCTTTGTGCGCGCGTCGCTCGTCGTAGAGCCCGCTCGCGTCGTCCAGCATTTGCAGGGCTACGCCGTAGCTGCGCCCAAACGCGCACAGCTCCCGGCGTACGAAGGTAGGTGCGCCGGCCGTGGCCGCGCCCAGCTCCGCGGCCAGCTCCAGCAGGCTGCCGGTCTTCAAACGCGTGCTCAAGCTCACCACCTCGTGCACTTCGCGCTGCGCGAGGCTGCCGAGCTTTGCCGCCAAGTCGAGGGCCTGGCCGTAGTGACAACGCAGCACCCCCCGGTCGAGCACGCGCCGCACCTCGAGCTCGATGTGCGGCGCCAGCTGCATGCGCTCGAGCACGCTGTGGGGCAAGAAGTACAGCCAATTGCCGGCGTTGAGCGCCAGCGGCAGGCCGACCAGGAGGTGCAGCGCAGGCCGGCCGCGCCGCTGCGTCGAAGCATCTTCGATGTCGTCGATGATCAGCGAGCCGGCGTGCAAGATCTCCACGAGGAGCGGCAGGCGGTCCGGCATCGCGGCGGATTCGCCGCTGGCGCTGACTTGGTAGGCAACCTCGACGAGCCGCGAGCGAAAGTCCTTTCCCGGACGCCCGAGCAGCTCGACGAGCGGCTCCTCGAGCGAGCTGCTCCACAACCGGTCGGGAATTTGCGCGTCGGCCAAGTCGAGCGTGACCGCTAGCCGCTCCGCCGAGAATTCTTCGCGAATCAGCCCGACGAGGGGCGTTGGAGCGTGCGCGCTCGAGCTGCGTGTCTCTGAAGACGGGGCGGTGCACGAAGGCCAAACGCGTTGGGTCACGAGAGCGCCTCTCCTGGCGCGGACCTGCGAGCAGGCGGCGCCGCATCCAGCGCTGGCCCCGCGCCCGACAACGCTCGCCGCAGCGAGAAGCCGCGCGGAGGCCGGCCGCACAAGATGCGCGCTCGATCGGCGTGAGTGAGGGTCATCGCGTAGAAGCGCCGCACTGACTCGGCTGGCAAGCTATAGAAGCGCTCGATGACGTTGCGCCGTTCGCCAGGGGCGAAGGCGCCGAAGAACAGCCGATTGAGCAGCAAGCAAAAACGCAGCTGCGAGGCCTGCTCGCGCAGCAGCCGAGGCCAAACCTCTTCGCGCAGGCGGGAAGGCTCCGCGCTTGCGATGGCGGTGGCCAAGCGCGCGGCCACGGGGAACGAGTAGCCGGTGACCGGGTGGAACCACGCCCCTTGGTAGCCGGCGACGAGCGGACCGCCGGGTGCGGGATTAGCTAGCTTGGGTAGCCGAGTGGGCAGCGGAAGGACGCCGCTCTCGCGGCGAGCTACGTAGTCGACGTCGAACCCGTTCAGCGCGGCGTAGCCCAGGATTTCAGCCTCGAGCTGCGCCTGCTCGAGCGCCGGTGAATCAGAAAAGTAAGTGTCTTCCAGCAGCACCCGATCGGGGGCGAACGGGAGCGCGTACAAGAAACGAAAGCCGTCGCGCTGCGGTACGAGCGCGTCCATCAACAGCGGGTGCGCGATGGGCGAAGGCCGGCGCAGCTTCAGCTCGAGGCCCAGGAACTTCTGGTAGCCAGCGCGCGGTCCGGCGCTGAGCGCGTCGGGCCCGCGGCTCTCGATCACGGTGTGAGCCCGCAGCTCTTGCCCCGTCTCCAGCATCACCGCTCGCTCGCTCGTCTTCACCGCGCGTGTGCCGAGAAAGAGGCGCGACCCCGCGCGGCCGATGAACGCCTCTTGCGCCACCTGGTCGAGCCGGTCCGAGCGCACCGCGGCGTACGGCTCTTCCAAGGTTCGCCGCAGCTCGGGAAAGCGCACCTCGTAGCGCGGCCAGCTCGCGCCGATCAGGCGCGACACCAGCGGCATGGCAGCGCCATCCACGTCACCGGAGTGGAAGCACCACACATGGTTGCCGCCGAGCGCGGGCGCCTGCTCGACGAGCCCCACCCGCGCGCCCGGCCGCGCGGCGAACAACGCCAGCGCAATGAGCGCATTGCCCAGGCCACCACCGACCAGCAGGTAGTCGAACTCCTGTAAAACCTTCGGCGGCATGTCTTATTAATGTCTAAGTCTAGATTAGACATACGTCAAGTTGTGCGGGCGAGAAGCGCCCCCACTCCAGCCGGCCGGTTTTATGCAACTCGCGGATTTCGCGCCGCTTATCCTTGACCTTCCTCTCCCCGTGGGTACTGTCCGCCCCATCAAATTCCGACTTAGCTCAGTTGGTAGAGCAGGCGGCTGTTAACCGCCGGGTCCAAGGTTCGAGTCCTTGAGTCGGAGCTGAAACCCACCGTAGTGGGAGAAAACGCGAGCCCTCAAAAGCTCGCGTTCTTCTTTTGGTATCTGATCACGCACGTCACTCGGCTGCCCCGAGCATCGCGAGATCCATTCTCCCACTGGCCACCTTCGGGACGATCACGACTTGCTCGCCATGCACATCGACGTGGTCGATCAACTGGAGCGCGTAGGTCCGGCCGATGTCGGGGTCGCGCAGGATGAAGTTCCGCCACGCAGTGATGACCTCGGCTGTTGGCGGCCATTGGTGTCGGCGCGCGAGGCTTTGTGCGCGCTCGGGCGTGCAGACGACATCGGCGATCGCCGCGAGCACCGCGCCATCCAGGTCTTCGACGCGAACGCGAAATCCTGGGCACGCCTTCTTCCCGGCGCGCAGCGTCTTGCGGCAGTTATAGTAGCAGTACGAGTACGTTGCGCCGTCGAGCGACTTTCCAGAGGTCTCGAGCTGGTAGCTCGACCCGCAAAGCCCGCAGCGTGCGAGCCCGGTGAGCACGCGAGGCTTTGCCGAGGCGCGCCCCGGCAACTCGGTCGGGCGCCGCTGCTCGCAGAGCTCTTTCACGAGCGCGTAGGTGCGCGCGTCGATGATCGGCTCCACGGGCAGCGTGATCCACTTGTCCGGCGGTTGCAGCTTGCCACGATGGTGAACGCCCCATCTCACGACACCGCCGGCCGCTGACTGCTGCAGAGTCTGGATCACCGCGCCCTTGTCCCAGAGGTTCCCCTTTCGTGTGCGGAAACCAAGCGCGTTCAGCGACTCCGCGACCTTCAACGCGCCGCTACCCGTGATGTAGAGCCGGTACATCGTGCGAAGGATCGCGGCTTCGTCGGGCTGCACTGCGAGGTGGTATCGAGGCTTCTTCCCAGCGTGCACCTCGACGGGCACCTTGCAGTAACCGTAGGGCGTGAGGCCGCCCGGGTAGTAGCCTTGGCGGACGGCCTCGCGCATGGCCGCCGCGGTGCGCAGGCCGTTCACCTCCGACTCGTACTGGTCGATGCACTCGAAGAAACCCTCCATCAGCTTTCCCATCGGGTCCTCCGCGAGCTCCTGCGTGACCGAGAGCACGCGGACTCCGGCGCGACGCAGCTCCTTCTTCACGACCCGCGCGTGCGTGGCGTCGCGCGTGAAGCGCGAGGTGTGGTGCACGACGATGGCCGCGATCGCGCTGCCGGGCCGGAGCGCGTCGCCGAGCAGCTCGTTGAAGACGGCGCGATGAGTGTCGGTGCCCGACGCGCCGGGCTCGACGTAGTGGTGATCGATGATGGCCTCGTGGCGCGCGGCGAACTCTTCCGCCGACCGCCGCTGCGCCGTGAGCGACAGCTCCTTCTCGGCCTGCTCCACCGTGCTGACGCGGAGATAGCTCACCCAGCGGGTGCGTTCAGTGGGCTTCTTCGCCATGGCGCACCTCCTTCCCGTCGGTGGTCGACGGCTTCGGCGCGTCGGAGAGACGAGCCAACACGGGCTCGACGAGCGCGCGCTCCCACTCGTTAAGCGCGAGCGGGAGGGGCGGGAGACCGGTGACTTCGAGATGGATGGGCTTCCTGCTGCGGGGTCTGGGCATGGTCGGGGTGCCTTTCGGGTGGTGGGTGGGGAACGCGGATCCGCACGCCGAAACGGGACAGGAAATCGACCGACCAGATTCGCTTGCGAAACGGCCGCTCCCGCCGGAATGTGTTCTCCCCGCATGGCGACGAAGACCTCCTCGAAGAAAAGCGTCGCGCGCACGAAGCCCGCAGCCACGAAGGCGACGGCGCTCGCCGCGCCCCGGGCAAGGCGGGCGATCGTCGACGCCGGGGATGCACGCTTTGGCGAGGTCATCGCGCTCATTGAGGCGGCACGCGCGCGCGGGTATCAGGCCGTGAATACCGTCCTCGTCGAGCACTACTGGGAGCTTGGGGCCTACATCAGCGGGAAGATCGCGACCGCCGAGTGGGGCGACGGCGTTGTCGAGGAGCTCGCCGCCGATCTCGCGAGACGCTACCCAGGCGTCCGCGGCTACACGCGCCGGAATCTCTTCCGCATGCGGCAGTTCTTCGAGGCGTACCGAGGGCAGGAGAAAGTGTCGCCGCTGGTGACACAATTGCCGTGGACCCATCACCTCATCATCCTGGGCGAGGCGAAGCCCGTCGAAACGCGCGAATTCTACATCCTCGCCGCCATCAAGGAGCGCTGGTCGAAGCGCGAGCTCGACAGGCAGATCCGTTCGGGCGCCGTCCTACGATCCACCGCCCTTCCGAAGAAAGTGTCACCAGTGGTGACACAAATTCACCCGGCGGCTGTCGACGAGTTCAAGAACGCCTACAACGTCGAGTTCCTGGGCCTCGCTGCCGATCACTCCGAGGCCGACCTCCACGGTGCGCTTCTCAAGAACCTGGGACGCTTCCTCACCGAGCTGGGCCGTGACTTCTGCTTCGTCGGCTCGCAGTACCCCGTGCAAGTCGGCAACCAGGACTTTGCGATCGACCTCGTGTTCTTCCACCGTGGCCTGCAATGCCTCGTGGCTTTGGAGCTGAAGGTTGACAAGTTCAAGCCTGCCGATCTCGGGCAGCTCTCGTTCTACGTCGAGGCGCTCGACCGCGACGTGAAGAAGCCGCATGAGCGGCCCTCGATTGGCGTGCTGCTCTGCGCGACGAAGGACGACGAGGTTGTGGAGTACGCGCTCGCGAGAACGACGTCGCCCACGGTGGTCGCCGAGTACCAGGCGTTGTTGCCGCCGAAGGCGGTGCTCCGCGCGAAGCTTCACGAACTCTATGCGCAACTGGCACCGCAGAGCGAGACCGCCAGCGATCCAGCAAAGGCATTCAAGAAGCGAGGTGGACAGTGATGCGGGCGAGCTCACTTCGTCTACACAGCTATGAACTTTGCGCGGTCACTGACATCTGGACGGGCGACGTCGACACCGCGCAGTCGAAGCAGGCCAACCGCCTCATCCTGACAGGCCTGCTTGGCTCGATCCGCTGGTGGTTCGAGGTGCTCGTTCGAGGACTTGGTGGCTCGCCCTGCGACCCATCGTCGAACCAGAAGACGTGCTTGAACGGGCAGCACTGCGTGGCCTGCGAGCTGTTCGGCTGCACCGGTTGGGCGCGCAAGTTCCGCTTCGACGTCCGCGACGCGCAGGGAACCATCATCACCTCGAAGCTGACCAAGGGCACGAAGTTCCATCTGCGGTTCACGCCGCTCCGAGCGGTGAAGCCCGACGAGTGGGCGCTCCTCGAGCTGACGCTGCGGCTCATCAGCGAGTTTGGCGCGCTCGGCGGCAAGACGGTGCTGAAGCCGTCGAACCAGAACAGCAAGGCGCAACACGCCGATTTCGGACTCGTGAAGCTGGTGACCACTCCGAAGATGACGACGCACACGCGCCAGCCGCTCGCGAGCTACGTGAGCGCGTGGCCGAAGAGGCCTACCGTCAACGGTGCGGCGTGGGCCTCTTGCAGCCACATGTGGTTCGTTGACGGAAAGCACCTGACGCGGCAGAACCAGAACACCTCGACGTTCAACCGCGTCATTGGGAGGCCGGAGCCGAAAAGCGATTCGGCCACTGGTGACTCGTGGCTCGCCGGTCGACGTGCGCAGAGTGGTCGCAACGGACACCCCGCTGTTGAGGCAGAGAGCAAGAAGGTCTTCAGCTTCCAACAGCCACTGCGCACCTTCGGGTTCGTGCAACAGACCGCCGAGTTCGATGCGACGCGCGAGAAGCTGCGAGGCGCGTGGAGCCTGCCTGCGACGCCTACTGATTGGTTCCTCTCGGGCGATGTCCTTTTGATCCGCCTCTTCGGCAATGCGGGAGCATCGCCATGAGCTTCGAACACATCGACCCGCTGCTGAAAAAGCTGCGCACCAACACAGAGGTAGCGCGCAGCGAGTACCAGTCGAGCTCGTCCAAGGGCCACGCCGCCTATGAGCCTGCTTCGCCGACGCTGCTGCGCGACTGGTTGGCGATCTCCGTCGCGTTTCAGCTTCAAGCGCCATGGTTCTCAAAGGACGACTTGCCGTTCCACGTCCTCGACAACCCCGTTCACCGCGACCACGTCTTCGGCGCGCCCTTCATGCCTGCATCGAGCTGGAAGGGTCTGCTTCGCTGGGCCGCGCGCATGAAGACGGGCCTGGTCGCGCACCTCGAAGCGCACAATAACACGCTGCAGGACTGGAGCGACTCTGCCGAGTTGGTTCACCTCTTCGGCAACGAGCGCGACGAGGCCAAGCACTTTCAGCGCGGTGCGCTCGCGTTCCGCCCGACGTGGTTCGACAAGGTCGGCTTCGAGGTCATCAACCCGCACGACCGCGCGAAGAAGGCGGGCACCAACCCAATCCTCTACGAGGTCGTGCCCACGGGAGCCAACGGCACGCTCACGGCGCTCTACGCGCCGACGCCTCGCGCACAAGCCCCGGACGTCGACCGGCAGAAGGCCGTTCTGCTCTTACTCGATGCTGTCGATGCGCTCATCACCGAGTACGGCTTCTCGGCCAAGCGCACCTCGGGCTGGGGCATCGCGACCATTACGAAGGCGACCCTGCGGTGGCGTGATGGCTCGCATGAAGGAAGGCTCTCGGAGCTTCGCAACGAGGTGCCGAAGCGCGTGGGAGGGGCGCTATGACCGCGGACGATCCGCTCAAGCTCCTGCGCGACCACCGAGCCGCTCTCCTCGCGTGCGAAGCCGTCGGCTGGCTGCACATGGCGGGCAAAGCGCACCCGGACTTCGTGGAACAGCAGGCGTCCGACGCGACCAATGGCGCGACGACGTGGGACGAGCTGAAGTGGGCGTCAAACCTCGCGAGCAGGTTCGGGACGGTACCCACGATTGGCACGCAGGCCATCACGCCGAGCGACCTGTTCGAGAAGCACCGCGAGGCGAAGGGAGGCGACGGGGCTCTCTTGGGCCTTCTGCAGGCCGCGCACGCGATGTCCTCCGGCATCGAGAAGAACACTCCGGCGAAGTACCAGAAGCAACTGTCGGCCAACATATGGCTCATGACGGCTTTCGGTCATCCGCTCCAGAACCTGTTGGTCACGCCACCTGCCGTGCTCGCGAAGGGCGCGTGGTCGAGCACAGAGACGCAGATCGGCGCGCTCATCGACGGTCTCGTCGCAGGGGTGAAGGACCCAGCGAACCTCACCGAGTGGACCACGTGGCGCGATAGCGCGATCGGACCGTCGGGTTGGCTGCGCGAGGCATTCACCAGCACGCTCGCCGAGACGCGCGTTCCGAACAACGACGTCACCCTGTGGGACCAATCCTTCATCGCCGCCGCGCTCTTCAAGGCAGCGGCGGCAGGTGCCATGCTATCGGGCACGTCGTTCGAGTGGGGCAACAGCAGCAAGGCCAACACGCGCTGGCGCGTGCTCACGGTTGGCATCGGTGCAGAGCACTACGAGGCCCGCGCGGTGCGCATCGGCGACTGGACCGGCACGCGCGGCGCGATCGCCGCGTTCTTCGACGAGGTCAGCGCCTTCGTCGAGGTCGACCTCGCCGTCGGGGCCTGCGTCTACCGCGACGAGCGCACGCTCTCGTTTACGTTCCCAGGACATCGGCTCGACAGCAAAGGCAGCGTTGACGATGCCATGGCTGAAGCGCTGCGCGCGAGCATCGAGACCGAGGTCGACAAGATCGCCAAGAAGCACGCCTTCGAAACGCCACCGCTGGTTCGGCTCTCGTCATCGACGCGCTCATTCATCGCAATGTCACGCGCACTGGCCGAGGTGCGCCGCGTGCTCGAAGTGCCAGTTCACCGCCCATGGTCGATAGCGAGCGACGGCGGCAAGGGAAAGCACGTCTGCCCTGTGACCCTCGTGCGTGTGGGCGAGCCGTCGAACAACGGCAGCGACCGCAAGCAGGACGTGTCGAAGAGCGCGTACTTTCGAAGGACGGGGCGTCGCACAGCGTGGGAGAAGAACGGCGGCGATACCATCTGGATCAGCGAGGTCGCTGACGAGAATGATCGCGTCGCGCTGCTCACGTTTAGCCTGGGCCTCGATGGTTGGCTTGATGGGACGCACGTGGACTCGCTGCGTGCGCAGAGCCTCGTCGAGTGGCGCGCGAACAGCACCACGCTGACGAACATCGACGCGAACATACCGCGCGACTCGTTTCGCGCGCACGTCGAGGGCTTCGTCAAGAACCCGACGTTGAACAACGGAAAGCTGTCGGACAGAGTCCTGAGGGCCTTGAACGATGGCTTCGCCCATGAGACCTCACTCGAGGACTTCTTCCACAAGGTCGTCGAGGATCGTGCAGGCACTCCGGCGTGGTCGTCGCTCGACGACACGAACCGCGCGGCGTGGCTCACGCACCAGCTCTTCCGCAAGAATGCCTCGCCGGGGCGCGTACATCGTTTCTGGCGCACGACGCAGACCTTCTTCGCCGAGGCGCTGGAGGAGTTCGGCACGTTGGTTTCGGGTGCCGGTGGCACTCGCACGCTGCGCCTGAGTCTGACGATCTCGGGCGGCGCCAACCTGCGCGTCGGCGAGGTGTACGCCGGGCACCTGCCGTCGGCCCCGAACGCGCCGTTCGAAATCTTGCGCCGCGCGAGCGATTTCGTGACGGTCTGTAACCTCGCTCGCGTGCTTGGTCCCAGCGGAGACGCCTCGCGGCTCAAGGGGACGCAGTTCGAGGCGCGAGGCGACGATGGTGTGCGACACCAGTTCATCATCGGCAATGTCGTCAACGCCGATGGAGTGCTGGGCTCGTACCGGCCGCTCATCGTGCTCGAAGAGAACCCGGAGCGCTTCCGCGTGCTCGTCCCACTCGAAGCCGAAGCGGCATGCGTCGAGCGCGTCATCTCGAAGTGGCGCAAAGAGATGGCACGCGTGTGGGACCGGCTGCCGCTGCGCGTCGGCGTAATCGGCTTCCCGCGTAAGACGCCATTCCAGGCGGTCATCGAGGCGACGCGCAATGTCGAGGACGACCTCGCTGTTGGTGGAGCGGAGAAGTGGCGCGTCACGCAGGTCACGGCGGAGATGGCGACAACGAGGCTCTCGTTCGAGCGCCCAGACAAGGGAAGCGAAGCCGTCGATGTGCCCGCGCAACTCCCAGACGGTCGCGACGACGTCTACTACCCGAACCTCGCGGTTGTCGGCTCTGAACGCGACCCGCGCGACTTCGCTGCCCCTCGGCCTGATGGATCCTCCGTCGTCTATCGGCGGGCCGCAGACCTGAAGACGGGCGACGATGTGTGCGTGGTACCCTCGCGTTTCGCCTCAGTATTCCTCGAGTCAACCGCGCGTCGCTTCGAGCCGATGCAGGTGCATCCGCTCTCGGAGTGGGACCGACGCCACACGGTCTGGGAGCGGGTGCGTGCCGCGGTCTCGAGCCTCACGGCAGCCCGTGCGGTCGAACAATCGCTTCGCGAAGCGCGCGAGCGCTGGACCGACGCCGACGGTTCTCTCGACGAGACGGCGTGGGGCGCATGGGTGCGCGCGGTGCTCGCCAACGAGTGGAACGCGAGCGAGCACGACCTGAACGATCTTGAGCAAGCGGCGCGTGATGGCCTGCTCGAGCGCGTCTTGAGCTGGCACTTGCACGTCCTGAAGCAAACGACCGGAGCGACCCCATGAGCAATAGCCAACAGCGCAGCTTTCAGGTGTTTCGCACCGTGGGCCTCGCGATCGATCCCATTCACATCGGCACAGGCGGTGCGCGTCTCGGGCGCGTTGATAACACCATCGTGCGCGACCCGGTCACGCGCATCCCGAAGATCCCCGGCTCGAGCCTCGCGGGGGTCCATCGTGCCTACGCCGCGATGGCGCTCGAAGACGCGCGCACGCCGAGCGACACGCGGCAGTACTATCCGAACGACGCGGGCCAGGGCTCAGCCAACAACGACGGCGCGGGCCCCATCAACGCCGTCTTCGGTCATAAGAATTTCGCGGGCCTCGCCGCTTTCAGCGACGCTCAGGTCGTGCTCTTCCCGGTCGCTTCGCGCGAGGGCCCGCTGTGGGTCACCTCGCCGAGCGCGCTCCACTTCGTCGGCGCGAACGTGACCGTCGATCACGCGAGCCCGAACAAGGCCAATCGCGGCGGCAAGAACGGGCCCGTTAACCTCGGTTGGCTGCAGCTCGAAGCCGAGTCATGGACGGGCCTGCAAGCGGTGAAGGACGCGCTCAGGGCCTTCGGGGTTCGCGAAGACCTGGACAAGGAGCTGCGCGTCATCGAGCGGTTGGTACTCGTGTCGGACAAGCTTTTCGGCCACGTCGTGAACAGCAACCTCGAGGTGCGAACCTCGGTGGCCATCAACCCCGCGACGGGTGCGGCGGAGGACGGAGCGCTCTTCACCTATGAGGCCATCCCGCGCGGTGCGGTGCTCGCATGGGATGTGACCTGCCGCGATCCCCGGCACTTCACGGAGAAACGTAGCGCGCCGACGGTGACGACCACGCAGCAGGTCCATGATGTCGTCGCCAAGGCGCACCTGCTGCTTGCGGCGCTCGGCATTGGCGGCATGGGAACGCGCGGCATGGGCCGCCTCGAAGTGCTCGCGGTCGGAGGTCCCCAATGACCGTGCAGAACCTCGATGCCGTTTGCGCGAAGCTGGGCGCGAAGCTGGCCTCCTCGGGCAACAAGGACACCGAGAACAGCATCACCAAGGCGCTCGGCGTGCTCGAAGAGCAAGGCGTCTACGCGCTGTTCCTCTACCTCCACGCGCGTGAGAAACAGTGGGGCCAGACGACGAGCAACGAACTCGCTTCCTTCCTCCGTCAGAACCCGAGCCCCCAGGACGCGCTGCTCGGCGCGCACAACGACTTGTTCACGGCGCTCCAGCAGCTCGCCGGCGACCTCGAAAAGTTGCTCTTCGCGCGGGACCTCCTGCACCGCGCACTCGTCTACGCCCGCTATCACGCCAAGGCCGCGCAGGCAGGTGGATCGGGGTCGTCGTGAGCTGGTCGCTCTTTCGCTGGGTCTGGCAGCTCGAAGGTCCGCTGTATGTTGGTATGCCGCCTGCCGGCTCGCTCAATCGCACGCGGCTCTATGTTCCTGCGCGCGCACTCTGGGGCGCACTGACGGCCGAGCTCTCGCGACGAGAAGCGCTGAACGGGAAAGAGCCACAGTACCAATCCGTCGGCGAGAGCCTGCAGAAGGACTATCGCTTCACGTACCTGTTTCCGGCCGAGAAGGTCGAGGCGACGTGGCGAGCGTGGCTCCCTACCTACCGCGACGCGCTCGGATTCGCATGGGCGCGGGAGGACCAGCCCGAACAAGCCATGGGCGAGCGGCAGTTTCGACGTCGCCTCCTCTCAACGAGGCCCGGCACGTCGATCGATGCGAGCACCGACGCGGCCGACGATGGCTCGCTGCGCGAGACCGAGTGTATAGAGGCACGCTGGCGCGACGATCGATGCCGTGATGCGGGTGCCGTCGCGATGATCGGCTACGCGTTCATCCACACCGCGAAGTCCAACGACAAGTACCCGTCCGAGCGGCGTCGCCTTGACGGTGTCGACGCGATCTTCGTGGGCGGCGATACCCGCTACGGTTTGGGTTGCCTGCACCGGGTTGCTTTCGACCTCGTGAAGCAAGGAAGAGCGTTCGGCGGTGCGGTCGCGCTCGATGCCGACCTCCCGCAGCTGGAGGCTTCCACGGCGTGGGCTCACGCGCATGCCCGAGCGCCGCTGCGTGGGGCCTTGGAGCTACTCGGCGGTTGGGATCGCGGCTCGATCCGAAGCCTCGACCAAGCCGCGCCTCTTTGGCAGCCCGGCTCGCGAGCGGCGAGTCCCATCCGCTGGTCAATCGAGGCGGATGGTCTGTGGAGGGCGACCGCGTAGCCATGCTTACTTTTCGACGAGCGACAACCGGGCTCGAGGTCTTGACTCGTTCACCGGCGATGGACGGCAGGTTCGCTTGGCCCCCGCATTCGTCGCGGGACGGCGCGAATCCGAGAGAGCGTCCCGGCTCGATTCACCTAAGCACCTGGATTCGCAAGCATTCGCATTTTCGGGACCGTGCGAACATGGAGAACCAGTCCCCCTGAGAGCCCTGCGAACGGGTTCGCAACCAGCGCCGCACACGGAGCCATTTTTCTCTCGTCGCCAACCAACGGCGAGGGTCGGTAAACAGAAGCCCCCAAGGAGCGATCCAAGGGGGCTTCGCCGTTTCTCCCCAGAACTCCGAGCCTTTCGCGCGCTGCGCGTGCTGTGGCGCCGCTCTCGCGCGTGCTCGCAGAGAGCGCCAAGCGAGATCGATGAGCGCCGCGTGGGACAGCTGCGTATTCCGCTGCATTCGATCAGCCGTTCCGGGCGCATCCGATCAGGATTCCGGGGATCCGATCAGGCTTCGGAGCGAAGCGACGAGTACGGGGCTGGTCAGGCGGCGGGTTGGGTCT
>Ga0164241_10000703_pt1 | contig 53012 bp, 37 predicted proteins | sample OricomyardsoilBY_FD_108780 | JGI IMG/M metagenome (GOLD analysis project Ga0164241, IMG submission 108780) | Backyard soil microbial communities from Emeryville, California, USA - Original compost - Back yard soil (BY) | ecosystem: Environmental > Terrestrial > Soil > Unclassified | place: USA... | reverse complement strand
TTTTCGTGCTCAATCGGTCATTTATACCGCATAAACTCCCTCATTCGGCTTTGGCATCCTGCGTCGCTCTACCTCCTGCATCCATGCAGTCGTCCGCGCGAAAATGCCTCGCGATCATCACGATAATTGAATTTCCGGAGGTGCCCTGAAATTTTTCGCTGTCGTACCCCGCCATGAAAAACTTTGCAGCAGCCAACAGATTTTTTGACAGCCTGAAGAGTTTTAGCGCCAGAGCACCCTACCTTGTTATCCATGCTTGCTTTCACATTTGCTGAGGGGACCCCTGAAAAATGCAGGAAGCGAATTTGGCAAAAAAAGCGGACGACTGGATGGATGCAGAAAGCGGGCTACGTAGGAACCCAAGCCGAGAAACAATGGCGAGTTTACACAAGGTAAATGAGCACTTTTTTGCCAAATTCAACGACACCAGAGCAAGCAGGGTAATTTTTCTAAGCTTCCTTAGCTCCCCTCGCTTCGCTCCAAGCCTCACGTAAGCTATCCGTTAATCAGCATATCAAGCACCGACTACTATAAATGCAGGTTTCATAGAGCTGACTTAGAATCAATGCTATTTAGTTTAATAGGGATACAACCTACCGAAAACGTTCTGAATACTTTTTACTAAATAATAGGTTTTTATCTTGGACAAATAATAACGCCATGCATGCTGCATCTAAGACACAAGCCGCGAAAGCCCAGCCAAAACGACAATATCTACATATTTTGGGTATTAATACGCAGAAAACACAAATGATAAACCTCCGGCCAGGGTAAAATTTAATCCATACATCCAGTAATTAATAGTCGCGCAGGTAATATTTGCCAAATCCGTCTATTTTTAAACGGAATAATCTTTTGGTCTTGCGCACCCTTACGCCACACATAAAGTGAAAGCCTGCAGGTTATTCCCCTAACAGTTTGTTGAAATACATTAGCGGCGATGCTCTGGCAAGGCAAATTTGGCGAATAATGCCGGACGACTGCAGGGATGTAGGACGAGCCTGTGAGTGGCAATGCCATTAATTCAGGCTTTTGCCCAAAGGCGCATTAACTCGGCGACAAATTAAATTGCCCTGATCTATTCTGTCTGCGGTCTGCTAAAACAGGCGAAGATAAGTGAATCGCCTTGTTTTAGCCGGCTCACGCCGACTTAGGCCGCGCGCCATCCGGGCTAGGAGGTAAATTCAATCGATTTGAGACACCGAAACTCTTAAGGGAACCCCTGAAAAATTACCTCACCCCCTCTGGCGTCGCTGTATTTGGGGCTAGGCGCCCCCCAATAATGCTCATTTACTAGGTGCAAACTCGGTATTTGCTCCTCGGCTTAGGTTCCCACGCGCCCCACCTCCTACATCCATGTATTCGTGCATTGCTCTACCTCGATTTCAGTCCCGATGAAATTTCACCGCCCCCATTGCAGGCGATGTCATTAAGTTAAGAATTTCATCTGGTTTTTTAGGAGATTTTGCCCCCCGCCAAAAACCCCGCACCAAATCCTTAACCTAATGACATTGTCATCTATAGGGTCGTCCAGCATCCCTACAGTCGTCTTTTTTGCGAGGGCACCTAGCCCATATTTGCCTTGCCAGAGCGTCGCCACCAACAACCCAATTTCCAAACATTTAAATTTTCATAAATCCCGCTTGGCAACCACCTGCGCTCAAAGTGTGCTGGCGGCAACTTGCAAAGTGCAGACTGAAGCACAGCGTAAATTTAGTTATGCATTATTATTTAACGCTTGAAAACAATCTTAACCAGTGCCCAGGATGTGAGGGTTTTCCCAAACAGGCAGGAGGAGTGTGTATGTATTCTCGTTTAATATCTCTTTTATGGGCCAGTTTATTTGCTGGCAGCCTTTTGCTTAGCGGCTGCCGAGCAGAGCCCACGCCTTATAGCGGACAGGCGGCCGGGCTTAATCATAAATTTTATGTCGGCAATATTACTGATCACGCGTTTATCAATTCTGATTTTGGGCTTTATTGGAATCAAATAGCCCCGGATTCAGAAGGGAGATGGTCGACTACCGAACCTATGCGCGATAATCATTATTGGACGCCGCTAGATAGAACCTACTCTTTTGCCAAACAAAATGGCTTATTATTTTTACAATACGCTTTATTTAATGGCAACACTCACAGCAGCTGGTTGGCATCGCTTGCCAACCCAGATTTAGCCCTAGAGGCGGAAGAATGGATTCAAACCTATTGCGCCCGGTATCCCGGCACCGACCTATTAGAAGTGGTGAGTGAAGCGCTGCCGGGGCATCAACCTTCCGTCGAAGCAAGCAGAGCTTTCGGTAAAAATTGGATCCAACAGGTTTATCAATTAGCCCGCCGCCACTGCCCGAATTCCGTGCTTATTTTTTCTGATTACAATGTTCTGCAGGGGGAAACAGCCGAATTTATTGCCCTCGCCAAACCCCTCGTCGCTGCTGGACTGATCGATGGTATAGGCGTTGAGGCGCACAATGTCGAAGCGCTCTCGGCCGTGGAAATTCAAAATGCTTTAGACAGACTGTGGAATGAATTGCAGGTGCCTATTTATATTACCGCCTACGATGTAGCCTTGGTTGATGATAATAAACAGCTAGAGGTTTTTCAGCGGCAGTTTCCTGTGTTTTATCAACACCCTCATGTTAAGGGAATTACGCTGTACGGTTATGAATACGGTAAAACCTGGGTTACTGGCTCAGGCTTAGTTATGCCCGACGGCAGCCTGCGGCCCGCCATGAGCTGGCTTATGGATTACATTGAGAAAAATCCCCGATAAGGCTAAAAGGTTTAAGAAATAACAATTACGCCCGCGTGTGTAAGCGCGTTTTATTTCAACCAGACGGTGCATTAATCTGCACCGTCTGGCAAAAACCGATGGTTCGCAGGCAATCAGAAATAAAATTCAGCAGGGTGTAAAAATACTACCTTGTTAGTTAGTGGTGGCGTTTTGTTACAAAACCATTATTTACCATGTGTAAACTCGGCATTTGCTCCTCAGCCTGAGTTGCCAGGTCGCCCTACCTCGATTTTATTCCCAATGAAATTCAACTTCCCCACCCTGGGGTCTTCCTGTATCCATGCAGCCGTCCGACTTTTTATGGCACAACTAAAAAATGCAGTCGGCGAAGCGCTGACCAGGCGAATTTCACACGGGCTACATGAGCATTTTTCCCAAGGGCAACGACGCCAGAGCGAGTAAGGTAATTTTTCAGAGGTTCCTTAACAAAATTTTCCTTGCCAATTCTTCTCCACCAACCTAATGCAACAAGCGGTTAATGAAGGTCTTTGAACACACGCTATACAGGGTGGGCAATATTATTCACAGTCCGTTGCCGCCAAGCGTTCAAACACTTCCTGCACGCTGGAACAGCTGCTAAGCAACTGCACTATAGCCGGTAAGGGTTCGGCATAGCGGCCGGGCAAATCCCGCTCACCTGGGTTATTTAAATTGAAGGCCAGCTGTTCAACCGGAGGGTTAAAAGTAGCGACAATACCCGCTTTATTGCCCCGCGCATCCAGCCGATACCAGCCTACATCTGGCAAATAAACTGCATTCAGGCTGTGTAGACAAAAGGGTGGCACGTCGGTAATGGTGAGGCGCTGGTAACACAGCGCGGCGGGCAGGCCGTTGGCGCGCAGGAGTGCCGCCAGCAGGTGGCTTTTGGCGTAGCAGTATCCGGTGCCCGCGCTGAGCACCTCGCTGGCCCGCAGGGTGACGGGGTTTTGCTGGGCATCCCAGCTGTGGCTAATTTCATCGCGGACAAATTCAAAACAGGCGCGAGCGATGGCATGTGGCTCGGCCAGGCCTTTTGCCAAAGCCTGTGCCTTGGCGAGCACGGTTGGCTCCTGCCAATTAATGATGTCAGTAGACCGAAGAAACGCCTGCATCGAATCACCCTCGGATTAATTGGAGCCTGCAGTTTACGCAGCGCGGCAACAACTGCAAGGCCCCTGCGGCTCTGGCATTAGTCCGGCACTCAGTATCTAGAGGTTTTTCGGCGGGCCTGCTGTAGGCTTAATGGAGACTCCGCTTGGCCTAGGGAATGCGCCAACTACTTTTGCCGAGGGGCAATCCCAACATTCTTTAGCGGCGAGCAGCTGTGCTCTAATAATCGGCCCTTCAATCTGCCATTAGAGTCGCTGCCATGAACGAAACAGAAGCCGCCGCTTTGCAACATTTCATGCTCCAACAACCCGTCGCAGCCCTAGCCACGCTGCACCAAAGCGCCGCCGAGACGGCTCCTGCAGCTGCCGTTTCGATGGTGCCTTTTGCGGTGATGGCGGGCGGCTATTTGGTTATTCATATCAGCACACTGGCCAGCCATACGCGGGATTTAAACCTAAATCCCAGCGCCGCCCTGCTCGTCACTGCACCTATTGATTCCGCCAGCAGCCCATTGGCCCTGCCACGGGCCAGTATTCAGGGCCGCGCCGCAGCCTGCCCACCAGATTCACCTCAGTATTTACAGGCGCGCAGCGTTTATTTAAAGCGTTTTGCAGAGGCGGAGGAATTATTCGGTTTTAGCGACTTTTCCTTGTATGTGATTACACCGAATGCCGTGCGGTATGTGGCCGGATTTGGGCGGGCCATGTCCATTGGCGCGGAGCGGTTTGGAGCTTTATTCACCGAGTGAATAATTGTTGCTAGCGGCGTAAAGAGACCTCTATTAATTCTGCAACACCATAAAATGGCGAGATACTCTTATGTTCGCGCGCTTCGCAGCGACCTGTGTTGTTAACGCCGCATCCGTACCGCAAGTATTAACCCGGCATTAATACTCCAGCGGGTTAATCATTAAAACCACAAAATACGCAAGCAGACCGCACTCGCTTGCTCATGAGCGGGCTGCATGCGCACACACGTTGTTGCTAAAAATAACCAAACTGAGCGTAAAACGCTGCATCATCGATAATGGTATTAAATTCCTTGCTGCGCACATCCGGCTTATTACCGCTCCAATAAGAACCCCTGCCACACCAAGTGGATTCAAAATCTGCGTGAATACCCACCCCGCGATCCTTATCAGAACTTGGCACAGCCGTTTTACTGGTGCGCTCGATTTTCTTGATGGGGAATTTAAAATAATAAGCAAGATCACCAATTAAGGTGGCAATACTATCCATTTGCGGACGGGTAATACCGTGGTACTGCGATTCTTTATGTTGTTGAGAGGCTATTAATTCAACGCCTATATAATTAATCGAAAATTTATTCATATGCCAGGCCACATCCGTGAGCGCGCGGCACTGCCCCACTGTACCCGTGCGGTCAATAATAAAATGTGCACTCTGGGCTTGTGCTGCATTCCAGTCGCGCACAAAACGGTCGATGGTCTGCTCGCCCTTGGGGGCCTCGGTGGTATGCAGTATCACACCGAATATTTCCTTCATGGTTTGTTGGGGCTTTTTATATTGCATTTTTTGAATGCGCACATCGGGCATCCAAAGGGGAATTGCAGCTGCCATACAATTATCTCCAGCGTATTTAACGCGTTTAATGGGTACAAAGCCAAATTCTACATTCAAATACTCTGCCACTGCGTGACTTATTCACCCGGAAACAAAATAAATCGCCCTGATCCATTTTGTCTTCGTCTGGCTAAAACGGGCGAAGATGCGTGGATCTCATTGTTTTAGCGGGACTCGCGGCGGCCTAAAGCGCCGGGTTAATACTGCGGCATTTATTTGTGTGCAGCAGTGCACAAATTTAGTGGTTCATCTTGAGCTCTAAAACACATAAAAGCCCTATCGAGCCTAGGTTTGGCGGCATTTTTTTAGCGCTTATAAAAACAAGCCTGTGTTGGCAGCGGGATAAAGCAGCACAATGCTAGCAACTACTAACTGTCGATCTATTTTGCAGCTAAAAAATCAGGCCTGTAGGCCTCATTGAAGGGGGCTGAGGATTTCAATAAAGTGCTTTGGATAAGTCATTTTTCATCTAAAAAGTCTCTGCAACATCACCTTAGATGGGTGATGTTGCAGAGACTCTGATGCTCACCCAGGACCCAAAACGAGGAGACGTACATGATAGCGGCAAGTGTTGGCGACCAAGGCAAAAACCAAAAATCGGATGTGCTTTATGTGCAGCAATTATTAAATAAACATCCGTTTAGCAAAGGCAAAACCGACGGCATGCCATTAAAAGAAGACGGCGCCTGCGGTAAAAAAACTATCGCCGCCATTCGGCAATTTCAAGCCGAGGTGGTTGGCCTGGCTAAGCCCGATGGCCGTATTGATCCGGGCGGTAAATCCATCAAAGCACTGGAAGAGCGCCAAGGTGGATTTAGCCAAACCCCATTGGCGGCGGGTGTAGGTGTCAGTATAAAACCTGCCGAAAATAAACCTGCCAATTCCACAGGTGGCACTGTAACGCCCATCGCCACGGCCAATACGGATCCGCGCGAATTAAAAACGCGCGCCGCGATTGCCAAGGTATACGGCTCCATCAGTGAAGATAAAAAATGGTCGCGAGAAGGTGAATTTATGGCGACCTATACGGTGCCCGCTGCCGTTCAAGCCGACAAAAACTACAGCTGGGTAAACGTGTATAACCCTAAAAAACCCAAAGTAATTAGCCTGCGTTGCCACAAAGCCATGCATCCTTTTTTGGATGCCGCTTTTAAAAACCTCGTCAGTCGCAATTTATTATCGCTGTTAACCGAATACGGCGGCTGCCATGTGATCCGCGCCACACGCGGCACCACCAATTGGTCGGCGCACTCCTGGGGGCTTGCCATAGACGTTAACATGACGGGTAATGGACTGGGCCAAACCCCCAGCATGGATAAAAATTTAGTAAAATGTTTTACCGATGCAGGTTTTGGCTGGGGCGGTAATTACTCCCGCCCAGACGGTATGCATTTCACGCTTGCGGGTTTTGATATGCCCGCCAAAAAATAGGCTCCGCTATGAAATTTATCAACGCAACTTATCTAAGCCTGGGTTTGATACTGGGCACCTGCCACTGCCAAGCAGGTGGCAATGATCTTCAGCTGAGTTACACACAGCTAAAAGAATGTAAAGAAACTGTACAAAACGACAACGCAGCTTTTTCAGAACTCAAGTGTAAATCCATCGGCAAATATGAGGTGCGCGTTAATCAGGTGGGTGCTGAATATTTTGGCATTTCACTGGCGCAGGGCGCGCAAAAAATAACGTCTGATTTTGATGGCTTCCCTGGCATGCGCCCAGTGGGCCAAGCCATTGAGTGGCACAGCCGCGCAGGAGAACCCGTTTTTATGGTATTTCGCATCAGTTTCGACGAGGCTGGTGCCAGCAAAGAGGTGCTGACATTGAATCTGGTAACTCCTAAAACTATTTGCCCCTTAGCCAGTGTGGCTACCAGCAAAAACCCTAAAGCCAACCAGCAAGTGCGCGATTTAATGACTGGGCAATTTGCGCAGGTTACTACTTGTCCGGCAAGTATCACTAAGTTTTAAATCAGTGCGTAATTTGAATGTGATTTTTAAAGTATTTATCAGCACTTCTTTATTGCGTTCATTCTCAGACAAGCGTTTAAGTGTGCTCAGAATTGATTAGAGGTCATAAGAAAATTTTATACACCTAATTACTTCGCGGTGCAGTAGTAATGGATGCAGGGTATTTTAGACCGTCAAAAAGAGGGATCTTTTTGACGAGCCTACATGGATGTATTTACGGCGTGTCTGAAATGCCCTGTATCCATTACTGTGGGGGACATTTGAAGAACTCGTCAGCACTCAGCCACCGCCACGATTACTTCCAAAATACAGCGATCCCGCCTAGCCTACAAAAGTGTACTAAGCGGATATTTTTTAATTGAGCGCAGTTTATAACAGTTAATTTGCATATTTGGCGGCGAATGCAGCCAGCCTCAACACCTCAATTTTTAGCCAGCTCAAGGCCCTCTTTTTTATTATTCAGCACCATTCTTTATACTAGACGCCATCTACACAGGCTGAAAACAACAGGCGGTGTGCTTAACACCCGCAGCAATGAACACAGCCTATTTCAGACACGCCGTGAATACGTCCATGTAGGCTCGTCAAAAAGATCCCTCTTTTTGACGGTCTGAAATAGGCTATATCCATTGCTGCTCCACCGCGAAGTAAAAACTCATATAGGTTTACTTTTACTGAAACGGTTTAGGTGTCGGGGTTCGCACGCGCACCGTCAAACTACACCCACTCAATCAATGTCCGATTAAATCCACCGGCTCCACCAATTGCGCAGGCAAATGCAAATACGCTGTAGTTTTACGCTTACTGGCAATATCTTTAAAAACGAACTGAGCCTGCTCAACACTAATATTGAGCGTCTGCGCCACTTCTTCAGCCGGTATTTGGTGGTTATAGGCCCACAGGGCGATATCCATTTTTTGGTACGGCAGCGCAAAATAAAACTCATCTTGCCCCTGCTGTAAACTATAGGTATCCGTAGAGGGAATTGCGTTACAAATAGCCTCAGGCAGTTGTAGAAAACGTGCGAGGGCATACACCTGGGTTTTATATAAATGAGCGATGGGTTTTATATCGGCTAAACCATCACCGCCTTTTACAAAAAAACCCTGGTCGTACTCCAAACGATTGGGTGTGCCTATAACTGCATAATTTAATCGCTCGGCGTGGAAATATTCGGTAGTTTTGCGTATGCGTTGTTTAAAATTGGTGGCGGCTACTATGGTGAGGTATTCGGTTAGAGGCAAAATAGCCGAATGTAACTGGCCATCTGGTGATTGCACCACTAATTTAAAGTGATTAATTTTGCCCTGCGCACCGCCATCTATCACAATTTTATTTTTCCAGCTGCCGTCATAGGCGGGGAATATTTTTTTAATGGCGGCATCGCGCCATTCATAACAGCCTATGGCTGCAAGAGTTGCGGAAATATTTTTAATTTCATACGCAATACCCAAATGCTGGGCCACTACTTCACCTAAGGGGGTGGTGCCAGGGGCGGAATCCTGCTCGGGCATTAATAGGCCAAATACTTTATTTGCGCCCAAGGCTTTAACACAGAGCGCGGCGCTAACGGCGCTATCCACCCCACCGGAAATCCCCACCACCAAACCCCGGCGGTTTATTTTGCTGCGCAGTAGGTCGCGGATACTGGCGCCGATACGCTCCACCTCACGTGCAGGGTCGAAATCGAGGGCATTGGCCAGGGTTTTCGTGCTCATACAAACGGCTCCACTTACACCTATTGAATAAAAGAGTTAAAAATTATTTGCGCGCTGCGAGTGCGCGCACCACATTTTGGCTATCACAGGCGGTGATCACCTCCTGATAGAGGCCGGATTTTTTTAGGCGTTTATCTATAAATGGCCCCTGCCCTGCGCCCACTTCTAGACACAAAAAACCGCCGGGTTTTAATAAGGGGTGCGCCTCGGTAATGATGCGTTCAATAATGGCTATGCCCATAGGGCCGCCATCAAAAGCCAATGTCGGTTCAAAATCGGCAATTTCTTTGGGCATTTTTTTAACATTGTTGGCCATAATATACGGCGGGTTACAGCTGATTAAATCAAAGAACTCATTAAATTCAGCACCGCTGTAGGGACCGCATAAATCGCCTGCAGTAAATTCCAACCGCGCGTGTAGATTCAGATGCTGCGCATTATTTTGCGCCAACGCCACTGCGTCAGAGGATAAATCCGCCGCGCGCACGTAAGATCCTGGCAAAGCATGGGCGAGCGCCAGGGCCACATTGCCAGAGCCCGTGCACACGTCTAACAACTGCACGGCTTGGCGATTTTTAGGCTCCAAACAACTTAAACACAAGCGCACCAGAATTTCCGTTTCAGCGCGGGGAATAAGCGCATCGGGGCCAGCAATTAACTCAAGGCCTGCAAAATGTTGACGATGAGTGATATGCGCCAGCGGCACGCCCGTTAAGCGTTGCTGGATTAACTCCTGTAAGCGGTTTTCCTCCTCCGCAGAAAGTGGCAAAAGAGAGGTTTCACAAGCAGCTATAACTGAAACAGCCTTGCCTTGGGCCAAGCACCAAAGCGCTGCCAAAGTAGCCGCTGGGGTTTCTTCGCTTTTATCCGGCAGCACGGCCAATTGCGGGGCAAAGTGCTCCAATAGCTGGGTAAATTGTTCAGCACATTCCTGCGCGTAGAGTTCGGCAAACAAGGGCATCATGAGCGCAGATCCTTTTTACTAATTTTATTGGAATCGGTTTTCGGCAAACTTTCGCGGATTTCCACCACCTTGGGCACCATAAAATTCTCTAAATGGGCGGTGCAAAATTGGCGAATTTTTTTCTCGTCCAATCCGCTATCCGCATCAATCGCCACAAAGGCTTTTATTGTTTGCCCCTCTAGCGGATCATCAATGCCCAATACCGCCGCCTCGCGCACGCCCGGAATGCGGTACAAAACATTTTCCACTTCTACAGGGCTAACCTTTTCGCCACGGGATTTAATAATGTCATCCACCCGGCCACAAAAATACAGATTACCCCATTCATCCAACATAAATTGGTCTTGGGCGCAGAGAATATTCTCACCGGGGATTAAATCCTTCACCAACATTTTGGCGGTTTCTTGCGGTTTATTCCAATAACCCTGCATTACATGGGCGCCGCGCACATACAAAGTACCCATTTGATTGGGGCCTAAGGCTTGGCGGTTTTCATCCAGAATAAATACTTGTGTGCCGGGAATGGCTTTACCCACTGAGGTGGGGAAACGCTCGGCGTCTTCAGGCTCTAGATAACTGACCCGTTTACACTCGGTTAAACCGTACATTTTATAAATCAGTGCGTTGGGGAAAATAGTTTTTAAAATCGGCACATATTCTGGCGGCAAAGCAGCGGCAGTATTGGTAACGCGCGTAACGGAGGGAAAACACAGGGGGGTTTTATGGTGAATGCCAATCAGAGTTGAAAATACCGTCGGTACACCGGGGAATACACTGGCTTGGGTGCGGTTGATTTCATTAAATACCTGAGCGGGAAAAGCAAAGGATTTACACACAATTAAGCGCGCCCCTAAACGCACCGCCATCAGAATTTGATACAGGCCATAATCAAACGCTAGGGGTAAAAAACACAGGATGCGGGCACTGGCATCTAAACGCAAATATTCAATTAGGCTATCGCAGGTAAACACCATATTGGCGTGAGTCATCATCACGCCTTTTGGATCCCCGGTGCTGCCGGAGGTATAAATAAGTGCGGCTAAATCTAAATTAATCCGCAGCGGTTTAACCTCACTCACCACCGGCACCGACAGGACGCTGGCCAAGGGCACTAGGGGTTTATGGCAATCGGCCGCGAGCGTAGCACCGGCGTAAATCACCGCGCGCAGTTCTTCACATTGGGATAACACCGGCAAAAATTGCCCGGCCACTACCGCATCGGATAATAAAAATTGCGCGCCGCTGTCTTGCAAAATGTAGGCAAGTTTATGGGCTTTAGTCAGGTGGTTAATTACTAAAAATACGCCGCCCGCATAGAGCACCCCGAAAATACTCGGCACAATCGGCCAACTATTTTCCATAAAAATGGCCACCCGCTCACCGGGTTTTAAGCCCTGCTCGCGCAAGTAGGCGGCGATACTTTGACTTTGCTCGTATAAATCCCGGTAGGTATAGTCCTGCTCGCCCACGGTTACTGCAATGGCGTCAGGCTGGTTGGCAAATGCCAGGCTTAGGCTGTCGGATAATAGGCGGCGAATATCCATAAAAAACCCTTAATTCTTGGTGGCAAGAAACTTCAGCACGCTATTAATCGAGTCGAGATTTTCCGGCACCAATTCATCGCCAGCGACTTTGACGTTAAAGGTTTCGTCTAAAAAATCAATCAACTCTAAAATGCCCATGGAGTCTAAAATGCCGTTATCCAAAAAAGAGGCATCGTCGGCAAGGGCCGATTGTTCGTCAGTGAATAAATAATTATTGAGAATAAATTGGCGCAATTGTTCGCGGGCGCTATTGGCGGTCATGGTTAAATCCTGTGGCTACAAAATTGATCAAGAAGAATATGGGTGGTTAATATACCGGTGAGGGCCTGGGCTTCACTGGTATTTAAAGCTTTGGCGGCGCGGGCTTTTTGCAGCAAAAAACCTACTTTGGAGGGAGCAAAGACGCCCCAGCGCTGACAGGTTGCGACGCTTAAATAATCGGCTAAATCGCTATTAAATAAAGCGTCTTGGCTTGCGGCGACATTGGGCGCCCGGTAGGGTTGTTTGTGGCGCAGGCTAATATCCGCTGGCAAATAACGCTTCGCCATGGCGCGCAGCAAGTATTTTTCCCGCATGGCCTTCATTTTATATTTAGGCGGCAAGCGGTTGGCAAATTCCATTAAGCGGTGATCCAAAAAGGGAAAACGCCCCTCGATAGAATGCTGGGTTAACATACGGTCGCCCTGCGAATTAAGCAGATAACCGGACATTAAAGTGTTGATTTCCAAATATTGTGCGCGGTTAAAACTGTGCCAGTGGGCGGCTTGGGGCGGGAATAAAGCCTGTATTTTGTCTTCAAACGAATTGTGCAAGCCCGCCACAAAATCATCGCTAAAAAATAATTTGGCTTTGCTGGTGGTCTGCCAGCGCGGCAGATGGGAGTGCCAGAGTAATTCGGGGGTTTCCAGGCCCACGCCAAAAAAACGCTTTAAATATACGCTGGCATCGCCTTTGGGTAATTCCATATAGGGGTATAGGCGGGTTAATAAGTGTGGCCGCCAGCGGGAGGCGGGCTGCCTGGCCCAAAATTGCCGCACTTTGGCTTCTTTAAAAATATCGTAACCGCCCAATACCTCATCGGCGCCCTCGCCGGTTAATACCACTTTATAACCCTGCTGCTGCACCCATTGGGACAATAAACCCATAGGCACAGGTGCGGTGCGCAAAATAGGCGATTCCGTATGCCAGATGGTTTTTACTAAGGCCTGCGCAATCTGCCCATAATCAATCATGCGGCGGCTGTGTTGGGTGCCTAAATACTGCACCACACGATCTTGAAAGGCACTTTCATCTAAGGCTGGATCGGTAAACCCGAGGGAAAACGTATGCAGCTGATCTTTAATTTGCCGGTGCATGAGGGCGACTAAAATCGACGAATCCAAGCCGCCTGATAAATAGGCGCCTATGGGTACATCCGAGCGCAGGCGAATAGCCGTGGCATCGGTTAATAAATGGTGTAATTCATCCACTAACTCTGCTTCGGCTCGCCCATCGTATTGCGCCGAATGCTGCGGATAATCTAATTGCCAATAAAATTGCCGGGTAACCTGCTGCGGGTTTTTAACCACCAGCATTTCTCCCGCTTGCAGCTGGTAAATATGTTGGAAAATAGTCTGTGGCGGCAGGCAGGTCCAGCCGGTAAATATATCGTCTAAGGCGGCGGGGTTAAGTTCTAAGCGTTGCGGCAGCACAGGTGCGAGGGCTTTAATTTCCGAGGCAAAAATAAACTGCTCGGCATCGGCGTAATAATAAAGCGGGCAAATGCCGACTCTATCGCGCACCAGAATTAATTGTTGTTGGTTGTTATCCCACAGGCCTATGGCAAATTGACCGTTTAAATAATTGGCAAACCCAAGCCCGTACTCGCGGTATAAATGCAAAATGACTTCTGTATCGGAATGGCTGGCAAATTCATAACCCTTTGTTTGCAGGCTTTGGCGCAGTTCTACAAAATTAAAAATTTCCCCATTAAAGGTGACACACAGGGCGCCATCCGGGGTTTGCATGGGCTGGGCGCCGCCTTCTAGGTCGATAATACTTAAGCGCCTGTGGCCGAGCCCCACCACACCCTGGCAATAAAAGCCCTCGGCATCCGGCCCCCGGTGGAATAGGCGCGCCGCCATAGCGGCCAAGCGCGCCTGTTGCAGCTCAGGCGCGGCGGGCTGGGCCGCAACTATGCCGAGAATTCCGCACATATGGCTCTCCGTTGGGTGGGCTGAGGTTATTGTTATCGAAGGCACGCATGGCAAAAATCGGGCCGATAAAGGCCAAAGCATAGCAGCCAAGATCTTTTATGGCATCCGATAAGAGAAGGCGTTAACTGAGTTTAGCTATAACGCAAATAAACTCGCTTCACCGCGCGCGAACAAACGGCTCAGGAGTTAATTACCCCCAGCGGCAGCGCCGCTAGGGGTAAATAATTTCGACAGTTTTTACGGTGCACAGCATTTTAAAGCTGCGAAGATGGGCCTAACCCGTATCGTCCTCTTCCTCTGGCAGGCGGCTCACTTCTACTTGTGAGATGCGCCGCCCATCAACCGTTAACACGCGAAAACTAAAACCGGCCAAAACAAAGGTTTCCCCCGCTTCGGGGATGTGTTGCAGCTGCTCCAGCACCAAGCCGCCGAGGGTATAAAACTCCTGTTCGTCCTCAATTAACTCGACCGATAGCAGGGCTTCCAACTGCTCAAGCGGCATACTGGCGTCGAGTATCCAGCTGCCATTCTCGCCTGGGGTTAATAGCGGTGCGCTGGGATCGGCGCTGGTGGCGAAGTCGCCGACTATGGCGGATAACAAATCGCTCAGGGTTGCCATGCCCTCCACGCCGCCGTATTCGTCGATCACCACCACAATAGGATTGGGGTGTTGGCGCAGCAGGGTCATTACCTTAAGCGCGCTGGTGTGTTCGAGAATAACCAGGGGCTGCTCGGCGAGGTTTTTTAAATCCAGGCGCTCGCCCAACAGCATTTGGGTTAATACCTTGCGGGTTTCAATCACGCCGAGCATTTTGTCCAGCTCACCATCACACAGCAGCAGGCGGGTGTAGGTGCAGTTGGCCAGCTTGGCGAGTAGCTGCTCGTGGGGCGTATTGGCGTCGAGCCAAACGAGGTCGGGCCTAGGTGTCATCAGTGATTGCACCGAGCGATCCGCCAGCTGCAACACGCCGCGAATCATCACCCGCTCATCCTGGGCAAATACCGGTTTGTTCTCTTCCACCTGCGTGATGGCCGCCACATCGTCGCCCACCTCTTCCGGATCCGGTTTGCCGCCCAACATATTCAACACCGCCTCAGCCGTGCGCTCGCGCAGGGGGCGCTCGCCGATTAGGTTGCGGGTGCGATTGGAGCGCGCCAGTTGGTTGAACAGCTCGATAAGTACCGAGAACCCAATCGCACAGTACAAATAACCCTTGGGGATATGAAAACCCATGCCCTCAACCAGCAGGCTGAGGCCGATCATCAATAAAAAGCCCAAGCACAGCATAACAACGGTCGGGTGTTTTTCCACGAAGCGGGTGAGTGCGCGGCTGGCCAACAGCATCACGCCCATGGCGATCACCACGGCGATCATCATGATGGACAGGTGATTCACCATGCCCACGGCGGTGATTACCGCATCCAGGCTAAACACCGCATCCAAGACAATAATCTGCGTCACTACCGCCCAAAACTTAGCGCGGTAAGGGCCTTTTTGTGCCTGGTGCATCCGGCCTTCTAGGCGCTCGTGCAATTCAGAGGTGGCTTTAAACAATAAAAACAGGCCGCCGATAATGAGAATAACGTCGCGCCCAGACACGCCTCGGCCCAATATTTCCACAAAGGGTTCGGTGAGGGTGACCAGCCAAGAAATACTCGCGAGCAAACCCAAGCGCATGACCAGCGCCAGGCTAAGGCCGATGATGCGGGCGCGCTCACGTTGACTGGGGGGAAGTTTATCGGCCAGGACGGCGATGAAAATGAGGTTGTCGATACCCAGGACTATCTCAAGAACAATCAGGGTAAGAAGGCCAAGCCAGGCCGTGGGGTCCATTAACCATTCCACGTTTAGCAGGCCTCCTGCAAGAAATCAGGCTGATATGAGGCTGCCGTGGATAAGACGAAAAAGCGGTCAATTGGGGTCTTGCTGCGCCTCACCCTGTGCAGGGGAGGCAATCTAGGATTGCACATTTAGGCGGGATTAGTGGCCGTTGGGGGTTCGATTCTAAAGAGACGCGGCGGCAATTGGCAACCACACCTGTGCAGACCGTCGCGTCAGGCGGCTGCAAACACGCCCCGAATGCGCCGATAAATAAATATCGGCGGGTTTAACACGCTGGCTACAGACTGAGGAGCAAGGCTGTCTAATCCCATCACTTGGTTTAGAATGGCACGCTTTTCCCTTGGATCTTGACTGGACACCCTATGGCCGCCGTTACAATTAAAACCCCGGAAGAAATCGCCACTATGCGCATAGCGGGCCGCATGGCGGCAGAGGTTTTGGAAATGATCGGCGAATATGTGGTGCCCGGTGTCAGCACCGATCACCTCAACCAAATTTGCCACGACTACATCACTCAGGTGCAAAAAGCGATTCCCGCGCCGTTAAATTACCGGGGTTTCCCCAAATCCATCTGCACCTCTGTTAATCAGGTGGTCTGCCACGGCATTCCCAGCGAGAAAAAAGTGCTTAAAAGCGGCGATATTATCAATATCGACGTAACGGTCATTTACAACGGTTACCACGGCGACACCAGCAAAATGTACTACGTAGGTGAAGTGGCGCCCCACGCCGACCGCCTGTGTAAGATCACCCAAGAGTGCCTGTACAAAGGTATTGAGCTGGTAAAACCCGGCGTGCAATTGGGCGATATAGGCCACGCCATCCAACAACACGCCGAGAAAAATCATTATTCCGTGGTGCGCGAATACTGTGGCCACGGCATAGGCCGCATCTTCCACGAAGACCCGCAGGTTTTGCATTACGGCAAACCCGGCACGGGTTATGAGATAAAAGAAGGCATGACCTTCACCATCGAGCCTATGATTAATGCAGGCAAAGCCGCCACAAAACTCAAACCGGATGGCTGGACAGTGGAGACCAAAGATGGCCGCTTAAGCGCCCAGTGGGAACACACCCTAGCGGTAACGGCCAGCGGCTTTGAAGTGTTAACCGCACGCCAGGAGGAGCGATTTTAACTTTTGAGGTACCCAGTATGAATCAATCCCTGTGCGCCGAATTTGCCTGCCAGCCGATTTTTTTTAATCAAACTCAATTTCGCCACGACCTATTAAATAAAACGGCGATTCGCGTTTTTAAAGACGCCATTGCCGGGGTTAATAGCCATTTCGACACGCGTTTTTTAGAGGGCGAAGATGTGCGCCACCTGGTGGCCGAGCGGGCCACCTTTATCGATTTAGTGTTGCACTACGCCTGGCATCAATTTGACTGGGGCCTGGATATTTCGCTGATCGCCGTGGGCGGCTATGGCCGTGGCGAATTACACCCCCACTCGGATATAGACCTATTAATTCTCCTCGCCGATTCCGCCGAAGATAAATACAGCGAACAGATCAGCCAATTAATTACTTTTTTATGGGACATTGGCCTTGAGATCGGCAGCAGTGTGCGCACCTTACAAGAGTGCGTGGACATAGCCAAAAACGACATCACCGTGGCCACCAATTTAATGGAAGCGCGCCGCATCGCCGGCAATGACCGCCTGCGCGACCAGCTACAAATACTCACCGGGCCTGAATATATGTGGCCGGTGAGCGAATTTTTCCACGCCAAATATGAAGAACAACACGAGCGCCACAAAAAACACAATTACACCGAATCCAATTTAGAACCCAACGTCAAAAATGCCCCCGGCGGCCTGCGCGATATTCAAACCATCAACTGGGTGGCTAAGCGTTTTTTTGGTGTGCAAACGCTGCGGCAATTAGAGGGTAAGGATTTTTTCACCGAACAAGAATTTGCCGCTCTACGCCACGGCGAAGCATTTTTGTGGAAGGTGCGCTACGGCATTCACCGCTTAAATCGCCGCCCGGATGAACGCTTGTTGTTCGAACACCAACGCGAATTGGCGAAATTATTTGGCTATGTAGACAACCACAAAGAATTAGCCGTCGAGCAGTTTATGCACGACTATTACCGTGCCGTGCAAGCCCTGCGGGAATTAAACGACGTTTTATTGCAATACCTCGACGAAGTCATCCACGCCAATAAAAGCCCGCACATCACCCCCATCAATGTCAATTTCCAACTGCGCGAAGCCCATATCGAGGTGACGCACCCGCAGGTGTTCACCCACACCCCCAGCGCCTTGATGGAAATATTTTTAATCATGGGCCAGCGCAACGACATAGTCGGCGTGCGCGCTGAAACCATTCGGCTGATCCGCGAAAACCGCTTTTTAGTCAACGAAGAATTTCGCCACACCCCCGCCATCAACTCCATGTTTATGGATTTATTGCGCATTGAAAACGGCTTGATTACCCAACTGACCCGCATGAAGCGCTACGGCATTTTAGGTCGCTACCTGCCAGAATTTGGCCGCATCACCGGGCAGATGCAATTTGATTTATTCCACCGCTACACGGTGGATGCCCACACACTATTAGTGATTAAAAATATGCGTCGCTTTCGCCTGCCGGAAGCCCAAGAAGAATTTCCTATTGCCGCGCATATTATGCGCCGCCTCCCCCGGCCCGAGCTTTTATACATAGCCGGTATTTTCCACGATATTGCCAAGGGGCGCGGCGGCGATCATTCTATTTTAGGCGTGGAAGACGCCACCGCCTTTTGCCAACAACACGGTATTTCCCCGCGTTATACCCGCCTGGTGGCCTGGCTGGTGGAAAAACATTTATTAATGTCTTATGTCTCGCAGAAAAAGGATATTTCCGACCCGGAAGTCATCCGCCAATTTGCCCTGCAAGCGGGCGATCAGATGCATTTGGATTATCTCTACACACTTACCGTTGCCGATATGTGCGGCACCAACCCGGAGATATGGAACGCCTGGCGCGCAAGCTTAATGCGCCAACTCTATTTAGAAACCAAACGCGCTCTGCGTCGAGGCCTGGAAAACACCATCGACCAACAGGACATTATTGAAGAAACGCAAAAACAAGCCATAGATAAATTGGCCGATAAAGGCATGAGCGAAACCTGGGTGCGCAGCATTTGGGGCGATATGGGTAAGGATTATTTTCTGCGCGAGGGGCATTTAGATATTGCCTGGCAAACCGAAGCCATTGCCAAACACAATAGCGATGAGCCGCTTATTTTAATTCGCAGCGCAGGCGCCAGGCTCTGGCACGGTGCCACAGAAATTTTTATCCGCACCAAAGATGTCAACCACGTATTCTTAGCCGTCGCCACCTGTTTTGCCCAGATGGGTTTTAATATTCAAGACGCCCGCCTCTACAGCACCAACAGCGGTTATACGGTGGATACCTTTTATGTGTTGGATGAAAAAAATCAACCGCTCGACGACGACCCCGCCCTATACGAAAAAATCCGCCAAAACCTAGTGGATGAATTAAGCCTGGTGAATGATTATTCCGAGGTGATTAAGCGGCGCACCCCACGGGAATTAAAACAATTTGCCACCCCCACCCGCACGCGCATCAGCAACGAAGACCCAACCGGTTACACCGTACTTGAAGTCATCAGCCCCGACCGGCACGGCCTTTTAGCTACCTTAGGGCGTATATTTATGGAATTTAAGATTCAAATTCAAAACGCCAAAATTTCTACCCTGGGCGAGCGGGTGGAAGACGTATTTTTTATTTCCAGCCAACAGGGCCAAATGTTAAAAGACGCCGAATTCTGCCAAGCCCTGCAAAAAACCATTTGCCAAACCCTCGACTTAAATGTCGAGCAAGATGCCCGATATTAACTTTACTAGTGCGCAGCGCACACAAGGCCTTTTATGAACCCGGCGTTGGAATTATTACAGCCCTATCCGTTTGAAAAACTCGCGCAATTAAAAGCGGGCTTAAGCCCCGCCGCTAAACACCATATAGCACTGTCCATTGGCGAGCCCAAACACGCGCCACCGGCTTTTGTGGTGAAACATTTAATTGAACAATTGGGCGGCCTCTCCAACTACCCTACCACCAAAGGCCTGTTAGAACTGCGCAGCGCCATGGCCCAATGGGCCACCGCGCGATTTAATTTACAGCGCCAACCGATTGATCCTGAGCGGCAGATTTTACCTGTGGCGGGAACCCGCGAAGCCTTATTTTCCTTTATTCAGGCAGCGGCCCAGGCAGGCCCCAGCGCCAAAATTTTAATGCCCAATCCCTTTTATCAAATTTACGAAGGCGCCGCGCTTTTGGCGGGCTGCCAGCCGGTGTTTTTAAATTGCACGCAAGCGAGCAATTTTTTACCGGATTTTGATGCGATTAGCAGCGATACCTGGCGCGATTGCCAGGTGTTATTTATCTGCTCGCCAGGCAACCCCACCGGCAAAATTATTCCCCTGGCTACACTGCAGAAATTAATTGCTCTGGCGGATGAATACAATTTTATTATCGCCTCGGACGAGTGTTACTCCGAACTGTATTACGGACAAAAACCGCCGGGTTTATTAGAAGCCTGCGCAAGCCTTGGCCGCACGGATTATCGCCGCTGCGTGGTATTTCACAGCCTCTCCAAACGCTCGAATTTACCCGGTCTGCGCTCAGGGTTTATCGCAGGTGACGCGGCTATATTGCAACAGTATTTACTCTACCGCACCTACCAAGGCTGCGCCCTGCCGGTGCCCACCCAATTAGCCAGCCAATTAGCCTGGCAGGATGAAAGCCATGTGGAGGCTAACCGCGCCGCTTATGCGGAAAAATTCGCCACTGCCCAGGCTATTTTAAGCCCTTATATTGAATTAACGCCGCCAGAGGGCGCCTTTTATTATTGGCTAAAAACCCCTATTAACGGCGAGCAGTTCACGCGCGATTTTTTTCTTAGCCAAAATGTCACCGTATTACCCGGCGCCTATTTATCGCGCCTGTGCGACGGCATTAATCCCGGTAAGCATTATGTGCGCATGGCGCTGGTGGCGGAAATCACAGAATGCCGTGAAGCCTGCGAGCGTTTGCGGGATTTTCTAAAAGCGGGTTAAATCCAGCGGCGCCACGACATCAGTTTCACAATGATCGTCATAACATCCCTTTAATTGACCCAGCTCATATCTATGCATAGCCAATCCTCTACCCGCCTTAATAAATTTATCAGCGAATCCGGCATCTGCTCCCGCCGCGAAGCCGACCGCCTGATTGAGCAGGGCAAGGTATATATTAATGGCCGCAAAGCCAAAATTGGCGATGTTGTGCGCCCCGGCGACAAGGTCAATGCCGATGGGCAATGGTTGGAGGAAAAAACCGCCGAGGATTTTATTTTTATTGCCTTTAACAAACCCGTCGGCATCACCAGCACAACGGAAATGAGCGATAAAACCAATATTATTGATTACATCAATCACAGCCAACGTATTTTCCCGATTGGTCGACTGGACAAAGACTCCCAAGGGCTTATTTTTTTGACCAATGACGGCGACATAGTGAATAAAATTCTGCGCGCGGGCAATAAACACGAAAAGGAATATCTAGTCACAGTCAACAAACCCATCACAAAAGAGTTTATTGCGGGCATGGGCAATGGTGTGCCTATTTTGGGTGAGATGACAAAAAAATGTATGGTCACACAGGAGAGCCCGTTTGTTTTTCGGATTGTATTAATCCAGGGCTTAAACAGGCAAATTCGCCGCATGTGTGAATATTTTGGTTATGAAGCAACTAAACTTGAGCGAGTGCGCATTATGAATATTCGCCTTAAGGGCCTACCCTTGGGTGATTGGCGCGACCTGGATGAAGAGGAAATCACATCAATTTTTAAAATGCTCGAACACTCCAGCTCAGAGGGAAGCGAACGCACAAAATCCACTCCTGCAGCTAAAAAACCTCAGCGCGCAAAAACAGCGCGCGAACAAGAGTACAGGCATGGGGCAAGCAGCCCTCATAAACCCACCAAAAATGGCCCGGCGCCAATTTTTAGCAGCGCTAAAAAATCCAGTGTGCTCAAAGCCGCTGGGGTTGCGTCAAAACCTGCGAGCAAAACAAAAGTCTTAGCCTCCAGCACCGATAAAATACCCTCTGGCAATAAAGCCACGGTACGAAGTGCCGATTGGCGCAAACTAGAAGCCGCTAAAACACCACCCGTAAACGGTGCAAAAAAGACGAAATTTTCCCAAGCCAAAGCGGGGGCTAAGCCTGCCGCAGGTAAATCAGGCGGTGCAAAAACCCAGCACACAGCCAAACCCAAATCCACCTCTGCGCACCAAGGCGCTAGCCATAAACCTTCGCCCCAGCGGCACACTAAAAGCAATAAAAAATAAAAGTAACTGGTTACTACTTTTTTAGAGCAGAGGCGACACCTACGCAGCCTGAAAAAATCGGCAAGCCACTTGAATTCCGACAGCGCCTCAAGCTCACACGCAGTAATGGATACAACCTATTTCAGACACGCCGTGAATACATCCGTGCAGGCTCGTCAAAAAGATCCCTCTTTTTGACGGTCTGAAATGGGCCGTATCCATTCCCGCTACACCGCAAGTAAATAACTTTCTGGGTTATTTTACCCAAACCCATGAGGAATTAAATGCAATACCAAAGTACCCAACAATCGAAAAATGGGGCTATTTAGGTCTTATGTTTAATTCACTCCAAGCCCATGCAATTTGCATAAAAACTCACACTGGCAGGCCAGTCAGAAAACACACCTATCACGCCCACTTGGCGCGCAATCACATCCAACACCTCCAACATATCGCCGTCATTATTCAACGCCGAATTTACCGTTTGGTAATACCAGCCGCCGCCATTTTTAAGTGGCCCGGCGCGCTCAAACGACCAAGTAATAATGTCCAAACCCGCTGACTTGGCATTACGCGCATAGTCTGATGGCACAATTTTATTATTCGCATCAAGTTTAACCAACGCCCACAGCGGCGGTGTAACAATTTTTACGCCTTCGGCTTTTAAGGCTTTTAAATCGGCAGCGCTGGGCAATTCTGCAGGCGTATTGGCATCGTCCAAATACACGGCTTGGTGGCCAATTTTCGGCTCGTTTTTAAGCCAATAACGAATGTCTGCTATGTCAAATGATTGGGCAAAAATATCCCGAGGGTTAATGCCCGCCGCTTTATATTCATCAATCATCTGCTGCGCGTACATAGCCTGGGTGTAAGTACCTTCATAGGGCATAGGTACGCTGGCCGATTTTAATTCGGGGGTAAATTGTGCGCCGAGTTTTTTAATCAGTTGAATACTTTCCGCATGGGTCATTAAGGTGCCCTGACTGGCGTATAAATCCGTCCGCCATGCTGGTGTGCCCTGCAAATATTCTTCGGGGGTTTTTGCTTTGGGATTAAAGCCATCCATTTTACCGCTCAGACTTTTAAATTCAGCTACGGTGATATCGCTCGTACAGCATTCGGCGGAAGCGGGTTTGCCAGTTAATTCATCGGCAGGCACAAAGGGTTGGCGACATTTAGCGGCCAATTCTGGCACCGCCAAAATATTAGTCGTGGTGTGTAAATCGCACTGCGAATGGCGGCACACCAATTGTTTATCCTTAGTAAAAGTCACATCACACTCAATTACACCCGCGCCCATTTTGGCTGCCGCCTCATAGGATTGCTGGGTGTGCTCGGGAAATTGCAGCGCGGCACCGCGATGACCGATGGAAAAATGCGTGGGTTTATAGTGTGCTTTATTCAGCGCACAGGCCTGTAATTTACGTTTTAGCGGGCTGGCATCCATATCCTCCACCAAATAAAAAGGCCGGGGGCCCAGCTGCACCGGTAGCGATGCAAAATCCGCGTCGCGAACACGCTCGTTTAGCGAGTCGCGATCCATTTTATAACGGCTGTCGGCATCATAGGTGTCGCGATCAGCTTGGGCAGCCAATGGCACAGCCAGCGACAATAGCGCCAATACAGCTAAGGGCAGTAGAGTTCTGGGCATAATAAAATCCTCAAAGATTAAAGGATGGAGGCGCCAACAAATACGGCCTCCAAACCCTACCCAACAAATGTGACGATGAATGACCAGATTTATGACAAGTTAACGACAGCGCAACAATAGTCTGATGCACTCATAAATCACGCCGTTATTTTCAAACAAACCATATGATTATTAATCTGGCAGCGACGATCTAACAAGATAGTATTTATCCCACAATAAAAAATGGTGCGACCAATCAGCCTTTTATTAACCCGAAGACAAAATAGATCATCCTGATCTATTTTGTCTTCACACCGCCAAAACGGGCGCAGATACGTGGATCTGCGCCCGTTTTAGCGGTGCTCGCGACGGCGTATGCCGTTGGTGCGGCTTCCTGGCAGCACTTATTAACCCGACACTAAATGTCGCCGGGTTAATAAAATGAGGTAAAACACACTCAATAAGATATATTGCCTGCAAACCATTCAGGTATATTTATGCACCCATAAAAATTTAATCAGCATGAGACATCGCCAACAGGATGGAGGTATGTTTTTCGCTACAATTTACTCTTATTAAGCTGGCGGCTTTTAGCGCCGGGTTAATAAGTGCTGCCAGGAAGCCGCACCAACGGCCTACGCTGTCGCGAGCCCCACTAAAAATGCAGATCCACGCAGGTTTAGTGGAGCTAAGACACAATAGTTCAGGGCGATCTATTGTGTCGCCGTGTTAATAGAAAGATAGAAAGATAGAAAGATAGAAAGAGTGATGATTGGTTAGACATAAACGTTTTAATGCTGCGTGCTTATAACTCGCAAGACCTGCGCACTCCTGCAGGGCAGGCAATCAATAGATAAATAACGTTCAACACAAACACCCCATAAATTTCAAAACAATAATAAAAGCCATCAATTGTCCGATTAAACAGGTATTTTTAAAACACAAAAAATCGCCCAGTGTCGGCAGTTCAAGACAGCAATACTTAGGTTACATAGTGCGAGCATCAAAATGAAAAAATTACAGCATAAATGGGCGCTTATTACCGGCTCCAGCCGTGGCATAGGGCAGCAGATTGCTCTGGGTTTAGCCGCTGAAGGTTGCAACATTATTTTGCACGGACGCACCCTGGCGAGTATTCAAGAGACTAAGGCGCGCTTAAGTGCCTATTCAATCGAAATCGCCGAAGCCTGCGGCGCTCTGGACAGCCCAGAGGAAGTGGCAGCAATTGTCGCCGCTGTACATTCTGGCCCAGGCCGCGTCGATATTTTGTATAACAATGCCGCCATCATGACGCCCGGCCAGAGCATGTGGGAAATCCCCCACAGCGATTGGCTCAAAACATTTCAAGTCAATTTATATGCTGTAGTGCAATTGTGTAATGCCTTTGCACCGGCAATGGCGCAGCGCGGCTTTGGTCGCATCGTTAATATTACCTCCGGCATTCAAGATCAACCGGATTTAACGGTCTACAGTGTTTCAAAAGGCGCTATTGATAAATACACGAAAGATTTAGCCGCCCAAATGCAGGGCACCAATGTATTAATAAGCCATGTTGACCCAGGCTGGCTGCGCACGGATTTAGGTGGGCCGAATGCCGAGCACCCGGTTGAATCCGTTTTACCCGGTGCTCTAGTGCCCGCTTTATTGCCAGATTTTGGCCCCAATGGACAATTTTTTGCCGCGCAGGATTATCGGCATTAATGTTGCGGTGGGTGGACGTTGTGAGCCTATGTATGTGGTTAAGCATTTACGGTTAAAGACACATACAGAAATTAAGGCGCACTAAAGTGACGCCTTACAGCTGTGTTTTGCACGCTGCGCGTTTTAGCTGCCGATTACAGCGGTTGTACCTTAATAATTAAGCCAAAAATCGGATGATCCACATAAGTGGCCACCCCCGGTTTTAAATTTTGTTTAAATTTAAATGGCATCGCCAGTGTGGCAAAAAACCCTTCTGTTTTAGCCTCACTCAATTGCCCCTGCTCTGGTGGCAATGGCACGCTGATAGGATTGGTTATTGGGTGGCCGTTGTCAGGCATAAATTGCGCAAACCACAGCGCGCTATTTAATTGTAGGGTTTTATCCAGGCTCAACTGCAGCGTGCCTGCCAATTCACGCCAAGGGCCAAATTGTGCGCCGCCTGCTATTGCCACGCCTATAGGCTGGCGGCCTATGGGTTGCAGCCAGGCCTGATGCAATAAAACACGCATTTGTTTGGAGCGCTCAAGGCTGCTGGCCTGGGGTTTAAGGCTTAATTCGCTGTCGGCCAAAAGTGTAAAAGCGGGCGCTGCCTGTGCATCGCTGGGCTCTTGGGTTTTTAATATTTGTGCATTTTCCAAATAAGCCAGATCATGCCCATCGGTGGTTTGGCTAACGCCAAGCGTGCGCACCAGGCCTTTGCGCTCAAAAATAATAGCTTCTACCTGGTAAAGGCTTTGCGCACAAACCAGTGCGCTCAGACTTAAACCTATTAATAACGTCAATAACCGGTACATGTTGGGATACATAAATACTCCTCTTATCGGGCGCTAATCGCGAGCACCGAGGGCTTTTAGGGTGTTTTCAGTGGTAATTAAACGCTCTTGACTGGTTTCCATATCGTAATTAAACCGCAAGTGGGTGGCGCCATCGAATTTATAGTGCTGGGGTTGTGACTGCACCAATTTCACCAGCAACAAAGGATCGATGTGCGTTTTGGGGCCGAATTCAATGCGGCCAAAAGCGCGGTTAGCTTCTATTTTAACTATGCCCAATTGTTCGCACTTCATGCGCAACGCAGCAATGCGCAAAAGGTTTTTGGCAGGCTCAGGTAAAAGACCAAAGCGGTCAATCATTTCAATTTGCATTTCATCTATATCACGAGGTGTTTTTAAACTGGCCACTCGTTTATAGAGAATTAAGCGCGTGTGTACATCCGGCAGATAATCATCCGGCAATAGGGCGGGAATACGCAAATTAATATCCACCGGCGCTTGCGGAGGTTCATCTAAATTAATTTCTTTGCCTTCGCGCAGGGCTTTTACTGCCCGCTCCAGCATATCCATATAAAGTGAAAACCCAATGGTTTGAATTTGCCCGCTTTGATCCTCGCCCAATAACTCCCCTGCGCCGCGTATTTCTAAATCGTGGGACGCCAGCGTAAAACCCGCACCTAAGTCTTGCGCTTCCATAATCGCGGTTAAACGCTTATGCGCGTCTTCGGTCATGTTTTTGGCGTTCGGGGTAAGTAAATAGGCGTAGGCCTGGTGGTGAGAGCGCCCTACCCGGCCACGCAATTGGTGTAATTGAGCGAGGCCGAATTTATCGGCGCGATCAATAATAATGGTGTTGGCATTGGGCACGTCAATGCCGGTTTCAATAATAGTGGTACAGAGTAAAACATTAAAACGTTTATGGTAAAAATCCGACATTACCTGTTCAAGCTCCCGCTCGCGCATTTGGCCGTGGCCGATTTGAATGCGCGCTTCGGGAATTAAGGCGGCTAAATCGGCAGCGGTTTTTTCAATGGTTTTGACTTCATTGTGTAAAAAATACACCTGGCCGCCGCGCATAATTTCCCGCAGCACGGCTTCTTTAATAGTTTGTTCATCGCTTTCGCGCACAAAGGTTTTAATGGATAAACGCTTGGCGGGCGGCGTGGCGATAATGGATAAGTCGCGGATACCGTTCATAGCCATATTCAATGTGCGCGGTATAGGCGTGGCGGTCATGGTGAGAATATCCACCTCAGCGCGCAGGGCTTTTAAAGCTTCTTTTTGCCGCACACCAAAGCGGTGTTCTTCATCAATAATTAACAAGCCCAAATTGGGCGCTTTGACTTCTTTGCTGAGCAATTTGTGGGTGCCAATTAAAATATCTACCTTGCCAGTGGCTAACCGTTCGCGCACTTCGTCGGTTTCTTTGCCGCTGCGAAAACGCGAAATTACGTCTACATTCACCGGCCAATCGGCAAAGCGGTCTTTAAAATTTTCATAATGTTGTTGCGCTAACAGGGTTGTCGGCACCAGCACTAACACCTGTTTGGAATTTTGCGCGGCGATAAACGCTGCCCGCATGGCGACTTCCGTTTTACCAAACCCTACATCACCACAGACTAAACGATCCATAGGTTTAGCGCTGATTAAATCCTGCCTTACGGCATTAATGGCAGCTTCTTGGTCGGGGGTTTCTTCAAACGGGAAACTGGCAGCAAATTGTTGGTAGGCCTCTTCGGGATCTTCAAATGCAAAGCCTTTGCGGGCTTCGCGCTTGGCGTAAATTTCCAATAATTCAGCGGCCACATCGCGAATTTGTTCGGCCGCTTTGCGCTTAGCTTTGGCCCATAATTCGCCGCCTAAACGGTGTAGTGGTGCGTGATCGTCATCGGAACCGGAATAACGGCTGATGACATGTAAATTCGCTACCGGCACATATAATTTGGCTTGATCGGCGTATTCAAGCACTAAAAATTCTGCGCTCTGGCCGTCCACTTCAATGGTTTGCAAGCCTCGATAACGGCCCACACCGTGGTCAATGTGTACCACGGGGGCATCCATTTTTAATTCGGTGAGGTTTTTAATAATGCTGTCGTGGTCGTCCTGCGCTTTACTGCGGCGGCGTTTTTGCTGAATGCGCAGGCCAAATAATTCTGCTTCGGCAATTACGCGCACAGTAGGTAGGCTGATACCCGTGCTTAAATCAGCCAGTGTAATAGCGTATTGAGCGTTGCCCTGATGAAAGGCGTACAGAGAATCTACCGCTGCAGGTTTTAACTGTAATTTGGCCAGTTGATCCAACACCGCCTCGCGGCGGCCGGAGGTTTCGGCGCAAAATAAAATGCGCTGGTTGCTGTTAGCTAAAAATAATTCCAGCGCGCCCAAGGGTTCAATGGCGCGCGCATCTATGGCCAGCGAGGTGAGCGGCTGCAAAGGCAAATTGGCGTGACCGGCACGCTCAGCGGCGGGCGCGGCGGTCAGATTAATGCGGCTTAAGGGTTTAAGGCCTGCGTAGAATTCTTCGGCACTTAAGAATAATTGTTTGGGCGGCACCAGAGGGCGCAGGCGATCGCCCTTGCGGCTTTCATAGCGGCCAGTGGCATCCAGCCAAAATTGCTCCAGGCTTAAATCTAAATCACTTAATACATAGGTGCAGGTATCGGCGGGCAGGTAATCAAATAAGCTGGCGGTATCGTCAAAAAATAGCGGTAAGTAATATTCCACCCCAGCAGGTGACAGGCCCGACGCAACATCTTGGTAAATAGGGCAGCGGCGCGGGTCGTCGCTGTTGAATAATTCCATCCAGCGGTTTTTAAAACGCGTGACCGAAGCGCGATCTAAGGGGCATTCTTTGGCGGGCAATAGCTCCACACAGTCGATGGTGCCGGTGGTGCGCTGGGTTTCCGGGTCGAAGGGGCGCAGGGTTTCCACTTCATCGTCAAATAATTCAATGCGATACGCAAGGCTTGCCCCCATGGGGAAAATATCCAACAGGCCACCGCGAATGGCGAATTCGCCGTGCTGGTAAACCGTCTCCACGTGGTTGTAACCGGCCTGTACCATCTGCTCGCGCAGCCGCGCCAGGGGTAGTTTCTCGCCCACTTTAAGCACCAGGCTATTGCCGAGAATGTAACTTTTCGGGCTCAGCCGTTGCAGCAGGGTGCCGATACTGGCCACCACCAACACACGCTCGCCTTTGGCCAATTCATACAGGCTGCGCATGCGGGTGGAGATGATGTCTTGGTGGGGGGAAAAATTATCGTAGGCGAGGGTTTCCCAATCGGCGAAGTGGCTGAGCTTAGGGGCATTGGGCCGATCTTTCAGAAATAAAGATAATTCCAGCTCAAGTCGATAGGCATCGGCCATGTTGGTGCAAATCACCAGGCCGCTGGAGCTTTGCGCACAGGCTGCCTCCGCGATGGCCCAGGCTCGCCCGCTGCCCTGGGCATTGCCCCAGGTGAGTTTATCGCCGGTTTTTTTGGGCAAAGAAGGGGCAACAACAAGAGAGGTTTTGCTCATGGCGTAGGTCTTAGGGCCGAAAAACGAGGGCGGCATTCTAGCAGTTGGCCGCGCGTTTTAGGCGCCATCACCCCACGCTCAGCCCACCGCCCCGCAAATCTAGGGGCGAAAAAAAACCCAGCCTGAACTGGGTTTTTAAAATTATGCCTGTGCCTCTAATTAGAGACAGGCCACATCATCCGCTTGCAAGCCCTTCTCCCCTTCGTGCACTTCGAACTCTACTTTCTGTCCTTCGGCCAAGGATCGGTACCCTTCGCCTCGGATGTTGCGGTAGTGAACAAAGATATCGTCCGTAGATTCTCCACGCGTAATAAATCCATAACCGCGCGCGTTGTTAAACCATTTGACCGTACCTAATTCACGAGTCGCCATACTTCCGTACCTCATCTTTATTATTAAAATTAAAACCTAGTTTCATCAAAAGGGATGAATGCAGATCTGGAGTTGAACTACACCTCTTCCCTACTAAAGCAGTGGAAAAATAGGATAATTTTTTACACTTGTCTACAGAATGACTGGGAAACAGGTTAATTGACGCGCCAATTTGTTTATCAGCGCCACAAAACAATACATGCATCACACAAATAATGACGATCAAATCAACAAAAAAGAGCAACGCATGGAAACTTTTTCGACAAAACGGACCCTCCCCTTCTACTTAACATCGCCACAGGTAATATGACTGAGAGCCTTAGGCTCAAACTCATGCCTAAACTAATACCGCACCTGCAGAGCAAACGGGACAGGTATCGAAACCATTGAAACGCTGCTCGGGCTGGGTAGCTAGAGCAGCTGCAACCTTCAGCCACCTACTCATCGCGCTACAACAATGGCGGCCATGTAACACGCAAACATTCCCCTCGGCACAAAAAGCCTCTAAGATGCGCCCTTTTTTGCAGCCACGCCCATGCGCTCAGCCAGACAATTGCTCTTTATACACGCCCTTGTTGCCTGCGGTTGGCTCAGCCCGCTAGGCACCCTGGACGCGGCGCCCTGGGCCGAGCCCAACGACCGCGCCATGCGCCATGCGGTTGAGGTGTTAAAAGACAGTGGCCTGCTCACAGGCCCCATTACCGCCTGGCCTATCCCCTGGCAGGCCCTGTCGGAGGCACTCGATAAGCTGCCGCCCCATGAGTTAACCACGCAGCAGCAACAGGCCGTGGCACTGCTCAATAGCGCAGTGCGAAATGCCGACCGCGTTAAAATCACCAGCCAAGTCTCCGCCGCCTCATACCCCCGCGCATTGGGCGGCTTTGCCGATACAGAACGGGAAAAGTCCGCCGCTTCTGTGTCACTTGAAGCCATGGGGGAAGTATTGGCGATTAACCTCTCGGCCACTTACAGCTCAGACGCCAGCGATGGCGATACCTGGCGAGCGGATAACAGTTATTTAAGCGCCCGCCTGGGCAACTGGGGGTTTGGCGTAGGGGCCATCGAGCGTTTTTGGGGGCCTGCCTGGCAGGACAGCATGATTCTGTCCGGCAACGCCCGCCCATCACCGGGCTTATTTCTGCAGCGCCTGTCACCGGATGCTTTTGCTACCCCTTTATTACATTGGCTAGGGCCTTGGCAATTGACCACCTTCGTCAATCAATTGGAATCTGCCCGCGACCACAGTCACGCCAAGTTGTGGGGGCTGCGCGTCACCCACAGCCCACTGTCTTTTCTGGAGATAGGCTATAGCCGTACAGCCATGTTTGGCGGTGGCACGCGGCCTGAGTCCATGGGTGTTATCACAGATCTATTGCTCGGAAGAGACAATCGCGGTAGCGAGGGCATAGCGGAGGATACCTCCAATGAACCAGGCAATCAGCTCGGTGGCATTGATTGGCGGGCGAGCGCCCATTACCAGGGTTACAGCGGCGCTTGGTACGGGCAGGTGATCGGCGAAGATGAATCCGGCGGTACACCCTCGCGCAACATCGGCACCATGGGGATTGAGCTGGCCGCCGCAAGCGCCTCCATCAGCCATCGCATCTGGCTGGAGGGTTCCAACACCCTGATGCGCTTTGACCGCGACGGCATGCCCAACGGCACCTACGAACACGCCATTTACACCAGCGGCTACCGCTACCACGGCCGCAGCATCGGCGCCAGCAGCGATAACGACTCCCAGGTATATAGCCTAGGTGGCTTACACAGCTGGGAGAACGGCGACTTCATGACGTGGCGCCTGGGCAAGGCGTACCTCAATCGAGACGGCAGCAATGTGCCTCTGCCCGGCGGCAACCCGCTGAGCGCAAAGGCGTTAAGGCTTATGATCTTAGATGCCAGCTACCAACACCCCCTTTCAGAGAACAGCCAAATTATTGTGGGCGGCCAATATCTTGAGCAGCCCATCAACACCCGCACGGACCTGCTGGACTCTAACTTCTACATCACCTTAAAAAGCTACTGGTAAATGACTCTACCCGACGGACTCTCTATGAAGTGTTTTAAATACGGCCTTTTAATTCTGCTGATGCAGGCGGGCAGCAGCTTTGCCGCTCAGCCACTGATGCCGTCATCGGCGCAGATTGAACAATTTAAATCCCTCTCCGCAGAGGAAAAACAGGCTCTGGCGCGCTCTGTCGGCATAGACCCGTCCAGCATGAGCACTAACAGCGCCCAGCCGCAAATTCGCGAGCCGGAAACAGCGCAGAGAGCGGCCGGGGACAAAAAGCCGAGCTCGGATGCCTCAAAGTCTAAGGAGGCCAAGGTCAAGAACATTGGTGATAAAGACGCTAACTTAAAAAGTGTCGAGTCTTTAGAAGATGAGAGCCTGGACGAAAACCCTGTCGTCGATGTAAAAAAACCCGCCAAGGATCAAACCGTTACCTTAAAACCCTTCGGCGCGGATCTGTTCAGTAATGGCCCCAGCAGTTTTACCCCCGCCTCGGATATTCCGGTACCTGCCGACTATGTCATGGGCCCCGGCGATAACATAGTGATTCAGCTTTACGGCAAAGAAAATAACGCCTACTCCCTGACCATTAACCGCGAAGGCCAGGTGCAATTTCCTGAAATCGGCCCAGTTAACTTGGCTGGTTTGAGCTTTAGCCAGGCGCAAACCGTGTTGAATGAAGTGGTTGAGAAACAAATGATCGGCGTGAAAAGCTCCGTCACTATGGGCGCATTGCGCAGCATCCGTATATTTGTGTTGGGCGAAGTCGTGCAGCCCGGCTCCTTCACAGTGGGCGCGCTCTCCACTATGACCAACGCTCTGTTCGCCAGTGGCGGCATTAACAAAGTCGGCTCATTTCGCAGTATTCAGTTGAAGCGCCAAGGCAAGGTGGTTACCACCCTCGACCTGTACGACTTGCTGCTGCGCGGAGATACCTCGGGGGATGCCCGCCTAATGCCTGGGGATGTATTGTTTGTCCCCCCTGTTGGTGAAACCATCACCGTTATGGGCGCCGTGACGCGCCCAGCCATTTATGAATTGCAAAACGCGGCCGACGCAGCTGGCGCCATAGCCCTTGCCGGAGGCGCCAGCACCAATGCCTATCTACCCGAGTCGCGCCTGGAACGTATCGGCGAGCGCGGCGAGAAAACCCTCATCAATCTCGACCTCACCAAAGCCCGCGACAAGGCACAACCGATCAAAGATGGCGATGTGCTGCGAATTTCCTCGGTACTGGACATAGTGCAGGATAAGGTCAGCCTCAAAGGCCACATAAAACGTGCCGAAGAATTCGCCTGGACGCGAGGAGCGCGTTTTACGGACGCCATCCCCAGCGTGGATGCCCTGCTTCCGAACCCCGACATAGATGTTGCATTGATCCAGCGGGAAATACCGGGCACCAGGCAAATTCAAATACTGCTGTTCTCTCCCAAAGCCGCTTGGGCCAACCGAGGCGGCAATAAGGATCCCCTACTGCAGAGCAACGACACCTTATTTATCTTTAATTTCGAAGATGACCGCAGCGAGTTACTGGAAGAGACGATTGACCGCTTAAAAACCCAAGCACAGTTCCAGGAGCGCCAAAAAACGGTTGGTATTTCTGGCAGTGTGCGCTTCCCCGGCGTCTACCCACTTGCGGAGCAAATGAGCGCGCAGGATTTAATTTCATTATCCGGTGGCCTTACCGAGAGCGCTCTAGGCACGCAGGGGGAAATTACCCGCTACGACATTTCACAAAATATGGAGCGAGTGGTTATGCACGTAGCCGTAGATCTCAACGATCCCCGCGTCCAGTTACAGCCAGCAGATACTTTGCAGATTAAACAGGTGCCTCTGTGGAAGAACAAAGAATCCGTCACCATTCAGGGCGAAGTGATGTTCCCCGGCACCTATAGCATTTTGCCCGGCGAAACCCTTATGGATGTACTCACCCGCGCAGGCGGCCTTACCCCCCACGCCCACTCAGAAGGGGCGGTTTTTTCTCGTAAAGAATTGCGGGAGTTGGAAGAGGCTCGCATTCAGGATATGAAAAAAACCATTGAATCTGAGTTAGCGGCCGCCTCAACGACCCAACAAACCGGCAAAAAAAATATAGATACAGCTGAGGCCCAACGCATAATCAAAAGCCTAGAAACATCAAAAGCCGGTGGGCGGTTGGTAATCGATTTACCGCTGATTCTTAAGACCCCCACCGGACACGACTTCCAATTGGAAGACGGCGATACCCTGACGATTCCGCGCTTTAAACCCTCAATAACCGTGGTGGGCGAAGTGCAATTCCCCACCTCTCACTTTTATAACGCCAAATTGGATGCCTCGGATTACATCAACAACTCCGGTGGTACCAAAAAAAATGCTGATACGTCCCGTATCTATGTCGTAAAGGCTAATGGCACAGTGATCTCACCTAAATCCGGTTGGTTGCGTTCAAGCAAAGGCAATATTCAACCCGGCGATACCATAGTGGTACCGCTGGAAACGGATAAAAAAGACACCTTGGAGATTTTCGCCAAAGCCAGCCAGATTATTTACAACTCGGCGCTGGGGGCGGCGGCGCTGGCGGCCATCAAATAAATAACACGCAAGAGTTGCCCAGGGAGGGGTTAGTGGATAGAATGCGCGCCTCTTTGCAGGACCGTAGCTCAGTTGGTTAGAGCACCACCTTGACATGGTGGGGGTCAGCGGTTCGAGTCCGCTCGGTCCTACCATTTTGCACCGCTCCTACTGGCCGGTTGCTGGCTATTTAAGCAAGTAAAATCAACCAGTTAAGCGTGAAAAATGAGTTGACAGCCCATTGGCCAATCGCTACCATGCGCAGCCTCTAAGGGCACCCGACATAAGATTCGGCTGCAACTTAAAGCACAACAATTAGTTTTAGTACCCTATTCCGCCTTAGCTCAGTCGGTAGAGCAAATGACTGTTAATCATTGGGTCGCTGGTTCGAGTCCAGCAGGCGGAGCCATATAGATAACCGGTGTTATTTAGCCGGTTTAAAAAAGCCCTCTTAGAAGGGCTTTTTTTTCGTATGTATATTCAGTCAAAAGCAAGAGCTGTGCAGTTTCGATGCATTAGCTCCTCGGCCAAATTAGCCTTCTTTATCCCCGCATAGAGTCACCATCGCACGCAATGGCTCGCCCTATCGAGGCTTTAAAAACTCCGGTCGCTCCAGGGCTATGCGCAGCAGGGCGGCAACGCTAATCGCATCGGTGATCTCCCCATTTAAAGCCATGGCCAGCGCATCCCTAAACGGCAGGCGCCGAGCCTGGATATCTTCGGTGGCATCCAGTTTTTGTTGGCCCGCCGAAAGGCCGGTGGCCAAAAAGTACTGGGCGCTTTCGTCGGTGACCGAATTGGATAGATGCAGGCTGCCCAATAGCTGCAGATGTGCAGCGCGCACCCCCACTTCCTCCTCCAGCTCGCGAAGAGCACAGGCTTCTAAGCTCTCACCAGCATGGGCACCACCTTCGGGGATTTCCCAGGAATAGGCATTTAGGGTGTAGCGCGTTTGGCCCACCAAATAGGTGTGGTGCTCGTCATCAATCGGCACCACGCCCACCGCACGGCCCTTAAAGTGCACTAGGCCATATATGCCCGGCGTGCCCGCTGGAGTAGTAACGGTTTCATGCTGCACCTGTATCCAGGGGTTTTCATAGACAACTTGGCGGCTCAGGCAAGTCCAGGGGCCGCGCTGTTGGGGAAGTTCTTCAGACATTAGATGGGGCGCTCGGTGGCTAGAGGATTGAAGGCGCATTAAACCCAAAACAACCACCCCTACGCCAGCGCGTTTATATATGGCCCCCTCGCAACGAAGCGCTGATTACTGGGGAATAACGGATTCCGGTGGCGTCTGAGGAAACTCCGGGGCCACCGCTTGAACGACCACTTTCCCCAGCAAGTGGTGTTCGACGCGCTGGATGAACGGCCGCCAATGGGGATTGGCAAATAACCCCAGCAGATCGCGCCGATTGAGCTGATCGACCAGGCTGCCGTCGGCCAGCAGCGCTTGCAGCTGTGCGTCCAACATCAGCTGTTGCCTTAAATTCCACAGCTTGCGCACCTGTTGTATCAGCACCCTCTGGCGTGCGATCTGCTCGCCGGGCAACAGCGCCAGCAGGTCCTGCGCGGCGGGTTGTTGCAAAAGCTGCTGGGCGCTGGGCTGTGCCAGCAAGGCAGCATCGTCTTGCTGCTGCATCAGCGCCTGCGCCTGATGATCCGCCCACAGATTGGTTAATTCGGGGCTCATCGCCAGGTTGACCAATTGCTGTAGGTAAAAACTCGGCTCGCGAGCGACCTTGGCAACACTGGCCGCAACGGGCGCTGAGACACCGCTGGTGCGCAGGCTTGTATGGGTCAAAACAGCAATCTCCTCCCCCGCCCACTGGTAGATGCCCTCGGCTCGCGCCACAGGCGCTTGCAGTACCAACTGATTCAGCCCGGCGGTGAGCTGCAGAGCCCAGAGCAGCATGCCCGCAAACAGCGCCCCCACTGCCGCCATCAGCAGAGCGCCGCCCAGGCGAGAAAGCCAGCGCGGGCAGCTGAAGCCCTGAGCAAATAACAAAAGGGTTTTATTGGCAGCCATTGCCGTCACGGCAAACAACAACAAACTGGCCACAAACCAAACCAGCGCATAGGGCAGCCAGGCCTTTAGAGCTGCGGCTATGGGCGGCGCTAAATAGGTGGCCAAGGCCAGGGCCAACCCCGTCGCAATCAGGTGTCGCGCCACGCGACCCAGGCCTAACCCCGCCCCTAACAGGCTGGCGGCCAAAACAATCACTGCCGCTGTAAACTGAGCGAGCATTCTTCACCTCTTGTGTCTGAGCCCGCGAGTGCCGGGGCTTTGGATGCGCGGGCCATTTGCCCTTTTTAAAAGTACTGTCATCGGGCGTGAGCGCATTGCTGGGGCCTAGGGGGGCTTGTTACCATGGCGGCCTTATTCGCGCCGCCCCCCGCCGCTTAACTCTAGTTCATCCGCTGTTTAATCTGAAGGTTTCCCTATGGCCACTACCGCCGCTAGCCTGGCGCACCTAAGCTGTTCTGCAGAATTTATCTCCCGCCATATAGGCCCCAATCAGAGCGAAACCCTCGCCATGCTGGCAGCTCTGGGGCTTGAGTCCATCGCACAGCTGATGGAGAAAACCCTCCCCGCCGCCATTCGCGCCGAAACGACCGCGCGCCTAGCTGGCCCCTGCACCGAGACGCAAGCCCTCGCCGAGCTTAAAGCATTGGCGGCCGGCAACCAGATATTTAAAAGCTATCTAGGCCTGGGTTATCACCCCACCCACATGCCTTTAGTTGTACTGCGCAATGTGCTGGAAAACCCCGGCTGGTACACCGCCTATACCCCCTACCAACCCGAGATAGCGCAAGGCCGTTTAGAAGGCCTGTTAAATTTCCAACAGATGATTATGGATTTAACCGGCATGGAAATGGCCAACGCCTCCATGCTCGATGAGGGCACCGCTGCAGCCGAAGCCATGGCCATGGCCAAACGCGTCGCCAAGGGCAACACCTCCAACCGCTTTTTTGTCCACAGCGATGTACACCCGCAAACCCTCGCCGTGGTGGCCACACGGGCAGAGCATTTTGGCTTTGAGATTATTCAAGGCAGCCTCGATAGCCTGGCTGAAGGCGATTACTTCGGAGCGCTGCTGCAATACCCCGGCTCCAGCGGCGCCCTGCAGGATCTTAAAGCGCCCATTGCCAGCATTCACGCCCATAAGGCTCTGGCCATAGTGGCCGCCGACCTGCTGAGCCTGGTGCTCTTAGAAGCCCCCGGCGCTTTTGGTGCCGACATTGTAGTCGGCAGCAACCAGCGCTTTGGTATACCCATGGGCTTTGGCGGCCCCCACGCGGGCTTTTTTGCCTTTCGCGATGAGTACAAACGCTCCGCCCCCGGCCGCATCATAGGTGTGTCCATCGACAAACGCGGCAAGCAGGCACTGCGCATGGCCATGCAAACCCGCGAGCAACACATCCGCCGGGAAAAGGCCAACTCCAATATTTGCACCTCACAGGTGTTGCTCGCCCTGATAAGCGTGTTCTACGCCATTTACCACGGCCCCGAAGGTTTAAAGCGCATAGCGGAGCGCACCCATCTGCTGGCTAAAATGCTCGCAGCGGGCCTTAATCAAGCCGGGTTTAAGCTGCGCCACAGCCAGTTCTTCGACACATTAGTGGTAGAGACGGGCGCTAACACTCAAGCGATTGTGCGCAAGGCCCAAGCCGAGGGCATCAACCTGCGCCCATTTGTGGATGCTGTGGGCATTAGCCTGAACGAAACCACGCAGGCGAGCGATCTTGTCCAGCTGCTGCAGCTGTTTGGCGCCCCAGTGGATCTTAGCAAGCTTGAACAGCAGGCTGTCAGCGACAACCGCCTGGGACACTTGGCGCGCACCAGCCAGTTTTTAACCCACCCAGTCTTCAACCGCTACCACAGCGAAACCGAGATGCTGCGCTACCTTAAGCGCTTGGAGTCCAAAGACATAGCGCTCAACCAAGCGATGATTCCGCTCGGCTCCTGCACCATGAAGCTCAACGCCACCGCCGAGATGATCCCGGTCACCTGGCCTGAATTTGCCAACCTGCACCCCTTTGCCCCCATGGAGCAGGCCCAGGGTTACGCAGCGCTATTCCAACAGCTCGAAGCCATGCTGCAAGCCTGCACCGGCTACGACGCCATCAGCCTGCAGCCCAACGCAGGCTCGCAAGGTGAATACGCTGGCCTGGTGGCGATCAAAAAATACTTTGCCGCCAAAGGCGAAGAGCAGCGCCGCATCTGTTTAATCCCCGCCAGCGCCCACGGCACCAACCCAGCCTCGGCGCAAATGGTGGCCATGCAGGTGGTGGTAACGGCCTGTGATGAAGCAGGCAATGTGGACCTGAATGACCTGCGGGCGAAGGTTGAACTCTACGGCGATCAAATCGCCGCCTTGATGATCACCTACCCGTCCACCCACGGCGTGTTTGAAGAGAATATCCGCGATATCTGCCAGCTAATTCACTCCATAGGCGCCCAGGTCTATATAGACGGCGCCAACATGAATGCCCTGGTAGGCCTTGCCGCGCCCGGTGAGTTTGGCGGTGATGTGTCGCACCTAAACCTGCACAAAACCTTTTGTATCCCCCACGGTGGTGGCGGCCCCGGCATGGGCCCGATTGGCGTTAAGGCCCATCTGGCCCCCTACCTAGCCACTCACCCATTGCAAACCATCGAGGGCACCTGCGCCAGCAACGGCACCATCTCCGCAGCTCCTTGGGGTTCGGCAAGCATCCTACCTATTAGCTGGATGTACATTCGCATGATGGGCGCCGAGGGCGTCAAACAGGCCACCCAAATGGCCATACTCAACGCCAACTACATTGCGCACCGCCTGAAAGACCACTACCCCATCCTCTACACCGGCCGCAACGGCTTTGTGGCCCACGAGTGCCTGCTCGATTTGCGGCCCTTAAAAGCCGCCAGCGGCATTAGCGAAGAGGACATAGCCAAACGCTTAATGGATTACGGCTTCCACGCCCCCACTATGAGCTTCCCCGTAGCTGGCACCCTGATGGTGGAGCCCACCGAAAGTGAATCCAAGGCGGAGCTGGATCGTTTTTGCGATGCCATGCTGAGCATTCATCACGAGATCCAACAGGTCATCAACGGCAGCTGGCCCAAGGATGACAATCCGCTAGTGAATGCTCCGCACAGCCTGGATGACGTGTTAGACGAACAATGGTCGCACCCCTACAGCCGCGACTGCGCCGCCCGCCCCCTGCCCTATTTACACCAACACAAGGTTTGGCCGAGCGTTAACCGCATTGATAATGTATATGGGGATCGCAACTTGGTGTGCTCGTGCCCTGGGGTAGAGGCTTATCTATAAGTAACCAAGCGGGTGCTTGCACTGCGCTCGCGCTAGAAATCCCCAGCAAATAAAAACACCTCAATAAAAAGTGCCCTGGTAACTGCAGGGCACTTTTTTTGTTTTTATACCGGTATTTTCAGCCCATAACTGTTGGTTCAGTTACATCCACTGGTTTAGATAAGATCCCCACTGGTTCAAATAACATCCACGAAGCAACCAGGCTGAAAAATAATGCACATAGCGCAATAAAAATTCTACTCGCGCTTAAACATACCTTTTAACTTATCCTCAACATTTTTAAGTTTTTCCTTATCAACCACTCCATCAAGTTTTTCTTTTATTGCGGCTTTCTTTTCCGCCGCCTTTTCTTTCAAATGCTCAAGGTTAACGCCTTCGCCTTTTTTTAATTTATACATGGCGTAGTCCTTTAATAAACCGGCAACCCCTAATTTATCCAAGCCGCAATCGCGCTTGGGATCAAACTGGGCCATTTTGCCTTCACACTGCAAAAGCGACAGGCGCCGGTTGACCCAATAATCACTGCCTATAGTACAGCCCTGCACAGTGGTGTCAGCCGCAGCTAGCTGCAGCAGCGTAATGGGTAATTGCACTTTAAATTGATCCGACTGGCGCTCCCAAATACCCTCGCCATCCAGCTGTAATTTCTCAGCCTTGCCGTGCAGCTCGGTCAATTTAATATGCTCCGGAGTAAGTTGAACATTGGCCGTCACCTCCTGCAATTGGGTAAAGTCCGGCCATTGGTTGGTATCTTTTTTCAGTAATGTAGCCTGGCTGATAATACTGCAGTACTGCTGGGTAATATTCAGCGGGCTTAACCGCACAGCGTCGCCCTGTACGGCAACCTGAGCATTTAACGCCTTGAATAGATCAGCAAGCCCTGCTGCACTACTCTGCAGTTGCACCTGTGCATTTACAGCGCCCGATAAATTCAACTGCGACTGAGGATTAAAGTGTTTCCAAAGCGGCTGCAGGGCTATGGTTTTTGCATCCAACGCTCCCTGCAAGTTCAGCACTTTTTCCAGCTGATTAATGCGCAACTGGCCGGTGAGCGCGCCGTCAAATAATCGCGCGGCTATGGAACGGGCATTAATCTGCTGTGGGCCCAGTGCAAGCTGTGTATCCAGGTCACTTAACACATAGTTGGCTATTGTTAATTGGCCAATGTGCGCATCAATATCCATTAAGGGCAATCCGCTTAACGCGGCCGCTGTAGGCGCGGTTTTTTCGCTCGCGTTGGTCTGCTGCACACGAGTTACAGGCATGTAAGCATCGGCGTCTAATTTGGGGGCTTTTACACTCAGCTGCCAGCGCCCGCCCGTGTAATGCGCTTGCCAATTAATCGGCACATCATCTAGTTGTATTAAACCCTGTGACAAGTCAATTTTATCCGCCTGCCATGCAAAATCGGTTTTTAGGGCAAGCGATTTTAAACGCGATTTATTCGCTAACTCCACGCCCGCCAGAGGCAAATAAGCGGCAGGGTTAAACGGCTCAGTGGAGAAATTGCCTGTTACCTTATTAAAATCAGCAGCAACCTGACTGTTGTAGTGAATCAACACACTAATGCCATCGGCTAAACCCAATTTGCCTTTGCCATTTTTGATCAACCACTGGCCATCCGCTTGTTGTATATCCTGCGTTAATTCAAAGGCCAAAGCAGGCACTGTGCCCCTAATTTCTACCCGGCCCATTAATGTTAAAAGGTAAGAATCCATACCTGTTAATTCGATACCGGCCTGCTTAAGCGTTGCGCTAAGCGGCGGGTTTTTATCATCCTGCCAATTCAATTTTATGTCCTGAAGTGTCAGCGAATTAACCGACACCTTATGAGTTTGGGACGATGGGTTATTGGCCGGCTGTGAAGCGGCAGCGCTGCTCCAATTATTGTCGCCAGTTTTGTTCTGCCACAGATTTACGGCTCCCTCACTAAAGCGAACATCGCGCACCTGAAGCTCACCGGCAAGCAGCGGTTTAATAGGAATTGCTAAAGTCGCCTCCTGCAGCACAAGCAAAGGGGCGGGGCCTGCATGGGAGACTGCATCCAGCTGCAGCTGTTTAAGCTTAAGCCCTAGCTCTGGCCACAGTGTTAACTCAATAGAACCAACCTGCAGCGCAAAACCTTGTTTTTGCGCTGCGTCGTTAATTAATGGCAAAAATCGCTTGGCATCAAATGTAACAATAAATAGGCCTATGGCCAGAGATAAACCCAGCAATACCACAAGGCTAATTGTGCGCACTAATTTCATACTTGTCTCACCAGGTTGGCAACAGGCTACAAATGTTTATAGATTGTAAGTGTTAATAGGCATTAAACAGATTTACACCTTTTCGCATCGTTTGCATACTAAGAATTAACTAATGTAACTCTCCACACTGCTTTTTGCCTGACTCACGCAAGCGTAGGCTTAGCTAAAATTGAAATATTAAGCATAAATGCACGCGGTGTAGCAGTAACGGATGCGGCCTATTTCAAGCAGTCAAAAAGAGGAGCTTTTTTGAAGAGCCTACACGGACTTAATCACGGCGTGTCTGAAATAGGCTGCATTCATTGCTGCCGGGGAAATTTAAACGCCACTTAACCGTCCTCCCGATTATTTTTAACCTGCGCGGCATCTGGTCTCGCCGCAAAAAGGTTGCCGAACAGTTACAAAATCACTAGCCTAAATCCAAGTAAAGACCTAACCTAGCGCGAATCGTTCAAACCATAAAAAGCAGGCATTATGCTGGATATTTTAACTCACACACCCGTTTGGGTTTTTGCTTTATTGGCTGGCTTAATTGTGCTGGGCATTCAGCAAACTAAGAATCGGCACGTGCCGCAGCTGATGGGATTTTTTCTGCCGCTGGGCATGTTCGCGCTTTCTCTAGCGGGTGTTTTAACCAGTTTTGGCCTCTTCGCCCCCGCACTCGCGGCCTGGTTGGTAGGGCTATTATTAGCAGCAAGCTTAATTGCACGCGTATGGCCGGTAAACGGCATAGGCTTTCACCCCGCCAATAAGGCTTTTTATATACCGGGCAGTTGGATACCCTTCGGGGTAATTATGCTGATTTTTAGTAGCAAATATTGTGTAGGCGTAATACAGGCGCTGGCACCTGCACTACTGGAATCCGCCGAAGTAAAACTTGCCATTAGTTTTTTATATGGCATTTGCAGCGGTTATTTTGTAGGGCGCGCCCTGTGTCTTTTCGCTGCACTTAAACAGCCTTCCAGCCCACAAGAGAGCGCCTGAGCAACTACAACAAGGTATCAAGCACCGCCATTAAACGCTGTGTTTGTGCCAATGTTCCGATGGTAATACGCACACCCAAAACGCCATCGGCATCAACACGCGGCCGCACCAAAATTCCCGCCTGCTGTAAACCCGCCGTCACTTCCTGTGGTTTGGCGGGAAAGGTCCATAAATAATTGGTCGCACTCGGCCAAAATTTTACGCCTTTGTTACGCAAATAGTCTTCCAAAGCAGGTTTAGACTTTTGCATGACCTCATCGACAAAAGCCAATGTAGCCTGCGGGTTTTGCAGCGCCGCTTGAATGGCCACCACCGCCAATTGATTCACATCATAGGGGCCGCGCACATTTAACAGCGCCAAAATATTATTCGGGTGGCTAATGATATACCCCAAACGCAAACTGGGAATGCCCCAGGTTTTGGAAAAAGTGCGCGTAATTACAATATTCGGGTATTGCTCCACCACATCAGCCACCGTGGTTTTTACATATTCGTAATAACACTCATCCACCAAAATAGCCGCCTGAGGCGCAGCCTTCGCAATCGCTAAAATATGTTCACGGCTAATCGGTGTGCCGCAGGGGTTATTGGGATTTGCCAAACAAATAACGCGGGTTTTAGGTGTAATCGCCGCCATCACATCCGCAAAAGGGAAACCCTCATTAAAGCGATATTTCGGCTCGACAATCTTCAGGTTTTCCACCTTGGCGCACTGGGCGTAAAACGCAAAACCAGGACCTGGAATAATAGCCTCATCACCTTCGCGGCAACTGGCGCGAATAATTAATTCAATGCCCTGATCAGAGCCGTTGGTAATCATCAATTGCTCAGCTGGCACGCCCGCATAAGCGGCAATTTGTGCAACCACATCGCCATAGGCGGGATACATTTGCAGGCGGCCGGAGCGAATATAATCCACCAGCGCATCTTCCACCGCCTTAGCCACCGGCACAGTGCGCTCGTTAAAATCCAACAACAAATGCTGATGTGCATCCCGCCCATCCAGTGGGGGTTTATAAGCGCTCATCGCAGTGATGTGGGATTTAAAAATAGACATATCAGCCTCCTGTGGATTGAGCCTGCATTATACGCCGCAGCGATGCGTAATGGGCTGCGGTTTAGCAGGCATAAAAAAACCGCCCTAAGGCGGTTTTGCGTCACACTCAAACCGATTAGGTTTTAGGTGTGAGCTTAGCCGTGGTCTGCTTGGCAATATCAGTAATGGCCTGCCAATTTTGTGCATCCACCGCCGCCTTGGGCACCAACCAAGAACCGCCCACACAAGCTACATTAGGCAGGGCTAAATACTGGGTGAAATCATCCAGGGTTAAACCACCCGTAGGGCAAAAACTCACCTGGGGCAGTGGGCCGTAAATAGATTTTAACAGTGGCAAACCGCCCACAGCGGTGGCAGGAAATAGTTTAAAACAACTCAAGCCGTGCTCCATACCCAATAAAATCTCTGAGCAAGTTGCCACGCCTGGCAATAATTTCACACCGCACTCGGCAGATTTTTTAATAAGACTCACCGTCATGCCGGGTGACACAGCAAAATCAACACCCGCCTCGGCTACTTCCTCAACATTTTTTTCATTCACTAAGGTGCCTGCGCCCACAATGATATGCGGGCAGGCCTTTTTTATCGCTTTAATGGCACCGAGGGCAGCGGGCGTGCGCAGGGTAATTTCTACGGCTTTAATACCGCCAGCATACAGCGCTTCGGCAACAGGTACCCCGTGCTCAACAGAATCAATAACAATAACGGGCATTACGCCAATGGGCGTTAAATAATCGCGTTTAATAGTCACAACACACTCACTTTTTAAATAGATAAAAATAAAGGCAGCCTTAAGCTGCCCTTGAATTAAAAATCGATACAGGAATTAAATACACTGCCACCTTCACTGGCAAGATCGGCCAAACTACGAAAACCGCCGAATAAATTGCGCCCTAAATCCTGCGCGCGTACCGGCTGAGTCACGGGTGTGCGGGCCGCTAATTCTTCCGCACTGACCAACAGTTCAATGGTGCCCGTATTAGCATCCAAGCGCACACGATCCCCCGTGCGCACGCGTGTCAGAATGCCACCACTGAGTGCTTCAGGAGATAAATGGATCGCGGAAGGCACTTTTCCAGAAGCACCGGACATGCGCCCGTCCGTTACCAATGCCACTTTATAACCGCGATCTTGCAACAAGCCTAAAGGGGGCGTCATTTTGTGTAATTCCGGCATGCCGTTAGCGCGCGGGCCTTGAAAACGCACTACCGCCACAAAATTGCGATTTAATTCGCCGCATTTAAACGCCGCAATTAAATCATCTTGGTCGTCAAACACAATGCATTCTTCTTCCACAACGCGATATTCCGGCGCCACGGCGGAGATTTTAATAACGCCCTGCCCCAAATTACCTTTTAGCAAGCGCAGCCCGCCTTCAGCGTCAAATGGCCCATCAACGCCGCGCAAAATAGACGCATCAGAGGACTGTGTAACCGGCTCTAACCAAACAGCATTACCTTTTTCGTCTAGGCTCGGGGCTTTTTCATAAGCATCTAAGCCCTGCCCCATAATATTGACGACGTTTTCATTTAATAAACCGCCGCGTCGCAATTCATGCACCAAATAACTCATACCGCCAGCGGCATGGAATTGATTTACATCGCCTTCGCCATTGGGGTAAATGCGCGCTAATAATGGTGTTGCGCGGGATAATTCATCCATATCTTCCCAGGTTAATTCAATGCCCGCCGCACGCGCCATGGCAACCAAATGCAAGGTGTTGTTGGTCGAGCCGCCGGTGGCCAATAGGCCCACCACAGCGTTCACTATGGAATATTCGGTAATGACATCGTAGAGGGGGCGATAAGTGCCTGCCGCCTGAGTAGATAAAATTAATTTTTCTACCGCTGCGCGTGTTAGCGCTTCACGCAAAGGCGAATCGGGACTGACAAAAGAGGCGCCGGGCAATTGCACGCCCAACATTTCCACCAACATTTGGTTGCTATTTGCGGTGCCATAAAATGTGCAGGTGCCTGGGCTGTGGTAACTTTTAGTTTCTACATCCAATAATTTATCTTCGCCCACTTCGCCTGCCGCATATTGCTGGCGCACTTTGGCTTTTTCTTTATTAGAAATACCCGAATGCATGGGGCCAGCTGGGACAAACACGGCGGGAATATGGCCGAAGCTTAATGCGCCGATCACCATACCGGGCACAATTTTATCGCACACACCCAAAAACATATTGCCGTCAAACATGTTGTGGCTTAACCCAACCGCACAAGCCATAGCGACCACTTCACGGCTAAATAAGCTCATTTCCATGCCCGGCTGGCCTTGGGTCACACCATCGCACATGGCGGGCACGCCACCAGCCACTTGCGCAGTAGAACCCATGGCTCTAGCGGCAGCCTTAATAATATTCGGGTAAGACTCAAACGGCTGATGCGCGGATAACATATCGTTAAACGCGGTAGTAATGCTGATATTAGCGCTCTGCAATAAACGCAATGTATCTTTATCTGGGCTACCACAGGCCGCATAGGCGTGCGCCAAATTGCCACACGATAAGCGTTTTTTCGGCGGGTTGTTGGCCATAGTTGCCTTCATGGCCGCTAAATATGCGTCGCGTCGCGGCTTGCTGCGCGCAACGATGCGCGCGGTTATAGCTTCAATCGTTTTATTCACACAACCCCCTATTAACCGTCGATCCAACGGCGACCGTCTTTGGCCAAAAGTTCAAATGCCGCATCTGGCCCGTTAGAACCGGAGGTGTATGGCACAACCGTTTGATTTTGTGATTTCCAGCCAGCAAAGATTTGATCCACCCATTCCCAGGCTGCTTCTACTTCACCGGCGGAAACAAATAATGTTTGGTCATTGCGAATTACGTCGTAAAACATGCGGGTATAAGCATCGTGTTTTTTCGCTTTGGCATTATCCGAAAAGGATAAATCCATATAACGATCTTCCAGCTGCATACTAGTATCAAGTCCTGCACGTTTGTTTTTCATGCGAATATGAATCCCTTCATCCGGCTGCAAATGAATAATTAACTGATTGGCGCAATTTTCCGTAAGCTGCTTGGCAAATAATTTAGAATTGTTTTGCTTAAACTCGATAACAATTTCTGAGTGCCGGCGGCTTAGACGTTTGCCAGTGCGAATATAAATCGGTGTGCCGCTCCAGCGCCAATTGGCGATTTCCGCTTTAAGCGCAACAAAAGTCTCCGTATTACTGGTGCGCCCACCCTCATCCTCCTCCAGATAACCTGGCACCGCCTTGCCTTCAATCTCACCAGCGGCATATTGACCGCGCACAGTTTGCTGGGTGATATTTTCGGCTGTAATGGGTTTTAAACAGCGCAATACTTTTAATTTTTCTCCACGCACGCTATCGGCGTCCAAATCGGCCGGAGGCTCCATAGCCACCAGGCACAATACTTGTAACAAGTGGTTTTGAATCATATCGCGCATAGCGCCAGTTTCGTCGTAAAAATCCCAACGGTTGCCGCAACCGACCGTTTCGGTAACAGTAATCTGGATATTATCTATGTGTTTTGAATTCCAAATCGGTTCAAAAATATCATTGGCAAAACGCAATGCCAGCAAATTCTGCACCGATTCTTTGCCCAGGTAGTGGTCAATGCGAAATAATTGTTTTTCGGTAAATACCCGTGCCAGCTCAGCATTAATCGCCATAAAAGACTCTTTAGAGTCGCCTAAAGGTTTTTCAACCACAATGCGGGTAGAGGGTTTGGCTAGCCCACATGCATCAAGGGAGGTGGCAATTTTGCCAAAAATTAGCGGCGGCACAGCCAAATAAATGATCAACTCATGATCATCGCCAAAATAGGTATTTTTAATACGAGTTAAATCATCGGGTTTGGTAGAGTCACCCTGCACGAAGGTGAGATTTTCGCTAAAAGCAAGCCAAGTTTCTTCATTAAACAGATTAGCCGCACTGTAGTTAATCAGCCACTCTTTCACCTTGGCTAAAAATGCAGCCTGTTCGCTCGGTGTACGTGCCATACCAAAAATGCGAGTGTTAGAGGGCATACAGTTATTTAATTTTAAGTAATACAGCGCGGGATAAAGCTTGCGCAAAGCCAAATCGCCATCACCGCCGACGATCAAAATATCTGTATTTTTCATACTAACACCTACCTAATTTTAAGAAAGGATTTAAGGCTAAAAGCCTTCGTATTGCCGTCACATTAAATTCAACAGCGAAGATAAGCCCGCACCGTAAATTGCTTGCTATTAAATATATATGCGCCCTAATTGGCCCAAGGAACCTCTGAAAAATTACCTTACTCGCTTTGGCGTTGATGAACTTGGCAAAAAAATGCTCTTTTACTAAGTGTAAACTCGGCAATCGCTCCCGCATTACTCTACTTCCTGCATCCATGCGGTCAGCCGCTTTTTGGCAAATTCACCTAGCCAGCGCTTCGCCGCCTACATTTTTCAGAGGCTCCCTAACTATAGGTACAAGGGCAAACACTTCAGAAAGTACAGCCTGCGCAGACATAAAGCCTAGGCACTTAGGACAAGGGTGATAACGCAAAAGGCAGCTGGCCAACAGCGAATAGCCAAATCTCAAGCGCATCCTAACAAGTACAAGCCCGCTGCAAGGTTTCAGCCAGGCAGGCATTTTTGCATGACAGCTCAGCCTGCCCCAGCCCCATTATTCGCTAGCAACGACCGCCCGCTACGAGCGCCAAAGATTGAGCGCGCGACCTGCAAGGCCGGGGCATTGTAGAGGTTGGCCGGTTGCTTTTTCAACTGCGATTACCCATAATCCACGGCCTCTTGAGCCGGTAAAGCGCCCCCTCAAAGGCGTGCCTGCACAGCCAGGCACATTACAAAACCGGAACCTTTTCCAAGCAATTCGGTGCACAGGCTGCTGTGTATATCTCCCCACTTGACCAAGCAGGAAATTAAAATGCCTCGTATAGCGATTAACGGTTTTGGACGCATTGGCCGCAACGTATTGCGCGCACTTTATGAAAGAAACTTGCACGATTCCATTCAAATCGTTGCCATTAATGATTTAGGCTCTCCCGCCATTAACGCCCATTTGCTCAAATACGACACAGTACACGGCACCTTTGGTTTTGATGTCAGCCACAGCGCCGATGCCATCACAGTCAATGGCGACAGCATCAAAATCATCGCCGAGCGCAACCCAGCAGCACTGCCCTGGGGCGAGTTAGGTGTAGACATAGTATTTGAGTGCACTGGCCTATTTACTGCCCGCGAAAAAGCCGCTCAGCATTTAGATGCTGGCGCCAAAACTGTGTTAATTTCTGCCCCTGGCACCAATGCAGATTTAACTGTGGTTTATGGTGTAAACCACGACAAAATCACCCCAGAACACACAATTCTGTCTAACGCATCCTGCACCACTAACTGCTTAGCACCCGTTGCAGCAGCTCTGCACGACGGAGTTGGTATTGTCTCAGGCCTGGTCAACACAGTGCACTCCTTTACCAACGACCAAAACATCACTGACGCTTATCATTCCGATATGTACCGCGCCCGCGCTGCCGGCCACTCCATTATCCCCACCAAAACCGGCGCTGCTGCCGCTATTGGCTTGGTAATTCCTTCCTTGGCAGGTAAGTTAGATGGTTTGGCCGTGCGCGTCCCCACTATTAACGTATCTCTGTTGGATTTAACCTTCCAAGCAGCTCGCACTACCACGGTAGAAGAAATTAATTCCATCGTCTCACAAGCGGCTGCCACACGTTTTGAAGGCGTTCTGCAAGTTAACAAACTGCCTTTGGTGTCGCACGATTTTAACCACTCATCTGCCTCCTCTGTATTCGATGCGACCCAAACTCGGGTTATCGGCGGCACGCAGGTTAAAGTGCTCGCTTGGTATGACAATGAGTGGGGCTTCTCTAACCGCATGTTAGATACGGCGCTTGCCATTTATAAGGCGCACAACTAATACTCATTAAAATACTCTAAGGGGGCCTAGCCCCCTTTTTTATGCTGCGAATTTTATGCGTTTAGCTCAATTAATTATCTGCCTGAGTATTTTCTCGACGCAATTGTGTTTGGCGGCAACTTTTTTTACTGCCACCTATAAAGGCAAATATAACGGCTGGAACATTACCCTTGAACGCAATTTACAAGAAACAGCGCCAGGCGAATTCAGCCTAGTATCAAAGGCAACCAATTTTCTTGGGCAGCTGGAAGAGATTAGCGAATTTAAACTGATCGACAACCAACTTATTCCACAAACATATTCCTATAATCGACGAATTCTGGGCAAAACCAATAGCGAATCGATCCGCTTTGCCTGGGCCAACCAAGAGGCTTTTTATAGCCGCGCGAACAAAAGCCAGGATAATCGCACGCTAAAATTAACCCCAGGATTATTAGACCCCGCTCTTTACCAACTACAATTGCAACGAGATCTCGCCCGCCAGCGCGAGGATCTCAACTACGCATTTGTTAAACGCAAAGACATAAAATCCTATCGTTTTAGTTCAGTGGGTACAGATACCTTTATATTAAATGGCAATCAATTTAAAGCCGCAATTGTTGAGCGGCTGGAAAACTCAGCCAAAAAAACCCGTATTTGGCTCTTACCTGATCTCAACTGGCAAATCGCTCGTATCCAGCATAAGGAGGAATCTGGCGATACCTATACCATCGAATTAGCGCGCTACAGTGGTGACAATCAACTGATGAGCCGCCTCTACCAAAAAGACAGCGCACCTAAGCAAAAATAGAGTACCTTGGTGTAGAGTCGGCTAAACTGGCGCAGATGGGAACAAGTGGCGCAAGCTACAGTCCTGAATAGGGCAGATACGACCAACACCAACCCTGGCAGGCAGGTTTTTATGTCACGCGTCACATCCCCCATCATCCTTATTCCCCCTAAAAACCCCATCGTTCCGAGCGAAATCACCGCTGAATCCGCCTATTTAAACCGGCGAGAACTTATGGCGGGCCTTATGGGTAGCGCCCTCATGGGAAGTATGACAAGCGCCGAGGCCGCCCCCAGCCAAATCGTCGATGAGAATCCCAGCGGGCCGAACTGGTTAAAAGACAAAATTTCCAGCGCAAAACCAGCTCACCCACTTACCGAGACTCTTACGCCCTACAAACATGTCACTCAATACAACAACTTTTACGAATTTGGCACCGCAAAAACAGATCCGGCCCAGCGCGCACAAACCCTAAAACCCGATCCCTGGCGCGTTAACATTAGTGGCGCGGTGGATAAACCGGGGAATTATTTTCTCGACGATTTATTAAAAGGTATTGATTTAGAAGAGCGTATCTACCGGCTGCGCTGTGTAGAGGCCTGGTCAATGGTAATTCCTTGGGTAGGATTTAGCCTTAGCGAATTACTCAAAAAAGCCCAGCCCAATAGCGCAGCAAAATATGTGGCATTTACAACGCTGTTAGATAAAGCGCAAATGCCAGAACAAAATAGTCGTTTATCGACAATTCATTGGCCCTACCAAGAGGGATTGCGCATAGATGAAGCCATGCATCCACTGTGTATTCTTGCGGTGGGCCTTTATGGCAAGGTCTTACCCAACCAAAATGGCGCCCCCTTGCGTTTAGTTGTGCCTTGGAAATATGGCTTTAAAAGTATTAAATCGATTGTTGGTATAACCCTACAGGAAAAACAACCGCCAACCAGCTGGAATCAATTGGCCCCACAAGAATATGGCTTTTATGCCAACGTAAACCCTCAAGTGGATCACCCTCGCTGGAGCCAAGCCAAAGAGCGACGGCTACCTAATTCCCTGTTAAACCCTAACATAATTGCAACGCAAATGTTTAATGGCTATGCAGAGGAAGTTGCAGGCCTGTACAGCAATATAGATTTAAAAACACACTTCTAACCATGCCAAAATTACTCACAAAAGAGTGGCGACGGGTGTGGATTTTTCTCTTATCGCTCACTCCCGGCATCTGGCTTGGATGGCGCTTATATACTGATAATCTGGGGCCGGAACCAGCCAAAACACTCGTCATATCTACCGGTATTTGGGCCGTTAATTTTTTAGTACTCACCCTTGCTGTGACGCCCGCAAAAAAAATCGCTCATCTATCCATAGTGAGCCCTCATCGTCGTATGCTGGGTTTATTTTGCTGGTTTTACGCGAGCCTACATCTTGCCTGCTATTTATTATTTATTTTAGGTGCCGATTTCCAATCAATTGCTCAGGAATTAACACAGCGCCCCTTCATAGTCGCCAGCATTCCCGCCTGGTTACTACTCTCACTCCTCGCTATAACCTCACCACAATACATGCTTAGGCTTTGTGGTAAGCGTTGGAAATATATCCATCGCAGTATTTATCTTATCGCTCTTCTAGTCGTAGCACACATTGCCTGGCAAATACGTGCAAGTTACCAAAATGCCCTTGTGTATGGATTTTTACTCATAAGCCTATTGGCACTCAGAATATGGCCGCTACAAATTCGTAAATAGCAGCCTATATTCATTTCAAAGAACGGCAGCCTGCTGCAGCGACGACTCCTTTTCACCTCAAAGCGTTTAGGTTTAAAAACAAACCTTGGCAGGAGTATTTCAGTCGGTTTTTTCACGATCGAACCAAAGCAGCATTGCGGTTTATTTTTCGCTTATTATCGAGCGCTTAAATCTCGAAGTGGCAAAGCTCAGCGAGTCAGGTTGCATTGCACGCAAAATAATTAGGCGAGATAGCTCAAAGCTGATTCAGAACCGCATAAACGGAGAGCGAAAAAAAAGCCCGCTAGAAGACTAGCGGGCTTTCAGAAAAGGTGCCTGACGATGACCTACTCTCACATGGGGAGACCCCACACTACCATCGGCGATGCATCGTTTCACTTCTGAGTTCGGGATGGGATCAGGTGGTTCCAATGCTCTATTGTCATCA
>Ga0164241_10000702_pt1 | contig 53058 bp, 45 predicted proteins | sample OricomyardsoilBY_FD_108780 | JGI IMG/M metagenome (GOLD analysis project Ga0164241, IMG submission 108780) | Backyard soil microbial communities from Emeryville, California, USA - Original compost - Back yard soil (BY) | ecosystem: Environmental > Terrestrial > Soil > Unclassified | place: USA... | reverse complement strand
GATTGGTCTCGTCGCGGATCTCATCCATCAGGGCGGCGCGTTTGCCGGAGAGCATGTCGGCAAAGGTTTTGGAGCCGAGCACGCGGCGCACATCCGATGACAGGATCGGCGTCAGGCGGATGATCGCAGTCTCCTGATCGTAGAGCGATTGATAGAAGCGCAAAGGATCCACGATTTTCCAGCGCGCGAACGCATCCACCACCAGACGCTTTTTATCCTGTGCGATCACTTCTTCGGTGGGCGCATCGAGGTTGAGCAGCATTTTGGGGATGTATTGGATCTGCTGGAGGAAGGGGATCTTCACATGCAGGCCCGGTTCGGTGACGAGCTGTTTGGGCGCCCCGAATTGCAGCAGCAGAACCTGTTCGCGCGGGTTCACCGTGTAGAGCGAGAAGAGTGACAGGATGAGGACAATCCCCACCGCGATCATGCCGAAGAATGCACCGTTGCGGTTCATTGGGCGGCTCCCGAGGAAGGCTGCGCCACGGGCTGGGCGGACGACATGGGCCGTTCTGTCACGGTAACACTCTGGCTGTTGTTGGTCTTGAGCGCAGGCAGCGGCAGGTAGGGCACCACGCCTTTCACGCTTTCGTCGATCAGCACCTTGTTGGCGCCGCCGAGCACGCCGCTCATGGTTTCGAGATACATGCGCTTGCGGGTGACATCGGGCGCTTTTTTGTATTCCTCATAGACAGAGAGGAAGCGTTTGGCTTCACCGCTGGCCTCGGCGATCACGCGCTGTTTGTAGGCTTGCGCGCCCTGCACGATGCTGGCGGCGTTACCGCGTGCTTCAGGGATGATCTTGTTGGCATAGGCTTCGGCTTCGTTGCGCATACGCTCCTGGTCGGCGCGGGCGGCCTGCACGTCGCGATAGGCATCGAGCACCTCGTCCGGCGGATCGACCTTCTGCATTTTCACGTCGGTCACGGCGACGCCGGCGCCATAGGTATCCAGCGTCTTTTGCATCAGCTCGCGAACTTCTTTTTGAATGGGTTCGCGATCCTGGGTGAGGATGGGTTCGATGGGGTTTTTGCCGACGACTTCGCGCATCGCGCTTTCGGCGACGGCGCGCACCGCCAGATCGGGGTTTTCGACCTTGAATTTGTAATCGGCGGCGTCTTTCACCACCCAGTAGATGACGAAGTTCACATTGACGATGTTTTCGTCGCCCGTGAGCATCAGCCCTTCTTGCGCCACATCTTCGGTGGCCTCGGCGCGGGTGGCACCGACGGGGTGATAGCCGATGGTGATCTGGCGCGGACGCGTCACGTCGACGATGTCCACCGTCTCGATGGGCCAGGGCAGATGGTAGTTGATGCCGGGCGCGGTGCGGCCCACAAGCTGGCCAAAGCGCAGAACCACACCTTGTTCGGAGGCCGACACGATATAAACGCCGCTGATGAGCCAGACCGCGACGACGGCAAGCGCGATGACCGCGAGGCCACCTGAGCCGAAGCCGGGGCCACCGAAATTGCCGGGAAGGACGTTTTTCAGCCGATCCTGCGCGCGGCGCAGCATCTCCTCAAAATCGGGCGGTTCACCGCCGCCGCCACCACCACCGCCGGGGCCCCTGCCCCACGGGCCGCGGCCGCCATTACCATTGTTTCCCGGGGGCGGGTTGCCGCTTCCATTGCCGGGCTGATTTGTCCAGGGCATCCGATTGGTTCCAATAAGCTCTGGGGTATATAGGTGCAGACTCCCCCATGCGCAAACTTACAGGCAGGCGAAATCATGGCCGCGACTAAAGAAGACGTTTTGAAAGCACTTTCAGGGGTGATCGACCCCCAAAGCGGCAAAGATGTCGTTTCTGCCGGATTGATTGAGGGGCTGACCGTGCGGGACGGCAATGTGGGGTTTGCGCTGGAAGTCCCTGCGGCGCGTGGGGCAACGGCTGAGCCTTTGCGCAAAGCTTGCGATGATGCGGTGGCCAAATTGCCGGGGGTGTTTTCGGTGACGGCGGTGCTCACCGCCCATCAGGCGCCGGTCAATGCGCGGCGCGGACATGGACATGCGCAGGCCCAAGGCGTGCAGCAGGCATCTGCCGGGATTGCGGGGGTGGCGGCGATTATTGCGGTGGCCAGCGGCAAGGGCGGCGTGGGCAAATCCACTGTTGCGGTGAATCTGGCGCTGGGGCTGGCGCGGCTGGGGCTGAAGGTTGGGCTTTTGGATGCCGATATTTATGGGCCGAGTGTGCCGCGGCTGCTCGATATTCGCCACAAGCCTGAAAGCGACGGCAAGAAGCTGATCCCTATTGAGAAGATGGGGATCAAGACGATGTCCATCGGCTTCATGGTGAAGGAAGATGAGGCGATGATCTGGCGTGGGCCGATGGTGCAATCGGCCCTGACGCAGATGATGAATGATGTGGCCTGGGCGCCGCTCGACGTTCTGGTGATCGACATGCCGCCGGGCACGGGCGATGCGCAGCTCACCATTGCCCAGCGCGTGCCGCTGAAGGGCGCGGTGATTGTTTCGACGCCGCAGGACATTGCGCTGATTGATGCGCGCAAGGGCATTGCGATGTTCAACAAGACCCATGTGCCGGTGTTGGGCGTGGTGGAAAATATGAGCACCTTTGTTTGCCCCAATTGCGGGCATGAGACCCATATTTTCGGCCATGGCGGGGCGCGGGCGGAAGCTGAGAAGCTGGGGGTGCCGTTTCTGGGTGAGATTCCGTTGACGCCGATTGTGCGCGAAACATCGGATGCGGGCACGCCGATTGTGGATTACAATCCCGCCAGCGCGGAGGCGCGTGCGTTTATGGCGGTGGCCGAGCTTGTAGCTGCTTCGGTGGCCGCGCCGCAGCGGGCGGCACCGCGGATTATTATCGAATAAAGGATCTGGCTATGGCGAAGATTCCGGTGAAGAAACCTGCGCGCAAGATGGTGAAGCGGCCACTGCCGAATGTGACGGCGGGAAAGACGCTGCCGAAGACGGCGCAAGGTTGGGATGCGGTGGATGAGGCTTCGCTCGAATCCTTTCCCGCGAGCGATCCGCCGGAGTGGAATGCGCGGGGGAAGACCGGGAAGTAGGGCTAGATGCAGACATGCGTGTTCTGCATTAGACGCCTGGGTCCCCTTCCCTCGCGCGAAGTGCGCTCGCCGGGGATGACGTGTTTTTTATGTTTTGTTTTTAGGCGTTGTAGTTGAGGCGTAAGCCGGGGGAGCGCCACTCCATGGTGGCGAGTTTGCCGGTTGAGGACATGGTGACATAGGCGGTTTTCATGTCCCTGCCGCCCCAGCAAATGTTTGTACACAGAAGATCTGGCAGTGGCGTGTGCTCGAACTTTTTGCTGTCGGGCCAGAAGGTGCTGATGCCGCCTGCGAGAATGGTGGCGACGCAGATCCCGCCATCAACCTGTACGCCCAGCGAATCGAAATAGGCAAGGCCGGGATAGGCGCCTTCGAAATTGGCCGGGGTGAAGCCGCCGGGAAGGTTTGCTTTGCCGGGGGCTTCGAGTGGCAGGCTCCATAGCCGGCCGGGCATGGTTTCGGCGTAGTGCACGGTTTTGCCATCAGGCGACAGGCCGACGCCGTTGGGGGAGACCAATTCTCTCAGTACACGGATGATGTGGCTGCCATCGGCTTTGGCGTAGAACAGATTTCCGTAGAGGCGGCGTGTTTCATCGGCGCTGCCGTGATCGGTGAACCAGAAGCCGCCTTGCGTATCGAACACGATGTCGTTGGGCGCACCGAGGCCCATGCCGTCGCATTCCGAATAGAGGGTTTCGACTTTGCCGGTGGAGAGGTTCACCCGCTCGATGCGGCCGGGTTGTTTGTTCGCTGGCGTGTGGCCGGGGATCATCAATCCGCCACGATCATGCATTTCGAAATTGCCGCCATTGTTGCAGACATAGAGCGCGCCATCCGGGCCGATGGCCAGGCCATTGGGGCCGCCGCCCGGCGTGGCCACTGTGTGCGTGGAGCCATCGGGGCGGACGCGGGTGATGCGGCCCGCAGGAATTTCCACCACGATCACTGAGCCGTCATCCATCGCCACGGGGCCTTCGGGGAAGACGAGGCCGGTGGCGAGTTCGCGGATTTGCATGTGTCATCTCCCGGAAGCTGTTTTGCGGCAAGGCTAACGCGGGAGCGGGGGGAAGGATAGAGCGCGGGCGGACCGGTTCAGGCCCGGTCGAGCGTGATGTAGCTATAGGCGAGGCCCGCCTCACTCACATGATCTTCACGCGCTGTTTCGCGCCACGGGGCCGGATCGAAAACAAAAATCGTATCCCCCGCAATATCGGCGTGGATTTGCGTGAGGTGGATGCGGTGGGCGAGCGGGAGCGCGGCGCGATAGATTTCGGCGCCGCCGATCACCATGATTTCGGGCGCTGGAATCTCGGGCGTTTGCGTTTCGTCCGCCACCTTCAGCGCCTGTTCGAGCGAGGACACTACGCGCGCGCCTTCGGCCCGAAAGCCGCGGTCGCGTGTGACGACGATGTTCTGCCGACCGGGCAGCGGTTTTTTGGGCAGGCTCTCCCAGGTCTTGCGGCCCATGATGTTGGGCTTGGTGAGGGTGAGCGCCTTGAAGCGGCGCATATCTTCCGGCAGACGCCACGGGATGGCGCCGGCTTTGCCGATCACGCCGGCGTCCGTCATTGCGAGGATGAGAGAAAGTGTTGTCATGCGACGCATTCATAGAACGCAATGAAGGGTTGGTTCCAGCCCCGCAACCGCCGCCAAGGGGGTGGTATACAAAGATTTTCTGTTTTTGCGCGGCGGCGGCTTGTTCATGTTGGGATCATGTTTGGCCCGCCATAGTACGGCCATGCGCTGGGCAAACAGGAACTTTCCACTGCTATGCGCATTACGGATAGCGATATCCAGAAAGGATTATCAGATGAAAAATTTCTATATGTCAGCGGCTGCCATGGCTCTCATCTTCGCCGCAACCGGCGCGATGGCACAACCTGACCGCAACGATCACGGTCGCGGTAATCACTCCGGCGGACATGCCCAGCAACAGTCGCGGCCCGCACAGCCAGCGCAGCGGCCACAGATACAGCGCCCCGGGCCGCAGCAAACGCGGCCCACGCAGCAAACGCAGCGGCCACAGGTACAGCGCCCCGGCCAGCATCAAACGCGCCCGGTACAGCAACAGCATCGGCCGCAGATCGGCAATAACCACAGGCCCGACTTCAACCGTCCGAGCTTCAATAATAACCGCCCGCATGCGCGGCCCGATTATTCGAAGTATCGCCGGGCGGTGAGATCGCCGAACCGTTATCGCGCAGGGATTTATCATGCGCCGCGCGGCTACACCTATCGGCGGTGGAACCATGGCCAGTATCTGCCGTCGACCTATTTCGCGCGGTCGTTCTGGCTGACCAACTTCATCGCCTATGGGCTGTTTACCCCGCCGTCTGATGCAGTGTGGGTGCGCTATGGGCCCGATGCGCTGCTGGTGGACCGCTACAATGGCGAGGTTATCAGCGTGCGTTACAACGTGTTCTATTGAGTTCTTTGTAGGGCATGTGAAAACCCCGGCGCGAAATCGCCGGGGTTTTTGTTTTGAGTGATACAAAACAGCGATGCTCCAGGCCTTTGACCTGGACCCCTCCCCGAAATTTGCAAAACGCAAATTTCGACCCTCCCTCAAGGGGAGGGTCCAGAGTCGATTATGGCCTTATGAAAAGATCTAGACCGCCACGTCTGCCTTGATGTGCGGGTGGGCTTGATAGTTTTCGAGTTTGAAATCTTCGTATCTGAAACTGAAAATATCGCGCACATCCGGGTTGATGCGCATGGTGGGCAGGGCGAAGGGCTTGCGGGTGCGTTGTTCGCGCGCTTGATCGAGATGGTTGAGATAGAGATGGGCATCGCCCAGCGTGTGAATGAATTCACCCGGTTTGAGGCCGGTGACCTGCGCCAGCATCATGGTGAGCAACGCGTAGCTTGCGATGTTGAAGGGCACGCCGAGGAAAATATCGGCTGAGCGCTGATAGAGCTGGCAACTGAGTTTGCCGTTCGCAACATAGAACTGGAACAGGCAGTGGCAAGGTGGCAGCGCCATCTTTGGCACGTCGGCAGGATTCCAGGCGGTGACGATGAGGCGGCGCGAATCCGGGTTGCGCTTCAGATCGGTCACCAGATTGGCGATCTGGTCGATGGTGGTGCCGTCGCGCGCGGGCCAGGAGCGCCATTGATGGCCATAGACGGGGCCGAGTTCGCCATGTGCATCCGCCCACTCATCCCAGATGCCGACGCCGTGCTCCTTCAGCCATTTGATGTTGGTGTCGCCGCGCAGGAACCACAGCAATTCGATGATGATGGCCTTGGTGAACAGCTTTTTGGTGGTGAGAAGGGGGAAACCCGCCTCCAGATCGAAGCGCATCTGATGGCCGAACACCGAAAGGGTGCCGGTGCCGGTGCGATCTTGCTTTTGGACCCCGTGGTCGAGCACGCGGGTCATCAGGTCATGATATTGCTGCATGGAACTGGTTTTGCGATTCCCGGTCAGTGTAGGCAACCCTGCCGGATTCGGTAAGGGCGGGTTCCTCTTCTATTCTTTACCTTCACCCCCTATATAGACCTTGTCCGGGCTTGCTCGGACTACGGCGATAAACGGCTGCGTAATAAGCGGACTGGACCCGGGGGCGGTACCCGGCGCCTCCACCACATGCCCTTCTTTTCGGAGGGTATTTGTGGGGGCGAAACAGGATCGACAGACGTGTAAAGGCTGACCTTTCGCTCGGTATGGTATCCGCCGTCATCGGGCTAATTGTACAGGTGCCAACGATAATGAAATGGCCCTCGCTGCCTAACTACGGTTAGCTAAGCGCGGTACGGGGAGCACCGGGCAACAGAAGCTCCCCACTTATTTTTACCTAACCTATCAGGTGCGAACGCCTGGCTCCCCTTCCCTCGCTACGCTCGCCGGGGATGACATGATGAAGTATCTTTTCGCGTGAGGTAAGCAAAGAGCGCGGCGAGGATGCAGATGGCGCCGCCGCTGGCAATGGCATGGCCCACGCCGATCAGGCCCGCCAGCCAGCCGAGCACCAGCGAACCCCAGGGCATCATGCCCAGAAACCCCATTGTATAGAACGAAACGACGCGGCCGCGCATATGATCGTCCGCGACGGTCTGGATGATGGTGTTGGTGGAGCCGCCGAGCAGCATGAGGGCGAAAGCGGTGGGCACCGACAAAATCATGGCGAGCGGCAGCGTGGGCGCATACGAGAACAGGCAGAGCCCCACCCCAAACGCGGCGGCAGAGAGCATGGGCACGATTTTCAGCCTGTGATCGTGGATTCGGGCGAGTGTATAGGCACCGCAGAGCGCGCCTGCGCCTATGGCGCCCAAAAGATAGCCGAGCCCGCGTGAACCTTCCCCCAGCACATCGCGCACGAAGGCGGGCATCATTTGTATGTAGGACGCGCCAAAGGCCGAGCAGATGCCGATCAGCATCAACGATTGGCGGATTTGTCGATTATTCCAGGCATAGGCGAAACCGGCTTTCAGCTCTCGCAGCGGGTGTTCAAGAACGCGTTGGGGACGCGGGGCGACCGTGATGAGGAAAAGGCTGGTGAGAACGGCGGCGTAGGATAGGGCATCAATCGCAAAACAGATCCCCTCCCCCACTGTTGCGACGAGGATTCCGGCGATGGCGGGGCCGACGATGCGGGCGATGTTGAACATCACCGAATTGAGCGCGATGGCATTGCGCAAATCGCCCTTGCCCACCATGTCGGTGGTGAAGGCCTGACGGGTCGGCATGTCGAAAGCGTTGACGACGCCTTTGAACAAAGCGAGCACTATGATGTGCCAGACTTCGATCACGCCTGTCAGGGTGAGGACCGCGAGGGCTGTCGCCTGAAGCATGGCGAGCGCTTGAGTCACGATAATGAGTTTGCGCCGGTCCACCCGGTCGGCGATCATGCCGCCGAAGGCCGAGAGAAAGAACACCGGCACCTGACTGCAAAACCCCACCACGCCCAGGAGGAAGGGCGAGTTGGTCAGGGCATAGACGAGCCAGCCTTGCGCGACCGTTGTTACCCATGCGCCCATCAGCGACACGAGCTGGCCGCTGAAGAACACACGATAGTTGCGGTGGCGGAACACCTCGAACAAAGCAAGGGCGCTGGGGCGTCCGGTTTCGGGCGGCGGCACCTCTTCGGGCACGGGTGTCAGCACGGGGGGCAAATCTTCGGGCTCGATGGTCATGCTGTGCGTTTCGTCACTCTTGCCTTCGCAGGCAAGACGCTGTTCGCTTGGGTGAGATATTTTCGGACAAGGACTTTGCCATGGCTTCAACCGACCTACTCTTTGAACCGTTCCGGCTCAAGGGGCTCACTTTGCCCAACCGCATCGTGATGGCGCCGATGACGCGCTCACGCTCGCCGGGGCAGGTGCCGGGCGAGGATGTTGCTGCCTATTACCGGCGCAGGGCCGAAGGCGGCGTTGGATTGATTGTGACGGAAGGGACATCGCCGGAGCATTTTTCGGCATCGAATGACGCAAATGTGCCCTCGTTCTTTGGCGATGCGGCGCTCAAGGGTTGGGCAAATGTGCTCAAACAGGTGAAGGCGAACGGTGGCCACATCATGCCACAGCTTTGGCATCAGGGTGTGGTGCGCCATCCTGGCTCTGGGCCTTATCCAGAGCAGCCGTCCATGGCGCCTTCGGGCATTGCACGGCCCGGCAAGGCGGTGGCGGAGCCGATGAGTGCCAAGGATATTGAAGCGGTCATTGAGGGCTTCGTCAAAAGCGCGGGCTATGCGCAAGAGCTTGGTTTTGATGGCATCGAGATTCATGGCGCCCATGGCTATCTGATTGATCAGTTTTTCTGGGATGGGACTAATGTGCGCGAGGACCGTTTTGGCGGATCGCTCGAACAACGTACGACATTTGCCGCCGAAATCGTGCGGGCAGTGCGCGCAAAAGTGGGCGCGGAATTTCCGATTATCCTGCGCTTCTCGCAGTGGAAGCAGCAGGATTATGCCGCGCGGCTGGCGGGGACGCCGCAAGATCTTGAACGCTTTTTGAAACCGCTGGCCGATGCGGGCGTGGATGTTTTTCATTGCTCGACGCGCCGTTTCTGGGAGCCTGAGTTTGCTGAGAGCGGTTCGGACATGAACCTTGCGGGCTGGACCAAGAAGATCACTGGCCTGCCGACCGTGACGGTGGGATCGGTCAGTCTTGATCTGGATTTCATCACCTCTTTTGCCAAGCCGGAAACGAACACGGAAGCGGGCAATATTGACCGGCTGATGGAGATGATGGCGCGCGGGGATTTTGATCTTGTCGCTGTGGGGCGGGCGCTGATTTCCAACCCGGACTGGGCGAAGAAAGTGCGCGAGGGACGCAGCACAGAGCTGAAGCCTTATGATGCGCAATCCCTGGCCGACTATATTTGAGCGCTTTGCTGACGCGGCCGCCGGAACCCCGAATCGTGCGCAAAATGCCAAATCTGGAACCGGCGGGCCCGCGCAGTTGTGTGACCTGCGACAGAGCAGCCTTGATTGCCAAAGGCCCCGTTATCTCGCGGCAGCTATTGAATTTATGCAACTGACAGCAATGTTCGGGGGGCAAAGGCGGCGTGGACATTGACAGGGGCGGCCTGCCGCCTAAGTCTCTCGCCGAACCGGGCTGAGATGTATGGCAAAAGATTATATCGGATATCAGGCTTTGACCGATGCGGCGCTGCGCTCCGTCGTGCGTGATGCGTTGCGCCGGATCGAGAAGCAGGGGCTGATTGGTTCACACCATTTCTACATCACGTTCAAAACGCATTTTCCCGGCGTGGACATTCCGGATTTTCTGAAAGAACAGTATCCTGATGAGATGACCATCATTCTCCAGCATCAGTTCTGGGGGTTGAAAATCATGGAAGATCATTTTGAGGTCGCGTTGACGTTTCGCAAATTGCCGGCGACGCTTGCTATTCCCTTTCCCGCACTCACCGCATTCTTCGACCCAGGCGTACAGTTTGGGCTTCAGTTCAAGGGCGGCGAAGAGGGCGAAAACAACACAGGGGCGACGGCATCTGTCGCCGCCATGCCCACCACATTGCCTGCGCCCAAGGAAAAACCGCCTGCGCAGGAGGATCCTGCCGCTGACACGCAAAGCGAACCCGGCGATGAGGTTTTGCCGACAGCAGGCGAAGTGGTGAATCTGGACGCATTCCGCAAGAAGTGAGTTTTTCGATCATGACGACGACACGTATTGAGACCGATACTTTCGGTCCTGTTGAAGTTGCTTCCGACCGTTATTGGGGAGCGCAGGCTGAACGCAGCCTGGGAAATTTCAAGATCGGCTGGGAAAAGCAGCCGCTGCCGATTGTGCGCGCGCTGGGCATTGTGAAACGCGCCGCCGCCGAGACCAATATGGCGCTCGGCCAACTCGACAAGACGATTGGGGACACCATTGTCAAAGCGGCGCAGGAGGTGATTGAGGGCAAGCTCGATGCGCACTTCCCGCTGTCTGTTTGGCAGACGGGATCGGGCACCCAGTCGAACATGAATGCCAATGAGGTGATCTCCAACCGCGCCATCGAAATGTTGGGCGGGGTGATGGGCTCCAAAAAGCCGGTGCACCCGAACGATCACGTCAATATGAGCCAATCGTCGAACGACACCTATCCGACGGCGATGCATATTGCCTGTGCTGAAGAAGTGCATCACCGGCTGCTGCCTTCTTTGCAGAAGCTGCGCAATGCGCTGAACGACAAGGCGCAGGCGTGGAAAGCGATTATCAAGATCGGCCGCACCCATACGCAGGATGCAACGCCGCTGACGCTGGGCCAGGAATTTTCCGGCTACACCCAGCAGGTTCAGAACGGCATTGCGCGGATTGAGCAGTCTTTGCCCAAACTGATGGAACTGGCGCAAGGCGGCACCGCTGTCGGCACCGGGCTGAACGCGCCGGTCGGGTTTGACGTGATGGTGGCGGACAGGATTGCGGCCATTACCGGCCTTCCCTTCAAAACCGCGCCCAACAAGTTTGAGGCGCTGGCGGCCCATGATGCGATGGTGTTTGCGCATGGCGCGATCAACACGGTGGCGGCGTCGCTGTTCAAGATTGCGCAGGACATTCGCTTTTTGGGCTCGGGGCCGCGCTCCGGGCTTGGCGAATTGAGCCTGCCGGAAAACGAGCCGGGCTCCTCCATCATGCCGGGTAAGGTGAACCCGACACAGTGCGAGGCGCTGACGCAAGTTTGTGTGCAGATTTTTGGGAATAATGCGGCACTGACCTTTGCGGGCAGCCAGGGGCATTTTGAACTCAACGTGTTCAACCCGGTGATGGCCTATAATTTCCTGCAAAGCGTGCGGCTGATGGCCGATGCGGCGGTGAGCTTTACCGACAATTGCGTTGTTGGCATTGAACCGCGGCTCGACAACATCAAGGCCGGGTTGGAACGCTCGCTCATGCTGGTGACGGCGCTGGCGCCGAAGATCGGCTATGACAATGCGGCCAAGATTGCCAAGACCGCGCACAAGAACGGCACCACGCTGAAAGAAGAAGCGGTTAAAGGCGGCTATGTCACGGCGGAAGAATTTGATGCCGTGGTTGTGCCTGCTGATATGATTGGGCCGAAATAGAGCGATGAAAAACGGATCGGGGAACGGCAAGAAACGCCCCGTTCCGTTTGCACCAGTTCCGTTTGCACCTGTCCCATTTGCAATCGAACAGAACAATGCCACCGGTAGCGTTTCCTACTGGCAGATGGGGGACCATCAGAGCCAGGCGGATAAGGACGGCACCAGCCTTGCCGAATATGTTCATGCGCTTTACGGGCTAATCCGGCAGGGAAAATGCCGGGATGTTTTGATGATCGGCTGCGGTGGGGGAACACTTGCCACCATGCTGCACCGGGTGGGCGTGCGGGTGACGATTGTGGATGTTGACCCCACCGCTTTTGCGATTGCGCAACACTATTTCCACATGCCGGACGCCTTTGCCTGCCATATCATGGACGGGGCGCGGTTCCTGGCGCGGACGGAACATAAATATGATGCCATTGTTCTAGATGCCTATGCCGGGGAAGCCATTCCTGCGCATCTCTTGCGCCCTGCGTTTTTTGCATTGGTGAAAACGCGGCTGAAGGCCCGCAAGGCGATGTTCCTTATCAACATGATCGTGAACGGGGACAAAGATCCCGCGCCGGACCGCATTGGCCGAACCTTACGAAAGTGTTGGCGCAATGTGCGGATTCTGGATGTTCCGCATTGGGAATGTCGCAATGCGATTGCGGTTGCGGGCGCGGTGCGGGATTTGCGGCGGCCAAGACTTTTGGTGCGCCCGAAACAGCGGGTGCGTTCCATCGGTAACTATTTAAAGGAAACTGAATTTCGCGATCTGGGGTTAGCGGGGTAAACTCCGCCCATGCTGAAGAAACGCTCCTTCAATATTGCCGGACACAGGACCAGTGTTGCGCTGGAGCCGGAATTCTGGGCCGTGATCGAGACGCAAGCGAGCCGCGCCGGTATTAGCCTGTCTGCGTTTGTCGCGAAGGTGGATGCGGCGCGCGGAGACAATGCGCTGGCCAGTGCGCTGAGGGTGGAAACGCTGCGCCTTGCCCAGACGATGCAAGCCATTTGAGTTTATATTTGAGGAGGTAACATGATAACGCTTTTTCATCATGCAAAAACGCGCTCTTCGCGGTTTATTTTTCTACTGGAAGAACTGGGTGCGCCTTACGAGATTCACAATGTCTCGGTGCGTGGCAGCGACGGTAGCGGGGCGCTTGATCCGGCCAATCCACACCCGCATGGCAAGGTGCCGGCGATCCGCCATGGCGACACCACGGTTTTTGAATCGGCGGCGATTGTGCTTTATCTGACCGATGCTTTTCCCGATGCCGGGTTGGGGCCGAAGATTGGGGATAGGACGCGTGGGGCCTATCTCACGCTGCTTGCGTATTATGCCGGTGTTATGGAACCGGCCTTCCTCTCCAAATTCATGAATACGTCGGTGCCGCGCGGGGCGGCGGGTTGGGTGGTTGTGGAAGAAGCGATGGAATTTATTTTGAAAACGCTCAGCCAAGGGCCCTATATTCTTGGCGAAAAATTTTCGGGCGCGGATGTGCTGTATGGCACGACGTTTGCGATGTTCACACAGAACCAGATGTTGCCGAAATCGCCCGTACTGGATGCTTATATTGAGCGGGTAGTTTCCCGCCCCGCTTTTGTGCGGGCGCAAGGCAAGGATAATGGCTGAAATTCTCAATCTGCGCCGGGTGCGCAAGGCCAAGGCGAAGGACGCCAAAGACGCTGAGGCGAATAATAACCGCAAGCAGCATGGGGTGCCTAAGCCTGCGCGCGACCTGGCTGACGCGCGCAATGCGAAACAGGCGCGCTCATTGGATGACCATAAATTGAATGGTGACGAATAACGTGTCATCCACGCGGCTATGCGCGCTGGGACTGACAAGGGATTTGAAATGACGCAAAACAAAGGCCCGTTTGAAGGGGTGCTTGTTGTTGATCTGACGCGGGTGTTGGCGGGGCCCTATGCGGCACTGTTGATGGCCGAAATGGGGGCGCGGGTTATCAAGGTGGAACCGCCTGTGAAGGGCGATGACTCCCGCGCTATCGGGCCGTTTGTGAAAACCAAATCTGGTGGCACAAAATCCGGCTACTTCATGAGTGTGAACCGGGGCAAGGAATCCATTGCGCTGGATTTGAAGGCGGATGGGGACCGGGCGGTGTTTGAGGCGCTGCTCTCCAAGGCCGATGTGCTGATCGAGAATTATCGCGGCGGCACGATGGAGAAGCTCGGCTATGGCTATGACACGCTGAAAGAGAAATATCCCAAGCTGATTTATGCCGCTGTTTCGGGCTTTGGACATACCGGGCCTTATGCGCATCGGCCTGCCTATGACATGGTGGTGCAGGCGATGGGCGGGGTGATGAGTTTGACCGGACATCCCGGTTCGCCGCCGACGCGGGTGGGCACATCCACCGGCGATCTCACGGCGGGGTTGTTTGCCACTATTGGCATTGTGACCGCGCTGTATGACCGCAAAAACACCGGGCGCGGGCAGAAGGTGGATGTGGCGATGCTCGATTCCCAGGTCGCTGTGTTGGAAAATGCGATTTCGCGTTATGTGGCGACGGGCGAGGTTCCGGGGCCGCTTGGATCGCGCCACCCATCCATCGCGCCGTTCGCGGCTTTTGCGACCAAGGACGGGCATATTGCGATTGCCGCGGCGGCCGACCATTTGTTTGCCGCGATTGCCGATGTGCTGGGCGCACCGGAAATGGCGAGTGATCCACGCTATTGCACCAATCCGCAGCGGATGGAGCATTGGCAAGACCTGCATGACGACATGGAAAGGGTGCTTGCCACCCGTCACAGCTCGGATTGGCTGGTGCTGCTGGAAAAAGCGGGCGTGCCATGCGCACCGTTGAACAACGTAGCGCAGGTGATGGAAGACCCGCAGGTCCTCTCCCGCAACATGATTGTGACGGCGGATGACCCGGACATCGGGCCCTGGCGGATGCAGGGGAACCCGATCAAGCTCTCGGCCCATGAAGACCCGCCAACCCGGCCCCCTGCCCCCGATCTGGACGGGGATCGCGCGGCGATTTTGAAAATGCTTGGGCTTTAGGGGGCTGGCGTTCTACAATTGTTTCCATGATCTTTGACCTTCGTTTCCCCTTATGAGCGGCTTTGACAGCCGCTATTCCGACCCGCTGGACGCCGCCTTTGGCGAGGAGGCGGAGCGCGCGCCTGTGCGTGAGCCGTTTTATTTGCAGGGGCTGAATGACGCGCAGCGCGAGGCTGTTCTGGCCATAGACGGGCCGGTGCTGGTTTTGGCTGGCGCGGGAACCGGCAAGACGCGGGTGCTGACAACGCGGCTGGCGCATATTCTGGCGACGCGCAGGGCTTACCCCGCGCAGATTTTGGCGGTGACCTTCACCAACAAGGCCGCGCGCGAGATGAAGGAGCGAATTGGCGCGCTGATCGGCGGCGTGGTGGAGGGGATGCAGTGGCTGGGCACCTTTCATGCCATTGCCGCCAAGATGCTGCGGCGGAACGCCGAAATTGTGGGGCTGAAATCGAACTTCACCATTCTCGATACCGACGATCAGATTCGGCTGTTGAAGCAACTGATCGCGGCGGAGAATATTGACGAGAAGCGTTGGCCCGCGCGCACGCTGGCGAGTTTTATCGACGGCTGGAAGAACCGGGGGCTGCGGCCCGACGAGGTGCCGGAAGGTGAGGCGCATGGCTTTGCCTTCGGCAAGGGGCGCCAGCTTTATCGCGATTTTCAGGCGCGCCTGAAAACGCTGAACGCGGTGGATTTTGGCGATTTGCTGTTGGAGACGCTGACGATTTTGAAAAACCACCCGGATATTCTTCAGGAATATCGGGATCGGTTTCGCTACATGCTGGTGGATGAGTATCAGGACACCAATGTCGTCCAATATCTCTGGCTGAAATTGCTGGCGACGCAGAATGGTAATGTCTGTGTAGTGGGTGATGATGACCAATCCATCTATGGCTGGCGCGGGGCGGAGGTGGAAAATATCCTGCGCTTTGAGCGTGATTTTCCGGGCGCGAAGGTGGTGCGGCTGGAGCGCAATTATCGCTCGACCCCTGCGATTCTGGGGGCAGCCTCCGGCCTGATTGCCGCGAACAAGGGGCGGCTGGGCAAAACGCTTTGGACCGAGGGCGATAGCGGCGACAAGATTAAAGTTCAGGGCGTGTGGGACGCTGAGGAAGAAGCGCGCAATGTGGCGAGCGATGCGGAGAGTTTGCATCGTGCCGGGCACAAATTCTCCGAAATGGCGATTTTGGTGCGTGCGTCGTTTCAGATGCGCGAGTTTGAAGACAGGTTTATCTCGCTCGGCCTGCCCTATCGCGTGATTGGCGGCCCGCGTTTTTATGAGCGAGCGGAAATTCGCGATGCCATGGCTTATTTGCGGCTGGTGGCACAAGGCGATGACGATTTGGCGTTTGAGCGGATTGTGAACAAACCCAAGCGCGGCATTGGGGATGCGAGTGTGCAGGCGTTGCATCATTACGCGCGCCGCGCGAGCCTTCCTTTGCTGGCGGCGTCGCATCAGATTGTGGATACCGATGAATTGCCGCCCAAAGCGCGCAATGCGCTGGGGGCGCTGGCGGCGTCCTTCACGCGCTGGGCGGAGGTGGCCAAGCAGATTCCGCACACCGAACTTGCGGAAATGGTGCTCGATGAGAGCGGCTATACCGACATGCTGAAGAACGACAAGACGGCGGATGCGCCAGGACGGCTCGACAATCTTAAAGAGCTTGTGCGTTCTATGGAGCAGTTTGAATCGCTGGGCGCGTTTTTGGAGCATGTCTCGCTGGTGATGGAGCTGGTGCAGAACGAAAACGAAGACCGCATCAATCTGATGACACTCCACGCCGCCAAGGGGCTGGAATTCGACACGGTGTTCCTTCCCGGCTGGGAGGAAGGGCTGTTCCCTTCCCAGCGCACGATGGATGAGAGCGGACTCGAAGGGCTGGAGGAAGAACGGCGGCTTGCCTATGTCGGGCTGACGCGGGCGAAGAAGCGCATTCGCATTTCCTTCGCCGCCAACCGGCGGATACATGGCAATTGGCAGAGCGCCCTGCCCTCGCGTTTTATCAGCGAAATTCCCGAACAGCATGTCGATGCTGTGGTGGATGAGGGATTTTATGGCGGCTATGCGGGCTTCCGCAACAATGCGAGTGGGGCCGAGACGTTCAACAGCGGCTATGAAAGCCCCGGCTGGAAGCGGGCGCAGGCAAACCGCGCGGCGGCGGGCGGGGTGCGCACGCGCGCGCCCTTGATCGAAGCGCAATCTTACACGGTGCAGACGAGCGATCCGGCATCTTCGCATTTTGCGCGGGGGGAGCGGGTGTTTCACCAGAAGTTCGGCTATGGCGAGGTGCGCAATGTTGAGGGCAACAAGCTGACCGTTGCCTTCGACAAAGCTGGCGAGAAAAAAGTGATCGACAATTTTGTCGAGCGGGCGTGATTTTGGGGATATTGGGAATGATGCAGGCACCGCCACTCTGGAAGGCCACCATACATTTGCGCAAATCGGAATCCGCCGATGTTGTGGCGTTGCTGGAATTGGCGCCGCCGTCGCCGCAGGCGGTGTTGATTGCGGAAGATCCGTTCAACGATGAGGCAAGTGTCGAGGCATTGTTTATCGACATGCCGGACGGCGCTTTTCTGGAGAAGGTTTTGGGGCGGCAGGTGCATGTGGCGCTGTTGCCGGATGCGGACTGGATAAAGCTCAGTCAGGAAGGCTTGCCCCCCGTTCGGGCGGGGCGGTTTTTTGTGTATGGGGCGCATGATCGCGGGCGTGTGCCCGATGGTGTTATTCCCATTCGTATTGAGGCGGGGCTGGCGTTTGGCACCGGGCATCATGAAACAACCGCGCTTTGCCTTTCGGTTTTAAGCGGGCTTGCGCGCAAGCGGCGCTTTTTCAATGTGCTGGACCTTGGCTGCGGCACGGGATTGCTGGCCATTGGGGCAGCGATGTTGTGGCGGCGCAAAGTGCTGGCTTCGGACATTGATGTGGTGGCGGTTGAGGTGTCGCGCGAGAACGCGGTCTCCAACGGTGTGGGGCCATTGGTGCGGGCGCTGATGGCGGATGGGATGAGCCATCCGGTGCTCGAAGCGCAGGGGCCTTATGATCTTTTGATCGCCAATATTCTGGCCGGACCGCTGACCCGGATGGCGCCGGATGTGGCGCGCGGGGTGGCGCGCGGGGGAACGCTGGTGCTTTCGGGCCTGCTGCGCTGGCAGGAAAACGAGGTGCTTTCGTTCTACCGGCCACATGGGCTGGTGTTCCACGGGGTGGAGCGCAAAGGGCCGTGGTCTGCGCTGGTTCTTGAGAGGCGGTAAGCACCGCGCTAGGCTGGGGGATGGACAAAAACGCCCCCTTTCAGACTTACGATGACCGTTCGGACGCCGCGACCTGCGGCCCCCGCCTTGCCGCTTTGCGCAGCGAGCTTGCGCTACGCGGGCTGGACGGTTTTGTGGTGCCGCATTCCGATGAATATCAGAGCGAATATTTGCCGCCGCGCGGCGAGCGACTGGCCTGGTTGACGGCCTTTACGGGCTCGGCTGGAGCGGCGGTTGTTTTGCATGCGCGGGCGGCGGCCTTTGTGGATGGGCGCTATACGCTGCAATTGGCACAGCAGACAGATACCAGCCTGTTTGAGCCGCGCGATCTGGTGAGTGAGGGACCGGCGGCGTGGATTGAAGCCAATGCGCCGAAGGGGGCGAAGCTCGGTTACGACCCATGGGTACACACATCATTTGGTGTTGAGGCATTGCGCGCGGCAGCGGCCAAAGCAGGCGCGGAACTGATTGCCTGCGATGGCAACCCGATTGATGCGATCTGGCACGATCAGCCGGAGGCGCCGCTTGCCCCTGCTGTGCCGCATGACATTTCGCTGGCGGGTGAGACCTCGCAATCCAAGCGGATGCGAATTGCGGAAAGTTTGAAGCAGGATGGCGCGCGCGCTGCAATCCTTACCCTTTCGGATTCGATTTGCTGGCTTTTGAACATGCGTGGCGGGGACACGCCGCACACGCCGTTTGTTCTGTCTTATGCGATTTTGCATGATGATGGATCGGTCTATCTGTTTATGGATGAGCGAAAATCATCGCCTGCGCTGGCTGCGCATTTGGGCAACGACGTGCGTGTGCGCGCGCCAGAGGACTTTGCAGCGGCGCTGGATGGGTTGAAGGGCAAAGCGGTGCTGGCCGACCCTTCAAGCGCACCGGCTGCGGTTTTTGAGCGCTTGGCGAAAGCAGGCGCGGCTGCGAAACGGCGCGGCGATCCGGTTCAATTGCCCAAGGCGTGCAAGAACGCGGTTGAGATTGAAGGGATGCGCAAGGCGCATGTGCGCGATGGCGCGGCCTTGTGCCGGTTCCTGGCCTGGATTGCACGGGAAGCGCCGAACGGGCATTTGACCGAGATCGAGGCTTCCGAAGCGTTGGAAGGCTATCGCCGGGCGACCGGGGCGCTGACAGATTTGAGCTTCGATTCTATTTCGGGCGCGGGCGCGAACGGGGCGGTGGTGCATTATCGGGTCACGCGCTCCAGCAATCGCACCATTCACCGCGATGAGATGTATTTGATCGACTCCGGCGGGCAATACCCAGATGGCACGACCGATGTGACGCGCACCATGATTGTGGGCACGCCGAGCGCCGAAATGCGCGACCGCTTCACTCGCGTGTTGAAGGGACACATTTCATTGGCGACGGTGAAATTTCCCGATGGGACCACGGGCTCGGCGCTGGATGCGTTTGCGCGCCGCCCGCTTTGGGAGGCGGGGCTCGATTATGACCATGGCACTGGACATGGCGTGGGGAGCTATCTTTCCGTCCATGAAGGGCCGCAGAATATTTCCAAACGCCCGCTGATGCAGGCGTTGATGCCGGGGATGATCTGCTCCAACGAACCGGGATATTACAAAACCGGCGAATATGGCATTCGCATTGAGAACCTTGTTGTCGTGACCGAAGGACGGGATATGCCGGGCGGAGAGCGGCGGATGATGGCATTTGAGACTATCACCTTTGCGCCGATTGATCTGGAACTTGTGGAGCCTTCGCTGCTGACGGACGGTGAGCGGAGCTGGCTCAACGCCTATCATGCGGCAGTACGCGAGAAGATTGGGCCACAGGTGGATGCTGAAACGCTGGGCTGGTTGACTCATGCGACGCGGGCGATTTGATGCATAAATTCTTGGGCCCGCGCGGCACGGTGCATCACCTTGTTCTAGACAGCAAGGTTTTGCAGGGAAATATGCTCGGCGATCCGACGGAGCGGGTGATCGACGTTTATGTGCCTGCGGGCCATGATGGACGGGGATTGCCGCTGCTGATTGACATTGTGGGCTTCACCTCCGGCGGACCTGCGCACACCAACTGGAAGAATTTTGGCGAGAATATTCCAGAGCGGCTGGACCGGTTGATCGGCGAAGGCGTACTCGCGCCTTGTGTTGTAGCGTTTCCCGATTGCTTCACTCGGCTCGGTGGCAACCAATATATCAACAGCGTCGCGATGGGGCGTTGGGCAGATTTTTTGATTGAAGAATGTGTGCCGTTTGTGGAGCGCACATTTGATTGCGGCGGCGCGGGACGGCGTGGGTTGTTTGGCAAAAGCTCGGGCGGGTATGGCTCCATTGTACACGCCATGCTTTATCCCGATTTTTGGGCGGCAGCGGCGTGCCATTCTGGCGATATGGCGTTTGAGCTGGCGTATTTGCCGGAATTTCCGCGTCTGCTGCGCAAGCTGGCGAAATATGACCATTCCATACAGAAGTGGCTGGAACAGTTTTATGCCGCGAAGAAAACGCGCGACGACGATGTGCATGATTTGATGACACTGGCGATGTGCGCGAGCTATGACCCGGACCCCACCGCCTATTGGGGCGTGCGCTTGCCGGTGACGCATGATACCTGCGAAGTGATCGCGGAGCGTTGGGCGAATTTTCGGCGCTGGGACCCTTGCGAGATGGTGGCGACGCGCGGGGAAGGTTTGAAGGGCCTCAAGGCGCTTTGGGTCGATTGCGGGGATTTGGACCAGTATAATCTGGTTTATGGCGCACGCCGTTTGCACCGTGCGCTTGAAGGTTTGAGTGTGCCGCATATGTATGAGGAATTTTCCGACAATCATTCCTCTGTCGATTATCGGCTGGACCGGAGTCTGCCGTTTCTGGTGAAGGCGCTGGCGGGTTAGTGGCCTTCGATCAGTTTTAGCCAGGCGTCTTCATCTATCACCTGAACGCCGTGTTTTTGCGCTTCGGCAAGTTTTGAGCCTGCGCCGGGGCCAGCGACCACCAGATCGGTTTTTTTGGAGACGGAGCCGGAAACTTTAGCGCCCAGTGCTTCGGCTTTGGTTTTGGCTTCGGGGCGGCTCATTTTTTCCAGCGTGCCGGTGAACACTACGGTTTTTCCAGCGACGGGGGAGCCGGTTTTGGCCGGGGCTTCCACATCGCTGACGCCCACCTCTTTCAACAGATGGTCGAGGGCTTTGCGGTTGTGCGGTTCGTCGAAGAAATCCTTGATCGCGTCCGCAACTGTTTGGCCGATGCCTTCGATGGTTTTGAGATCATCTACCGCGTCGGACGCTTCCATTGCCGCGATCCAGGCATCGACATTGTGGTAGTTGCGGGCAATCAGCTTGGCGGTGGTTTCACCGACATGACGGATACCGAGCGCATTGATGAAACGGTCGAGCCCGATGCCGCGGCGGCGGCGGCGATTAATCGCTTCGAACAGTTTGGCGGCGCTTTGTTCGCCCCAGCCTTCGCGGATGATGATGGCTTTGCCGTGCTTTTCTTCCAGCGTGAAAATATCGGCTGGTTCTTTGAGCATGCCGTCTTCGTGGAAGGCGATGATGTATTTTTCGCCCAGGCCTTCGATATCGAAAGCGGTGCGGCTGACAAAATATTTCAGGCGTTCGACGGTTTGGGCGTTGCAGATGAGGCCGCCGGTGCAGCGGCGATCCACATCGACCTTGCCGGATTTTTCATCGACCTCGCGCACGGCGTGGCTGCCGCAGACGGGGCATGTGTCGGGAAATTTGTAACGTTGGGCGCCTTTGGGACGGCGGTCTTCGATCACCCGCACGATTTGGGGGATGACGTCGCCTGCGCGCTGGATGACCACCGTATCGCCGATGCGCACATCTTTGCGGGCGATTTCATCTTCGTTGTGCAGAGTTGCGTTCTGCACCACCACGCCGCCAACAGTGACGGGTTTGAGTTTGGCGACGGGGGCGAGTTTGCCGGTGCGGCCGACCTGGATTTCAATTTTCTCCAGAATGGTCTGCGCCTGTTCGGCGGCGAATTTGTGCGCGGTGGCCCAGCGCGGGCTGCGCGAGACGAAGCCGAGCCGATCTTGCAGATCGAGGCGATCGACTTTGTAGACCACACCGTCAATATCGTAGCCGAGTTTTGCGCGTTTGGTTTCGATGTCGTGGTAGAAACTCAAAATGTCATCCACCGTGTGGCAGCGACGGATGAGTGGGTTGATGCGGAAGCCATAGGCTTTGAAGGCTTGCAGCATGTCCCATTGGGTGGTGGCGGGACGTTTGCTGATTTCGCCCCAGGTATAGGCGAAGAAATTGAGCTGGCGGGTGGCGGTGATGGCGGAATCGAGCTGGCGCACCGAACCGGCGGCGGAATTGCGCGGGTTGGCGTAAACCGGCTTGCCCTCTTTTTCCTGACGCTTGTTGAGGGCGGCGAATTCCTTGTGACTCATATAGATTTCGCCGCGCACTTCGAGCACAGCAGGCGGCGTACCATTCAGGCGTAAGGGCACATCTTTGATGGTGCGGACATTGGGGGTGATGTCTTCGCCTTCGCCGCCATCCCCGCGGGTGGCGGCCTGCACGAGGATGCCGCTTTCGTAACGTAGCGAGGCGGACAGGCCATCAATCTTTGGTTCGGCGGTGATGATAAGGTCGTCGCCTTCCTTCAGACCGAGGAAGCGGCGCACTCTTCCTGCAAATTCGTGCACCTCTGCATCACTGAACGCATTGTCCAGCGAGAGCATGGGGACGGCGTGGATGACTTTGGCGAATTTTTCGGAAGGTTTGGCGCCGACGCGGTGGGAGGGGCTGTCGGCACGAATAAGTGCGGGGAAGTAGGCTTCGATGGCGCTGTTGCGGATGCGCAGGGCATCGTAATCGGCATCGGAAATGGTCGGCGCGTCCTCACCGTGATAGTGCCGGTCATGTTCGGCGATTTCGCGCGCGAGGCGTTCCAGTTCTTTCGCAGCTTCGGCGGGGGAAAGGTTCTCGACGTGTTTAGGCGCGGCGGTCATGTCAGGCACGCTTTTTGCGCTTGGGAGCGGCTTCCGCGATCAGGCGGCGGGCGGCGGCGCGGGCTTCTTCAGTCACATTGGCGCCGGAGAGCATTCTGGCGAGTTCTTCCAGCCGTTCGTCATCGCTGAGCATGTGGACGCGGGTTTTATCGCCCAGCCGCGTGATGCGGAAATGGCGCGCGGCGCGGGCGGCAACTTGTGGGGAATGGGTGACGAGCAGGACTTGCGTGGTTTTGGCGAGGCGCTGGAGACGTTCACCCACTGCATCCGCGACCGCACCGCCGACGCCGCGATCCACTTCGTCGAACACAAGGGCGGCAGGCGGGCTTGCTTCGGAGAGCGCGACTTTGAGGGCCAGTGAGAAGCGCGCGAGTTCGCCGCCAGAGGCGATTTTTGCCAGTGAGCCGAAACTTGCGCCTTCTACCGTTGCCACTTCAAAGGCGACACGTTCGAGGCCGTTTGCGGATTCTGACTCAAGTGGATCGAGTGCGACGCGGAATTTGGCGTGGCCGAGCTTCAAGGGGGTGAGTTCGGCGGCGACGGCGGCTTCCAGTTCGGCAGCGGCTTTTTTGCGGGCGGCAGAGAGTTTTTTGGCCGTCGCCAGATAGGCCTGGCGGGCTTGTTCGACCTGTTGTTCGGCGGCCTGCACTTTTGTGCCGCCCGTTTCCAGCGTTTCGCGCTTGGCTTCGAATTCGGCTTGCAGGCGGGGCAGCGCATCGGGCGTGACGTTGTATTTGCGCGCGGCATCGCGCAGGGCGTAGAGCCGTTCTTCCTTCTTTTCCAGCTCGCGCGGATTGTGTTTGAGGCTGGAGAGCAGAGAGTCGAGTTCGCGGCGCGCGTCTTCAGTTAGAGCATAGGCTTGTTCGAGCGCGGTTTCGGCGGCGACGGCGGCTTTGCGTGCTTCCTCATTCATGCGGGAGAGGCGTTTGAGGGCGCTGGCGAGGCCTGCTTCCGCGCCGCGTTCGCCGCAGAGGGCGGCGCTGGCGGCGGAAACCTCTTCGGCGATTTTGGTTGCGCCCATCAAAAGTGTGCGCGCGGTGGTGAGGGCAGCTTCTTCCCCGTCTTCGGCACCGAGGGATGTGAGTTCATCGGCGGCGTGGCGGGTATAATCCGCATCGGCCTCAGCGGCGGCAGCGGCGGCGCGCAACGCTTCGGCTTCGCGGAGCAATGTTTCGAGTTTGGCGAACAGGGCAGCGGTTTCTGCGATGAGGGCTTCGTGATTGCCGAAACTATCCAACAGGCGGCGGTGGGTGGCGTTGTCGAACAGGCCGCGATCATCGGCCTGGCCATGCACTTCAACCAGCACAGAGCCGAGATCGCGCAGCAGCGTAACGCCCACCGGCTCGTCATTCACAAAGGCGCGGGTGCGGCCATCGGCGGAGATCACGCGGCGCAGGATGATTTCGCCTGTCGCATCCATCGCGCTGTCGCGCAGCAGGGTGCGGGCGGGGTGATTTTTATCGGGGTCGAACACCGCGACGGAGGAGCCTTGGGTGGCACCGGGGCGGACACCGGCACGCGCCCCTGCCCTGCCGCCCGCGGCAAGGCCCAGCGCATCGAGCAGGATGGATTTTCCAGCGCCGGTTTCACCCGTGAGCACGTTGAGGCCCGGCGCAAATTCGAGCGCCGAGGTTTCGATCAGAACAATGTCGCGGACCGTTAGTGCCGACAGCATCGGACGCTTTTACAGGAAACCGAACGCCTTGCCGATCCAGGAGCCTTTTTCCATCGACGGGCGCATATTGTTCGACGTGAGCAGGTCATAGGAGCTTTGATACCAGATACTGCCGGGATAATTGGCCCCCAAAACAGCAGCGGCGGTTTTGGCTTCGTTATAGACGCCAAGAGCATAATAGGCTTCGGTCAGCCGCTCCAGAGCCTCGGCGATCTGGGAGGTGCGCTGGTACTGTTCCACCACCACCCGGAAGCGGTTGATTGCGCCGATATAATTGCCCTGCCGCAGGTAATAGCGGCCCACTGCCATTTCCTTGCCGGCCAGATGGTCCAGCGTCAGGTCCATTTTCAGTGTGGCGTCGCGTGCGTAATCGGTATCGGGGAAGCGTTGCACCACATCTTGCAGTGCCACCAGCGCAAGCTCGGTGTTGGACTGATCGCGCCCGATGTCGACGATCTGTTCGTAGAGCGAAATCGCCTTCAGATAGAAGGCATAAGACACTTCTTTGCTGCCGGGATGAAGCTGGATGTACTGGTCGGCGGCGGCAATGGTCTCGGTATATTTGTTGGCCTGATAGTAGCTGAAGGCGCTCATCAGCATCGCGCGGCGGGCCCAGATAGAATAGGGATGCTGGCGTTCGACTTCGGCAAACTGTTTGGCGGCATCGGACCAGTTGCCCTGATCCACCGCGGTCCACGCATCTTTATAAATCTGCGCCACGGGGCGCTCGACATAGTTCGCGTCGGCGTCATCGCCCTTTTTGCCGCTGAACATATCGCTGATGGATTCGCAGCCCGACAGCGACAGGCTGGCCGCGAGGACCAGTGCCACGACGCGCGCACGTTTGAAACTCATGCCCGGCATTGTTCTGTCCGACTCTGGTTTGCGCTCCACCCGGACCCCTTATGCTATGCCTGCCCGCCCCGGTCCAGCCGGGGGGCATTGCGGCCAATGATCTCAACAACTTAGAGGGTTACGCAGGTGTAATTTGCGGGATCCGCGAACAGCGCCCTGAGGAGGGCGTTGTTGAGGGCATGGCCTGACCTTACCCCTTCAAAGCGGGCCAGAATGGGGGCCCCGGCCAATGCCAGATCGCCCAATGCATCCAATATCTTGTGGCGGACGAACTCATCGGCAAAGCGCATCAATGGGGCGTTGACCACCCGGTCTCCATCTATCGCCAGCGTGTTTTCGAGGGAGGCGCCTCGGCCAAGGCCCGCTTTGTTGAGGGCATCGAGTTCATGCAGGAACCCGAAGGTGCGGGCGGGGGCGATGTCGCGGCGGAACCCTTCCGGCGAGAACGGCCAGTAGAAGGTTTGCCGGCCAATGGCGGGCGATGGGAAGACGATTTCAAAATCGAAACTGGTGGTATCTGCCGGGTGGAGGGTGGCGCGCGCTTGGCCGCTTTCGACGGTGACGGGTTTAAGGACTTTGATGGTTTGGCGGGGGAGCGCCCGCGCGTGCGTTCCGGCACGGTCGAGCAGAGTGAGATAAGAGAGCGCATCGCCATCCAGAATGGGGGGTTCGGGGCCATCCAGCTCTATGGTGAGGTCATCTATTTCTGCGCCTGCGATGGCGGCCATCAGATGCTCGATCACGCCGACGCTGGCGCCATCTTGTGCGATCACCGTGCCCAGCCGTGTTTCACCGACATGGGCGTAGTGGGCGGCGATGGTGCGGCCCAGATCGGTGCGGTGAAAGAGGATGCCCTGCCCTTCTGTGGCGGGCTTCAGCACCATGTGCACGGTTTGACCGGCGTGCAATGCAACGCCTTTGGCAGTGACTTCGCAGGTTATGGTTTTGCGCGGGGCCATGAGAGGTGAATAGCCGATGCGCGCGGAACTGGAAAGTTTCCCCCCTCACCTCATCCTTGCGGTACGCGCAGGTGAGGGGGAAATCTTTGGTCGCCTAATTCGTTTGACGACGCAGGAAGGCAGGAATTTCGAACTGTTCGTCTTTGCGATGCTCTGGGAACAGATCGTCACCTTGCGCCTGCGGGACGGGCGCAGGGCGCGCCGGTTCCGGCTGGATGCGGGCGATCACCTGCGATGAAGCACGCGGCTGGGCCACCGGGGTCGGCGCCGGTTCGTGACGTGGTTCAGTCTTGCCGCGTGAGCGACCGAAAAGCCCGCCGAACATGCCGGATTTCTTGTGCGGCGCTGCGTGATGCACTTCGGCAACCGGTTCGGCGCGCGGTGCGGGCGGGGGTGCGCGCAAGGGCGTGACCTCGGCCACGGGTTCGGGCAACGGTTCTTCCTGATGGAAGGTGATTGCCTCTTCCTCGTAAGTGGCGGCCGGGGTGTTCAGCTCTTCGGCCAGTGCCTCAACCTGACGATGCACCGGATTGGCCGAAGCGCGCGAGATGGCGGCAACGGTTGCTCCCTGTGCATTGCCCATGGCGGAGAGTGGCGCCGGGACAGAGGAGACAGCACGGGGACGCAAGCGTTCGATATTTTCCGGCAGGTCGCGCATTTGATCGGCATCAATGCCGGTGGCGACAACCGAGACACGGATGCGGCCTTCCATATCATCCAGGATCGTATTGCCGAAGATGATGTTCGCATCCGGATCGACTTCGGCGCGCACGCGGTTGGCGGCCTGTTCGACTTCAAACAGCATCAGGTCCGGCCCGCCGGTGATGTTGATGAGCACGCCGCGGGCGCCCTTCATCGACACGTCTTCGAGCAGCGGATTGCAGATCGCGGCATCGGCGGCGCGTTGGGCGCGATCTTCGCCTTCCGCCTCCCCCGTGCCCATCATCGCTTTGCCCATCTCGGAGATCACCGACTTGATGTCGGCAAAGTCGAGATTGATGAGGCCCGGCATCATGATGAGGTCGGTCACGCCGCGCACGCCGCTGTGCAGCACTTCATCGGCCATGGTGAAGGCCTGGGCGAAGGTGGTGCGGTCGTTGGCGACGCGGAAGAGGTTCTGGTTCGGGATGACAATCAGGGTGTGCACATAGTTTTGCAGTTCCTGAATGCCGCGTTCGGCGATGCGCATGCGCTTGTCGCCTTCGAACGCGAAGGGCTTTGTGACCACGCCGACGGTGAGGACGCCGAGTTCACGCACCGCACGCGCGATGACGGGGGCAGCGCCTGTACCGGTGCCGCCGCCCATACCCGCGGTGATGAACACCATGTGGGAGGAGCCGATCTGCTCCAGAATTTCATCGAGGGATTCTTCGGCGCCTGCGCGGCCGATATCGGGCTGGGCGCCTGCGCCTAGGCCCTCGGTGACGCGCGCGCCCATCTGGATTTTGCGCGTCGCTTTCGACTGGATGAGCGATTGCGCATCGGTGTTGGCCACCACGAATTCGACGCCCTCAAGCTTCGAGGAAATCATGTTGTTGACGGCATTGCCGCCTGCACCGCCGACGCCAAGGACCGTAATCCGCGGTTTTAGTTCGGTCGTCTCTGGCGCCCTGAGTTTAATTGTCATGACCGTTCTCCTTAGTGTCTTTCATCGCCTGTCCCTACTGACCCAACTGGCGCCCGATCTTTGTATCGGGTCACCCATTAATATTTTGTTTACCCAAGTAACCGATTCGTTAACCGGGCAAGGAAGCCTTTATGGCCCGGCTCTTCCGCTTCGAGCGCAAGATCGGGATTGAGAAGCTCTGGCGGCATCGACGCGCCTGCCACCAGAAGCCCGACCGCTGTTGCGTAATCAGGGCTCGCGGAGGCGGCGGGAAGGCCCGGAAACGCCTCCGGCCTGCCGATGCGCACCTGTTTGTTGAGGATGCGGGCTGCGAGTTCGCGCACGCCCGAAAGCTGAGAGCCGCCGCCGGTGAGCACCGCGCGCCGACCCGCTGCCACATCATAGCCGCTGGCGCGCAGGCGGGCCTGCACCTCGCCCAAAATCTCTTCCATGCGCGCTTGAATGATGCGGGTGAGCATGGAGCGTGGCACGCGCATCCCGCCTTCGGCATCTTCGCCCATTTGCGGCAGGGTCACGACATCGGCGCCATATTCGAGATCGCCCAGCGCCGCGCCATGCAGCGTCTTGGCGCGTTCGGCGGCGGACAGAGGCGCTGCCAGCATACGGGCGAGATCGGAGGTGACCTGTTGGCCACCCATCGGCACCACATCGGCATGGACAAGCTGGCCTTCGAGGAAAACCGCGATGGAGGTGACGCCGCCGCCCAGATCAATCACCGTGGCGCCGAGTTGCTTTTCATCGGGTGTCAGGGTGGCGAGGCCAGAGGCGAAGGGCGAGAACAGCGTGCCGGAAATCGACAGGTGGCAGCGTTCGATCGCGAGTTTCAGATTCTGCAAGGGTGAGGGGCGGACACCGACCGCATGCATTGCTACGCCAATGCGCTGGCAGAACATGCCGGACGGATCGCGCACGCCGCGCGCTTCATCCACCACATAGGCGGTGGGGGCGGACTGGATGATCTCATAGCCTTCGCGCGTGCATTTGGCGCGGCCATCGGCCAGCAGCGCACGCAAATGCGCATCGGTCACCAGCGCGCCATCCAGCGTCATCACATTGCGCGAGGTAATGTTAACGGGCTGGCCGCAATTGATGCCGATCACCACGTTCTGGATGCGCGCATCCGCATGGTTTTCGGCAGCGGCCACTGCATCGCGGATGGATTCTTCGGCCAGATCAAGGCTGGTGACGGTGCCTGCCTTGATACCTTGCGATTCGCGCAAGGCCGCGCCCAGCACACGCAGCTTGCCCGGCTCGGCACGGCCGATCAGGCAGACGACTTTGGACGAGCCAACATCGAGCGCCGCCACCAATCCGGTGCGGTAGCCAACCTGCTCTGCCGTTCCTGTGCGCATGCGAACCGTTTCACCCATCAGGCAGATTTCCCCCGATGGACCTGCTGTTTGTTGCCGTTGCGAAGCAGAAAGAAATAGGTCGTGGGCGAACGCAAGTCGATCTGCGTCACGTCGCGTTCGAGGATGCCTTTGTCCACGATCAGGCTTTCGAGCGTGGCCAGTTCTTTTTGCCAGCCGCGTTCGGGAAGCTGCACCACCACACTGTCATCCAGCACCAGATTCCAGCGCCGCTCACCCACCCGTTGCAGGCCTTTGAGGCGGGCCTTGATGGCGCGGTAGCCGGGCAGCGCATCGACGATTTCAGCCGCCGCTTCCGGCGCGCCGGTGCCGATGAAATGGGGAAGCTTGAGGAATTCCTGATAGCCGTTATCGGTGATGAGAGCGCCGGAGCGTTCGATCACCCAGATGCGCCCTTGCGCATCGCGCCAAAGAGCGAAGGGCTGTTTTTCGGTGACGTTGACGGTGATCTCGTCGGGGTAGCGGCGACGGACATCGGCGGTCTTGATCCATTCCAGGCCCAGAAGCCGGTCACGCGCGTCGTGAATATCCGCCCCGAAGATCGACTGGCCGAGATGGAAGCCGAGTGTGGTCAACACCGCTTGCGGCGGGGTGCGGCGGGCGCCGTTGAGATGAACCTCCGCAATGCCGAAACCGGCATCGGCGGCGAGGACGCCGAGGCCGCGCTCGGCGGCATCCACCGTGCGGCCAATCACGCCGCTGGCGAGAATGGCAGCGACCAGTGTGAGGACCACAAGCGCCAGCGTGGCGGCAAGCACCGGGCGACGCGTTTGGGCAAGTTTTAACGGCGATTTGAGGATGCGCAGCCACAGGGGGGCACTCTCCTCCACGCGGCGCGATTTGGTTTTGACCGATGCGGCACGGGCAACAGGGGGCGCTGCCCGGCGCGCGGTTTGCGCGCGTGAGCGGGTCGCCTTTGCCGTGGCGCTCACCGATCGCATGAAGCGTCCTCCACCATCCAGCGCACGAGCGCGCCAAAGCCATATCCACAGAAGGATGCCTGCTCCGGTACCAAGGAGGTGGGAGTCATTCCCGGCTGTGTGTTTACTTCCAAGAGAATCAGTCTGTGATTCGTCCCCGAATCGTCATAGCGGAAATCTGCGCGGCTGACTCCCCTGCAGCCCAAAATTTCATGCGCTTTTTCGGCGAAACGCATCGCTTTTTCTGCGGTTGCCGCTGGAATCTTTGCCGGGATGACATGATCCGATCCACCGGAGGCATATTTCGCTTCGTAATCGTAGAACGCGGTGTGCGGCACGATCTCGGTGACGGCGAGTGCTTTGCCGCCCATCACCGCGACGGTGAGTTCCCGGCCTGGCACATATTCTTCGACCATCATCGTGTCGGAGAGCTGCCAGTCATCCCGCCCAAGCTCGGCGGGTGGGCGATTGTCGCCCTTCCTTATTATAAAGACGCCGACGCTGGAGCCTTCGCTCACCGGTTTGACGACATAAGGTGGTTCGAGGAGGTGGCTGGCGGCCACCGCGCGCCGGTCCGCGACCACGGATTCGACGACCGGGATTGCGCCTGCGCGAAACACATCCTTCGCGCGCTGTTTGTGCATGGCGAGCGCCGAGGCGAGGACGCCGGAATGAGTGTAGGGGATGCGCATGAGTTCCAGGAGACCCTGCACACAGCCATCCTCACCCCAGTGGCCATGCAGGGCGTTGAACACAACATCGGGGGCGGCATCGCGCAATTGCGCGGCCAGAGAGTCGGCGGCGTCGATTTCCACCACCTCATAGCCTTCACCGCGCAGAGCATCCGCACAGGCGCGGCCGGAGACGAGGCTGACCTCACGTTCGGCGGAATGACCGCCCAGAAGTACGGCGACTTTGGTCATGCTTGCTGCTCCGGCAGGCCGACGCGGCGGATTTCCCATTCCAGCGTCACGCCAGAGGTTTTTGCCACGCGGGCGCGAACCTCTTCGCCCAGGGCTTCAATATCGGCGGCTTGGGCATCGGCGGTGTTGAGGAGGAAATTGCAATGTTTTTCGGAGACCTGTGCCTCACCTCGGCTCAAGCCGCGGCATCCGGCTTGATCTATGAGTTGCCAAGCTTTGTGGCCAAGCGGGTTTTTGAAGGTGGAGCCGCCGGTCCGGGTTTTGACGGGTTGGGAGGCTTCGCGGTCCTCCACAAGCTGGTTCATGCGGGCGCGGATGTCATCGGCGACGCCGCGCGTGCCTTCGAACACCGCTTCGATGAAGGTCACATCTTCGGGCACGGTGGATTTGCGATAGGTGAAGCCCATGTCTTCGCGCGTGAAGCGGACGAGATTGCCTTTTGCGTCCAGCCCGGTGGCTTCGACCAGAATGTCGTTGATTTCGCGGCCATAGCATCCGGCATTCATGCGTAGCGCGCCGCCGATGGTGCCGGGGATGCCGCGCAGGAATTCGAGACCGGCGATGCCTTTGTCGGCGGCGAGGCGGGCGACATTGGCATCGAGGGCGGCGGCACCGGCGCGAATGCGTGTGCCGTCTGCGGTGGCTTTGCCGAAGGCGGCGGAGAGGCGGATGACCACACCGGGGATGCCGCCATCGCGCACCAGAAGGTTGGAGCCTACGCCGATGACGCTGACCGGCACGGGTTCGGATTTGGCGGCGAGGAAGCGGGCAAGGTCATCCACATCCGCCGGGCGGAAGAGGATTTCGGCGGGGCCGCCTGCGCGGAACCAGACCAGATCTTTCAGGGGCGCGTTTTCGGTTTGCGGCCCGCGTGTTTCGGGCAAGGGGGCGTGGGTGCGGGTCAACATTACGTCTTGCCCTCCCCCGCTTTGAGCACGGCTTCGAGATTGTTGGCCCAGCCGGTGATGGAGCCTGCGCCCAACAGAACGATGGCGGCGCCGGGCTTGGCGAAGGGGGCGACGGTGGCTGCGAGATCGGCCTCGCCATCAATCGTCAGCACCTGGCGATGGCCGTGCATCCGCAGGGCTTCGGCATAGCTGTCCCGGTTGAACCCTTCGATGGGCTGTTCACCCGCGGCATAGACCGGCGCGATCACTGCCACATCGGCATCGTTGAGGCAGGTGCAGAACTGATCGAACGTATCACGCAGGCGGGTATAGCGGTGGGGCTGGACCACGGCGACAACCGGCCCGGCATAGGCTTGGCGCGCGGCTTTGAGCGCGGCGGCGATTTTGAACGGGTTGTGACCGTAATCATCTATGATCGCGGCACCGTTATACTCACCCACCTTGGTGAAGCGGCGTTTGACGCCTTCAAAGGCGCTGAGGCCGGAGCGGATGCGCGCATCGCTGACGCCGAGTTCACGCGCGACCACGATGGCGGCGAGCGCGTTCTGCACATTATGTTCGCCGGGCATGGGCAGGGTCAGCCGGTCGAGGCGGATTTCGGTGTCCTTGCGACGGTCGGAGATCACCACATCGAAATGGGATTCGCCTTCGGAGAAGGTGACATTGATGGCACGCACATCGGCTTGCGGGGAGAAGCCGTAGGTGACCATGCGCCGATCTTCGATGCGGCCGATCATGGCTTGGACTTCGGGATGGTCGAGGCAGACCACCGCGAAACCATAGAACGGCACGTTTTCGATGAAGCGCTGGAAGGCGGCTTTCATATTGTCGAAGGTGCCGTAGAAATCCAGATGATCGGGATCGGCATTGGTGACAACCGCGACGGTTGCTGGCAGACGCAGGAAGGTGCCGTCGCTCTCATCCGCCTCCACAACCACCCACTCGCCTTCGCCGAGGCGGGCATTGGTGCCATAGGCGTTGATGATGCCGCCATTGACGACTGTGGGGTCGAGCCCGCCAGCATCGAGCAGGGCCGCGACCATAGTGGTGGTGGTGGTTTTGCCGTTGGTGCCTGCCACCGCCACGCACCATTTGAGGCGCATGATCTCGGCCAACATTTCGGCGCGGCGCACCAGTGGCAGATGTTTGAGGCGCGCGGCATCAAATTCGGGATTGCCGGGTTTGACGGCGGAGGAATAGACGACGACATGCGCGTCGTTGATATTTTCCGCGCTGTGGCCGATGGAGACGTTGATGCCCATGGCGCGCAGGCGTTTGACATTGGCGCTGTCGGCCACATCGGAACCCTGCACTTTGTAGCCGAGATTGTGCATGATTTCGGCGATGCCGCTCATGCCGATACCGCCGATGCCGATGAAATGGATCGCGCCGATATCCAGCGGTACGCGGGTGTGGACGGAAATTTGTGTGGGCGCGGCGTTCATGCGGCCTTCTCCAACGTGTTGACGACATCGGCGAGGCGCGCGGCGGCATCGGGGCGGGCGAGACTTCGCGCGGCGGCGGCCCGCTTTGCGAGATCTTCGGGCACCGCGAAGGCCTGTTCCAGCATCGCGGCGAGGAATTGCGGGGTGAGTTCGCTTTGCGCCACGCGCCAGCCCGCACCGGCGTGGGCAAACACATCGGCATTGGCGGTTTGATGATCGTCCGTTGCGCCGGGGAGAGGAATGAGGATGGCGGGGCGGCCGATGGCGGCGAGTTCTGCGATGGTGCCTGCGCCGGAGCGGCCGATCACCAGATGGGCGGCGGCTATGTGGGCTGGAAGATCGGCGAAGAAAGGGGCGAGGGTTGGCGTGATGTTCGCGGCTGTGTAAATGGCCTGCGCGCTTTCGATGTCTTCTACGCGGCATTGCTGCACGATGTTGAGGCGTGTGCGCATATCATCGGGGAGAAGCGCGATGGCTTTGGGCACGATCTCGCTCAAGGCGCGCGCGCCCTGACTGCCGCCGAAGATGAGGATGTGGAGTGCGCCTTCAGCCTGTGGCGTGGCATAGGGCGTGTTTGCGGCTTCGAGCACGGCGGGGCGCACGGGGTTGCCGGTCATCACGATTTTGGACGCATCGCGCGGCGCGAAGCGCGCGATGGGAAAAGCGGCGGCGACGATTTTAACGCGGTTGGCGACAAGCCGGTTCACACGGCCAAGCACAGCGTTCTGTTCGAGGATTGCGGTGGGCAGGCGCGCCAGCGTGGCGGCGAGCATCACCGGCAGGCTCGGATAGCCGCCGAAGCCGATGACGACGGCGGGTTTGATGCGGGCGAGTTTGATGCTGGCGGCGATCACGCCGATGCCGATTTCGAGCGCGGCCAGTAGCTGCATGGCTGTGCCTTTGTCGGCAAAGGTGGCGGCGGGCACGGTTTCGATTTGTGCACCGGGAAAGGCGCTTGTGTAATTGGCGCCGCGCCCATCAGTCATCACCACGATGCGCGCGCCGCGTCGCACCAGTTCTTCGGCCAATGCCTGTGCCGGAAAGAGGTGGCCGCCTGTGCCGCCCGCGGAAAGGACGATGGTGTTCATGTGGCGCGCGCCCCCGCTGGCATCGTCATGCGTGTGTCGCGCATTTCGAGTTGCGGGCGCTGGCGGGTGACGGCGAGCGCGAAGCCCATGGTGAGCGCAACGGCAAACAGCGAGGAGCCGCCATAGGAGATGAATGGCAGCGTCATGCCTTTGGCGGGCAACAGGCTGACGGCAACGCCCATATTGATGAAGGCTTGAAGCCCGATGACCACGGCGAGACCCGCGCCCGCCAATTGGGTGAATGGATCGCGGGCGCGGCTGGCGCGCAGCAGAAGACGCACAGTGAGCGCGCAGAACAACGCGGCGATGATGGCGCAGAGCACGAGGCCGAACTCTTCCCCCGCGACGGCGAAGATGAAATCGGAATGAGCATCCGGGATGCGGTATTTGACGGTGCCCGCGCCCGGACCCACGCCAGCGAAACCGCCATGCTCAAACGCCTTCAGCGCGAGACCAGCCTGATAACCGGCTTGATCGGGATCTTTTAGCGAGGCGAGATATTGGTCGATACGGCGGCTGACATGAGAGAAGAACGAATAGGCGAAGACCAACAATGCCCCGCCCGCACCGGCGAGCACGCCCATCCAGTAAAGGCGCAGGCCTGCGAAAAACAGCAGGCTGCCCCACAATGCGAGCAGCAAACCTGTTTGGCCGACATCGGGCTGTTGGAGCAGGAACGCCACGGGGAAGATGACCAGGCAAAGCGTGATGAGTTCTTTGGGAAAGCGCATGGGGCGCTGATCCGCCAAGATGGTGGCGGCGAGAATGGCGAAGCTGGGTTTGAGGAATTCGGACGGTTGCAGGGTGAACCAGCCCAGATCTATCCAGCGTTTGGCGCCCAACACTTCATCGCCCGTAAACAGCACCAGCGCCGAGCCGATGACGGCGAGCGCGAAGGTGATGGCCGCTGTTAGCTTGATGGTGCGAATGGTGAGGCTGGAGGTCACCGCGAGAATGCAGGCCGCAACAAGCGCAAAGGCAATTTGCTTGGCGGCGTAACGAAAATCACCTTGCGACATCGGCCCGCCGGTGGCCGCCGGGCTTGCCGCGAATGCCAAAATCAAACCAATGGCGATGAGGGCGAGCATGAGCATGAGGGCGACGCGATCCACCGTCCACCACCAGCTTGCGAAACCGCCGCGTTGGGCGCGCGAAAGGCTCATTGTGCGGCCTCGCTGGGTTTGGCGAGGGCGGCGGCAAGGGCGCGGAACACATCGCCCCGATGTTCGAAATCGCGGAACTGATCGAACGATGCGCAGGCCGGGGACAACAGCACAACCGGCGCTTCGGCGGAGGATGCTGCCGCATCCGCACTCGCAGCAGCGACAGCGTTTTCCAGCGTGTGGACGATTTCGTGGCGCACCCCGCCCAGCGTGGCGGCGAATTCGGTTGCGGCATCGCCGATGAGATAGGCTTTGCGGATGCGATCAAAATGGGGGCGCAAGGATTCGATGCCGCCCTCTTTCGCCTTGCCGCCTGCGATCCAGAAAATATCGGGATAACACACCAGCGCGCGGGCGGCGGCTTCGGCATTGGTGGCTTTGGAATCGTTGATGAAGCGGACTTTGCCGACGTGGCCCACATCTTCAATCCGGTGCGCAAGGCCGGGGAAACTTTCAATCGCCGAAACGATGGCGCGGGTGTCGTTGATATAGGGCTTGACCGCCGCATAGGCGAGCGCCGCGTTCTGCCAGTTATGCGCGCCGGGCAGATGCGGCAGGGTGGAAAGGTCCATCACCTTGGTGGCGTGTTGGCGCTGCGCATCGTACAGCGCGCCGTCGAGCACGAAGATGCCACGGCCCAGAACCTTGCCGACCGAGACGGGCAAGGTTTCCGCATCGGCGCTGGCGGAGAGTTGGGTGTAGATGGAGGCGGCGTATGGATCGTCCACGCCGATGCAGATGACGCCGTTGGGCGCGGTCTGTTTCAGCAGGCGGCGTTTGACGGCGACATAGCCTTCCATTGAGCCATGGCGATCTATGTGATCGGGCGTGATGTTGGTCAGGACCGAAACATCCGGCATCAGGCTGGGCGACAGGTCGATCTGATAGGACGAGACTTCGAGCACAAAAATCGGCTTGCCGTTGCGCAATCCGAGTTCGAGCACGGGCTTGCCGATATTGCCGCCGATTTCCGCAGCATAGCCGCAGGACGACAGGATGTGGCCAACGAGCGCTGTGGTGGTGGATTTTCCGTTGGTGCCGGTGATGGCGATGACTGGGGCTTTGCCTGCGCGATCCGGCTGGCTGCGAATTTCGCGGGCGAAAAGTTCGATATCGCCGATCACTTCCACGCCTGCATCGCGAGCGGCGCGCACCACTTCATGCGGGGCGGGATGGGTGAGCGGGATGCCGGGGCTGAGGATTATGGCTTTCAGCCTGTCCCACGGCCAGGTGCGGAAGGAGGCGATGGTGGCGCCTGCGGCTGCTGCGGCGGCGTTGGCGGCTTCGCGTTGATCCCACGCATAGACACGCGCGCCCCCTGCGGTGAGGGCGCGGATGGAGGCAAGGCCCGACCGTGCAAGGCCGAAGACACCGACATCCATATTCGCGAAGCGTGTGACGGGGATCATTGTCACCTCAGCTTCAGCGTTGAAAGGCCGATGAGGGCGAGCACGACCGCGATGATCCAGAAGCGGATTACGATGGTCGGCTCTTTCCAGCCGATCTGTTCGAAATGGTGATGGATGGGGGCCATGCGGAAGACGCGCTTGCCTGTGAGCTTGAAGGAGACGACCTGCACGATGACCGACACGGTTTCGAGCACGAAAAGGCCGCCGACAATGGCGAGCACGATTTCATGCTTTACCGCAACGGCCACAGCACCTAGCGCGCCGCCGAGGGGGAGCGAGCCGGTATCGCCCATGAAAACCATGGCGGGGGGCGCGTTGTACCAGAGAAAGCCGAGGCCGGCGCCGATCAGCGCGGCGAGGAACACTGCAAGCTCGCCGGTGCCCGCCACATAATGGATTTGCAGATAGTCCGCGAATTTCACATTGCCGACGAGATAGGCGATGAGCAGAAAGGCAGCAGCGGCGATGATGACAGGCATGATGGCGAGCCCATCCAGCCCATCGGTGAAATTCACCGCGTTGGACGCACCTGCAATGACAAAGCCGCCGATCACGATGAAGAACAGGCCGAAGGGCACCAGCACCGTTTTCATGAACGGTACGCTGAGCATCCCCGAAAGGGAGGGGGCTTCGAGCTTCATCAGAAAATATGTCGCCACAAAGCCGACGCCGAATTCGACAACCAGGCGCAGGCGACCGCTGATCCCATCTGACGAGCGTTTGGTGACTTTGTTGAAGTCATCATAGAAGCCGAGCAGGCCATAGCTGCACACCACCAGCAGGACGACCCAGATATAGGCGTTGCTGAGTTCGGCCCAGAGCAAGGTGGACACGATCAGCGGCAAGAGGATCAGCAGCCCGCCCATGGTGGGGGTACCCTGCTTTTCGACGATGTGGCGTTGCGGGCCATCGGCGCGGATGGGTTGGCCTTTGCCCTGTTTGACCTTGAGCCAGCGGATCAGCGCGGGGCCGATGATGAAACCGATCAGAAGCGCGGTAATGACTGCGCCGACCGCGCGGAAAGAAATATAGCGGAAGACATTCAGCGCCGAGAAATGATCGGCCAGCGGAACGAGGAAATAGGGCAGCATTAGCTGTTTCCCTTTTTCAATGTATCGACAATGAGAGACATGCGGCTGCCGAACGATCCTTTGATGAGAACGGTGTCGCCGGGTTGGAGCGCGGCGAGAGCTTTTGGCGCCAGCTCTGCCGAGGTTTTGGCATAGGCGCCGCGGCGGGCTTGCGGCAACGCCTCCCACAGGGCGGCCATGTGCGTGCCGTTGGCGAAAACGAGATCGGTGTTCGCAGCATCTATCAGCATGGCGAGGGCTGCGTGATGGGCATCGGCACTTACGCCCATTTCGAGCATATCGCCCAGAATGGCGATGCGGCGACCTTTGGTTTGTGTGGCGCCCAGAACGGCCAGTGCGGCGGCCATGGAGGCGGGATTGGCGTTGTAGCTTTCGTCGATCACATGGATGCCGCTTTGCGTGGTGAAGCGCGCGCCGCGACCGCCCAGTGCCGCGAATTCTGGCAGCGCGTTGGCGGCAGCGGTGAGATCACCAACTGTTACGGCGACGGCGAGAAGAGCGGCGAGCGCATTGCTGGCGATATGTTCACCGGGAGCGCTGATCTCGAAGCTGATTTTGCGGCCCAGAATTTCGGCTTCTATGTGGCTGCCGTTTTCGGTGTTTTGCAGGGTAAGCAGTTTTGCGTCTGTGCCGTGGCGGCCAAAGGTTCGGATGTTGGGGACACCGGCCTGCCTTGCACGCGCAATGAGGCGAGCGGCGTAGGGGCTGTCTGCCGGGAGGATGGCGGTGCCGCCCGGCGCGATGCCTTCGAAGATTTCGGATTTTGCATCGGCAATTGCCTCGCAGGTGCCGAAGAATTCCAGATGCGCGGGGGCGATGGTGGTGATGATTGCGACATGGGGGCGGACGATGCCGACCAGCGCGCGGATTTCGCCGAAATGATTCATGCCGACTTCAAAAATGCCGGTGCGTGCATCGCGCGGCAGGGCGGCGACGCTTAACGGCACGCCCCAGTGATTGTTGTAGGACGCAGCGGACGCATGGGTTTTGCCGAGTGCGCCAAAGGCTACGCGCAGAATTTCCTTGGTGGTGGTTTTTCCGGCGCTGCCGGTGACGGCGATGATGTTTGCCTGGCTGCGGGCGCGGGCGGCGTGGGCAAGGTCTTCTAGCCCGCGCTGGGTATTTGCCACTTGCAAGGTGACGCCCGGTGTTGAGCGTGATACCAGCGCGGCGCTGGCACCGCGCTCGAAGGCCGCGGCCACGAAATCATGACCGTCGCGATTGTCACCTTTGAGTGCGACGAACAGATCGCCCGGTTGCAGGGTACGGGTGTCGATGGAGAGTGCGCGCACGCCGAAGGGCGCGGAGGCTTCGGCCAATGTCGCGGCGGCCATTTCTGCGGATGTCCATAGTGCGCCGTCTGCGCCTTCGGCCATGCGGCCGCCACTTAGGCTGGCGGCGCGGATGGCTTCATCCCGATCCGAGAAGGGGCGTGTTTCGTTGCCGATGGTTTGGCCGCTTTCATGGCCTTTGCCTGCGATGACTAGCGTATCGCCTTCGCCCAGCGCGGCGATGGCGGCATCTATCGCATTGGCGCGATCGGCGATGTTCTGGGCGGTTGGACAACCGGCTAACGCCTGCGCGCGGATGGTGGCGGGGTCTTCGCTGCGCGGATTATCATCGGTGATGATGACGGAATCGGCAAAGGCGCAGGCGGCTTTGCCCATCAGCGGGCGCTTGCCCTTGTCGCGATCACCGCCACAGCCGAAGACGACATGCAGCCGATTTTTCACATGTGGGCGGATGGCGCTGAGCACGGTTTGCAGCGCATCGGGCGTGTGGGCGTAATCGACATAGATTGCCGCGCCGGATTTGGCGTAAGCAACTTTTTCAAGGCGGCCGGGCGCGCCCTTCAATTGCGGCAGCGCATGGGTGAGCACTTCACGCGGATCGGCGCCCAGGCCGATGGCGAGGGCGGCGGCGATTAACGCATTGGAGGCCTGAAAACTCCCCGCGAGCGGAAGGTCGAATGCAAATTCTTCTCCCTCATAGGCGACACGCAGAGTTTGACCGCCTTCATGTGGGGCGCGGGAGAGCAGCCTCAAGGTCGCCTCGCCCTCTCCCACCGTGATGAGACGCAGAAGGCGACGAGCGGCGGCGGCAATGAACGGGGCAGCAAAATCGGAATCCGCATTGACGACGGCGATACCGCCATCCACCACGATGTCGTTGAACAGGCGCAGCTTGGCGGCGAGGTAGCTTTCAAAATCGGCGTGATAATCCAGATGATCGCGCGTGAGATTGGTGAAGGCGGCAGCGGCGACCTTTACACCATCGAGCCTGAACTGATCGAGCCCGTGGCTGGAGGCTTCGAGCGCCAGATGATCGACACCGCTGTCGCTGAGCTCAGCCAACAAGCGGTGAATTTCCACCGGGTCGGGCGTTGTATGGCGTAAGGGGATTTCGCCATTGGGCGTGACGACGCCGATGGTGCCAAGGCTGGCGGCGCGGTTACCCAACACCATCCATATCTGGCGCAGGAACACGGCGACCGACGTTTTGCCGTTGGTGCCGGTGACGGCAGCGATTGTCGCGGGCTGCGCGGAATAAAAGGCGGCAGCAGCGCGGGCAAGGCCGAGGCGCGGGTTTTCATCGGCAATGAAACGCACGCCCAGATCTTTCACCGTCTGGGCAGATTCGGGGCGCGCGAGAATGGTGGTGGCGCCGCGTTTGACTGCATCGGCGATGAACTGGGCTCCATCGGCGCGGCTGCCGGAAATGGCGGCGAACAGATAGCCCGGCTTTACCTCGCGGCTGTCGCTCGCAAGGCCCGTGACATCTTTCACTGCCTTCATATCCACCGAACCCATTTTAGCCGTTTCCAGCATCGCCTCCGAATATGGTCCCATTATGAATTTTCTTTGGCATCCGGTGGAACGGGCTCCTTCGGGACGCCAAGAATTGGTGCGATGCGTGCGATCACACTGCCTGCAAGCGGCGCTGCCGTGTGACCTGCCAGAGAAAGAACGCCGCCTTTACCGCCATGCGGTTCGTCGATCAGAACAAACACGATATAGCGTGGATCTTTGGCGGGGAACGTGGCGAAGAACGACACAAGCAGTTTATGGGCAACATAGCGACCATTGACGTTCTTTTCCGCCGAGCCGGTTTTGCCACCAATATCATAGCCTGGAACATCGGCGTTCCGTCCGGTCCCATTGGTTACCACATAACGCAGAAGATCGCGCATGATGGCGCTGGTTTCGGGACGCAGGATTTGTGCGCCCCGCGCATCGCCAGGATGTTTCAACAGCGTTGGCGTGATCTTGCGCCCGCCATTGACGACGACGGCGGCGGCGGCGGCAAAGGCGAGCGGGGTGACTGAAATGCCGTGGCCGAAGCCGATGGTTGCGGTTTGAATCTGCTGCCAGTTATGCGGATAGAGCGGTTTTGCGGTTTCGGGCAACTCGCTCGATACAGCGTGCAACAGGCCAAGATTGCTGAGAAATTCCCGCTGGCGTTGCGGCCCGGAGCGCAAGGCGATCTGCGCGGTACCGGCATTGGAGGATTGGGCCAGAACATCGCGCGCGGTGAGCATGGCCGGCATGTGATGGGCTTCGCGGATGGTCCATTTGCCAATCTTGAAACCGGCGCCAATGGGCAGCCAGTCATCCAGACCGATGGTGTGATCTTCCATCGCCATGGCGAAGGTGAGCACCTTGAACACCGAGCCAAGCTCATACACATCCTGCACGATCATGTTGCGGCGTGAATCCGCCTTCGTGAATGGGCCATTGGGATCGTAATCCGGCAGCGAAACCATGGCGATCACTTCGCCGGTACGGACATCCAGCACAATGCCGCCTGCCGCGTGGGCGTCGAGTGTTTCTTTTGCTTTCCGGGCTTCGTGGGCGAGAATATATTGCACGCGCATGTCGAGCGAAGTGGTGACGGCGGCGCCTGGCTCCTGATTGCGCAGGCGCTTTTCGAGACCGAGTTCAAGGCCCGATACGCCATTTCCATCCGGATCGGTGACGCCAATCACCTGGGCCGCGCCGCGCCCTTCAGGGTAAAAGCGCTTGCCGCCGGTCTGAAATTCAATTCCAGGCAGGCCAAGGCTCATCACCCGGTCTTTCACATCCGGCGTGATCTGGCGGGCGACCAGCACATATTCGCGGCTGCCATGAAAGGCACGCTTCAGCCTTGCTTCGCTGGCCCCTGTTACCTTGGACAGGTTATGCGCCGCCTGCTCCTTGTTCCAGAAGGTGTGCGGGCGGGCATAAAGATCATCCACCGGCAGATCGCGCGCCAGGAGTTTGCCGTTCCGGTCCAGAAGATCGGCGCGTAGCGTGCTGGGGACCGCGGCGACCCCGCTCGCTTCCTTGCCCGCATGGAGCACGGTGACATCGACCAGCCGTATCCCCACCAGCGCAAACGCCGCGACGCTGAGCGCCGCGGCGATGACGATGCGCCGTTGGAAAGTTCCGGCGGGCGGGGATTTGGTCATGCGCCTACATTCCGATGCGGACGGCCGCGATGCGATAGGTTCGCGCTTGCTGAGGCTGGGCAATGTGAGTGGGCACTGATGCACGCGGTGCGGCGGGCGCTACGACACTGGCATTACGTATTGGCGAGGTGCTGAGCGGGGCGGCTTCACCACGGCGGGGCAGCATGTCGAAAGAGGCAAGCTGCACGCTGGTTGCATCTTCCAGACCAAGACGGGTTTGTGCCAATTGCTGAATACGGCCCGGCTCGGCCACGCGGCCCCATTCGGCTTCGAGCACCGCGGTCAGCCCGCGTTCATGGGCGATCTGGCGATGAACATGAGACAGCTCCACCCGCGCGACACGGGTGCGTTCGGACACATGATAGAGAGCCAGACAAGACAATCCGGCCACTATCACACACACGAAATTGAGGATGCGGATCATGATGACCTCCTTCAGGCTGCCAGACGTTCGCCAGCACGCAGGCGGGCGGAACGGGCACGGGGATTGGTTTCAAGTTCGGCGTTGCCGGGTTTGACGGCTTTGGCTTCGATCAGGCGGAAGGCTTTTTGCCCGCGTTGCGCTTCGGGCGCATGGCGGGAGGGGCGGGCCTCGCGGTCGCTGCGTCCAATCAGAAAGCGTTTGACGATCCGGTCTTCCAGCGAGTGAAACGACACCACGACGAGACGGCCCTGGGGCGCGAGAGTGGCTTGCGCGGCTTCGAGACCGCGTTCGAGTTCGCCTAACTCGTCATTCACATGGATGCGCAGCGCCTGAAAGGTGCGGGTGGCGGGATGAATGGGATGGCGCGCGGCGGCGGGGCCGAGCGCGCGGGACACAATCTCGGCCAGTTGCGCGGTGCGCTCAATCGGGCGGGCGGCAATGATGGCGCGCGCGATGCGGCGGGCAAAGCGTTCTTCACCCAGCGTCGCGATGATGCGCGAAAGGTCTTGTTCTTCGGCGGTGTTCACGAAATCTGCCGCCGAGGGGCCGGATTTGCTCATCCGCATATCGAGCGGGCCATCGAAACGGAACGAAAAGCCGCGTTCAGCCTGATCGAACTGGAAGGACGAGACGCCAAGATCCAGCACCACGCCATCGGTCTTGCCTTCGACCAGCGTATCGAGTTCGGAGAAATTGCCCTGAATGAGTTCGAGGCGGCCCTGATATTCGGCCACCAGACTTTGGCCACGGGCAATCGCATCCGGATCGCGGTCGATGGCGATGACGGTGCAGTTGGCGGCGTCGAGAATGGCGCGGGTGTAGCCGCCGCCGCCGAAGGTGCCATCGACATAGCGGCCACCATCGCGCGGGTTCAGGGCGGCGAGCACTTCAGCCAGAAGAACAGGGGCGTGACCTTCAGACATTGGCGGCGCCCCCATTGGTCTGGGGAGGCGTTTGGCGCAGGCCACGGGCGCGTTCGATCCAGGTAGCGCGCCGGGCTTCAAAAGCGGCTGGCTCCCAGATTTGAAACTTCGCACCCATGCCGACAAAGGTGACGCGATCTTTCAGGCCAGCATGGGCGATCAGCACATCGGGAAGACGCACCCTGCCCGGCTCATCCAACGTCAGGAGCTGGCTGGAGGAGAGGATGGCGAAAGCCTGATCATCATGGGCGGGGCTGAAAAACGGATCGAGCTGCGAGAGGCGCTGATGCACCGATTGCAGAACATCTTCACCAAAACATTCCAGCGATGAATCAACGAAGGACGGGCAAACATAAACGCCGGTGGTGTTTTGCGCGGCGAGGATTTGGCGGTAGTGCGCGGGAATGCAGACGCGGCCTTTTGCATCCAGCGTTCCCTGTACCGTTCCGATGAAAGGCTGAATTGCCCCGGCCATCGTTATCCCAGCCCCTGTCCCGACCCACTTCCAACACCCCTCAGGGACTATGGTTTTGGAAGGCCCAGACGAAGTAGCCATGGGCCAGCATGGGATAGCATGGGAATTCACAGGCGGTCAATGGGAAAAGCCTGTATTTAGAGTGACTTGCGCCTCTACGGGTTGATTACCTGAGTCTACGGGTAGTGCGCGGCGGAACGAACTGGAAACACGTTAAGGGTGGGTTTAACACTGTTAACACGTTACTAACAATCTACCCACAAGGGGGTGGGATGATCTGCCCCACACATCGGTCGGGCTGGCGAACGGTATTCGGCAGACCAGGGCGTGGGAAATGCTGCGATGCAGCATTAATCTGCCTACAGAATATTTAATCCGTATAGGGATGTTTTGCAGCTGTTGGAACGCGGCGTCGTGCGCTGATACGCTGCTCGCCTTGCTATTGGAGAGTAGACATGGATTACCAACATCTAATCGTGAAACAGGACGGCGCGGCCGTTTGGGTGACGATGAACCGGCCTGATCGGCTAAACGCGCTCAACACGCAGCTTGTCACCGAATTGCGGCACTTCTTCACCGATCTGTACTGGAAACAGGACATTCGTGTTGTGGTGTTGACGGGGGCGGGCCGTGCTTTTTGTGCGGGATTGGATTTGAAGGATCGCGGCAGCGAAAATGTTTCGCGCGGGGTGAGCGAAGGCTTGAGAAGCCAGCGTTCGATCAGCGAGATTGTGATGGCGATGCGCCGTTGCCCGCAGCCGATTGTGGCCGCGATTAATGGGGCGGCGAGCGGCGGCGGCTTTGCGTTTGCCCTTGCCTCTGACATTCGCATTGCGACGCCGCAAACCCGCATGAATGCGGCGTTTATCCGCATTGGGCTCAGCGCCTGCGATATTGGGGTGAGTTATTTTCTGCCGCGCATGGTGGGAAGTTCTGTGGCGGCGGAATATATGCTGACTGGGCGCTTTATGGATGCGCAGCGCGCCCAGCAATTGGGGCTGGTTTCAAAAATTGTTGAAGCGGATGCGCTGGAAGACGAGGCGCGTGCCCTGGTGAAGGATATGCTTCATGCAACGCCGCTTGGGCTTCGCCTCACCAAAGACGCGTTGAACTATGCCATTGATGCGCAAAGTCTGGAGGCGGCGATTGCGATGGAGGATCGCAATCAGATTCTGTGTGCGCAGGGTGAGGATTTTCGCGAAGGGGTTTCGGCGTTTTTGGAGAAGCGGGAGCCGGATTATTCCGCTTAAGGGCATTACACTCCACGCCAACATCATAGCGCTTTCACCTGGGTGGCCCGCACTTGGCGGGCCATGACACTGTGGTGGTGGTGGCGGTGGCGCGGTTTGAAAATTTGCGTCAGATGGCCTGTAAGCCGGGTTTTGTCCTCAACGTGATCTTGCGACCCCGTTGATGGATGACCATTCCTCTGGGACGCTCGTTACCGAACGCCTCTCGCGACCTACCCGGACGACGATCCGGAAAACGGATCATGTGCCATCCCTATTTGGTCTTGCTCCCGGTGGGGTTTGCCGTGCCGTCTGTGTTACCACATCCGCGGTGCGCTCTTACCGCACCCTTTCACCCTTGCCGCGGCTGATCCGAAAATCGGCCGGTTGGCGGTATGCTCTCTGTTGCACTTTCCCTGGGGTCACCCCCGGCGGATGTTATCCGTCACCGTGTTTTCCGTGGAGCCCGGACTTTCCTCGACACATTTGCATGTGCCGCGGCCATCCAGCCATCTGACGCAGAGGGGGTATACTGGTCCCATGACACAATTGAAAGTCCGCCTGGCAACACCTTCTGAAACCGACGCCCTGACCGCCCTTTGCATCCGATCAAAGGCAGTTTGGGGGTATAACGGCGCATTCATGGCAAAGTCGGAAGCCGCACTAACGATTTCGGCAGCTTGCATTGCGCGCGGCTGCGTTCTGGTGGCCGAACGAAACTCCCGATTGCTAGGCGTGGCATCGCTCCAACCGTTGGACAACCAAACCCACGACCTGTCGCATATGTTCGTTGAGCCTAGCGAAATAAGAACAGGCATAGGGCGCGTGCTGTTTCAGAGCATCGCTCAACTGGCAAAGAAGGATGGCGCCAAGAGGCTTTCTATTCTGGCTGATCCAAATGCTGAGCCTTTTTATAAACGAATGGGTGCGCACAAAATCGGCATGGCACCATCTGATGCCATTGAGGGAAGATTGTTGCCTAAAATGGAATACTGCCTTGCTTTTTCCAGTGGCTAAATCAACGGCCTGACTGCGCCAGCAGGCTAGCGAGCCGCGTGCTGCAAACATGATCCCATATGCCGTCGATCTTTTCGGAGCGGAAATGGCGTTGAAAGGCGGTTATTACGCCTTCTTGTTTGCAGTCCACATCGGGGGGAAGGCCGTAACCGAAATCAGCCAGCGCGGTTTCTGGCGCCTGCCCTTCCCCATCCCCCGGCCACAGGCCAATACCGAATTCCGCCAGATGCTGCCAGGGAAACAGTTCGCCTGGGTCTTGTTTGCGCGCGGGCGCCACATCTGAATGGGCGACGATGCGGGCGGGCGCGATGGCGTGGCGGGATAGAATGTCTTTGGACAGATCGAGCAGGGCTGCGATCTGTTCGTCCGTGAACGGAATATATCCGAATTCATGGCCGGGATTGACCAGTTCGATGCCGATGGAGCGGGCGTTGATGTTGTACGCGCCAGCCCAATAGGAAACGCCCGCATGCCAGGCGCGCCGGTCTTCCGCCACATGACGGAAGACGCGGCCATCACGGCCGACTGTGTAATGCGCCGAAACCTTGGCGCTTGCATCTGTCAGCCGGGCCAGCGCCTCGTCTGCCGTTTTCATGCCGGTGTAATGCAACACCAACATATCCACAGTTGCGTCACGCGCATCGTGGTTGGGGGACGGGCAATCGACGAGGCGATACGCCATTACACGAAAATCCTGTAGGCGACGGTTTCGCCACCCGGCTGTTTCAGGGCGAATTCTGCACCCTTATCGTGCTCTTCGACCAGCGCCTCAAACAGGCGCAGCGCGTTGCGAATGACTTCCGCATAGGACGCGGCTTCGGTCTTTTCCTTCAGCCGTTGCAGCCGTTCCATTGCCTGTGGCGGCAGTTCGAGCTGGACACGGGTGGTGACGCGTTCTGTGCCCGCTTCATCGCCTTCACCGCGTTCGCGGCGGCCATGCAAGTGATGATGTCTACGCATGATCGTGCGCCTTTACGTGTCTGATTGCGTGATAGAGGTCCCGGATTTTTTCGCGGATCGCCTGTCTCGCCTCGTCAGATTCGGCGCGGTGTTCACAGTTTTCGCCGCGTGCGCCGCCATGATGGCGGCCCCAGTGATGACCATAGTGGTGATGACCGTGGTGGTGGTGATGGTGACATTTGCGGTTTGCGATATCGCCATCGAGGGGAAATTCTTCCCCCACATTTACGTTCAGTTTGCTCAAGCCAATCTCCTTTCGACTAGCAAGCGCATATCAATCAATATTAGATCACAAGTCACTCAAAATTTGATGATTATATAAACCCTTGTTCCCGCTTAACTTTTTCATAGGCCACGTTGATGATGGCGAGTTTATCGGTGGCGAGGCGGACGAATTCTTCCGGCACGCCACGAGCGATGAGCCGGTCGGGATGGTTTTCACGCACCAGCATCCGATAGGTCTGTTTGACTTCAACCTCGCTCGCATCCGGCGTCAGGCCGAGAATGGAATAGGGATCGCCTTCGGGCGCGCCGAAATGCGAGGCGCGGATGCGGCGAAATTCGTTGGGCGCGAAGCCGAATACGTCGGCCACCGTTTCGAGAAAGCGTTCTTCGGCGGGGTGGAGATTGCCATCGGCCTTGGCGATTTCGAACAACCCATCAAGAATATCTTCGAGCATTGCGGGATTGCCGCGAAACATGCGGCCGATCTGGCCGGCATAGGCTTCGAACCCCGCCACGTCCTGACGCGCCAGATCGAACATGCGCCGCACATTGGCGCGCTCGCCGGGCGGGACTTGAAAGATGCGTTCAAAAGCGTCGATTTCTGCGTCCACCACCTCCCCATCGGCTTTGGCCATTTTGCCGGAGAGCGCGATGATGGCGATGGTGAAGGCGACGCCGGGATTGCGGGGATCAACCTCCTCTTCCTCGCGGTCGAACAGGATGTGGCCGGTGGCGGCGCCGATGACAGCGCCAATCGGGCCGCCTCCGAAGAGGAAGCCTGCTGCGGCGCCTGTGAGTTTTCCCCAGATAGACATGATGGGCAAGAATTAGGGCAATCCGCACGCAATTGCGACCCGGTAGTGTGCATTGCGGCATTGCAAAGAGTTCAGGCTTCCAAGGTGGGGAGGACTTAAACTGACGGACTGTCACAATACTTTTTGGCGGAAATGCTGGGGCGGAGAAGTTGGTATAACGTGGCCGCTTGACCGATGCGTCAAAGGCCGGAATGCTTCCTCCGCTCAAGCTCTGGAGGGACCAATGTTCCGTGAATTGCAGCTTGTGGCCGTCGGTCTCGTGTTCGCGTTCTTGGGAGCCATTGTATTTGGCGTGATCTGACGGACCTTAGTTCAAGGGGATGAGGCCGGGGCGAACGTGCCCCGGCCTTTTCTTTTACGCCGCTTCTTTTACGCCGCGTCCTTGGCGTGCGGATCGTAATTGAGGATGGGGGAGAGCCAGCGTTCAGCGGTGCGCATGTCCCAGCCTTTGCGCTTTGCATAATCTTCCACCTGATCGTGTTCGATCTTGCCGACGCCGAAATAGCGGCTGGCGGGGTGGGAGAAATATATTCCGCTTACGGATGATCCGGGCCACATGGCAAAACTTTCCGTCAGCTTGACGCCGGTGCGTGCCTCAGCATCGAGAAGGCGGAACAGCGTTTCCTTTTCGGTGTGGTCGGGCTGGGCGGGATAGCCCGGTGCCGGGCGGATGCCCTGATAGGCTTCGGCGATGAGCTGTTCGGGAGCAAAGGATTCATCGGGCACATAGCCCCAGAAATCGCGGCGCACCCTTTCGTGCATGTGTTCGGCAAATGCCTCGGCCAGACGATCGCACAGGGCACGCAGCAGGATGGCGCTGTAATCGTCCTTATCGTCTTCAAAGCGTTTGATATGCACGTCTTCGCCATGGCCGGAGGTGACGACGAAGCCGCCAATATAATCCGCCTTGCCAGAGGCGACAGGCGCGATGAGATCGCCCAGCGCGATGTTTGGCTTGCCGCCCTCGCGCGTCATTTGCTGGCGCAAGGTGTGGAAGGTGGCGATGGGAAATTTGCGCGCCTTGTCGCCATAGACCAGAACATCATCACCTTCCGCATTGGCGGGCCAGAAGCCAACCGCCGCGCGCGCCGTGAGCCATTTGCCCTCGACAATCTGGGCCAGCATTTTTTGCGCATCGGCAAAGAGGTTGCGCGCCGCTTCCCCCATTTTATCGTCTTTAAGAATCGCGGGGTAACGGCCCACCAGCTCCCAGGTGTGGAAGAAAGGCGTCCAATCTATATAGCGCACCAGTTTGCCCAGATCGTACGGCCCGTATTGGCGGGTGCCGAAATAGGTTGGGGTGGGCGGCGTGTAACTGGCCCAATCGACTTGCAGCCTGTTGGCACGGGCTTCGGCGATGGGCAGGCGGCGGCCCGGCGCGCGTTGGGCCGCATGGTTGCGCGCGATCTCTTCATATTCCGAGCGCACATTCGCGACATAGCCTTGCACCGCCGTGCGGCTGAGAAGGCTGGAGGCGACGCCCACGGCGCGCGATGCATCGGTGACATAGACCGCCTGACCGCTTTTGTAATGCGGATTGATTTTCACCGCTGTATGGACGCGGCTGGTTGTTGCGCCGCCGATCAGGAGCGGAATGCTGAAACCCTGGCGCTCCATTTCGGCAGCGACATGGCACATTTCGTCCAGTGAGGGTGTGATGAGGCCAGACAGGCCGATCATATTGGCACCCACCTCTTTGGCTGTATCGAGAATTTTCTGCGTCGGGGTCATCACGCCGAGATCGACAACCTCATAGCCGTTGCATTGCAGAACGACGCCGACAATGTTTTTGCCAATATCGTGCACATCGCCCTTCACCGTGGCCATGACGATGCGGCCAACCGGCTCCTTGACCTGATTTTTGGCCTGCTCCGCTTCCATGAAGGGCAGCAGATGCGCCACCGCCTTTTTCATCACGCGGGCGGATTTGACGACCTGCGGCAGGAACATTTTGCCAGAGCCAAACAGATCGCCCACCACATTCATGCCGCTCATCAGCGGGCCTTCAATCACATCCAGCGGACGGGCAGCATTTTGGCGTGCTTCTTCTGTATCGGCGGTCACGAAGTCGGCAATGCCATGCACCAGCGCGTGGGTGAGCCGCTCTTCGACGGGGAGTGAGCGCCACGCCGCGTCCTGCACCACGGCGACCGACCCATCGCCCTTGTAGCGTTGGGCGAGATCGAGCATGCGCTCGGTTGCATCTTCGCGGCGATTGAACAGCACGTCCTCAATCCCTTCACGCAAGGGTGTGGGGATGTCCTGATAGACGGTGAGCTGGCCTGCATTGACGATGCCCATATCCATGCCCGCCTTGATGGCGTGGAACAGGAAGACCGAATGCATCGCCTCGCGCACCGTGTCATTGCCGCGGAAGGAGAAGGAGAAATTGGAGACGCCGCCCGATATGTGGACATGCGGCAGGGTTTGGCGAATTGTTTTTGTCGCGTCGATGAAGGCGCGGCCATAGTCATTGTGCTCGTCAATCCCGGTCGCAACCGCGAAGATATTGGGATCGAAGATGATGTCTTCGGGCGGGAAGCCGACCTTGTTGACCAGAATGTCATAGGCGCGGGTGCAGATGTCGACCTTGCGTTCTTCGGTATCGGCCTGCCCCGTTTCATCGAACGCCATCACTACCACCGCCGCGCCATAGCGCATGCAGAGTTTGGCGTATTTGATGAAAGACTCTTCGCCTTCCTTCATGCTGATGGAATTGACGACGGGCTTGCCCTGGCAGACTTTGAGGCCCGCTTCGATCACCGACCATTTGGAGGAATCGATCATCAGCGGCACGCGCGCAATCGCCGGTTCGCCTGCCGCCATGTTGAGGAAGCGGCGCATTGCGGCTTCGGAATCAATCAACCCTTCGTCCACATTCACGTCGATGATCTGGGCGCCGTTTTCCACCTGGTTGCGCGCGATTTCGAGTGCGGCTTCATAATCATTCGCCGCGATCAGTTTGCGGAATTTTGCGGAGCCGGTGATGTTGGTGCGTTCGCCCACATTCACAAAATTCAAATCGGGCGTCAGGGTGAAGGGTTCGAGGCCGGACAGGCGCATATATTTCGGCTTCTCGGGAATAACGCGGGGGACCACGCCTTCCACCGCTTCGCCAAACGCCTTGATGTGCGCAGGTGTGGTGCCGCAGCAGCCGCCGACGATGTTGACGAGACCGGAGCGGGCAAATTCTCCGATCATCTCGCCCATGGTTTCGGGCGTTTCGTCATAGCCGCCAAATTCATTGGGCAGGCCGGCATTGGGATGGGCGCTGACCAGCGTATCGGCAGCCTGCGAAAGTTCGCCAACATAGGGGCGCAACTCTTTGGCGCCCAATGCGCAGTTCAGGCCGATGGCGAAGGGTTTGGCGTGGCGGACCGAATGCCAGAAGGCTTCTGCCGTCTGGCCCGTCAGCGTGCGGCCTGAAAGATCGGTGATCGTGCCGGAAATCCAGATCGGCAGGCGCTCACCTGCTTCATCAAACGCTTCTTCAATGCCGAAGATTGCTGCCTTGGCGTTCAGCGTATCGAAGATCGTTTCGATCATGATGACATCGCTGCCGCCCTGTATCAGGCCGGTGGTCGCGTCCTTATAGGTTTCGCGCAATTGGTCGAAGGTGACGCTGCGGAAGGCGGGATCGTTCACATCCGGCGAAAGGGAGGCTGTGCGTGTCGTCGGGCCGAGGACACCGGCGACAAGGCGCGGGCGATCGGAGGTGGAAAACGCATCGCAGCATTCGCGCGCGAGTTTTGCACCTTCCTGATTCAACTCCCGAACCAGATGGCCGAGATTGTAATCATCCTGACTGACGGAGGTGGAGTTGAAGGTGTTGGTTTCGATGAAATCGGCACCAGCCTTCAGGTAGGCGTTGCCGATGTCGCGCACGATGTCCGGGCGCGTCAGCGTGAGCAGATCGTTATTGCCTTTGAGAGGGCTTGCGTGATTGCCGAAGCGATTGCCGCGGAAATCATCTTCGGTGAGCGTGTAGCCCTGGATCATCACACCCCAGGAGCCATCGAGCAGCAAAATGCGCTTGCGGGCTTCCTGGTGCATCCAGTTCAGGCGGGCCTGGCGATTGCTCATGCTGCGATCCTCGCCGGAATACCCAGGAGGCGGCAGGCCGTGAAAGTGAGGTCTGCCTGATTGAGGGTGTAGAAATGAAACTGGTCGAAACCGCGGGCACGCAATTGGCCCACCTGATCGGCCAGCACGGTTGCCGCAATGGTTTTGCGCGCATCGGGATCGGCGTCCAGCCCGTCATAAAGAGCGGTCAGCCAATCGGGGACTTTTGCGCCTGCTTTTGTGGCCATGCGGGAAATACCTTTAATATTTGTGGTGGGGATGAGACCGGG
>Ga0164241_10000701_pt1 | contig 53144 bp, 44 predicted proteins | sample OricomyardsoilBY_FD_108780 | JGI IMG/M metagenome (GOLD analysis project Ga0164241, IMG submission 108780) | Backyard soil microbial communities from Emeryville, California, USA - Original compost - Back yard soil (BY) | ecosystem: Environmental > Terrestrial > Soil > Unclassified | place: USA... | reverse complement strand
TGTCTCGACGGCAGAGGCGCGCCGCTGGGCTCCGATGATTTCGTGGTCGGATACTCTTCGATCTACTCCTTCGAAGACGCCACCAATGAAAATCCCTCGTTTGCCGTCGACGAAGCCGGCAAGGGTCTGTTCGAGGTCGCAGGGCAGCCGGTGGAAGCCGACTGCGTGGGGGAGTCTTGCCAAGACGCTCCCACGGTCGAGTTCGACTGCGACGCCGCGCCCGAGCGTTGCCTCGACGCGTGCGCCGACGACGGCGACGCGAGCTGCCCCGACATCTTCGTGAAACCGCCGATCGAGCAAGCGGTCGAGACCGACGACGTCAGCAGCAAGCTGTTCGGCACGACCGTGCCCGAGCAGATGTGGGTCAATTACTACGTCGACCGCGGCGGTATGTCGGAAGTGCGGCTGGTGAACGACGCAAAATCGGGTTGGAACGAGAAGTACCGCGGCGAGCTGCACGCGCCCAAAGATCCCGGCTACCTCGAGGTGTGGGCTGTCGTCCACGACAACCGCGGCGGTATGGATTTCACCCGCGTCACCCTCAAGGTCGAGTAGCTCCGATCACCGACAGCGCCGCGTCTCGGCGATGAGGGTCGCGCGAGGCGAGGCGAGGCGAGGCGAGGCGAGGCGCGTTACGCCTCTTCCGTCTGGGCGGGCGTGGGCCGCGGCATGTTTTCCCGGCCGGCCCGCTGGCGAACTGAGTGCTTGTTGCTACATTGATAGTATGCGGCACTTGTATTTTCTAATCGCCGCCGCAATGGCGACGATGCTCTCCACCGCGTGTGGTGCATCGGCTCCGGCTTCCGTCCAGGCCCCGCCTCGTGCGATCGACGTCGAAACGAGGGCTGCACCCAGCCCGCGCCCGCGTGACTTGCCGCCTCCGCTCGTCGCGCCGCCCCCCGCCTACGGCAACAAGGTGGTGATGGCGCAGCGGCACACGCCCCGCGGCGTGTTCTGACCGACTGATTACACCAGCGCGAGAAAACCTCGACGATGAGCCGCGGCGAACGTGTCAGTCGCGAGCCGCGTCCGCTCCGTCCCCAATGACGTAGGTAGGATGCGGCCAGGGTGGCCGAGCGACGCCACGGCAGATTCTGCGAGGTAGGCTGCGACTCGGCAGCCCTCCCGTTGACATCACTCGCGGCACGCGGCGGCGGTGGCCTCGTACTTGTCGTTGGCGTCCTTCAGCTGCATGTCGAACGACTTGAACTTGTCTTTGCCCGCGTAGCCGTCGAAAGCGAGGTTGGTCTTTTGCAGCGCGGGATCGGCGGTGTTCCAGGTGATTTTTTCGTAGGCGAAGGAGCTGGCGATCATGTCCGACTGTTTCTCGATCGTGCCCCACGCCTCGACGTGAGGCCCCTTCTGGTCGGCGGACAGCTCGTCGATGCCGATGTTGGGCGCGACCTTGTTCTTGCCGGCGGTGAGCGTGACCTGCTTCCACGCGTCGGCGGCGGCGTTGCGGGCCTGGGCGCATTTCGCGTCGTCCTTGCAGCCGTTCGCGGCGACCAGCAGGGCGAACGTCGTCACTAACAGCAGGCTCTTTGGCTGATGAGTCATCACGTGCTCCTCGTTGCGGCGTCGATGCTCGAGCGAGCTTGCGCAGAGTCGCGCCGTCGATCACCCGGTCGCGGCCGAGAACCTACCTCCATCGCCCGCTCGCTCGCGGCCGGATTTCGCCGACAGCCCTCGGAACGTGCTCGAAGCCGGCTGAAAAAAGCCGCTCTCGCGCGACTACCCGTCATTTCAGGCGCTTCCCTGCGCTCGAGACCGGCCCCGGCGCTGGACCGTGGCAGGCTGGGGTGCGCGGCCGCGCGCCAGCCGATTATGGCGGGAGCTCTGCCGATACGGATTGCGGTACGGCAAGAGATCGGAGACGCTAGAGCCGACTTACCGAAGACCCCGATCGGGCAAGATGGTTCAGGCTCCCAAGAATACCCCGCCGTTAGGGCACGGCACCGTCGTCAACGATCGCTACGAGATCCGGCAGAGCCTCGGCAAGGGAGGCATGGGTGAGGTGTTTCTGGCCTACGACCGGAGCACTCAACAGCCGGTGGCTCTGAAGGTGGTGCGCGAAGAATCGCGCATGCCTGGCGACGACGAAGCGCTGCGTCAAGAGCTGTTGTTGGCCCGCTCCGTCAGTCACCCCAACGTCTGCCGTGTGCACGACCTGGCCCCGAGCCTGTGGGGGCCGATCCTGGTGATGGAGCACATCGCCGGGCAGACACTCCACACGCACATCCGTCGCCGTAAGGCCCAGGGCGGCTACACTGCCGACGAATTTCGTAAAATCGCGAGCGAAGCTTCGGCGGGGTTGGCGGCGATTCACGCCCAGGGCCTGGTCCACGGCGACCTCAAGCCCGGCAACGTCATGGTCACCAACGACCGGGCAATCATCCTCGACTTCGGCTTCGCCCAGGAGCGCGCGCGTCTGAGCGCACGCCGCCCGGGAGCTCCGCCCGATGGCGGGACGCCGAACTACATGGCCCCCGAGCGCTTGCGCTCCGGCGGCGCGAGCCCGGAAGACGACATGTACGCGCTCGGGCTCACGCTCTGGGAGATGTGGACGTGCCGCGTGCCCGAGCCCGGCTACCGGCCGCGCGCCAAGCCGATGCGATCGCAGATCATGTTCGACGTGCCGTCGGGCTTGTCGGTCGACGAGGTAAAGCAGATCTTCCGCTGCCTGGGCGACGACCCCAGCTCGCGACCGAGCGCGCGCCACCTTCGGTTCTTCAACCCGAGCTCGCTCACGACCAGCCAGGTTCAAATCCCCCGCGAGCGCATCAACCCCGGCGCCCCTCCCGGACGGTCATCCACGGAGGCGTTCGTGCCGGGCGGCCAGTCCCTGCTCGTCACTTACTGCACGAACGCGCCCGACGCGGCGGGCATGATGTTCTCGCTCGAAAAGCCGGTGATGACGATCGGGCGCCGCGTGGGCCAGGACATCGTGATGCCGGAGGCCACGGTCTCGGGCGCGCACGCGGTGCTCCGTTGCCAGAGCGGCTCGTGGACAATCGAAGACGTCGGCAGCACGAACGGCACCTACGCCGACCACAGCTACGAGGGTGACAAGACGGTGGCGGTGCTGCACGGCGCCGAGCTCCAGCTCGGTGAGTCGCGGGTCAAGCTGGTGAGCTTTCAAGATCGCTCTCCTCAGCACGAGCGGGCGCGCGCGTACCTGCTGCGGCGTGACGGCCTGACGGGCCTGTTCCAGCGCGACGAGATGGTGCGTGCGGTCGAGGACGAGCGCGCCTACGCGGAGTGGTCGAACGCCCCGCTGGCGATCGCGCGCTACCATATTCGCGGTCCGAATCGCCACGTGAGCGAGCGGCCGACGATCCTCGAAATGTTGGCGCTGCGCCGCGCCGCTCAGCGCGTGCTGGAGCTGACGGAGATGCTGTTGTTGAGCTTGGTGCCGGCGACGGCGGGCCGCACCGGACCGCTCAAGTTCGCGGTCGCGATGACGGGGCCGAGCCTCGAAGAAGCACGCAACGTCGTCGAACAAGTCGTGTCGCAGGTGCAAGGCTTGATGCCGGAGGCGCTCGACTTGGCTGCAACGCTCGTGCGGGCAGAGCCTGGGCAAAACGTCCACGCTCTGCTCGACGACTGAAGCGAGAGCCCGCGGCGATGCCCGGACCGCCGTCTCGATCGTCGTTTCCCTCGGTGCCGGGCGAGCCGCGCGTGCGGCGGCTCGGCGTCGGCTCCAGTAGCGGCGCCGATCGCCCGCTGCGCGCGCAGGTCGTGGTCGCGCTGGTGTGCGCGGCGATGTTGATCGCGGTGCCGCTCTACTTGTGGCGCAAGCCCTCGACCAAAGCGGCGGCGGGAGCGGCTTCGGCGAGCGCCTCGGCGCGCGCCGGCATGTCGCCGGCCGTCAGGCCCCCCGCGCCGGCCGCCTCCGCGGCGGCGCCGCCGCGATTGACGCTGGGCGCGGTGCAGAAGGTCCGTTGCGGTGCCTCATCGGCGGCGTCGCCCAATGAAGGCACGCTGTGCGATGGCTTGGGGCCGTTCGAGGAGGCGCTCAAGCAGGCCATCATCGCGAGCGAAGATTGCGCGCCGAAGGCCAAGCTGAAGGGCACGATCAACTACGTACTGACCGTCGATTTTCCGCGCAAGAAGCTGCACGTGTTTCCGGGCGCGAGCGGTGAGTGGCGCGGCAGACAGGCGCGCCGTGCCACCGCGTGCGTCAACAACGCGCTCAAGGTCGCGGATTGGAACATCCCTCACCAGTATCGCTTTTACGCGATCGCGGTGCTCGCCACGTACGCCGGCACGGAGCCGGTGCCGACGGTGGCGAGCGCCACGCCGTCGCGACCGAGCGGCCCCGCGCTGCCCAACTTCGAGTAGCCGGTCGTCGACTATTGAGGTTTGACCGAGTCGAGCAGCTGGTAAAACTGAGCCTTGGCTTGCTTGACGGTGGCGGACGGCCCCGTCAGCTTGAAGAAATACGCGCCCGAAGGCGCCTCGACGATGCCGCCGAGCAGCCCGTAGTTCGGCTTGGGTTTGCCGCTGCCGCCCATGGCCATGCCCGAGGAGAACGTGCCCGATTCGAGCTCGACGGTGTGCTGTCGTAGGCCGTTGGCGTCGCGATCGGCGCGCTTCACGTCGCTCGGCTTCGCGTCGGCAAACTGCTTGACCCAGCGATCGACGTTGGCGTCGATACCGCCGCCCTGGCCGGGGCCGAAATAGAACACGGTGAGCTCGCCGTCTTCGGCGTCACCGGTTGCACGCGGCACGACGTAGCTGGCTTTGCGCATCGGGTTCGACGGTGGGACGCGCTTGAACGCCGGCGGATCGATCCAGGTGACGTGGAGCGGCTCTTGCGCGGCCGAGCCGGCGGGCAGCGGCGCGACGGGTGGGCTCGTGGGCGAGGCTCCGAGCAGCGGCGCGGTGGGCGCTGGTTCTTGTGTCTTCTTGTCGCAGCCGGCGCCGAGCGCGAGCATGGCGTACACGGGCAGCGCGAAGCCTAAACGGAAGCAGGCAGCGTGAGTGCGAATTGCAGGCATGAGCCGGAAAACAGCCTTGTAGCATGCCCGCGGCGAGCATGATAGGAGCCGGCGAAGATGCCTCATCCGGCTGCAACGGTTGTCGATTGGGGCGCCTTCGCGACGGCCGTGGTGGGGCTCATGGGCGTCGACTTCGCGCTGTTCGGCCGCATTCAGCACATGTCGTTTCGCGTAGCCCTCGTGCGCAGCGTCATGTGCCTGGCGGTAGGCGTGGGCTTTGCCGGCTACGTCTACGCGCGAATGGGCACCGACGCGTCGCTACGCTATTTGACCGCCTACGTCGTCGAAGAGTCGTTGTCGGTCGACAATCTGTTCGTGTTCTTGGTGCTCTTCACCTACTTCGGTTTGAGTGAAGGCCGCCAGCAGCGGGTGTTGTTCTGGGGCATCGTGGGGGCCGTGATCATGCGCGGCGTCTTCATCGGCGCGGGCGAAGCGCTGCTCCACCGCTTTCATTGGATGATGTACGTGTTCGGCGCGTTCCTCATCTACACCGGCGGCAAGCTGCTGTTCCGCAAAGAAGAGACGAACGATCCCGAAGACAACCCCGCGCTCAAGCTCGCGCGTCGCTACATCCGCACGACGGCCGAATATCACGGCGACCACTTCTGGGTGGTCAAAGACGGCAAGCGCTACGCCACGCCGCTATTTTTGGTGCTGATCGTGATCGAGGCGACGGACGTGATCTTCGCCGTCGATTCGGTGCCGGCGGTGCTGGCGATCTCCCACAACACGTTCGTGATCTACACCTCGAACATCATGGCGATCTTGGGCCTGCGCGCGCTCTACTTCGTGCTCTCGGGCATGATGGGTCGCTTCCACTTTCTGGGCACCGGCCTCGCGCTCATCTTGCTGTTCATCGGGGGTAAGATGGTCGTGGCCGAGCTCTTCCATGTGCCGACGTGGGCCTCGCTGGGTGTCATCATGGGCATCCTGTTCGGCGCCGTCGGTCTGTCGTTGCTTCGCCCCAAGTCAGCCGAAGGGCCTCCAGAAGCGTCATGAACCCTCTCCTCCAACGCCGCAGCGGTATTCTCCTTCACCCCACATCTTTGCCCGGTGCTCACGGTCACGGCGATCTCGGCCCCGAAGCCCACGAATTTTTGCGCTTCTTGGCGCGCGCGGGCCAGAGCCTGTGGCAAATGCTGCCGGTGGTGCCGCCGGGCGGAGGTGACTCGCCGTACGACAGCCCGTCGTCTTTCTCGGGTAGCCCCCAGCTCGTGAGCCTGCGCTACCTGGTCGAAGACGGCCTGCTCGAGCCGGGGGAGCTGGCGGCGCCGTCGCGGCTACGTGACTGCGAGCGCGCGCGCTACGCGGCCGCCAAGCGCTTCCGCGACCGCCGGCTGCGTCGCGCGTTTCAGCGCTTTCAGGGCGGCGCCTCCCGACATGGGCTCGAGGAGCTGCGCGAGCGAGAGCGGTTCTGGCTGTCCGACTACGCGCTGTTCGCCGCCCTGAAGGACGAGCAGCACGGGCGGCCCTGGTTTCACTGGCCGGCGGAGCTGCGGCGCCGTGAGCCGTTGGCGATGGCGGAAGCCCGCGTCCGTCTCGCGGACGAGATCGCCTACCACGAGTTCGTCCAGCTGATGTTCGACCGCCAATGGCAGCGGCTGCGCGGCCACGCGCGCCATCTGGGAGTGCTGCTGCTCGGCGACATGCCGATGTTCGTGGCTCACGATGGAGCAGACGTCTGGCAGCATCAGGACCTGTTCTTGTTGGACGAGCACGGCGAGCGGCGCGGCGTGGCCGGCGTACCGCCCGACTACTTCAGCGAGGACGGGCAGCGCTGGGGCAACCCGCTCTACGATTGGGAGGGCATGCGCGAGACCGGCTACGCGTGGTGGATCGAGCGCCTGCGCGGCAACCTGCGGCGCTTCGACGCGATTCGCCTCGACCACTTCATCGGGTTTCACCGCTACTGGGAGATCCCGTCGCACTCTCCGCACGCCCGCGATGGGCGCTTCGTCGAGGTACCGGGCTACGATTTTTTCAGTCGAGCGCGCGAAGCGCTCGGCGAGCTGCCGCTGATCGCCGAAGACCTCGGCATCGTGACTCCGGAGGTCGAGAAGCTGCGTGATGCTTTCGGTCTGCCGGGCATGCGGGTGCTGTCCTTCGCCTTCGCAGACGGGGCGAGCGCGTACCTGCCTCATCGGTACAACGAGCGCTGTGTGGTGTACAGCGGCACCCACGACAACGACACGCTGGTCGGGCTGCTCAGCGCCGCGGAGCGCGCGACCAGCCCCGCCGAGCGCGAGCGGCTGACGCGGGAGCGACAGCGTGCGCTCGAATACGCGGGCAGCGACGGGCGCGAGCCCCACTGGGACTTGATCCGCTGCGCGCTCGGCTCGGTGGCAAATACAGCAATATTTCCGATCCAAGACGTGCTCGGCCTCGGCAACGAGGCCCGCATGAACATTCCCGGCACGTCGAGCGGAAATTGGGGCTACCGACTGCGAGCCGACCTGCTCTCTTCCACCGTAGAGGCTAAGCTCGCTAGGCTGACGGAAACGTATGAGCGGCTTCCTTCCAGCCTCCGTCGCGACCCGTGAGCGGCTCGGTCGGGCGCGCTTCGTAGCGCTGCTCTGGGGGCTTTGCCACGGCAGCGCTGCGTTCGCGCAGATCCCGGCCGTGCCGACCCCGGCGCCGGTCGGAGAGGAGCGCGCGCCGGTGGCGCCCGCGCCGGAAGCGGCGGCAGCGCGCGTCGAGAGCGCTCCCGCCTCGCCCGCGGTGCCCGAGCCCGCGCTCGAGCGGCTGGTCGTAGAGCCGGAGCTTTTGCCGGAGCCCACCGCGGACGGCAAGCATGTACCGCTCCGCTACACGCTGGAGGCGATTCAGGTGCGCGGCAACACGCGCACCCAGCGCCGCGTCGTGCTGCGCTACGTACCGTTCAAGCCCGGCAACGTCTTCGACGTCGACGATCCCGAGGTCGAGCTGTCGCGCTTTCGCTTGCTCGGCACCGGCTTCTTTCGCGACGTGCAGTACTCGCTCAAGAAGGGCTCCGCGCGCGGGCTGGTCGTGCTCGTGATTGATCTGCGTGAGCGCAACACGATCGTCATCAACGACGTGTCGATGGGCCTCGCCGCCGACTCGTCGCGCGACGGACGCGTCCAAAATCTCAGCGGCTACGCGGGGCTCGACGTCTCCGAGACGAACCTGGCTGGCACCGGCATCACCCTCGGCGGCGCGATGGCGGTAGCGTCGCATCAGCTGGCGCTGCGCGTGCGCTTCCTGGATCCGGCGTTCCTCGGCACGAGCTGGATGGTTGGCGGCTCGCTGCTCTACAACAACGCCCTCGACTATTTCGGCACCTCCAACGCCCAGTGGACGGATCCGGGCCGCTCGATCGGCCTCGGCTCGGCCGTGGTCGACTACACGCGCCTCGGTGGCTCGCTCGGCGTCGGGCGCGATCTATCGGTCAGCACCCAGCTGTGGCTGCACTACCGGCTCGAATCGTTGAACGCGAGCTACCCCTACACCGCCTCCCAGGTGCGCGGCTTCGCGACGGAGCCAATCGACTTCGACATCATCCGTGGCCGCAGCGTGCTGTCGACGCTGCGCGGAACGCTCCAGGTCGATACGCGCGACCATCCGTTTTTGCCGACGCGCGGCTCCTTCACCACCATCACGACCGAGGTCGGGCTGCTGCCTACTGGACGCGACTACGACTACGCGCGCGTCGACGTCCAGACCTCCCGCTGGTTCAAGCTGCCGTGGCGCGATCACGTGCTGCGGCTGTCGGCGTTCGCGGGTGCGATCGCCGGCAACGCGCCGTTCTTCGAGCAGTACTACGTCGGCGATTTTAGCGACTTTTTGCCGGACCGTGTGCTCGGCGTCACCTTCGACCATCGCTACCCGAAGAACTTTTTGGGAACGTCGATCGTCGAGGTGCGGTACGGGAAATACGCCCTCGACGCCAACGCCGAGTACCGCGTTCCGCTGTATCGCGGACACCACACCGTGTTCGGTATCGACTTCTTCGGTAGCGGCGGCGTGTACAGCGTGGCAAGCGATCGAGATTTCACGCATCCGCCGCGGGCCTACTCCGGCTTCGCGCGGTTTCCCGTCGATCTGACCTTCAACCTCGGCTTCCGCATGGACACGAGCGCCGGCGGCTTCGTGTTCGCCTTTTCCAACGTGCTCGGCTTCCTACCGGTGCGCGGTCAGGGACCAGCCGGCAATGAATAGGCGAGCCGTCGCCCGGCGCTTGCGGCTTTGGGCCGCGCTGCTGCTGCTGGTGCTCCCATCGGCGGCGCGCGCCCAGGCGCGGCCAGTGCAGACGCGCGACGTGCTATTCGAGTGGGACGCGGAGGCCAAGCTGCTCTACCTGAGCGCGGGATTTCGTGACCTGATCGATCCGGAGCTCCGGGCCAAGCTCTCGCGCGGCCTGCCCACGACGATCGTGCTCACGGCCGCGATCTACCGCGCCGGTACCAGCAACGCTCCGACGCCGCTCTCCACCACCGCCCACACGTGCAAGGTGACCTGGCACGTGTGGGAAGAAGCCTACCGCGTCGAGATCACCCGCCCCGGCGGCAGTCAGGTGCGCTGGACGACGACGGTCGAGGGCGTGCTGCGGCGCTGCGCCGAGGTCCGGCGCCTGCTGGCGGGCACGGCTCAACAAATCCCGGCAAGCACTGCGCTATTTTGCTCGGCCAAGGTGCAAGTCAATCCGCTGTCGCCGGAGGTCATGCAAAAGCTCAAGCTGTGGGTCCTGCGGCCTAGCGGCACCGGTACCGCCGCGCCGAGCGACGCTTTGTTCAGCACCTTCACCGGTCTGTTCCTGCAGCGCGTCGGCGAGGCCGAGCGCGAGCTGAAGTTCAACTCGCGACCGCTCGTGCCGAGCGTGGTCCGCCCGTCGGCGGAGCAAAGGTGACGGTGCACGGCTACCCGATCAACCTGCTGCTCGCCGATCGCCAATGTCTGGTGGTGGGCGGCGGCGAAGAGGCGGCGCTGCGCGTCGGAAACCTGCTCCAGGCGGGCGCGCGCGTGCTGCTGGTCGGGGTCGAGCAAACCCCGGGGCTCGAGCTACTCACCTGCGACCGGCTGCGCGTCGAGCAACGCCCCTTCGCCGACGCCGACCTCGACGGCGCGTGGCTCGTCGTGCAAGCGACGCAAGACGCGGCGCTGGCGGAGCGGATCGGTCGGCTGTGCGAAGCGCGGCAGCAGTTTTTCTGCGCCGTGGATCAGCCGGAGCACGGCGCTTACTCGCACCTGGCGTTGGCGCGCGCGGGCTCGCTCACGCTGGCGATCGGCACCGAGGGGCGCGCGCCCGCGCTCGGGCGGCGCCTGCGCGAGGAGCTCTCGCGGGTGCTAGCCGACGCGGGGGCGGCCGAAGAAGTCGAGCGGCTGGCCGCGCTCCGCGCCGCCACGCCGAGCGCCCAGCGGCGCGAGGTGTTGAACCGAGCCGTGGCCGACGTGCACCTGACCGGGACGCTGCGATTCCGCAAAGACTAGAGCGTCACGAGGTGCGACCGCATGCTGACGCGCAGCAGCGCGACGGCCTTGCGGTCGCCGTCGAACGCGAAAGGAATCCGCCGCACACTGCCGGCGACGGTTACGACCAGCTCGCCCTGCGCGGAGCCGGCCCCCGCCCCGCGCGTCAGCTCGACCACGTACTCACCCGGCGCGGCGCCGCGCAACGCGAGGCCTTCGAACGTCGAGCTGGTCACGTCCCGCGCGCTGATCACGGAGCGGGTGGCGGCTCCCAGCCAAGAGATGCGGTGGCCCTCCGTATCGAGCAACGTCAGGTCCAGATCGGGGCCGCCGCTCCAGCGCGCCTCCAGCTGCACGTCGCCGCTCAGGCGCGCGTCGTCGTCGGGCGTTTGGCTGGCGCGCCTCTCGATGAGGGCCCGCTCGCTGTACTGAGCGGAGTCGAGCAGCGCTTCGGCGAGCTCGCTCATGCCGAGCGCACGCGTGCAACGCACGGCGTCTGCCACCAACGCCAGGTCGCGGCTCCGTCCTTCCGCGATCGCGATCGTGTGTCGGCAGCCGAGCTCGGCGTGGCCCGCCCAACGCTCGAGGCGGGCCAGGCGTTTATGCGACGCTGTATCACCGGGGCGCACGTCGAGCACCGAGCCGAGCAGCCGAATCGCGACCTCGCGCCGGCCGCGGCGAGCTTCGACGTCGGCCAGCGCCGTGATCGCTTCGGGATCGAGCGGCTCCTTGTCGACCCAGCGCTCGGCCAGTTGCGCGGCTTGGCTCAAGTCACCAGCGGCGCTGCTGAGCGCGAAAGCTTGCTTGAGGTTTTGGCGGCGTGAGTCGTCGCGTTGCAGAGCGCGCTCGGCGTCGCTCAGGGCGCTCGCGTTGGCGCGCGCTGGCACGAAATGGTCGGTAAAGATCTCACCGTGGCGCTGCCAGATTCGCCGCATCGCGATCATCGGGCGGGGGCGAGGCGGGGCGAATTCGAAGGGCGGCTCGGCTTCGACTCGGCTCGGCCTCTTCGCCTCCGGGGCGGCGCGCTCATGGCGCGGCTCGGCCGCGACGGCGGCGGGCGGGGGCGCCAATGCCGGGCCCCGAAACCCTTCTGCGCTGTCGCGAGCGAGCGGCTCGGCGCCGTCTGCGGCGGCAGCTCCGCGCGGCGCGGGCGCGGCGGCCTTGGCCGCTGGCGAGGCCGCCGTCCGTGAGCTCAGCTCGCTGGATACGGGGTTGCTCGCCGTCCCGCTCCCTCGCTTGTCTTTCTCGAGCGACCGGGCCTCGTCGTCCGACAACGCGAGCTCGCCGCTCGAGCTGTCGCCTTCGGCTTCGAGATCGGCGGTGTAGTCGGGCGTCTTGCGCGCGCTCTCGAGTCCGAACGCCTTGTACATCGCCTCGCTCTCCAGCACGAGCAGCGAGGTGTAGCGGCTCGCCACGCGGTGCTGAATCGACAGCGCGACCGCCTCGCGCTTGGCGCCGTCGCTGCCGTTACGCTCCAAGTCGGTGATGCGAGCAGCCGCGAACAACCGCGGCACGAACGCGTTGCCGCTCGAGTCGCTGACTGACAGATCGAGCGGGTAACGCTGCTCGAATGGGCGCCCGTCGATGCGGCCGCGCAGCACCGCCGTACCCTCGAGCTGGGCGCCGCTCAACCGGCCAGTGACGAGCAACTCGCTGCCCACCGTGATCGCGTCGAGCCGCGCCGGCGCGAGCTGCGTGATGCCGGCCGGTAGCTCGAGCTGGACGTCGCTGAGCGAAGCGCCAAATAGCGCGGAAATCGCCGTCAATGCCACGTCCGCCAACGGCTGGCCAGGAACGTAGGGCAGGGTGGTGCCACCGCCGCCGCGACTCAGGGCCAGCAGCGAATCGGCGTCGGACTCCGGCCCGATCCCGAGCGCGGTGACGCGACCGCCATGGGGCAGCGCCGCTCGAACCGCGCGCTCGATCGTGGCGGGCCGGATGGGACCGACGGTGGCAGTGCCGTCGCCGATGTACACGACGTGGGGCGAGCGGTCGGAAGCTGCGAGCGAGGCGAAGCCGCGCGCGACAGCGAACGTGATGTCGGACGCGCCTTCGGGGGGGCGTTGCTCGAGGAAGCGTCGCACCTCACGCGCGGTATCGGTCCCGGGTCGGCGCAGGTCGCCGGGCATTTCACGGCACGTGCTGTCGCACGCCAGCACCGTGACGCGATCGTCGGCGTCGAGATCGCGCGCCAGCCTCGTCGCGAGCGCGGTGGCGCGCCGGTAGTTTTCACCGAACACCGATCGGCTGGCATCCACGACCAGCGCCACGGAGCGGGCTGGGCCGTGCTCGCGCTGGCGGGGCAAGCGCGGACGCAAGCTCAGTGCGACGTACGCGTCGCCGGTGGCGCTCGGGTCGCGATACGCCCACGCCGACAGCTCCGCGTCACGGTCCGGTAGCGCATAATCCAGCGAAAAATCGCCGCTCGGCACGAACGAGCGTGCGTCGAAATGCAGGTGCTCGGCGCCGTCGGCCTGCTGCCGGCTCACGTCCCAGCCCGGCGTACGCACGCGAAAGGCGGGATCGTTACCGCGCAGGACCACGTCGAGCGAGAAGTCGAGGGGGGTGCCGCTACCGCTCGGATCGAACGCCAGCGGGTAGCTGTAGTGCCGCACCGTCGCGGCTTGCTTGACGACCTGGGAGTAGGCCAATACCACGCGCCGTGAGCCGCGGCGCGGGATCGGGAAGATGCGCAGCTCGAAGCGTCCGCCGCGTTGCCATTCGAGCAGCGCCGGATCCCGCCACGGGCCCGGCACCCAAACGATCTCGTCCTTGATCTCGCGGCGAAGCCGAGGCGCCGCGTTCACGAGCGCGCCACGCCAGATGGCGGAGGCGCGCTCGCGATCCACGAACGCGCCTTCCTCGAGCTTGCCGTCGACCTCCAGCGCGAGCCGCTCGATCTTGGCGTCGGGCGGCAGCGGAAAGCGAAAGATGCCTTCGAGCACGTCGTCGGTGTGGTTGGTGAACAGCTCTTCGACCTCGGTGCGCGCGACGCTGCCCGCGATCTTGACCCGCACCGAGTGGGAGGCGAGCGAGACAGCGCCCGAACGTTCGCTCTTTTCTCCGGGTTTTTGCGCCTTGAGCTCGCCGAGCGCGCGTGGGCGCGCTTCGGGCTCGTCATCGGCGCGGTCGAGCTCTACGGCTTCGCTCCAGCCGAGGGCCTCGCCGAGGGAGCTGGTCGCGCTGGTGACGGGCGCCGCGCCGGCGTCGACGCGGCCCTCTTCGCCCGCGAGCACCAGCGCGTCGCTCCCGGAGCGGTTGCAGAGCCGGACTTCGCCGCGCGCGACGTGTACGACCGCCGACTCGTCGTCGCTACGCAGCGAAAATTTCGTGCCCAGCACGTCGAGGTGGCCGCTCACGAACTCGAAGCGCACGCTGGAGTGGGCTTGCGGCTTCACGTCGGCCACGATGGCGCCGCGCACCAGCTCACCGCCTCGGCCCCGGGTGGAGAGGCGCAAGGTGGTCTCGCGATCGAGGGAGACGTTGCTGCCATCGCTGAACGCCAGCTCCGCGAGCGTGCCGCGATCGGTTCGCAGCTCCGAGCCCGCCGGTACCTCGTCGCCGACGCGCGCCTCGTGACAGGCGCTGCCGCCTGGCGCGCACAGCTCGAGCCTTCCAGTGCGAGTCAGGACCCGCGCCACCTTCCCGCGCCAGGGCGGACCCACCAGCTCGGGGTCGTCGGTGCTCGTCCCGGAGCTCTTGCCCCCGCCGAACAGCGCGGCCGCGATCGCCGCCGCTGCCAAGACGGGAAGGGCCCAGCGCTTCGCCAAAGCACCGACCGCGCCTGCGACGCGTGGTGTCACGGTGAGGGGGGCGATCGGTGACGATGGCGCCGGCGTCTGCGCCGCCAACATCGACTCCAGTCCCTCAGGCAGCTGAAAGTCGTGACCCGCCTGGGAGACCAGATCACGAGCCCGCTCCGCTTCGTAGCGCGCGTCACGGCACGCGTCGCACCCGACGACGTGGGCGAGCAGCTCCGCGGACGCGCTGCCGTCGAGCACGCGGCCGAGCTGCTGGGCGACGCTGTCGCAGCTCACACGGCTCTCGACCGCGCTCATCGTCCTTCCTTCCGCCGCATCTCGCGCAGCCGGCTCAGGCCGCGAACGACGCGCTGCTCCGCCGCTGTCTCGTCGATGCCGCACGCCACGCCCACCTCGGTCGGGCTCGCTCCGCCGACGAAGCGCAGCACCAGCGCTTCGCGCTCGCTCGGTCGAATCTCCGCGAGTCGCGAGCGCGCGCTTTGGGCAGTGCTGAACGGCATATCTGGGTCGGGACCGGGCACGCCGAGCGATGACGAGCGCGGTCTCGCTTCGAGCCGCAGCGCGCAGCGCCGGCGCGCCGAGCCGAGCAGCCTCGCGCGCAGCGTGCCGTCGCCGCAGCGCTCATCGCTGCCGCTGAGCGCCACGAGCAGCGTCTCGCGCAGCGCGTCCTCGGCCTCGCGTTGCGAGCCGAGCAGCGCCATGCACGTCTTGCCGAGGGCCGCCGCGTGCGCCTCCACCAGGAGTCGCGCGGCCGTGACTCGGTCCTTTCGAGTCAGAGCTTCGGCGATTCGTGCGTCGTGCGCGGCTTCGGATTCGGGTTGGGAAATAGTCATCGTGGGCGCCTGCTTCACAGACAACGCCGGTCGGAGCCGTTTCTTGCATCCGACCGCACGCCTGGTTCTTGACGCCCCAGGCGTGGTTTGGGTCTGCGGCTTCGCGAAAATCGTTGGGCGCCCAGCAAATCATCATGCAAATCATGAGCTTATGGCCGCGGAGCGGCAGCCGGGGAATGCTGTCCTACGCTGCGAGCGTGCCCGAGCTTCCCGACGTCGAAATCTACGTGGAGCGGCTATCAGCCCACCTTGTCGGACAGCGCATCACCGGTCTGCGTTTGCCCAAGCCGTTCCTGGTGCGCACCTTCGAGCCGCCGTTGACGGCCGTGATCGGCAAGACGGTGCGCGGCTTCTCTCGCATCGGCAAGCGCATCGTCTTCGAGCTCGAGGACGAGCTGTTTCTGATCTTGCACCTGATGATCGCGGGCCGTCTGCACCTGGGTGAGCCAGGCAAGAAGCTGCCAGGGCGGATCGGTCTGCTCGCGATCGATTTCGAACGCAGCGCGCTGGTGCTGACCGAAGCGGGAACGAAGCGCCGTGCCAGCCTGCACTTGGTCAAGGGGCGCGCTGCCCTACCGGCGTTCTCGCGCGGCGGCGTCGAGCCGTTCGAGGTCGACGAATCGACGTTCGCAGCGGCGTTGCGGCGCGAGAACCGCACCGTCAAGCGCGCGCTGTGCGATCCGACCATCGTCAGCGGCGTGGGCAACGCGTACTCCGACGAGATTCTGCACCGCACCCGGCTCTCGCCGCTGCAGCGCACCGGCAACCTGACCGACGACGAGCTGAGCCGTCTGTTTGCGGCGACGCGCGCGGTCTTGGGCGAGTGGCTCGAGCGCTTGCGCGACGAAACGGGCGATGGTTTCCCGGAGAAGGTAACGGCTTTTCGGCCAGAGATGGCGGTGCACGGCAAGTTCAAGCAGCCGTGCCCGGTATGCGGCACCGCCGTGCAGCGCATCGTCTATGCGAACAACGAGTGCAACTACTGTCCGCGCTGCCAAACCGACGGTAAGCTGCTCGCCGATCGCGCGCTGTCGCGCCTGCTCACCAAAGACTTTCCGCGAACCATCGAGGATCTGGAGGAGCTTACTGCGGCCCGCGCCCGAGGCGTGTAAGCTCCGGGCGTTGTTGCAGGAACCGCCATGTCTTTACGCAGTATTTTGGTCCCGGTCGACTATTCCGATGCCTCGCGTCGCGCGCTCGAGCTCGCGCTCACGCTGGACGACGCCGCCCAGGTGACGGTCATTCACGTCTGGGATCGGCCGGCCTACGTCGGCGAAGGAACGATCACCCACGCTGACGGCTCGCGGCGTTCGCTCTCGGAGCTGATCCGCGAAAACGCCGAGCGCGACATGAGCGAATTCCTGGCCCAGGTCAAGGTGCCGCCCGGACGCCGCTTCGACCACCACCTGGTCAGCGGAGATCCGGTCGTTGCCATCTTGGCGGAGGCGGCCAAGCCCGCATACGACGTGCTCGTCGTGGGCACCAACGGCCGGACAGGCATGACGAAGTTGTTGCTCGGCAGCGTGACCGAAAAGCTGATCCGGCTCTCACCGATTCCGGTCCTCAGCGTGCCGCCCGCGCGCTGAGCGCACCGCGGGCTCAGAAGCCCGGATTGCGGATCGGCGAGACGAACGGACCCTCGCGCGGCGGCGCCGATGGCGCCGGTTTGGGCGGTGTGGTGCCGGAGCGCCTGCTGCTCACGGCGCGCGGCGGCGCCGTCGGTGCGCTCACGCTCGGCGCCGGCGCCTCGGGCACGGGCGGCTCCGCGGTGATGGCGGGCGACGGTGGGGTCGTGGCGGCGGGCTCGCTGCGCACCACGACGGCGGTGGGGGCCGGCGCGGGCGGCGCGGCGGCGGCGCTGCGTCGAGACCGCCGATCGAGGCCGAAGGCGAAGCTCAGGAGCGCGACGATGATCAGCGAGCCCGCGAAGGCGACGTAGAGCAAGCTCCGCCGGCGCTGCGCCTCGAGGCGCGTGAAGGAGGGGGGAGGCTCGCTGGAAGAGGCGCCGGGCAGTGAGCGACCGTCGGCGCTCGGCGTCATCTCGGGCGACAGGCCCTCGAGCACGGTGGCGGGCTCGTCGGTCGAAACCTCGTGCAACGGCGAAGCGGGCCGCACCACGTCGCGGCGATCCGCCTGCTCCAGCGCTTGCTTGATCGCCTGCTTCTGGCGCTCCAAGCGATCGGGCAAGAGGCGGCGAATGAACTCCGAGACCTCTTCGTCGGTGCTCTCGCGCATCGCGCTCGGGAGGGCTCGCGTCAGGCCGAGCAGCATGTCGTTGGCGGACGGGTAACGCTTGCCGGCGTCTTTGGCGAGCGCTTGCATCAAGCAGGCCTCGAGCCCCGGCGGGTAGCCGGGTACGAGCGTCGACGGCAAGACGGCCGGCTCGTCCGAGCTGATGCGGGCGATGGTCTGCGCCTGATCGTCGCCGCGGAACGGGTGCTTTCCCGTCGTCATCATGTAGAGCAAAATGCCCATCGCGAAGACGTCGGTCCGCCGATCGATCTTCTCACCGCGCAGCTGCTCCGGCGACATGTACGCGATCTTGCCCTTGAGCTGGCCGGCTTCGGTCTGAGTATCGAGACGCGCGGTAGCCTTGGCGACGCCGAAGTCGACGACCTTGACGACGCCATCGTAAGTTACGAGCACGTTCTGCGGCGACACGTCACGGTGCACGAGGCCGACGAGCTCGCCGTCGGGCTCGCGCAGCTCGTGGGCGGCGTGGAGGCCGCGGCAGGTCTGCGTGGCAATGTGCACTGCGATTGGAAGCGGGATCCCGCCGCGCGTGGCGGCGTATTTCATGATGATGCTGAGCGCCTCGCCGCTCACCCATTCCATCACCAGGTAAAGGATCCGGTCCTGCTCGCCGAGATCCATGATCTCGATCACGTGGGGATGGCGAACTTGTGAAGCCAAGCTGGCTTCATCCAGAAACATCCGCTCGAAGCTCGGATCGTCGACGAGACCCGGGAGCATGGTCTTGATCGCGACGAGCTTTTGAAAACCGCGCGTGCCCTTGAGGCGCGCAGCCCACACGCTCGCCATGCCGCCGCGCGCCACAGGCATCAGCAGCTCGTAGCGGCCGAGCACCTGCCCGGGCGAGACGTCATCCAACATGATGGACAGCGGCAAGCTTATCACCGGCACGCGGCTTGCGATCGAGCCTCATCCGCGACGAGCCGCGGCCAGGGGGCCTAGTCAGATACACACCTACATTGTGCTTTCGGAAGTGCGGGCATCGAGAGGTCTAGTGAGTCGTGGCCGACGGACCGGCGTGCAGCTCGACGCCGCCGCCGGAGCCGGCCCGCAGCGCAAGAACCTCGCCCGGAGCAGCGCCGGCCGCCAACGCCGGCGCGTGCGTCGTCAAGATCCATTGAACGGAGGGCAGAGCCGCGCGCAGGGCGGCCGGTAGTTTCAACGCCACCGCCGCGTCTTGATGCAGATCCGCCTCGTCGATGAGAACCACGCCCTCGGCGATACGCGGGTCGCGATCAGGGTAGGCCGCCCACAGTGTGCGCACCGCAAGCGCACCAAAAGCCACCAAGTGCCGCGCGCGCGTCGGCAGCGCATCGAACGAAGAGCACGCGCCACCCCCGCTCGAACGGAACATCGGCTCCCAGCTGAGCGCGTCGAGCCCGACGTAGCTGAAGCCAGTTAGCCTCACCAGGCTGTCGACCACCTTGAGCATGGCGGGCCCGAGCACGTCGAGCCGCGCCTCGCCCTCGACGGCGCGTCGCTCGGCCAGCGCGCTGCCGATCTCGGCGTAGGCGAGCGCTTGCTTGGTTTCGCGCGACAGATCGGCGCGCGAGGCGTCGTCGAGCCCGAGCGCTTGTTTGACGTCGTAGCGGGCAACGCTCCGGCTCGGCGCCGAGATGGCGATCGGCTGGCGCGAGAACCAGCGCGCGGCGCCGATCGACAGGAACGCGAACCCGCCTTCGGTTGCGACCCGATCGAACAGCGCCTGCTCACGGCGCCGGGTCAGCTCGTGTGGCTCGCTGGCCGACAGCCGCACGTTGGGGCTGGCGACGCACAGCGGATGAGGCCGCTCCGGATCGTCCTGTCCCAGCAGCCAGTCGGCGGCGGCCCACGCCGTGGCGTTGCCGTCCGCCTGCCGCGGCTGGCCGTCACGCGGTTGCTGCACGGTCGCATGGCCAGGGCGCGACGTGCCAATCGCGGTCAGCACGCTCGTCTTGCCCACGCCGGCGCCGCCGTGCAGCACGATCATACGCCGCGGCTGGTCGCGCTCATCGGTGAAGGAGAGCTCCAGGTTGTCGAACGGACCCACGCCGTGCAGCTCCGCGCGCAGCAGGTACATGTCGGCCGAGCTTAGCGCGTTATAGCGTCGCCTCGGCGCGCTTCTTCAGCGCCTGGTTCATGTACACGCAACCGCGCGCCGAGAGCGTCAGCGACGCCGCCGCAAAGCGCAGCAGGAAGCCCGAAAAATCGAGCCCTTGCACCACGCGCGTGACGCCTGGGCGCGGCTGCTTCAGCAAAAAAAGCTGCTCCGCTTCCAGCAGCGAGGCGGACCAGAACCGCGCGCGCCAGCGCAGCTCGCTCAGCTCTGTCACGTGCGTCACCTCCGGCGCCAGCAGGTAGGTTTTGCCCTCCGGCAGGCTCATTTCTAGCGATAACTTTTGGCCCACGACCAGAGCCCCCCGGACGGAGGTGAGGAACGGATTCCACAGCTCGTACTGGCGAAAGTCGGTGAGGATCGCGTACACGTGGGGCAGCGGCGCGTCGATCTCGACTTCGCTACGGAGCTCCGTCTTGGGCATTCGTGCTCGACTACTTGCCCATGAACGGCTTGGGCTCGCGGCGCTTCTTGACCTCGGCCATCGCGTCGTCGACCGATTTGTCGGCGCGCAAGCAAGGATAGCAGTCGAGCCGCTTGTTCGCCCCGCAGCCGAACTTGCGGTTGAGCCGCGCCAGCAAGGCGAGCGAGCGACGATCGGCCTTGTCGAGCACGCGGGGCAGCAGGGCGCGGTTCTGCTCACACGTCTCGGCGATGCGCAGATCGAGCGCGATCGCCAGCTCGGGCGAGGCTTTGGCGCGCACTTCCTTGCTGAACACCAGCGACCGCGCAAGCTCGGTCGCCGCGTTGCGCACGACGGTGCCGGTCCACACCTCGTACAGCAAGTCCGCGCTGAGCGGACCGGGCACTTCCGCCATGGCGCTGAGCGCGTCGGGCGCGGTGAGCGGATCTTCGGCGGCGCGGCGCAAATCGGCGAGCGTGGCGGCGTCTTGAAACAGCCCCGGGTCCCGGCTGAGCTTCTGTCGTAGCTGCGCGACCCGCGCGACCTCGCGGTTGCGACGCGCAGCCGCCAGCGCGAGCGCCTCGTCTTTGGTCAGCTCTTCGGCGCGGCGCGCCTCGAGCGCTTCCGTGTCGATCGCGTTGGCGGGCAGGGCGGGCGCCTGCGGCGTGGCAGGTGGAGGCTCGGATGCGGCTTCGCTCGAAGCTGGCGCGCTGGGAGCCGGTGGCAAGCTACTGCTGCTTTCGGCGGGAGCGACAGCGCGCTCATCGGGGCTGCCGAGAGCGGCCGCTGCGAACCCGCAGCCGAGCGCCAACAGCAGCACCATCGGAACGAGGAGGCTCCACAGCGGGACCTCCCCGCCACCGAGGCGCACCCGTTGCTTGAGCGCTGTCAGTGGTGATGGTGCGGCGGGGCTGAAAGAAAATGCGGGCGGGGGCGCCGCGCGTAGCCCCGGCGACTCGAGGGATGGCGGGAACGCCTCTGCCAGCGGATTGTGGCCGGGGACCGTCACTTCGAAGTCGGGATTGCCCGGCAGTGGGTAGCTGGGCAGCGGCGGCGCGGCGTCTAGCGGCGCCGCTGGCGTGAAGCGGAGCCGCGGCGCTTCCGCGTCGGTCGCTGCCGGCGGAGCGAAGCTCGGCAACGGCGCTTCCGCTTCGGTCGCTGCCGGCGGAGCGAAGCTCGGCAACGGCGGCTCGGCCGGCGTCGGTGCCGGTGCCGGTGCCGACATCAGGGAGGACGGACGTGTCGGGGGAGTCGAGGGACGAGCGGGCAGAGACGACGGACGCGTTGGTGGTGACGAGGGCCGAGCAGGTGGGGTCGACGATGGTCGAGATGGCGACGCAACCGACGACGGGCGCGATGGTGGCAGCGACGACGGACGAGAAGCGGGTGGCGCGCCGGGGCGCGAGGGAGGCAGCGACGACGAGCGAACTGGAGGCGGGGGCGGCAGCGAGCCGGGAGCCGGGCGCGACGGGCGGGGGGGAGGCGGCGGCGGTAGCCCCGCCGCTTGCGGACGCTGTGAGTCGATGAGCGACGCGCGCTGCATCGCTTTGAGGCGCGCTTGGATCTCGGTATCGATCTGCGTCACGACCGGCGCTTGCGACAGATCGTCGTATTGGGGCAGCCGCCGTGAGGAGGCATCCTCGGAGATCAGCGCGGAGCTCTGGGGTCCTCGCGGGTCGCCTTCTTCAGCCGGCGGCGGCGTGACCGACCAACCCGAATCAACCAGTGACGCTCGGAGTTCTTTGGGCTCAGGGCGCCGGCCGCTCATACAAAAGTCACACTAGCACGGACACCAGGCACCACGCCTGCGGTTGATTCGCGGTTCGGCGCGCCGCCGAGAAATGTTCACGACGCTCAGAAACTTTCACGAAGAGGTCGGGACGACACCTTCGTATGCGCGCCGGTCGGCTTGACTGACCTCTGGCTCCGGTCGGGCCTCCGTCAGCTCGGGGCCGCGCAGGATGGCCTCCGCGTCCTGGGGCACGCGGCGAATGACGTGGTCGTGGCCGACGCACGCCAGCGTCGTGTACCCCTCCGCCACCAGCTCTTCGCCACCGTTGCCGGCCTCGGGCCGCAGCAGACGGTAGTCGAAACGCATCTGCACCCGCTGCAGGTCGGCGAGCCGCGTCTCGATACAAAGCAGCTCGTCGAAGCGCGCGGTCCGCCGGTAGCGAACGTGCGCCTCCACTACCGGCAGGTGGATGCCGAGCTGCGTCCACGAGTGGTAATCGAGGCCGCGGCGGCGCATGTACTCGACGCGCCCCACTTCGAAGTAGGAGATGTAGGTACCGTGATGGACGATGCCCATCAGGTCAGTTTCTCCAAAGCGGACCCGTACCGTGTGACGGGAGACGCAATGCGTGGGGAGATCGCCTTTCAAGAGGCGCGGGAAATTACATAAACCCCGCGGGTACTCGCAAGCCCCGCCTGCGCCGCGCCGCATAATGCCGCGTATTTGTCGCGAAATTCGGCGACGAATTCCGAGTAAGCTCGGCCCGATATGCAGCGATCGCTCTCGATTGGCCCGGCGCGGCCACCGATTTGGGTCGATGGCGACGCGACCGTCAACCCGCCCCCGGCGGGCGAGCGGCTCTGGATCGACGTGGTGACGCCCACCCCGGAAGAGCTGGATCGGCTTCGCGAACGCTTCGACCTACACCCGGTCGCCATCGATTCGTGCCTGAAGGTGGACCAGCGGCCCAAGCTCGAGGAGTACCGCCAGCAGCTATTCGTCGTCCTCCACAAGCTCGTGATGCCGCCTACCCCAGACGAGCCGCTCGCGGGCCTCGAGCTGCACGCCTTCTTGGGCGAAGGCTACTTGATCACGATCCAAGACGCGGAGCTGCCCGAGGTGGTGGCGGTGAAGGAGCGCATGCTCGCGGAGCCGACCTTGCGCGAGCGCAGCCTGGTGTACGCTTACTACCTGGTGTGCGAGCGGTTGGGGCACGCCAACTTCGAAGTGCTGGACGCCCTCTCCGACACCGTCGAGTCCATCGAAGACTCGGTCTTGAAGCAAGACGACGACGACGCGCTACCCGAGCTGTTCGCCGCCAAGCGCCGCCTGGCCCAGGCTCGGCGGCTGATCGTTCCACAGCGCGAGGTGATCGCGCTGCTGCTGGAGTCGGGCACGCCCTTCATCGACGAGCGCGCGCGCCCGTACTTTCGGCGCGTGCTCGACGCGCTGATGCGCATGTCGGAGATGATCGACACACAGCGGGAGATCTTGTCCAACATCCTCGACGCGCACCTGTCGCTCGTCTCGAACCGCACCAACGACATCATGAAGAGCCTCACGCTGCTGAGCGCGATCTTCTTGCCGCTCGGCTTCGTCACCGGGTTCTTCGGGCAGAATTTCTCGCATCTGCCGTTCGACAACGTGGGCCTGATGTGGTGCGGCCTGGGCCTGTGCGTGCTGTTGCCGGTCGGGATGCTGACCTGGTTCAAGAGCCGAAAATGGCTGTGAGACTGGGGCTTTAGAACTTGCCCAGCAGCTGCGCGCCGCCCAGCGCGGGCGCCAGCGCGATGGCTGGCTCGTGTCGTGGGCCGCTCGTCAGCACCAGCACGATGCCCGTCGCGAGCGCGGCCACGCCGACCACGAGCGTCACGTTCGCGACGTTCGTGTACAGCTTGCCCGCGTCGATATCCGAGCTGGCAGAGGGCGGACACGCCAGATCGGGGCACTTCTTTTCGAGCTCGTCGATCTTGCCCGCGCGCAGGCCGAAGAAGACGGCCGACGTGCCCAAGCTGGCGAGCCCCACGCCGCCCACCACGTAGCCGTAGACGGGGCTGCGACCGCGCGGCCGCGGCGCATCGGGGCGACGAGCGTCGGGTGGGGGGGCCGGCTCCGGCTCGAGCACGATCTCGAGCGACTCGCTCTGCTGCTCCGCCACGCGCAGTGATTGTCGGAATGGTTTGAAGCCGGGAGCGCGAGCTTCGACGGTGTGAGGGCCCGGATCGGTCGGCATCGGCGTGCCTACGACTTGGTCACCCAAGCTCACGCCGTCGAGGGCGATGATCGCGGCCTCGGCGCCGCTACCGCGGCGGACGGTGATCTTCGGGATGCGCTGGCGTAACGCCTCGAGCCGCCCCTCGACCTCTTCCGCCACGTTGTCGGCTTTCTCGGCGCGCGCGTCGGCGGCGGCGAGCTCGTAGTCGCCGAGGGCCGCGACAAGCTTGCCGAGTCGCTCTTCGCAAAGCGCCATGTTGAAGCGCACCTGCGGCGTCGACTTCACGGCCGCGACCTCCTTGAGGAGGGCGAGGGCGCCCGCCCAGTCGCCGGCCGTTTGCAGCGCCAGCGCCTGGCCAAACTGCTCGCGCGCGTGTTTGAGAGCCTCAGCGCTGTTTTCGGGCGCGGGATCTTGGGCGACGGCGGTGGCCGGTAGCAAATACAGGCCGAGCGCGGCGAGCAGCGAGGCCACGCCGTGCCGCAGCGGGCGACGAAAGAGCAAGGGTTGAAGCATCTGGCGGGGCCTCGGGTGTACCGAGCCCTGATCTGCCAATATACACGATGGGGCCTGCCTGCGAGTAGGCTCAGGAGACGCCTTTGGACACCGGCAAATCGCGCTTACAGTTCCGCATACCGGAAGGCGGGCCGCCCCGGCCGAGCGAGCGCGCCGAGCTCGGACGGCGCGTTTCACGAGTGCTTTGGCTCACGCTGGGCCTGAACCTGGCGGTCGCGGCCAGCAAGATCACTTATGGATATGCGACCGGCGTGCTCTCGATTCGGGCTGACGGTTTCCATTCGCTGACCGATTCGGTCAACAACCTGGTGGGGCTCGTGGGCGTCCATTTCGCGTCACGGCCCGCCGACGAGGGCCACCCGTACGGGCACACGAAGTTCGAGGTGCTGGCGGCCGGAGTCGTCGGGCTCTCGCTCCTCGGCATGGCCTACGACGTGCTGACGAGCGCGGCCGGGCGCCTGTTCGGTGACGCGCCGCCGCCGCGCCTCGACGCGCTGGCGTTCGTGGTGCTGGCGCTGACGCTCGGCGTGAACCTCAGCGTCGCGCGCTACGAGCGGCGAAGAGCAGAGCAGCTCGGCAGTCCGTTTCTAGCGAGTGATGCCGCGCACACCAGCTCCGACGTGCTGGTGACGTTGGGAGTGATCGTGACCGTCGGGCTCGTCGAAGCGGGTTTTGGACGACTAGACGCGATCATGGCCCTCGGCATTGCCTGCTTCATCGCGTGGACGGGCGTGCAAGTCTTGCGGCAGAATTTGCGCTACCTGGCGGATGCGGCCGCGCTCGAGCCGGAAGCGGTGCGCGCGCTCGCGGTGCAGGTCGCGGGGGTAGCGGGCGCGCACAAGATCCGAACGCGCGGCGCCCCCGGCGACATCCACGTCGATTTGCACGTTCAGGTCGCTCGCCATTTCGACGTCGTTACCGCCCATCGCGTAACGCACTGGGTGATCGACGCGATCAAGGCGGGGCTGCCGGGTGTGACCGACGTCGTCGTTCATACCGAGCCGGCTGCGGAAGGGCAGTCGTTCAATCCGCTGCCGCCAGCGGAAAAAGCCAAGATTTCTTCATAGCTGGCGGTTGGCACGCGCCATGCTTGGCATGGACCATGGCCGCAACAACATCCGCTGAAAGCAAACCCTACCTGGTCGTCGTCGGCGTCGACTTCTCGCAAGCGTCGGAGCTGGCGGTCCAAAAGGCCTTCGAGCTCGCCGCGGCTCAGCCGCGCTCCGAGGTGCACCTCCTCAACGTGGTTCAAACCTACGGTTCGCAGGTCGCCTACGAGCTACCGACGGACGCTTCGGCGCTGACGGTGCTCACGGCGGCCGAAGCCAGCGCGCGGTTCAAAGCCTATGCGGACCAGGCGATCGCGCGCTTCACCGCTCAGAACCCGGGCAAGACGTTCGGGCGCGCGTTCACTCACATCCGCTACGATTCGATCGCGGACGAAATCGCGCAGCTGGCCGCCGATTTGGAGGCAGATCTGGTAGTCGTCGGCACGCACGGCCGGCGCGGGGTCTCGCGCTTGCTGCTCGGCTCCTCGGCGGAAGCGACGGTGCGACTCGCGCCGTGTCCGGTGTTGGTGGTGCGGCCGAAGGCAGTGCCGGAGGCGCTGCCGCGGATCGAGCCACCGTGCCCGCGTTGCTTGGAGACGCGGCGCGCTACCGGCGGCAGCGAACAGTGGTGCGAGCAGCACCGTGAGCGCCACGGCCAGCGTCATACGTACCACCAAGGCGACCGCGTCGGATCCGATCCGGAGATGCCGCTCATGATTCGCCAGTAGTCATGATTCGCCAGTAGGCGGCGAGCCGCGCGGTTGCCGCGGCGGGGCAGCGGATCTCGGCGTGGCTGCGCGCTGCGGCAGTCTGCTACGGTGGGCGCATGGGCTCGGAGCTTCGTCGTCATGCGCGCTTGCCGCTCGCACTGCTGGCCCTTTTGGCCGTGATCTGTATCGCCACCCTGTGGTCGCCACCGGCCGGGCGCATCAGCTGGTGCCTCGAGGTCGGGCCGGGGTTGATCGAGATCGCAGTGCTCGCGGTGGTGTACCGCCGTTTGCCGCTCTCTCACCTCGTGTACGTCGCGATCTTCCTGCACGTTCAGATCCTGATCTACGGCGGCTACTACACGTATGCCCTGACTCCGCTCGGCAACTGGGCCAAAGACGCCTTTCACCTGGCGCGCAACCACTACGATCGCGTCGGTCACGTCGCGCTCGGGGTCGTGCCGAGCTTGCTCGTGCGCGAGGTGCTGCTGCGGTGCACGCCGCTGCGGCGCGGAGGTTGGCTGTTCTTCCTGGTGTGCTCGGTCGTGCTCGCGTTCGCCGCGTTTTGGGAGCTCCTCGAATGGTGGACGGCGGTGCTGGCCGCGCCCGACGTAGGCACCGCGTTTCTTGGCTCGCAGGGCGACGTGTGGGACGCACAGTGGGACATGCTGCTGGCGCTGCTCGGCGCGCTCGTGACCCTGCCGCTGCTCGCCGCCGTCCACGACCGGTCGATGGCGAAAGTGCCGACGAAATCCGGCTCGTTGGTGCGCGAAAATCAGCCGTGATACCCGCTTTTTCCATGGACGGCGCACAGCTCGAGGCGTTCGTAGCAGGCTGCGTGGAGAAGCTCACGCAGAAGCAGACGGCGTTGAGCGCGCGCGGCGTCGGCAACCACGAGCGCTTCGAAGTGGATCTCGCCAACGGCAAGCTACGTTTCTTCGACGGCGAGCAGCTCGCGCTCGAGGCGGACGTGACGCCGATCGGGACCCACGTCTCGGAGCGTGAGAGCTGGCAGTGGGCGTGGGCCAACAGCTCCTTCCCCGACGACGTGCGCGCCCGCGCCGCCAAGCTCCAAGGGCTGGCGGTGCAAACCGAGAACGCGGCCTTCGCCCGGCGCACCCTCGAGGTGAACGAGACCCAAACTTGGCAGTTGGTAGCGATGGCATGCGAGCACTTGGGCGCGCTCGGGACCTACGACTTTCAGATGCGGAGCGCGCGGCTGTACGTGGCGATCGACAGCATTCGACCCTAGCGGAAGGCCAGGCGTGTCACGTCGTCGCCTGCGCCGAGACCGACGCCTCGCTGGCGCGACGGAGAGAGGGTGCACCGTGAACGAGCTTGCATTGCCCGTTCAGCAAGCGGCCGAGCTGCGGGCGCGCCTCGCCCAATTCGTGAACGGCTCCTGCTTCAAGCGCTTCGTCAGCTGGATCAGCGAGGTGTCGGACCTGCCGCGGGCCAGTATCGCATTCGCTTTCTGTCGAGCCCGAGCATCTCGTGGCAGCGCCGCAGCCTGCATGCGCTGTCGTGCTCCGCCGCCGAGCTCGTCGATCGAAGCCGGGAACTGGCCCTTTCCCGCGGAGGACGCCCGACCGGAGCGCGATGGTTGAAAACCGCGCCAGGGCCGGGTTACATGCCGCCATGATCTTGCGACCCGGAACGTCGTTGGCCGTGGGCTGTGTGCTGCTGGCGCTCGGCTGTCAGACCCGCAACGCGGAAAAGTGCGACCAAGGCCTGTCGGTCACGCGTCAGGCCATCAAGTCGAATGACTTCGCGCTGGCCCGGCAGTGGCGTGAGTTCGCGTACAAGATGTGTGACCCAACCGGTCAAGACAAGGAAGGCCTCGTCGCGCTCGACCTGGAGCTTTCGACGGCGGAGACGGCCTTCAAGGCCAACGCCGACGCGGAGGCCCAGCGCAAGGCCAAGAACGACGCGTTGCTCAAGCTGTTCGTGACCTGGGTCGGTGACAACCGCGCCGCCCCCGACAAGGCGTCGAGCGCCCCGGTATGCGACGTTCCGACCGACGCCGCCGAGAAGGCGGCCGTCGAGAAGAGCAAAGAACGGCTGTGCACCGCCACTCGAACCGCCGGCGACAACGCCCTCACGGCGCGTTACTGGGAAGCTTCGCCCAAGCTGGCTCGCTTCTCGACCAGGTTCGCGGCGCCGCTCTCATGCGCTGATTTCGGCGCCACCGAGAGCAAGAGCTTCGACGTGCCGGCCACGAACGGCGCCAGCGTCAAGCGCTCGCGCTGTGAGATCACGAGCGGCGCGCTCGCCGGCATGTCGGTGGTGGTCAGCGCGGCAAATAACGCCGACGCCTACATTTTCGACCCGGGTGTGCTCGAGAAGGATCGCTTGATGAAGCAGATCGCGGGCGGCTGAGCTAGCCTCCTCCGCGATGCAGATCGAGCTGATCGCGACCGCCAGCGAAGATTCGGCGTACCTGCCCCGGCTCGGGCTCGGCGTGCTCGCCGCGCTCACCCCGAAGTCCGACGAGATCATCTACACCGACGATCTGGTAAAGCCGTTCGATCTGGAGCGCGACGTCAAGGACGTCGACCTGGTCGGCATCAGCGTCGACAGCAAGACGGCGAGCCGTAGCTACGCGATCGCCGACGCCTACCGCCGACGCGGGGTGAAGGTCGTGCTCGGCGGCATCCACCCGACCGCATTACCGGACGAGGCGCTGCACTTCGCGGACGCGGTCGTGGTCAGCGAAGCCGAGGATCTTTGGCCGCGCGTGGTCGAAGATGCACGCAATCGGCGCCTGCAGCGCGTTTACCGTGGTGAGCTGCCCGATCTGGCCAAGCCCGGCCGACCGAACGCGCGTCGCGATCTGTTCCGCTCCAAAAAGTACGTGCCGTTCCAGGTGGTGCAGACGATGCGCGGCTGCCCGTACCCGTGCGAGTTCTGCAGCGTGTCGACCGCCAACGGCACCAGCATGCGGTTCCGGCCCGTCGACGAGGTGCTGGGTGAGCTACGCCAGCTCGGCAAGCTGATCATGTTCGCCGACGACAACGTGATGATCCATCGCAAGTACTCGACCGAGCTCTTCAACAAGCTCGCCGGCCTCGACAAACACTGGATCGGACAGTGCTCGCTCGCCGCCGTCGGCCGGATCGAGAACGTCAAGCTGATGGCCGAGAGCGGCTGCAAGGCGCTGTTCATCGGCTTCGAGAGCATCGACGACGACACGCTCGCGTTCACCGGCAAACGCCAGAATCGGCCCGCCCGCTACAAAGACGTGCTCGACATGCTGCACGACCACGGGATCTCCACGTGGGGCAGCTTCGTCTTCGGCTTCGACACCGACGACACCGAGGTCTTCGATCGAACCGTCGAGTTCGGTATCCAGATGCAGCTGACGATGGCGCTGTTCGCGATTTTGACGCCGTACCCGGGGACGCGGCTCTACCGGCGCCTGCTCGCGGAGGGCCGGTTGACAAAACCAAATTGGTGGTTAGACGCCGATCACGACGCCGGCTCCCCATATTACGCGCCGAAGACGATGTCGCGCGAAAAGCTACGCGAAGGCTGGATGCGAGCGTGGCAGCGCTTCTACTCGCCCGGGTCGATTTGGAAGCGCTGGACGGTCCGGGAGCGCTCGAGCTGGATCCAGACGCTCGGCTACCTGCCCCTGAACCTGATGCAGAACCGGCTCGCCAAATACAAGATCGGCAAGGGTACTCAGCGCTTCCGCTCCGCGCGCGACTTCGATCCGATGAGCACCGTCATGTCCGCGATCGCCGCCGACGTCGGCACCATCACCCCACAGGGTGACGCGGAGGACGAGCCGCGGCGCCTGCGCGTGATCGGACAGTAGCGGCGTCGCGCCGCCGGTCAGGTCGATCGCGGGGCGCCGAGCTCGTTCGGCGGCGTGCGTCGTTCCTCGGGCGGCGAACGAGCCGCCCCGCTGGGCGGCGGCCCCACCGAACGCGACTCGGCCTACCCACCCCCGAGCGACTTATTGCTCTTTGGTCTTGGCGAACCTGAGGTCGGGCCAGTCTTTTTGGGTGGTCTCGAGGTGCCAGGAGTTACGGGCGAGGAAGACGAGGGCGCCGGTGTGATCGTCGGCAAGATAGCCCTCGTTGCCGTTTTCGAATTTTTTCAGCAGCGCCGCGTCGCCGCCTTCGACCCAGCGCGCTGTATAGAGGCCCGCCGCTTCGAACACGACCGGGATGTCGTACTCGCTCTTGATGCGATCGGCGAGCACGTCGAACTGCAACGCGCCGACGACACCGACGATGTGATTGGAGCCGATGCGCGGCTTGAAGATGCGGGCGGCGCCTTCTTCGGCGAGCTGCTCGAGGGCGCGGCCGAGGTGCTTGGCGCGCATCGGATCGGTCGGGCGCACGCGCTGCAAGAGCTCGGGCGCGAAGCTGGGGATGCCGGTAAAGGTGAGCGTCTCGCCTTCGGTGAGGGTATCGCCGATGCCGAGCTTGCCGTGGTTGGGGATGCCCAAGATGTCACCCGCGAAGGCTTCCTCCGTGACCTCGCGGTCCTGCGCGAAGAAGCTGACCGGGTTGTGGAGGGCCATCACCGAGCTCGTGCGCACGTGGGTGAGCTTCATGCCGCGGCGGAAGTGGCCCGAGCATAGGCGCACGAAGGCGATGCGATCGCGGTGCTTCGGATCCATGTTGGCCTGCACCTTGAAAACCATGGCCGTGACTTTGTCTTCGGCGGGGAACACTTCACGCTCCTTCGCCTTCTGCGGGCGCGGTGGCGGGGCGAGCTCGGCGACCCCGCGCAGCAGCTCGCGCACCCCGAAGTTGTTGACGGCGCTGCCGAAAAAGACCGGCGTCATGTGTCCCCCGCGGTACTCCTCGAGGTCGAGCGGCGGACACAGCGCGCGCGCCATCTCTACCTCTTCGCGCAGGGTCTTGACGGCGTTCTCCGGCAGCAGCTTGTCGAGCTTTGGATCGCCGAGCCCCTCGCAGACCTCGCCTTCGTCGCCGGCGCGATTCTTGACCCGCTCCATCAACGCGAGCCGGTCGCGACGCAGATCGTAGCAGCCGAGGAAGCGCTGACCCATGCCGATCGGCCAGCTCACCGGGGTCACCTGCAGCTGCAGAGCTTGCTCGACTTCGTCCATCAGCTCGAACGGCTCGCGGCCTTCGCGGTCGAGCTTGTTGACGAAGGTGATGATCGGGATATTGCGAAGGCGGCACACCTCGAACAGCTTTCGGGTCTGCTCTTCGATGCCCTTGGCGGCGTCGAGCACCATGATCGCGGAGTCGACGGCGGTGAGGGAGCGGTACGTGTCTTCGCTGAAGTCTTGATGGCCCGGCGTATCGACGAGGTTGAACACGCAGCCGTCGTGCTCGAACGTCATGGCCGAGGCGCTGACCGAGATGCCGCGCTCGCGCTCGACCTTCATCCAATCCGAGCGGGCGCGTCGCGCGTCGCCGCGCGCCTTGACCGCGCCGGCCAGCTGGATGGCGCCGCCGAACAGCAGCAACTTTTCCGTCAACGTCGTCTTACCCGCGTCGGGGTGGGCGATGATGGCGAAGGTACGGCGCCGGGAAACGGCTCGCTCGATGGGCGTCACGACGGCGGGGCGGTACCAGACGGCGGGCCATCCGGCAAGCGCGACGCCCGCAAGGCGCGCTATCGTGCCGCCGTGTCACGCAAGCTGATGCTGGTCGGCGCTGCTTTCCTGGCCGCCCTGCTCGGGTTGGGGGGGGCGTTCTGGGCGACGCGACGCGGGTGGGGGGCGGGCGCGGACGAGCCGCAGCTTCCGCTGCGCGGCGCGGGCGTGGTGGTCGACTGGGTGCGCGAACGACGGGGCGCCCTGGAGCCGAGCGGGGGCGCCCCCCGCGACTTCGCGCTCGAGTCGGATCGCTTGCGGCTCACGCTCGCCAACGATGGCATGGGCATCGAGCGTCACGAGCGCTTCGGAGCCGTGATCGGCCTGGGCCCGAAAGCGGAGCCGCACGACGAGCTGAGCGAGCTGCGCACGGTGCTGTTCGTCGCCGGCAACCAGGTGCCGCTGCAGACGCTTGGCATCGATGTCGGGCGCGCTGGTGAGAGCCCCGTGCTCTCCGTCGAGGAAGCGTCGCGCGACGGACGCTTCGAGCTTCGCACCGAGTATCATCTCGCGGCGAAGCAGGACTACGTCGAGCTGATCAGCACCGTTACCAACGTGAGCGGGCGGAAGATTAGCGCCGTACAGCTCGGCGATCATGGGCGTTGGTCGGGCACGCCCGCGTTCGCGCCGCGCCACGACTTCGTGCACGTCGCGACGCGGGCCGATGTGCCGTGGCTCGGCCGGGCCGGTCAGAAGCACAGCTACGGCTTCGTGTTTCTCGACGGCGCGGCGGAGGTCTCGTTTCAGTTCGGCGTGGTGGGACCGACGGGTGAGGTAGCGCTCGGCCCGAGCCACGAGCTCGAGCCGAGCGCCAGCGCGGAGTTTCGTCGGGACGCGATCGTCGTCGATGGCGGGCTCGGCAGAGTGGCGGAGCTGGCCTGGCGCAGGCTCGGTAAAACGCTGGGCCACGCGCGCGGTGCCCTGCAGCCCCCTCCGACTTGGGCGCGCGTGTCGGCGCAGCATCCCGACGGCCGCACGGTGTTGAGCGTGCTCGTCGCGAGCGACGGCACCTTCGAGCTACCGCTCCCGGCCGGTGACTATCGCTTCCTGCTCCAAGCGCCGGGCGGCGAAGACGAAGAGCAGGGGAGCGTGCGCGAAGGCCGCGACCTGCGCTTGAGCTTGGTGCCGCCGCGGCCGGGTAGACTGAGCTATCTGCTCACGGACGAACGCGATCAAGTGCTGCCCGGCAGAGTGGTAATCCGCGGCGTGCCGCCGACCAAGGATCCCGATTTGGTCCCAGGAGCACAGGAAGCCGGCTCGAAGAACATGCTCTATTCGTTGACCGGCTCCGGCTCGCTCGAGGTGCCGGCGGGGCGCTACGAGCTGCTCGCCACCCACGGCCCGGAATACTCGATGCCCCGCCAGGAGCTGGAGGTGAACGCAGAGCTCGGCGCCACCTTCCGTGCCGTCCTCCGGCGCGTGGTGGATACGAGCGGCTGGCTCGCGTCCGACTTCCACGTGCACGCCTCACCCAGCAAAGACTCCAGCGTCACCCTGACCGACCGCGTGCTCACGCTGGCGGCCGAAGGCGTCGAGCTGGCGGTGGCGACCGATCACGATCATGTCACCGACTACGGTGAGGCGATCCACGAGCAGCGGCTCGACGGCAGGCTGGCGTCGATGCCGGGCGTGGAGATCACCACCCCCGGCTGGGGCCACTTCAACGCCTACCCCTACCCGAAATCGCTCGAGGTCCCGCCCTCTCACGACAGCTCGCCGGCGGAGATTTTCGCGATCGTACGCGCCCGCGCGCCGCTTTCGGTGCTGCAGGTGAATCACCCGCGTATGCCCGGCGTCGGCTATTTCAACCGCGGGGAGCTGGACACCAAGACGGGCGAGGCGCAGTCACCGGGCTTCAGCTTCGCGTTCGATACGCTCGAGGTATCGAACGGCTTCGATCTGGAAGATCCGAGGGTGCTGGAGCGCAATTTGCGCGAGTGGTTCGAGCTGCTCAACATCGGTCACCGCTACACCGCCGTCGGCAACTCCGACTCGCATCACGTGCTTTTTCAGTGGGCGGGCTGGCCGCGGACCTACGTGCGCGTGCCCGATCGCGAGCCGAGCCGCGTGACACCGACCGACGTGACGCGGGCGTTGACGGGCGGCCACGCCCTCGTGTCGTGCGGGCTGTTCGTGCTACCGATTGCCAACGGCAGCGCCGGTCCGGGTGACACGGTGCAGGGCTCGCGGGTGTCGCTTTCAATCAGCGTCGGCGCCCCGGCGTGGATCGATGCGGCGACGCTCGAGGTCTACGCCAACGGCGCGAAGGTCGCACAGCGCTCGCACCAGCGCTCGCTGCTACCCTGGAACCTGCACGTCGATCTCGAGCTCGAGATGGACAGCTGGCTGGTGGTGGTGGCCCGCGGTGACAAGTTCATGCACGACGCGCTGCCCACCAAATGGATCAAGCCGTTCGGATTCTCGAACCCGATCTTCGTCGACGCCGACAGCGACGGCGTCTTCGAAGCACCGGGGCCGTAACGAGGCTAGAGGGCACGGCCGATCGGAGCCTGACCAGCGTTGCTCGCTTCTGCGCCAGGCCGATTGAGCAGGCCACGTCTTGAGGCTTTCGCGGACTCAGGACACTAGAGGTCCCGCATCGACAGCAGCTTCGTCTCCGTCAGCTCTTCCATCGCGAAGCGCACGCCCTCGCGGCCCCGCCCCGAGTCGCGCACGCCGCCGTACGGAATGTTGTCGACGCGGAACGTCGGGGCGTCGTTGACGAGCACGCCCGGAAAATCCAGCTCGCGGTAGGCGGCGAGGGCGCGCCCCAGGTCACGCGTGAACACGGCGGCGTGAATGCCGAAGCGCGACGCGTTGCAAGCGGCGAGACCGGCATCGAAATCGTCGACAGGCTCGATGAGGGTGACGGGGCCGAAGATCTCGTCTTTGCGCACGCGGTGCTCGGGCGAGGTGCCGGTGAGCACGATCGGCGACAGAACGTTGCCGTCTGCGCGGCCGGCGGGGAGCAGCCGCGCCCCGCCGCGGGTGGCTTCTTCCACCCATTCGAGCACGCGCGTCACGTGCCGCGCCTCGATCATGGGCCCGACGACGGTGCGCTCGTCGAGAGGATCACCGACCGGCAGCGCGGCGCTCAGCGCGACGAAGCGCTCGACGAACGCCTGGAAGCGCGCCCGCACCACGAATAGCCGCTGCGCCTTGATGCACACCTGACCCGCGTTCGCGAAGCTGGCGTCGACGAGGCGCGGCAACAACACGTCGAGGTCGACCGTCTCGTCGATCAAGCAAGGCGCGCTGCCGCCCAGCTCGAGCAGCACCTGCTTGCGCCGCGCCACTGCTTCGAGGTGCCAACCGACGCTGTCACTACCAGTGAAAGAAAGCACCGGCAGGCGCGGGTCCGTCGCCAGGCGTTCGGCCAAGTCGGGCTGCAAATGCAGCACGTCGAAGGCGTGAGGCGGCGCCCCGGCTTGCGTCGCTAGCTCCGCCAACCGATGGGCGGTGAGGGGAGCCTGCGGAGGAGGCTTGAGCACCAGCGGCGCCCCGACCGCCAGCGCCGGCGCCAACTTGTGCGCCACCAAATTGAGGGGAAAATTGAAAGGCGAGATGCCGGCGACCGGCCCGCGCGCGACGCGCCGAAACAGCGTGAGCCGCGCTTCGGCTCCGGGCACTTGATCCGACGGCACCACCTCGCCGCCGGCGACGCGCGCTTCCGCCGCTCCGAGCCGGAAGGTCGAGATGGCGCGCGCCACCTCGCCCCTCGCGTAGCGAATGGGCTTGCCGCTCTCGCGCACGATCAGCTGGCAAAGCTCGCGCTGCTCCGACTCGATCGCGAGCGCCAGCTTCTCCAAGACGAGCGCGCGTTCGTGCGTCGCGCTGCGCGACCAGGCCTTGAACGCAGCGGCTGCCCCGCTGATCGCGGCCTCCAGCTGCCGCTCGCCGGCGAGCCCGACTTCACCGACTAGGCTCGAGTCGTAAGGACTTCGGATCTCGTGCTTCGCATCGGTCGTGACAGCTTCGCCGCCGATGTAGGGGTTCATCAGACGCGTCGTCATGTTGTCGAGAGCATATCGCGCACGCGCGTCATCACTCGAAGCGCGTGCGCAGCGCCGGAAAATTCCCTGAAAGCGGACGGAACAACCAGCGTTGAAAATTTTCCCAGGACTATTCGCGACAGGCTCCTACATGTCATGTTCCGATACCCACCGTCAGATTCTGCGGCAAATCCGCAGCAAACCCCGACGAGTGAGCTGTGGGCGCGTGCCCTCGCGCTGGTTTGGCACGGAAAATACAGGTTTACAGATGGAATTTCCGACCGCTATAACCGATGAACTCGATGCGCGTACTGGCAGCCATCGCCCTCGGCTACTTTCTCGTCGTCGGCAAGCTCGGCGGGCATGCTCCCGCACCGCAGCTCGCTGGCGGCTTGATGGAGCCGGCGCGAGCGGAGCTCGATCGCGCCCTCAGCGTCTCGCTCGAAGAGCGGCGTGACTTCGAGCCGGCCCTCGACACGCCTCGCCGTCGCGTCGCTCCCGGCAGTCGGGTGATCTCGCTCACCGCCGGTTGTCGCGCGGCGCAGAAGCCCTACGATCTGTTGATTCATTTCCACGGCGCGCCGCCTCAGCTCGAGTCCGCCTTCGAGAAGTCGGGTATCGACGGCGTGCTCGTCGTTTACAACTGGGGCATCGGCTCCGGGGCTTACGAAGACGCCTTCGCCGCGCCCGGCTCCTTCTCGCAGATCCTCGGCAACATCACGAGCGGCGTCCGCGAGCTGTGTCCCGACGCGGCCAAGCCGAAGCGTATTGGCCTGAGCGCCTGGAGCGCAGGCTACGGCGCGGTCTGGCGTATCCTCGATCGCGAGAACGACGCCGCCCGCATCGACTCCGTGCTGCTGTCGGACGGCTTGCACGCCGGCTTCGTCGGCAACGAACGTCAGCGCCAGGTCAATCCGGCCCAGATGGCCGCATTCGAGCTGTTCGCTGATCAGGCGGTGGCCGATAAGCGGCTGTTCGCGATCACCCACTCCAGCATCGCGACGCCCTACGCCAGCACGACCGAAACTTCGACGTACCTGCTCGACGCCGAGGGCGTGCCGCGCATCAACGTGAACATGCCCGGCCCGCGTCCCGATATGGATCTGATCTCGCGCGCGGATCGCGGCTCTTTTCACGTGCGCGGCTTCTCGGGTCAAGACAAGCCAGCGCACTGCAATCAGCTGTACGCCTTCGGCGATTTGCTGCTTCCGTACCTCAAAGAGCGCTGGCGCTGAGCTTAGCGCCACCGGGCTAGCGGCGGCTCCTGGCTACTTGCAGCCGAGGAAGGTGCTGCACTTCTTCTTCGACGTGGGCGTTGCGGCCGCGGGCTTCGAGGCGGGCGCGACCGTCGGCTTGCCCGCCGCCGTCGCTGCGGCGGGCTTGGCGGCGGGGGCTGCGGCGGCCGGTTTGGCGGTAGGAATCGCCGCCGGTTTCGCAGGAACAGCGGCCGTGGGCTTGGCTGCCGGCGTCGCTGCGGCGGGGGCTGCGGCGGCCGGTTTGGCGAGGGCGGGCGCTGGCTCTGCCTTGGCCGGCAGCGGTGCGAGCTCGAACGCGACCGCGGTGACTTGCCCCGCGCTGGCCGTGAACGTTACCGCTTTCGAGGCGAACCCGCTTCGCGACGCGCTGCATTCGTGGCTGCCCGGCGCGAGCTCGACGTCTTCGGAGATGCCGTCGATGTTCTTACCGTCGCATACCACCCATTCGCACGCTTCGGGCTGGCAGCGGAACCGCGCGCGCGCGAGCCCGCTCACCACCGGTGCTGCGCTGGGCGCGGAGGAGGCGACGGCGGACGGCGGCGCCGCGGAGGCGGACGCGCTCGGTGGCGCGGCATCGGTGATCGGGTCGCGGCCGAGCAGCAAGTAGCCGCCGAACGCGACGCCCGACAGCAGGAGCACGCCGAAGCCGATCAACAGCGGCAAGCCGGCGCTCTTCTTCGGGACGCCGACCACGGGCGCGCCGAGCGAGCCTGGTGGCGACTCGATCGGCACCGCGTCGGCGCTCAGCGGAGCCGGCGCGGGGGCGGCATGGAGGCCGAGGGGGGCGGGCCCAGGATCGGGCTGAAAGACCAGAGGTTGGGCGATGGCGGCGGCTATCCCGGGCATGACGTGGGTGCCGCCGAGCCCGCGCGCTCCGGCTCGATCGCCGACGGCCGCGAGCTCGCGCGCCATCTCGCCCGCGCTGCGAAATCGCTCATCGGGTTTGAGCGCCAGCGCCCGCGAGAACCACGGGTCGAGCGCGGGATCGAGAGCCACGCCGATCTCTCTGGCGCGCTCGCTCAGCGGGTGGAGGGAGTGGTTGAGCTCGGCCCAGTGGGCATTGGGATCGAAGCCGGGGTTTCGCAACGAACGAAAGGGGGTGGAGCGCGTCAGGGCGAAAAACGCGATCACGCCGAGGGCGAACAGATCCGCGGCAATGGTGCCGGGCGCGGCGGCGTCGACGACCTCGGGTGCAGTGTAGCCGGGAGGACCACCCCAGCCCATGGCCTCCGGCGCGCCGCGACGCACCGCTGTCATGCCAAAGTCGGTGAGGCGCACCCACTCCGGGTTATCGGGGGAAATGAACACGTTTTGCGGCTTGAGATCGCGGTGGAAGAGGCGCGCCGTATGGGCGGCGTCGAGCGCGCGAGCAAGCACCGACAACGCCCGGCTCAGGTCGCCAATCGCGACCGGCCCCTTCATCAACACGCGGCGATCGAGCGAAGCCCAGCCGATGCGCTCCGCGGTGCTGAACGGTAGGCCCGAGTTGGCGTCGATGCCGAAGTCGTACGCCCGCGCGATACCTTCGACGCCGAGCCCCGACGCTTGGCGCGCGAGCGCTTGGTACTCCGACAGTGCGGCGGAGCGCGACAGCACCGCGCGATCGAAGACCTTCAGCGCGACTTGAGCCTGACCGCGCTGGTCGGTAGCGGCGTAGACCAAGCTCAGGTCGCTCTCGCCGATGCCTTCGATGATTTGATAGCGACCCGACAGCAAAGTGCCGGGCGCCAGCGCCGGAGCCGCCATCAGCTCACTCCGCGCCGCGCCGCGCTCGGCATCAGGGCTTACCTCGCAGCGTTTGCACAGCCTGCATGATTTTCGGAGCCTCGCTCGCCGCCACCGCTTCCGTGACGAAGCCGATACCGAGCAAGGTGCGCTCGGCCGAAGGCTTGCCGATCAGCACCAGCAACGTGCCGTTGCCCTTGTCGCCCAACGACAGCGGCTCGCCTTGCTGACTCTTGTCCACTTCCCAAAGGTCGATTTTGCCTTCGCCGGCGGGTAGCGACTGTTGCGGCTTCTTCAAGCGCCGTTTGAGCTTGTCGACCTTGAAGCCGTTCACCCCGCGCTCCGTGACCATCACCTCGACCGCGGCCGCGATGTCGGACGGATCAGGGCTCGGAGCCAGCACCAACATCGCGGTGCCGTCGGGATGGACGGCGACGCTAGAACCCGGGGTTCGCGCGTAGTGCCAACCTTCGGGCGGGGTGAACCACGCGCCGCTGTCACCTACGAACAACTTGGTATCGGGGGTTGCGGAGCAATTCTCTGCGAGATCTTCGCACTTGGCCGGCGGGGGCGGCGGCGGCGGTAGGGGCGGCGGCGGCGGCTCGGGCGGCGGTGAGCTGGGAGCGGCGCTCGGCTGCGCTCCAGACCAGGCTGCCGGAGGCTTGGGGTAGTTGCAGGCCGAGCCGGCGAGCAGCAGCGTGGTCAGCCCGAGCGCGCCCACGGCAAGTGCGGAGGCGTAACGTGAACCAAAGCGATTGAGCACGACACAGCACAAAAGCATAGCTGCCGCGAAACCGCAAAAACGGCTGACTTTAGGGGCTTGTCGGCGCCAAGCTCGTCGGCGCGATCGGAGACTTGGGTGAGGCGGCGCTGGTGACGTCCGGTGCGGGGCCAGGCGCCGGATCGGCGCTCGGGCTGTCGCTCACGTCGCCGCCCGCCTCTTCGATCGGGCCGGAGCGCTCGGTCTCGACGACGGCCTTCTCCGGCACGTCGGGTCGGGGCTTGCTGCGCGGCGCTTCACCGGGTCCGGCGTAGTCGACCCAATAGGCAGCGGCTTCGCGGACATCGAGATGGACGAACGACGAATTGGGGTAATAGCCGACCCCGCAGTTGCGAAAGCGCCGAACGTAGTCGCGGAGCACCGTGTTGGGCACGCCCGGGATGCTGAAGTCCACCGCCTGGCTGTGCTTGTGGCGCGAGTCCTCGAAATACGAGTGATCGCGCCAGCCACTGACGACGCGCATGGGTCGGCCGCCGAAATGCTCGCTCACGTCCGCCAGTAAGGCGATGAGCCTGGCATCGACGCGCGGACGACTGCCGGTGGCGGCGAACAGGCGCGAGACGGATTCGACAGCGCCCGGCGCAACCTTGCCCTTCTTGTCGAACACGACGCCGCGGTAGCGGGTGGTGTACGTGGTCAGCTCGACGAAGCCCTTCTTTGGTTTGACGGCAGGGCGGGAGCGAGCGTCGTCGTCCAACTTCGACAGGCCTCCGTCGGGCAGAGAGCCCGGAATGACCAGGACCTGTCCCGGCTTGAGCTTGTCGTGTCGGCGGATGCGATTGGCCTCACACAGCGCCTCGATGCTCACCTGATAGCGTCGGGCGATCGTCTCCAAGCGCTGGCCCGCGTACACGCGGTGCGTCGACGGTCGCTCGGGCGCGCGCGTGCTGGCGAGGAACGTGTCGCCCGATCCGCCGTCCCGCGCCGGTTTGGTCTCGGGCGGGCCGAACTGCCGGCGCGTGACGCTGCCGTCTTTGTCATCTTTGCTCGGCACGAGCAGCTTGTCGCCGACCTTCAAGCGCTGGTTGCGCTCGATGCCATTGGCCGTGCACATCGCCTCCACCGTCACGCCGTAGCGTTTGGCGATCGAGCCGAGCCGCTGGCCGTCCGCGATGGTGTGGTAGCGGGGCGAGCTAGCGGCTGACGCGAGCTCGGCCCAAGCGAGGATCAATAGAGGGGCGAGGGTGGCCCGGAAAGCGCGCACGGCCCCTTGTTTAACCCGTGGCGGCGCCGTGTCCATAATATTTAGCAACACTGAAATCGGACATGATTTCACGCAACTGGCCGTGGCTGCGCCCGACAGGTGTATATCCGCCCGTGCTGCCGCCGATGAAATCTTCCTATTCGATGCCGCTCCCGGTTTTGCTCTTGGCGCTGGCCGGCACCCTCACCGCCCCCCGCGCCCGGGGCGCCGCCGAGCCCACACCGTCCGAGATCAGCGTCGCCAGGCGGTTGTTCCACGATGGCAAGGCGGCCGAAGACGCGGGCGAGTACCGCGCCGCCGCCGAAAAATTTCGTCAGGCCGCCAGCATCAAAGACACTCCTGGCATTCGCTTTCATCTCGCGCGCTGTGAAGAGCAACAAGGCGCTTTCGTCGAAGCTCTGGTCGAGTACGATCGAGCACGAGAGCTCATCGACGGTGGGGTGAAAGCGGCCGATGTAGAAAAGCTGCTGCCAGCGGCGCGCGAACGCGTGCGGGCCAAGGTCGCGCTGCTCACCCTCGAGCTGCCGAAAGGCCTTCATAACGTCAGCGTCGAGCTCGACGGTCGACCGCTCGCCAGCTCGGTCTTGAGCCAGCCGATGCCGCTCAACCCCGGCAAGCATCGGCTGAGCGCGCGCTCGGTCGGGCGGAGCAGCTTTGCGAGCGAGGTCGAGCTCACGGCCGGCGAGGCGAGGCAGTTGGTCATCGAGCTGCCGGAGGCACCGCCGCCGCCAGCTCCTACCGAGCGCGCGCTCGCGCCGGTCTGGAGCGGGCGGGCGAGCACGTCGCGCTCCGACTCGCAGCCGAGCGCGCGCACGCTCGTGCTGGTGGGCGAAGCCGCGCTTTTCGCCGCCGGGGTCTCCACCGGTATCATCTTCAGCGTGGCGCGCGGCTCCGCCAATGACCGCTACGAAACCGCCAATGATGCCGTGCTGGCGGCAGTGCACGGCTCGGATCCAGAGGGCACCGCCTGCGCAGGAGCCGATCGACCGACTGCTTGCGCCGAGCTGCAAGACGCCGGGCGAGATCGCTCGCGCGCCGCCAACCTGGCCGCTGCTGGCTTCATCACGGCAGGAGCTTCGGCGGCGGCCTTCGGCCTAACGTACTGGCTGTGGCCGGAGGCCGCGCCCGCCCTGCCGCGAGCCACCGCACTGCCGGGTGGGCTCGCGCTCTCGATGACGGGACGCTTTTAGGAGTCAGGCCCAAAAATGCCGAAGGCCCGCGCGGTGGCGGGCCTCGTTTCGGCGAGCGGAGAAGGTCTGGGCTCAGCGCGAGAAGTACTGAGTGGCGCGCTTCTGACCCTTGGTCTTCAGCTGCTTGCCAGCGATGAGCTTCTTGGCAGGCAGGTTCAGCTCCTTCGTGGAGGTGCCCATGCCGTCAGCGATCTGCTCGATGCGCTGGCCCGGATTGCCTTTGACGTAGTCGAGCAGGCGACCGGTGAGACGCTCAATCTCGTCGGGCGGACGCTTGGCGCCCTTTTCACGGCTCGCGGCGCGACCGCGACCACCGCCACGCACGGCGATGACCGCTGCGGCGGCCCGGCGACCACCGCCACGACCTGGCGAGGGACGAGCGCCGGTGAGCGCTGCGCTCACGGTTTCCATCGCTGATTCGCGAATCAGCTCGGCGAGCTCGCTGGCGAATAGTTCGACACGAGCACGAATTCGATCATCGAGAGAGTTAGCCATGGCGAGCCGTTTAATGCATGCGCAAACCGAGTGTCAATGGGAAGGACTCTTTCTATCTGATTGATCGACGGGCAGCCTCAAAATTGAGACTCAGAGTCTAGACCTTGGGTCACTAGGTCACAGGATTGAGTCGAGCTGCGACGTACGATCCGAAATAGCGACCCAAATCGCCCCAAGCTCGCGCGCGGCTTGCTTCGATTCGCCGAGACGCGCTGACGCCGCGGTGACTCGTCCCGTGTTGGCTTCGACAGACCGGCGTGGGACTCCGGACACGTAACGCGACGGCTGCCCCGTAAATAAGCGGCGTTCTCGTTGGCCAGCAAGTTGCTCAGCGGACGGGATGAACGGCGCGCCATCGTGGCGGGGGAGCGTACCGCTCTCGAACGTAACAAGGAGTCCTGTCATGAGCTTCCGAAACATACGGTGATGTCATCGGTGATGGGGGCGTGCCTGCAATCAGCGCCGTCGCGCAAAATGCTCGAGCGTGCGGCGGAGAATGGTACCCCGAAGTCTCGGTCGATCCGTGGATTCGCGGGGTCGCCCAGGCAGAAAAGAATTTGCAGAGTGGTAACCGCCTTGCCGCCGCCGCCAGCGTGATCCGCATGATGCCGCACATCAGATCACTGAAAGCCAAGCCGGGGTCGCTGGTCGCGCGCGCCGAGCGCGTGCTGGCGGTCGCGCTATCGCGCTCGCACGGCGCGCTTTCGGTTGGCAGCGAGGTACCGCGAGAGATCCTGGCGAGCGGGCGGGGCGTCGAGCCGGGCGAGACGGCGGCCAACCTGGTTGGGCGGTGCAGGTGCTACGACGCCAGGCCGATCAATCTTCGTGGACGTGGCTTTTACTGATGGTGGCGTGCAAGTCGCCGGGCGCAGCCCAGCGCGGCGAGCCGCCCAAAGCTCACGTCGCGGTGCGACGGGCGGGCGCGACGGCGGCGCCGCGCGAGGTTTTCGAGGTGGGCAGCGTGGAGGCGGGCAAGGCGCTCGTCGCCGGGCTCGAGTGCAATCGCTGCCGCGCCGGCACCATCCAATCAGGCGGCGTCGACGCGCGCGGTGAGCGGGCTCGCTTGTTTGGCCCGACGCCGGAGGGATTGCCGCTCCTGGTAGCGGCGCTCGTGGCTCGCCAGCGTGAGTCGAGCGGCCAGGAGTCGGGCGACGTGCGCGGCATGCCGCTCGGACTCCCGGCGTTGAGCGCGCCGCAGATCCAATTGGTGGAGTCCTGGGTCGCTCAAGGCCGCCCGCTCTAGTGGTGGCGCTGGACACGACGCGCGCTCGAGAGGCGTCTGGTAGTCAACTGTGCGCTAGCTTATCGAAGCGCACGAGGGGTGCGATGACCGCCGGGCCGGCCGTGCTCGCGCGGCTCGGCGGGCTCTCGGAGGAAGTGCCCGCCCTCGCCTGGGGGTGATACGATTGGGCTTCTCGGCGAAGCCTCATCCTGAGAAGGAGAGGGTGCCCGAGCCGCACCGTGCATGCCTGATCCTCGCCAACCGCTCGCTGGACGCTTCGCCTTCGCAGGCTTCTTGCGCACGACACAGGGACCGCGCCGCTGGCTCGCGACGGAGACCGATACCGGTCGTCGCGTGATCGCGGTAGCCACCGAAGCCGGACGACTCGCGACGCTCGAGGCAGCCAAGGGGGTGAAGCACCGTCACCTCGCCAGCATCGTGGAGGTGGTACGCGACGTGACGTCGCCGGCGTTGCCAGAAGGCGTCGTGATTCCGACGGCGGGCGGCGTTGCGGTGGCGGAGTACTTGCCCGGCACCTCGTTGAAGGCGCAGCTCGAGGCGGCGCCTTTGAACGCGGCCAAAGCGGTGGCGTGGACGGTGCGCCTAGCGGAGTCGATTCAAGCTCTGCATCAGGCCGGCGGCGTACACGGTGCGATCTCGCTGCGCAGCGTGGTCGCGGAGCCCGAAGGTCGCAAAATCGCGCCCGTGCTCTCTCAGCTCTTGGTTCAGCCGGTCGGGGCGTTCTGCTCGCCGGAGCGGCTGCGCGGCAGCGTCGAAACCTCCGCCGACGACGTGTGGGCGCTGCACGCGGTGCTGTTCGCGATGTTGACGCGCGTGCTGCCGTTCAAGGGCGGGGCTCGCGACGCCCTGCTCAAGGCCATGCTCGCAGGGCGGCCCAAGCCGCTGGCGACGTTCGGCGTGAACGAGCCGGTGCTCGACGAGATCTTGATGCGCGGCCTGGTCGGTGAAAAGCGACTCCGCGTCACCGATTTGCCGGAGCTGGTGCAGGCGCTCGACGGCTGGGAGCGAGACCGCACGATCATGCCCCCCAAGCGCCCCGCCGTGCTCCGGCCGGCTTCGCGAGGTCTGGCCGACATCACCTCGGGGGCGGCCCTCGGCGCTTCACGCGACGACGGCGTGGTCATCGACGATGATCTCCTCCCCGACGACGAGGGAACCGAGATGCGTACCATCGTCCCGCCGCTGGGGGCGGTGACGCCGGTGGTGAGCGCGCCCGCGCCGGCGGCGGCGCCCGTCGTCGTGCCCGCTTTGCCTGTCCTCGGCGGCTCGAGCCTCGCGGCCGCGCCCGCCCCCGTACCGGCGCCGGCAGCGGCGAGCCCCACCGCCAAGCGGGTTTCGATCAACCCGTTCGAGAAGAAGAAGCAGATATGGCCGCTGCTGGTGATCGCGGCGCTCGGCGGCGGGGGCGGCGTCTACGTTGCGGTAGCTCCGGACGGAGCGCCGCCCAAGCCATCCGCGGAGCCTGTCGCGGCCGCCGCCCCGCCGGTCTCGAGCGCCGCGAAAGCTCCCAAGAAGCGCCTGAGCGCGGCCGAAGATCGCGATGCTTGCGTCGTCGCTTATTTCCCCGACGGGGCGTTCCCAGGTTCGCCTAATTTCGAGTTCGTCTGCAGCGACAAAGATTTTCGCGAAATCGCCACATCGCTCAATCAGATGGTGTCGGCCCCGCCGGACGCCGCGGGCAGTGGGGCAGCCGGCGTGGTGGGCGCCGCCGCGCCGGGCGCCGCTAGCGGCGATCCAATCAAAGCGGATGCGAGCCCGAAGGGCTCGGGTCTAGCTTGGTACGAGCTGCCCGCGACGGCGATCATTCGTCGTCACTGTTGCGTCGCGGCGCCGCCGCTGACGTTGCCCGAGTCTTCGGGCTGGTGCGAGCAGCTGCAATCCGCCGTTCGCCGCGTGGCCGACGATAGCTCGAAGGCCGTCGATTTGGCGCCGGCGGCGCGCGATTTCGACAAGGCCGTCAATTGTCTATTCGCCAACAAGATTGCGCGGCCCTACCCCTACGAGAAGCCTCCGAACGAGGCGAACCGCGCCGCGTTTCAACAATTCTTGGGGCGCGCCGCCGTCAGCGATGCGCGCCGCTAGCTCGAGCGGCTCTTCGGCGCCGCGCCTGGTGGTGCTCGATGCGTACGCCCTCGATCCCGGTGACAATCCGTGGACCGATGTCGCCGCGCTCGGCGAGTTGGTGATGTTCGACCGCACCGCGCCCGCCCAGGTCGTCGAGCGGGCCCGCGGCGCGGATATCGTGCTCACCAACAAGGTAGTGCTCGACGCCGCCGCCTTCGCGGCCTTGCCGAGCTTGCGCGGCGTGTGCGTGCTGGCGACCGGTGTCAACGTCGTCGATGTCGCGGCCGCCTCCGCGCGCGGGCTGCCGGTCTGCAACGTTCCGGCTTACAGCACCAAGAGCACCGCCCAGCACACCATCGCTCTCCTGCTCGAGCTCACCAATCACGTCGGGGCTCACGCGCGTGCTGTCCAGCAGGGGGCGTGGGTCCGGTCGCTCGACTTCAGCTTCACGCTGGCTCCGCTCACGGAGCTCGACGGTCTCGAGCTCGGCATCGTCGGGTTTGGCGCGATTGGTCGCTCGGTAGGCGAAATTGCTCGCGCGCTCGGTCTTCGAGTGCGCGCCGCAGGCGAACGCCGCCCGACCGATCCGTCATGGCTCGAGCGCGTCAGCGTCGACGAGCTGTTCCGATCGGCCGACGTGCTGTCGCTGCATTGTCCGCTCAGCGAGCAAACGCGCGGGTTGGTGAACCGCGAGCGCTTGGCGAGCATGCGGCCGAGCGCGCTGCTCATCAACACCGCCCGCGGCGCGCTCGTCAATGAAGCCGATCTGGCCGACGCCCTCGCGCGCGGCGTGATCGCGGGGGCGGCGCTCGACGTGCTGAGTCAGGAGCCGCCGGGCGCCGACAATCCGCTGCTACGGGCGCCGCGCTGCATCATCACCCCGCACGTGGCGTGGGTTACGCTGGCGGCGCGCCGGCGCGCCCTGCGGATCACGGCCGAAAACGTGCGCGCCATCTTGAGCGGCAGCCCGCAAAACGTCGTCAATCCACGCGGCTAGCAGGTCGATCGTCGGTCACTCACAACAAACGAGCGGCCGCGAGCTACTGCAACTCTCTCGATTGCCGACGCGCCAGACGTGCGAATAGCAGCGTGGCGTGCAGGTGCGAATGGTGATGCCGCAGCCGTCGGAGAAGGTGTAGCCGTCGCTTTTACATTCCGCCCCCGCCTCGCCCGTGCCCTCGGTCTTCTCGGCGCTGCAGCAGCTCTCCGGATCGCACGCGCGGCATTCGCACTGCTTGGTGTTGGTGATGCTGCCGCCCGGGGGGCCCGGCGGATGAAAAAAGCCGGTCCACGCTTGCGGCGGCGGCGATGGGGCAGCCTCGTTCGTGCAGCCGGTGCCGGCACAGCTCACGACGAGCGACAGCGCGAGCTCCAGGGATCGACGGATTCGCGAGCTTGCCACTGCGTCATGATACCCGCTAGCGAGAGGGGGCTTGGGTAGGACGCGCGGTCGGGCCGACTCAATGAAATCGGGCGCGCCACCGCAGGCACGGAGCTTCGACCAGCCGGTGCGCCAGCTCCGCGAACGCCAGCGAGAGCGGCAAGCCCAGGCCGAATATCCAGAGCGCGCTGTCTTGCAGCTGAGGCAAGAAGCGACGAACCAGGCCCAGCGCCGTGATGTGAAGGAGATAGGCCGCGTAGCTCAAGAGCCCGATCCGGCGTAGCGCCGCGCTCTCCAGCAGCCAGGCGAGGCCGTTATCGGCTCGCATCGCCACCGAGCCGACTAGCCCCGCCAGCGTCATCGACAACGACAAATAAGGGGTAGCGGGCAGGCTGAGCCAATAGCCGCTCGCGACCAGAAGTAGTGGTGCCGAAGCGCTCCAGCCGAGCACGCCGCGCGCGACAGCAAAGCCGCGCCGCGTATCCAGCAAGAGCGCCAGCAGCGCACCGCAGCCAATCGGCGTCGCGAAGCTGGTCAGCACCCGCAGGCCAAGGGAGCCCGCGGGCAGGTAAGCGGAGAACGCAGCGTGCTCGGCGAGCGTGTCGAGCACGATCGCGCCGCTCATCAGGAGCGCGAGCGACGCCCGACTCCTCACGGCCGCCACCAAGCCGGGCCAGAGCCAGTAGAACTGTTCCTCGACGCAAAGCGACCACGAGAACGCGAACATCACGGGGTGGGGCACCGCGTAGTCCAGGAACCAATTGCTGGTGTACGTGGCGTGCAGCCAGAAGCCGTCCAAGAAGTGGCGTGCCACCACGGAGGTTGCCTGGGTCTGTAGGGCGCGAAGCGCATAGAAACCGAGCACGAGGTAGTACAGCGGAAAGATGCGCAGCGAGCGGCGCGCGTAAAACGCGCCGAGCCGAACACCGCCGGTGCGTCGCCGCTCACGCAGCAGCAACGTCGTGATCAGAAAACCGCTGAGCGCGAAGAACAGGTCGACACCGACAGCGCCCTTGCCCAGCACACCTGGTAGTAGCCGCGGCGTCGCGTGATGCCAGATCACGGGCAAGATCGCCAAGCCGCGCAGGCCATCGAGCCCCGGCAGTTGCTTGGTCTCCAAGAAGCGCTCGTAGTCGCTCCGCGGCAGCGTGTTCCGCGCGCTCGACGGAAGAGGCGGAGAGGGATCGAAGGATGGACGCGGCTCCAAAGCCTCGACTATAGACGGGCATCATGCGCGAGCGCGGCCGGCAAATTGGCGTTTTCGTGGGAGCCCTGCTCGTGAGCCACTGTCGCGCCGAGCCTGCTTCGTCGGTGGCACCTACGGCGCCGACCGCGACCGAGGCTGCGCCGGCCCCTTCGCCTAGCTCGTCAGCGCCGCTCCCCCCGCGGTCGGGAGAGCTTCCGGCAGCTGTGGCTCCGCCGTCGTCGGCTCCCGTGCCCGCTTCGACCGCGAACGCCGCTTCGCCGAGCGCCGCCGGGAGCGACGCCTCGCCCAGCGACGACCCGCCCCTGCTCGGCCCCGATGGAGCGCCGCTGCCACAGACAGAAGACCGGCCCTCGGTCAGCAGCGAGCGCTTCCAGCGTCGCATGCAGCGCGTCGCCGACTCCATCCTCACGGGTGATCTGGAGCGGGCCCGTGCAAGCTTCTTTCCCCTGGTCGCCTACGCGCAGGTCAAGGACGTGCAAAAGCCGGAGCGCGACTACCGTTATCGGCTGATGACGCACTTCGAGCGCGACCTGCTCGAGTACCGCAAGCGACTTGGCAAAGATGTCGAGCACGTGGAGTTTTTGGGCGTCACCGTACCGGAGGCGCGCGTCGAGTGGATGAAGCCGGGCAAAGAAGGCAATCGGCTCGGCTACTTTCGCGTGCTGCGCTCCGCTCTGCATTTTCGGCTTCCGAACGGCAAAGAGCAGTCGTTCGAGCTGACGAGCATGATCAGCTGGCGCGGTGAGTGGTACGTCGTCCACCTGCACGGCTTCGAGTGATCGCGGTGCGTGCCTCAGAGTGAGAGGCCCCAAAGATGCGAGCGCTTGGCGCGCGCCACATTGCAGCAATGTGGCGTTACGCTGCATCACTGAAATGCGCTCGCTGCCGGCCAAACAGCCGAGCACTCGTTCCGGCGTTTGGAGCATGTCGACGCTGACTCAGCTCCTCAGCAAATCCTGTTGCAGTTGGTAACCGGCGGTGCCAAAGATCGCTGTCGAGCCGCACCCGAGGGGGCGTTTCGGTCCGGCAAGCATCATAAGAACATGGCCAGCGAGGCAACCATTCAAACCATCTCCAAAGCGCTAGGGGAGGCTGACGAGGGCCCTCTCGCTCAGATCCAAGCCGTCGTCGACGCGCTCGGAGAAGAGACGAGCCTATCGCTCTTGGCAGAGACGGACCGGATCGAAAAAGCAGGCGGCATGGAGCGTGGAGATGGCAAGGGCCGTCGCTCGCCCGGCGGCGTGTTCTTCTATCTCGCTCGCCAGAAGCTTCCGAAAGAACAGCGCGCCGCCATCTTCAACGACAAGATGCCGCGTGAGCCGAAGCCGCCTGGCTTCGTGCCCGAGCAAAAGCGCGGCAAAGATTCGGAGCGCTCCTTCCCCCGCCGCCGCGTGTTCGAGGTGAACCCGGGCTCTTCGCGTGGTGGTAGCGGTAGCAACAGCAGCAACCCCCGCCCGTTTGGTAGCGGTCCCGGTAGCAGCCGCGGCCAGTGGTCGCCGCCGCCTGCGCCTCCGGGCACCCATATGCCCCCGCAGCTGCCGAACGCGATCGCGCGCGGCAAGGCCAAGCTCGGCATCCTCGATGCGCTCGGCTCACTGCATCCCGACGATCAGTACCTCGTCTTGCTCGAGCTCTTGGGAGACCTGCACGCGGTCTACGGCGCCAACGCCGACACCGCCGCCCCCGACTCGAAATCGATCCCCGAGTCGAAGTCGACGCCAACCGTTGCCGCGGCGGCGCGTGTGGCGGCCGAGGCCGCTCCCACTTCGTCGGAGCCGCCGCCTTCGCCCAAGCGCAAGGCGCCGGCGCGCAAGTCGGCCAAGAGCGGCTGACGCGTTCCCGCGGAGAAAGCCGCGAAAACTCGGGTAGCGCCCGCCTCGAAGCGAGGCGCTTTGGTGACACTGGATAGAAGTGTTGCTTCCCTGATCTAGTCCGAGCATAAACTAACGCCGCTTGGCGACAAATCGGGACGGTACTGTCGATTTTGCGCAACCCTGCGCACGCGTGACCGATTGCACGGCGTGTCACAATTCGGCCAACCCGAATCGTCCGTCGCCCGCGCTCCTCGCCGTTGCGGTCGGCTCATGACAGACGATAGGCAGAAGGGCAGTGGCGGCAGCGAGTCGCGCGCGCGTCCCACGGCGCGTGACGTTCCGTTCACGCGGGGCGCTGGCAGCGACTCCGAGCCCATGCCCCGCGGCCAGCGCCCCAATCAGCTGCCGCGCGATCCGACCTACGAAGCCGAGCTCGCCAACGTCGAGCTAGCGGTCCTGCGCGATCGTGACCGGCGCGGCGACCCTTCCACCAAACAAGGTGGACGCGCACACCGGCTCGGCACGAGTCAACCACCCGACAGCGTCACCCCCGAATCACCGGGTGCTCGCGCCGCGCGTGTCTCGTCGTCGGCTCCTCAAAGTGGCGATCCGCCCAGCTCGGGAGGCCGCGCCGTCGCGAGCGGCACGCTGCTGTCGGTCGGAGCTGTCGACCCTCGCGGCCGAACCGAGCCGACGCTCGAAACCCCGCGCATGTTCTTCAGCCAACCCGAAGGCCGAGAAGCTTACTTCAAGCCGGGCAAGATCCCCGCTGTCACCGTTCACCAGACGCTCGAAACCGAGACCGTGAAGCTGTCGGACTCGGTCGATCCGCGCCGCGCGCAGACCTTGCCGCGCATCGATCGCGCCACGCTCGAGCGGTTTGCGCGCAGCGGTGACACGGCCGTCGACTCCGAAGCGCCGATGGCCGTGTCACCGCTCGCCGAATCGGCAGCCGCCGCGAGCGAAGACGGCGAGAGCGCTCCGCGCGCGTGGCGCTCGGTCGAGTATGAAGCGGCGTCGTCGCTCGGCGAAGCCGATGGGCAGATCCATGCCTCGCTCAGTCCATTTCGAGGGCAGGCGGAGCCGAGCTTCAGCTTGAACGGCGCACCCACGCGACCCGAGCCGTTGGCGGCCCGGCGCGAGATCGAAGAGGTGGCGTCGCTGCCGGCGCCTGATACGAGCGCGTTGCCGACTCAGCGCGACTTGCCAGCTCACCGCATCGAGGCGAGCCGGCCACCACCGCCGCCACCCGCCTCGTCGTCGCCGGTGGCGTCCGTGCCGCAGCCCACGCTCGATAGCGCGATCCCGAACAGCGAGATGCCGAGCCCGACGACGGCATCCATCGCGGCGCCCGAGCTGCCGATGAAGCGCGCGACGTGGACGAACTACGTCGGCTTCGTTGTCGCTCTGCTCGTCGCGGTCGGGCTCGGGCTGTGGCTGACGCGCGGTGCCGACTCGGAGCAGGCGCGGCCCGAGCTACCGCCCGCGCCTCCGCTCGACGTCGAGCGCACACCACCGCCGCTCTCGGTGCCAGCGCCTGCGCCCCCGCCTCGAACCGCGCCCCCGCCGCCCGTGACCGAGCTGCGACCGAAGGCGCCGGTGCGACCGGCGCTCGAGCCGCGAAAGGCGGCGCCGCTCCCGCCGCCGGGCTCGGAAGCCACGACGTCGCCTGAGAGCACTACCGTTGTCGCGACGCCTGCCGCTTCGCGTAAGTCATCACCCCTCAAGCCTCCCCGTGAGACGATTTTCTGAAGTCATGCCTCGCCCTTTCTTCTTTTCTCAAGCTCTGGTCTTCGGCGTGGTGCTAGGTACGACCGAGCTCGGCCTACTCGCCGCATCCGGGCCGGCGGCGGCCCAAACCAGCGCGTCCGAAACGGCGCGTGTCACGCAGCTGTTCAAGAGCGGCAAGGCCGCCTTTTCGCGCAACGACATGGCCGAAGCCGAGCGGCTGTTCGCGGAGGCGTTCGCGCTCCGAAAGAGCGCCGATATTGCTGCAAATCTGGGCCAGTCCGAGCTGGAGCAGCAGAAATATCGAGGCGCGGCCGAACATTTTCAATGGGCGCTCGTCAACTTACTGCCCAGCGCTTCGGATGCGCAGCGACGAGCGGTCGAGAGCGGCCTCGCGCGAGCCCGCGCGGAGGTCGGCGTGCTGCGCCTCGACATCAGGCCGGAAGGCTCCGACGTCTTGGTCGGCGAACAGAACCTCGGCAAGACGCCGCTCACCAACGACGTGTACGTCGATCCGGGCGAAGTGATCGTCTCCGTCAAGCACGACGGCTTCGTGGCCATCGACAAGCGCGTGATGGCCGGCAAAGGCACCGAGCAAGCGGTCGAGATCTCGCTCGTCCCGAGAGACGACGCGAAGTCCACCGACGTCGTCGCGCCCGCGATTAGCTCCGACATCGACCCGAATTCGCGCAGCTCGGCGCCCATCGATCGACCGACGCCACGCAAGAGCCTGGTGCCGGCGATCGTGGCGACGGGCGTCGCCGTCGCAGGCGGAGTCGTCGGACTGGTGTTCACCCTCGACGCCGGCTCCAAGGAAGACGACGCGGACAAGCTGCGAGATCTCCTCAACGACGAAGGCGGCTGCAGCACAGACGGCACGGCGCCATCGGGCCAATGCTCGGCACTCAGCGATCAACGAAGATCGGTCGACCGATCGCGCAACATCGCGATTGGAGCGTTCGTCGTCGGCGGCGTGGCCGCGATCACGGCGGGGTATTTTTATTGGGATGCGCTCGCGCATCGCGGCCGCAGCAGCGCCGGCGTCCCCCGCAAACGCTCTTTGGCGCTCACGCCCAGCGTTGACCTCGGTCGCGCCTCCGCCGAGCGCCGCGCTGCGGAATCTTTCAAGCTCACGTTATCGGGCACGTTCTAAGGCCCTCGAGCACGCTCTGAATCGGCACGTCGGATCGAATCTGCGACTTAGACTGGAGCAACGGCAGCATGGCAACGCGATCAACGGCAACGACTCTCCGCATCATCGCCTTCTCGGCACTGTCCTTTGGCATCGGCTTGGCGAGCTTGCAGCTGTCCGCATGCAGTAACAGCGCCGACGACTGCACCAAGACCGCGTCGTGCGGCAACGCCCCCAGCTCGCTGGCGGGCGGGTCTGGGAGCACGTCGGGTACGCCGGGGGCGGGGGAAGGCGGTACTTCGAGCACGAGCGGTACCTCGAGCCCGGGCGGTACCTCGAGCGCGGCGGGGAGCCAGGGGACGT